>Ga0209812_10000273_pt1 | contig 48562 bp, 34 predicted proteins | sample JI71714BDNA_FD_187502 | JGI IMG/M metagenome (GOLD analysis project Ga0209812, IMG submission 187502) | Wastewater effluent complex algal communities from Wisconsin, to seasonally profile nutrient transformation and Carbon sequestration -... | ecosystem: Engineered > WWTP > Effluent > Algae...
AGCGGCGCTGTCCGTACCACCCGCGAGCGGCGCTGTCCGTACCACCCGCGAGCGGCGCTGTCCGTACCACCCGCGAGCGGCGCTGTCCGTACCACCCGCGAGCGGCGCTGTCCGTACCACCCGCGATCAGCGCTGTCCGTACCACCCGTGATCGGTCCGGTCCGTACCACCCGCGATCGGCGCTGTCCGTACCACCCGCGATCGGTCGCCAGCCCTATTTTTGGGTGAAATGTTGCCAAAAAGTTTTAGTGATAGTCGATGAAGACGACTGAAATTGTTCAGCATCTTGGTGGAGGCAGAATCATAAAATCGACCTCCACCGGATTCCAAATGAACTCGGTGCTAAATTTCTTCAGTAAAAACGGTGAGTTTTTCCAAATTGACTATTCCAAATGAAGTCGTTAATGCCACATCCACCGCATCTCGACCGCGTGCCATTAAAATCCGCCCAATTCGAGGGACATTGTAGCGAGCATCAAAACTGTACCATTGATGATCTAAATAAACCTCAAACCAAGAACTAAAGTCAATAGGCGCAGATGAAGGAGGCATACGGATGTTGCCGAGGTAGCCCGTCGCAGCGCGCGCGGGAATATTTAAGCAACGGCAGAATGTCATCGCCAAGTGCATGAAATCACGGCAGACAGCCACGCGATCGCGATAAACTTGATACGCGGTTTTGGTGGAACTCGCGTACTCATAGCCAAAATCGACATGGGAGTGAACCCAATCGCAAACGGCTTGCACTCGCCCCCAGCCGGGGGGACTGTCTCCAAAGAGCTCCCAGGCAATTTCACTGAGGAGATCGACTTCACAATAACGGCTCGCGAGTAAATAAGGCAAAACTTCAACAGGTAGTTGCTCTATGGGAATTTCCTGTGCCGACAAATTAACCCGATCAGGCTCTCCACTGTCTGAGATAATGGTCTCATTGTGGACACGCACCCGTCCGGGGGGCAACATGAGACGGCCGGCTTGATTTCCGAACTCATCAACAAATTCTTCGATGGGCGTTTCTGGTTCAACTCTCACTTGTTCAGGTTTTTTGACTTTCGAGAGTTGGGATGGATGCAGGTAAAGCTTTAAGAGGATGGGAGTTGGTGACGGCACATCAAAAATCCATTCATAGCCCAGACGAATTAACATTTTCCTTGACCTCTTTTTTGATATCTTCTGTGTTGATCGCTACTATTTATTAACAAGGGGGGATGCTCCCGAAGAACAGCCTAATATTCCCTCTAATCGCTCATATATAGCAATTTTAAATGTAACAGATTTAATGTTAATCATAGGAGTGGGAGGGAGACGCTCGCGAGTTTCGGCGGGAGCCAGATGCTCCCACTCGGAAAACTCTCATAACCTATTTAGGATTGCCATCGATAAAAAGCTTTTCCTCTGTGCCCTCTGTGCCCTTTGTGGTTCAAAAAAAAGCCAACCAACAACAAGCTTCCCTATTTCTATGAACACTTTTTGTTTATCTCAAACTCATACCAATTCTCAAAAAATAGGGTGCATCTCAAATTTGCCAAAAAAAACTGTAGTGGGAGCGTCTCGCTCCCGGCGGGATCTAATAGGGAGCGAGACGCTCCCACTACCAATAGACCTATGAGCGAAACTAGCTGAAACGTTCATTATTCTGTGCAGAAGAATCAGGGTTTGAATGAATTTCGCTCATAGGTCTAATTTACAAAAATGAAATGCTCCCAAAAAATATGCCACAGTAAGTTTGGTTAAAAATCGTGAACCCCCAAAAAAGCACTTATAACATGATTTGAGAATGGGTGCTTGTTACTCATCGGACTCAGATTGTGACAGGGGATCAACAACATTTATTTCCCCTTGTCAATTATCCAGTAATTGCCATTATTAGCACGGCTCATTTTCTCGCGTTTATGTCTTTCAACAAGATAGAGAAGAAACGCGATAGCTGGGCTTGAGTCCTTCGGGTCGCGTGTGCGTAGCACTCAGGCTATCGCGCTTCTCCTCTTCACCCCCCAAATACAGAAAAAACACAAAAACTATCACGCGATAATCACAGGAGACATCACCATTTTTTCAGATTCTTGCCAGAGAAAATCAATATCCGCTTGAGTCCAAAAACGAGTCCCACTACACTGATGTGCAATTAATAATCCCCATAGGGCATACCCATCAGGCAAAACAACAGGTACAACTAAATTAGCACGCACATTAATACTACGAAGAAAATCTCGATGACATTCATGGATCGGTTCTAATTCAATATCAGGAGTAGCTTTTACTCTTCCCATTTCGTAAAGACTAGCATATTCCTGATTAAAACAGTCATCTGATCCCGTTGAACCCAAAATCGATAATTCTTGAGAATTGAGAGATTCCGCGATCACTTGTCCTTTCCATTTTCGATAAAAATAATATAAAACTATCCGATCAACATCCAGATGTTCTCGAATATCATATAATTGTCTTTGAATTAAGACATCACGTTTCAAATTATTAATCAGTCGGTTAACAATTAAGTTCAAACTTTTTGGGGACATTTGATAATTTTCCTCCCAACTTATACAACATACCCCGGAGCAATCGGGATAATTTTTTTTTCCTGCAAACCCGGTAACACGAATCTTTCACGAATAATTTAACGGGACTGCTATCGTTTCTCTAGTAAGATTAGGGACTCCTAACGAAAGCTTTTTGTCGTAGTTCCTAATAGGACTATTCGCCCGGTGATTTTAACAATAAATCCTCAATCGTCATCTCTTCATAAACTTCAAAAGGTTGATGAATCCAAGGATTATCGGGTAAATAATCTACAAAATAATCAGGAGCAAAAATTGAACAAGCTTTATACCAAATCACCGCGGTACGAATTTCCACAATATCCGCCCCATAATGTTCCTTAAGCCAAAGAACACTCTTTTCCAAAGTCACCCCCGAATCCACTAAATCATCCACTAATAAAACATGACTACCTAAACGATCAGTCGTCATCGTTAAATCGTGGGAAAATTTAAGTGAGCCCGGCACATTTCCACCGGAACCACCATAAGAAGAAGCCGATAAAATTGCCAGTGGAATGTTGTAAATCCGTGATAAAATATCACCCACACGCAACCCCCCCCTCGCCAGACAGATCGCTTGATTAAATTGCCATTGGGATTGATAAATCCGTATCGCGAGGGACTCAATCTTTTGGTGGTACGACGGCCAAGAAATATAAAGATCACTCATGGTTTGTGTCACTCAATGCTAAACCTATATTAAAGACTTATGAGGCTAACTATGAATGCTGATGAACTATTAAGACGATACAACGACGGAGAACGAGTTTTTCACCAAGTTAACCTAAGTGGGGTTGCTCTCTCTAGGGTAAATTTGCGTGATATTGACTTGAGTAACGCGAACTTAAAAGGGGCTGACTTAAGTGGCTCGACACTCTACCGGGCTAATCTTTATCAAATTATACTCTCTGAAGCGAATCTGGCGCAAGCCAATCTCATGTCAGTCAATATGGGCAATTCCGATCTCATGCGAATTAATCTCAATGGGGCAATTTTGCACGGAGTGATCCTCATTGGTGCTGATCTTACAGGCGCGAGTCTAAATGCCGCGGATTTAAAACAAGCTAATCTGCAACGTGCTATTCTCCATAATGTTGACGCGAGTAATGCCAATTTTCGAGAAACCAATCTCGTCGAAGTCAAATTTTGTCGCGCCGATTTGACTAAGGCAAATTTCATTGATGCTGACTTAACGGAAGCTGATTTGAGTCATGCTATTTTAAGTCATACAGAATTGCGTTGGACAAATTTGAAACAAGCTAATTTAAAGAACGCGAATTTGAGGGGTGCGAGTCTCTGTGGTGCTAATTTAAGTAGTGCTAATCTCTCTCAAGCTGATTTAACTGGGGCCTATCTCAAAGGTACTAATCTTCATGGTGCTAATCTCAGTGGTGCTAATTTATCGGGTACTGATTTGAGTGAAGCTAATCTCAGAGAAGCTATTATGCCTAATGGCAAAATCTCTCGAAGTACTGGGGGAGTTTGTTAGCTTCGGAGCCCCCAAATCCCCATAAACAAAGAAAAACACGCCCTCAGGGGTATGGCGTGTTTCTCTCAAGGCAAATTGTAAAGCTGGGGCGAAAGGATTCGAACCTCTGAATGGCGGGACCAAAACCCGCTGCCTTACCACTTGGCGACGCCCCATTGCGCTTGCCTTTAATATATTAACAACATACCCCTGGGTTTTGTCAAGCACTTTTGCCAAAAAATTTAGAAATTTTTTTGGGGGCGACTCTCTGGAACTCTGTTCCGCTTTTATTTCTTTTGATTTTTATTTAAAATGAGACCCCGGAGACCCAATCGCGATCGTGTCACACCGTGACAGTTTAACCGTAGAGCGCGATCGTCAATTTCATCACTCCGAAACTATCCGCAGCACGTTGTGAAGGCTGAACCTCCAGGCCAAAATTTAACATTCTTCATCATTGAGGTGTTGTCGATCGCGACTGTGACATACCTCAATAATTGCGATTAATTCCCAAAAAACAAAAAGCAAAAAAATTAACAAAGGAAGAGTGAAAAAGACTGATCCCCTCCCGACAGTCTGTTTTGCCACACAAATGTCATAACACCTTGACTTTACCCAGACAGGAATTCCGAGATAGGATCAAATGTCATGGCTCTGTGACATAAAAGCCTCAAATAAGCCGATGAATGCGTATATTTACTTAGAATTTCTGCCAAAACCCCTTGACCCCTGGGGGAATATTGGGCAAGATAGTCACTAAATCAAGCGATCCCCGTGATCCCAAAGAAATGTTAAGAGCATGGTTGGGTGAAAAGGGAAAGATGCTTGAGAATATCAAAAAAAAATCAACCCAGGGAAGGCTTCATAAGTGAGATACCTGACATTAGAGGCTCTAACTTTCTGGGATGACAATGCCAGTGTCCCATTCGCCACCCTGCCTTTAACATGCAATCAACTCTTAGACAGATGGCAAAAGAACGTCCACCTTTAGAAGAGATGACTCTGCGGCAACTCCGTCGAGTAGCCAGTGAATATGGAGTCTCTCGTTATAGCCGGATGCGAAAATCGCAATTACTGGCTTCTATTCAAGAAATCGAAACTAGCCAAGATTTATACAGTCCATCTCGTAACATAGAGGCACAGGAAGCCGTGGAAGCAACAAAATTTGAATTGGGTCAAGAAGATCGCCTGGGTGGAATCCTCGCCGCCGTTGATGAAGACTTAGCGGACTTACCTGCTGGTTACGGTGAAAGCGTTATTGTTCTCATGCCCCGCGATCCAGAATGGGCTTATGCCTATTGGGATATTCCCAACAATCATAAAGAAGAATTACGCGCTCTTGGGGGCCAACAATTAGCTTTGCGGATCTACGATGTTACGGCTATTAATTTAGACCGCCAAAGCCCCCACAGTATTCAAGAATATCTCTGTGATGAGTTAGCACGCGAGTGGTATATCCCTATTCCTGTGAGCGATCGCGATTATGTTGTGGATATTGGTTATCGCACCGCGGATGGTCGCTGGTTAGTCTTAGCGCGTTCTTTAGAAGTTCATGTTCCTCCGATTTATCCGAGTGACTGGATCGAAGACCAGTTTATGACGATTGGCTGGGAAGAAGAGCTACAGGGTAAGACTTTTGCCGAACTAGCACCCCCAACGCGAAAAATCGCCGTACTCGAACGCGAAATTTACAACCAAATGTTTGACCTGGGGGACTCTACAGAGGCTCGTGTCGCGGGTTCCTTGTTTGGTTCGATGCAGCACGTTCCGGGTTCCGTGTCGGAGGTTCCGGGTTCAGCCCAAATGGTGATGGGTTCTGTGCATCTGGTCCCTGGTTCAGCCCAAATGCTGGCAGAAGAAGCCATCAGTTCCTATGTTTTCCCCTCTGGTGTTGGTAAGTGGGCGCTTCCCACTGTTTCTGGTTTAACCGAGTCTGGCGTGGGTCTGGCTTCGGGTTCCGGCGTGGGTCTGGCTTCGGGTTCCGGCGTGGGTCTGGCTTCGGGTTCGGGTGCTGGCTTACTTTCGGGTTCCGGTGCTGGACTGGCATCAGGTTCGGGTGCTGGTTTCCTTTCCGGTTCCGGTGCTGGCTTACTTTCTGGTTCCGGTGCTGGACTGGCATCAGGTTCCGGTGCTGGACTGGCATCGGGTTCGGGTGCTGGCTTACTTTCTGGTTCCGGTGCTGGACTGGCATCAGGTTCCGGTGCTGGACTGGCATCGGGTTCGGGTGTTGGCTTACTTTCTGGTTCCGGTGCTGGCTTACTTTCTGCTTCCGGTGCTGGTTTCCTTTCCGGTTCCGGTGCTGGCTTACTTTCTGGTTCCGGTGCTGGACTGGCATCAGGTTCCGGTGCTGGCTTACTTTCCGGTTCGGGCGCAGGCTTCCTTTCTGGTTCGGGCGCAGGTCTGGCATCAGGTTCTGGTGCTGGCTTACTTTCAGGTTCCGGTGCTGGCTTCCTTTCCGGTTCGGGCGCGGGTCTGGCATCAGGTTCCGGTATGGGTATGATGTCTGGGGTGGGCTTCCTTTCTGGTTCTGGGGCGGGTCTGGCATCAGGTTCCGGTATGGGTATGATGTCTGGGGCGGGCTTCCTTTCTGGTTCCGGTGCAGGCTTCCTTTCCGGTTCGGGCGCGGGTCTGGCATCAGGTTCCGGTATGGGTATGATGTCTGGGGCGGGCTTCCTTTCTGGTTCGGGCGCAGGCTTCCTTTCCGGTTCGGGCGCGGGTCTGGCATCAGGTTCCGGTATGGGTATGATGTCTGGTGCTGGTTTCCTTTCCGGTTCTGGGGCGGGCTTCCTTTCTGGTTCCGGTGTGGGTATGATGTCTGGCGCAGGTCTGGCATCAGGTTCCGGTGTGGGTATGATGTCTGGGGCGGGCTTCCTTTCCGGTTCGGGCGCGGGTTTCCTTTCCGGTTCGGGCGCGGGTCTGGCATCAGGTTCCGGCGCGGGTATGTCTGGTGTGGGCTTCTCTGGGTCAATTCCCGTCACCGGACCTCGCAAGTTCTGGTTAGTCGCGGATGCTGAGTTGATTGTTTATGGTGCAACGGAACCCGATGCGAAGGTTTATATTGGTGGTCAAGAGATTAAAATTAATCCTGATGGGACCTTCCGCTTCCAAATGTCCTTCCAAGATGGGTTAATTGATTATCCTATTTTCGCGATCGCGGCGGATGGAGAACAAAATCGGGCTATTCATCTGAAGTTTACTCGTGAAACCCCCGAACGTCGCACTAATACTAAGGAAGAGGCTGTTTTGGAATGGCCCGGTTAATACTGGCCTATAGATAAAATCATTGATTGCCATCGGTGCGACAAGTTCCAAACCAGCCTTCGTGGGTTGGCAAGAATAGCGCGATCGCGTTTTGATCTCCAGAACGCGATCGCTTTTGTTTGTGTAAATTAAGATGATGTAGCCTGTTTTGTTACTATTTATACCAAAAAATAGAGAGAAAAAACAGAGTGGTTTGCTAAAAGTTTAGGATTGTTGATTTTTTCTTGGATTCAATGCGGCTTCACAAAATTTTCATAATTTCTCCCTATCTTGAAAATGTGAAATAGGTTCAGTCATATTCACAGTCAAAACAGTTACTATGATATTGGGGAGTCAAAACACCATGAAGTCTATTCATCAACTTATCCCTGATTGTGTTTCCAGTCAGGTATTTGCGACAGGGGGCTTTCAGTGTCATTTTCATCTCTACTCACCTCATCCAGAATTAAAGATCGTCATCTTCTCAAAAATAACGTCAACAGGCCCCTTCACCGCAAAGGAGGTTGAGGCTCTCGTCAATATGGTAGTTAAGGAGTTTAAGCTGAATCCGAATAGTGTAGTTTGGATTGAGTATAATAACTCACGGCACTCCAGTTTAGCCCCTGAGACTTTCAGTTTAGTTACTCTTGACTGGCATAATGGGGTCGCGGCTAATCCTCGATCGCGTCCTATTTGTGAAGACTGGTATCTAACTTGGCTCGATAATAATATTTTGGGGTACGTTGTCACACCTGAAGCTGAAGTTGGCATTTTTCGATAATTTTGCCAATAGAGCTTATACCAAATCCGATTTAAAAAAAACTAAGAATCCTTACACCATAACGGGAGCAAAGACCAAGTTTTCGCCCTGAAGAGCGCTGAAAGTCTTGCCGAGGCACGAAAAATACCTCAAAGGGGGTAACATCACCTCAAACCCATACCGATCAAGGAAGGATTTTACTGTTTTCGAGATAACATTCAACCCTCTTTCCTGGTTTTCCTACAATGCCTTGAGCGTGTTCTTCCTTCTAACTCATAATTAAGAAGAGCGCGATCGCTTTTTTCTCCTATTGCGGACTTTCTTTTTCTCTATCTGTCACGCAATTTCCTCGTTATTTCCCCGTTTAACTATCTCTATTTACTACTATACAATATCACTTTTTTAACCGCAGATGAACGCAGATGAACACAGATGTTTTTACTCCGTGGCTCTGGAATGCTTAATTGATGGGATGAAATTATTTTTTGACTTTCCTCTAACATCCTCTCAAAGCGCGATAGCCTGAGTGCTACGCACACGCGACCCCAACGGCTCCAGCGCAGCTATCGCGTTTCTTTTTTCTTTACAAAACTTTACCAAAAACACGCGAAAAAAAGGCTTTTCCCCCTTGACTTCCTGGCCGATGGGTGGGATTATATTCTATATAATGGGGTGGTGACGTTTGAAAAATTTTTGCCACCACCCAATTATTAAATAAATACTTTTCTATTATTCCCATCTTACCACACTTCTCTTTCCAGAGCAATCCTCTCAAATGTAAAATTTTGTGACGAGAGTTTGGGGTCTTCAGTAGGAGACTGAGGGCATTAATTCACCCCCTAATGAAACACCTTTTCCTCAACACCCGTGATAGCCTGAGTGCTACGCACACGCGACCCCAACGGCTCAAGCGCAGCTATCGCGCTTCTTTTTTCTTGACAAAACTTTACCAAAAAACCACGAAAAAACCGGGTTTTCCCCTTGACTTCCTGGCCGATGCGTGGGATTATATTCTATATAATGGGGTGGTGACGTTTGAAAAAATTTTGCCACCACCCCATTATTCAATAAATACTTTTACATGATTCTTATCGTACCAGACTTCTCTTTCCAGAGCAAGCCCCTCAAATGTAAAGTTTTGTGACAAAAATGATCGGAAGTAGGAAACTGATGACATTAATTCTCCCCTGAAACACCTTCAAAACCCGTGATAGCCTGAGTGCTACGCACACGCGACCCCAACGGCTCAAGCGCAGCTATCGCGCTTCTTTTTTCTTGACAAAACTTTACCAAAAAACCACGAAAAAACCGGGTTTTCCCCTTGACTTCCTGGCCGATGCGTGGGATTATATTCTATATAATGGGGTGGTGACAGTTGAAAAAATTTTGCCAGCACCCCATTTTTAAATAAATACTTTTACATTATTTTTATCGTACCAGACTTCTCTTTCCAGAGCAAGCCCCTCAAATGTAAAGTTTTGTAACAAGAATTTTCAGTCTATAGGAGACTGAGGGCATTAATTCACCCCCTAATGAAACACCTTTTCCTCAACACCCGCGATAGCCTGAGTGCGAAGGGCTCAAGTGCAGCTATCGCGCTTCTTTTTTCTTGACAAAACTTTACCAAAAAACCGCGAAAAAACCGGGTTTTCCCCTTGACTTCCTGGCCGATGCGTGGGATTATATTCTATATAATGGGGTGGTGACAGTTGAAAAAATTTTGCCACCACCCCATTTTTAAATAAATACTTTTACATGATTCTTATCGTACCAGACTTCTCTTTCCAGAGCAAGCCCCTCAAATGTAAAGTTTTGTGACAAAAGCGATCAGAAGTAGGGGACTCAGGGAATTAATTCATCCTTCAAACCCCTTTTCCTCTTCACACTGTATTGATTCTGTCTTCTTTTCCACACGCGATGTGATCGATCCTTAATGGGAATATGCCCCAAATATAGATCACTTAACCGGAAAAAAGCAGATACAAGCGACGATTATAAGTATGTTTAAAAAGGGCTAGATTCGCCACTTGAGTTAGGGGTGAATTGTACCATCGGGCATGATAGTTCCTTGGAGATTTACGCCAGTTAAATCCGCTTTAGTCAGATTGGCTCCGCGTAAATTCGCTCTACTTAAATTCGCACCTTGAAAATTAACCTTACTTAAATTTGACCAGCGAAAATCAGTCCCTTCTAAACTAGAAAAACTGAGATTAGCTCCTAATAAATAAACCCCGGTTAAATGGGCCTCTCTCAAATTAGCTTGAGATAAATTCGCTTTATATAAATTAGCTTCGGCTAATTCTGCTTCTAATAAATTTGTGCGACTTAAATCGGCATGACTGAGATTAACTCCTCTTAAATTAGTTTTTCTCAACTCGCTACCACTGAGATTAGCTTCTCCTAAGTCAGCATTTTGGAGTTGGGCAGCACTAAAATCCGACGCGATCGCGTTCACGCCGACAAGCTCCGCACCTCGGAGAGACGCGTGTAAAAAACTGGAGCCCACTAAATTCGCCTTAGTCAAATCAGCTTCCGTTAATTCCGCATAAGAGAGGGTAGCTAAACTCAATATCGCGTCTTTCAAATTGGCCCCTAATAACATCGCGCCCGTGAGATTCGCTTTACTCAAATTAGTATTACTTAAATTAGCCCCTCTCAGATTCAGATTCGGTAAATGAGCCTCACTTAAATCGGGATATTCCCCAGGGGAACGCGATCGCCATTCCAGCCAATGTCTCAGGCCAAATTGCAAGATAGCTAAATGATCTGTCTTTGCCAATTTCCCAATCTCCCTTAATTACTGTAAACGTTGAATCGCGGCAGGATTTTCCCGTCCCGCGACATTTTCAATTGCCACCAACGCGGCCTGGGAACCCGCCAAAATATCCCTTTCTTCTCCGCCTAAATAAAGACGGCCAAAACTCCCCACCGCCAGTACCTCTAAAATATTAATAGAAGAAGCCTTTTCCGCTTGATTAGCAGCTAAAGCCGCGTAAGCCGCGGGTTCCACTTCCAAAACATAAAGAGTTTGCCCCCCTAAAATCATGTGGCCTCGACGGGTACGATTAATTAATTGAGCCTGGTGCGCGTCCAGATTACGGATAATTTGACTAGAAATCACACGCGGTTTGAGACAATCATCAGGGCGGACACCCAAAGCATCTAAGATCGCGTTCCCCGCGGCCTTAGTTTCACCCTGTTTATTAGAGTGAATTTCCAGAAGCCCATAGAGACGTTCGACAATTTGCACCCCAGGACGAACAGAAGCCGATTTGAGCGCGATATCGGTAATACGGTTAATTTCAATACCCGGTGAAATTTCGATCCATAGGGACGAGTCGCCGGGTAGGGGTAAAAACCCCTGTGCGACTGTTCCCAGATAGGTCGCGTGTTGCGGTTGTAAGCTGTCTAAATAGACGTAACTGCGTAACTCGATGCCCAAAGTTGGCTTTTCCGTACAAGGTAGGACAATTTATTAGTTTATCGGACTTGATACCTCCCACAACGGCTCTCGCGAAAAATCAATAGGGTAATGGGGAATGGGGAGTGGGGAATGGGGAGATGGGCTTCCTTCTTCTTTCTTCTTTCTACCTTCTACCTTTGTGCCTCTGTGCCTTTGTGGTTCATTAATTCATCTCTTCCTTTGTGCCTTTGTGCCTTTGTGGTTCATTCCTTCTACCTTCTACCTTCTACCTTCTACCTTCTACCTTCTACCTTCTTCCCTCTTCCTTCTTCCTTCACCTTCTTTAGGGCGGGCACGGGGGCACCGCCCCTACAGACTAGGGATTTTCGGCGTTTTATCGTTATTGAGATAAGCCGATCGCGCTCCCTACGCGATATCAGGGGGAATAGTCCCAGAGGGACTTGAAACGCGATATTGTTCCAAAGCACAACGAAATAAATCCTGTACCTGTTCCCTCGTTATTTCCGTCCCCGTTGCCAAATTCCCCCCAGATTCAAAGAAAACTAAACTATCCAGATTAGGCATTGCTATCATTTGAAATAAAATATGAGTCACAGGAACAGCGATCGCGTGTTCTGGGGCCTTCGGAGTCCGAAACGATAAAGCATCTGTGTGAGAAGAGAAAGCATAAATCACTCGTTTCGACAGATCCGGCCGCATTCGATGACTCAGGGTAGTTAACACCCAACGCTCATCGAGAGTTTGTAAAAGATAATAATCAAGATGTTGAAGCTGTTGAGCCAAAAGTTTCAACACCGGTCCGATCGCGTCCACAATCAAAGGTGTAGTACCATCTTGGGGAGCATTATTGATCAGGGTTTGTATTTGTTGATCTAAATCCATTGTGAAATTTGAGATTTGAGATTTGAGATGGGAGATGACAAGGGTAAAGAAATCTCTTGTTGATGCTCTCCCCTAGTTAGTTGTGTCTGTGCTACCGTCGTAAAAGCGTTAATCTGCATGAGGGAAAATTGCCAGAGCGTGGAAACCATTTTTCGATTACTATTCGACGAGTTGCAAAAGTTGACTCGCGCCTCTGTGGAGAATTGCCACGACATCGCGACTCGTCTATCTACAGAAGTTGAACGGATATGCACCGAAAGCAAACGCATTCAAGCTTCTGGTGACATAGAACATTGCGCGATCGAATTAGCCCAACATCGTCTGCAACAATGTCTTCACTATTATCGACTCGGTTCGCGTCAAGGCCGTGTGGAACTTCACAGTGTCTTGAGTGCCATTGTCTATCGGTATATCACACCCCCCCAACTGCAATCAAGTTATCAAGCACGTTTGGAATTGATTCAAGATTTTGTGCAAAACTTTTATGTAGAAAGTTTAAATGCTTTTCGTCGTGAAACCCATTTACCTGCCAATTATAGTCCCCGCACCTTATTGGAATTATCAGAATATATGGCGTTTACGCAGCGTTACGCGAAACGCCGTATTTCTCTGGGAGGAGGGCGCACTCAACAATTAATTATTTTACGCGCTCAAACCTTTTCCCAACAACAACCCCAGGAAACCTCCGTTGACATTGAACAGGCCGCCGAAAGTGCCTCCCATGACTCGGAGTCAACTGGCAATGATTCTACCCTCTCACGGGTACGAGAAATCCTCCTTGCCCGAGCTTCTCAACCAGAGGGTGACTCTCTACGCGAAACAGTTATTAAAGAATTAATGACTTATTTGCACGATCGCGATCAAAAAGACTGCCGAGATTACTTTTCTTTACGTTTACAAGATTTACCCACTCAGGAAATCGAAGCCATTTTGGGGATCTCCCCCCGTCAACGAGATTATTTACAACAACGCTTTAAATATCATCTACTTAAATTTGCTTTCTCTCATCGCTGGGAATTGGTCCATGAATGGTTAGACGCGGATTTAGACCATAATTTGGGCTTAACTGCTGAACAATGGCAAATTTTTCTGAGCAAAATTAACTCCGAGCAAGAGACTTTGTTAAGGTTAAAACAACAGGGTTTGCCCGATGACGCGATAGCGCCAACCTTGGGATGTACGGTAGCCCAGTTACAAAAGCGGTGGTATAAGTTACTAGAGTTAGCCTGGGAACTGCGAAATCGTCCTGTATCCGGATCAGGGGCATTAACTGATGAATAACGAATCGAATCAAGAAGCTGATGTGTTTGAAACTAACTTCTTTAATTGGTTATTAGAGAAACCTGATTTCAATACATCCGTCTCATCGGCAGATAACATCAATCCCGTCACCGATTTACCAGATGATACCAGTGTAGCATTCTGGGAAGGGGAATTAGACCCCCTAGAGTCGGAAGAGTTTGATGATTTCCCGCCAGACAGTTCAACTCCTCACTTATTAGAGTGGGCGGAATACAAAGGAGAAGTACCAACCGTGGAAAATCGTTTTTATGGTTTATTGAAAAAACGCCTGAAGGCCGAAATTCAAAGCAATCCCCCTCGCTTCCCCTGGGAAATGAGTTTTGCTGAGGATGAATTTGATTATCCAGAAAGTTATATCGATGAACAAACTTTGCCATCTTATCTGTGGACTCCCCAAGTCCAAAATCTACGTTGGGGGTTATCTCGCCTTCCTATTACTGAACGTGTTTTTACCCAATTATTAGAACCCTGTCAAAATCTCCTCTTTGCTACCTTGGGCAAAGGTGCGAAATTACTTCAAGTGGTGGAAAGTTTATTTCCGGGGCAGTCGAGACAGTTAAATGATGTCGCGGGGTTAGTCCTCAATGGCGCGTTACGGGCGACAGAGGTGGTTATACCTGAATATGATAGCGCGACTGTGGAACAACAGATGGTTTTGTCTTTAATCGCGACTCAGGAAATTTTTGATTCTCTGACGTTGATTTGTCCGTTAAATAACCCCCCCACGGAACGGAATTGGCAAACCAGTATCGGCCTTTTGAATCTCAGAGCCCAATATCAAACCAGTTCCCATCATTTTAATGGTCGTTGTTTACGCGTAGAGTGTGAGTTACCCGATGGTGGTAACATCCATCTCCAATTGGGAGATGATGAAGCCAGATCCCAACGGTTCGATCGCGGTTATTTGAGTGTGGAATTATTTGATCCACAACCCGATCGCCTTTATTCTCTCTCCATCGAATTACCCAATCACGATGATTACCCCCTCAAATTTGCCATCTGTCCGAATTTAACTGTTAATGGTTGACAGAAATTGCCATAATGGTGAAGGAAACGGCAGTGCCCTATCCCTACCCGATCATCCATTAACCACCACCCATGAAGACAACCAATAAATTGCAGAAAACACCAATTTTGGCGAATTTGTGGCGACGTTTACAGGAAATTCCACCACCACAAACGGAGGAGTCAATTCTCCTGCGGGTATTGGTACAACTTCTTGTCTGTGTCGGGATTATCGCGACGGATGTGGCTATTGAGGAACCGGAAAACCTCTGGGCCATTCCCGTGAGTCTGGTGGGCGCGACTTGGAGTTGGTATCGTCGTAAAGAGCGCAATATCGCGATGAAGTTTTTGATCGCGATGGCCATGTTAGTCGCGTTGGGATTATTTTTTCAGCGTTTATTGGGGGAGTTAAATGATACCCGATTGGTATTAGCCCAACTTTTAATTCAATTACAAGTGCTTCATAGTTTTGATTTACCCCGTCGCCGCGATTTAGGGTATTCGATGGTGATCGGGTTGATTTTATTGGGAGTCGCGGGTACTCTTAGTCAAACTTTGACTTTTGGTCCGGTTTTATTGGTGTTTTTGGCGATCGCGATTCCCACATTAGTCCTTGATTATCGCTCGCGATTAGGTTTAGAACCCCTTGAGGCCAAGAGAAAGAAGGGTGAAAATAAAAAGAATATTTGGCAGAGTTTCAAGGGGACTTTATCGTTTAAGGGATTCGCGGTGATTTTATTGGCAACCGTCGCGATCGGTTTAACAATTTTTGCTTGTTTACCCCGTGTCCCCGGTTATCAATTACGCACATTTCCCGTCAGTGCTCCGATTCAATATCAAGGGGAATTTGATACTCGTAAAATTAGTAATCCGGGTTATCTGCGTGGGGGAAATAAAGATGGAAAAGGAGGGGGACGTGGCCGTAGTCCAGAAAAGGGCGCGGGGGAAGTCGATCAAGATTATTATTATGGTTTTAATACGACGATTAATCAAAATTTACGCGGGGAAATGAAACCCAAGGTTTTGATGAGAGTGCGATCGCAAGCCCCCGGATTTTGGCGAGTTTTAGCCTTTGATCATTATACAGGTCAAGGATGGGAAATTTCCCGTAATAACCAAAGTGAAAAAATAGCACGATCGCGCTGGTCCTATCAATTTTACCTCAATCATTATCCCAATGCACCTCGCATTCAGGAGGTGATTCAAAGTTTTACTTTAGTGTCGGATATGACGAATTTAATTCCGGCTTTGGCTAAACCCAAGGAGTTATTTTTTCCCACGGAAGATGTCGCGGTTGATACCGAGGGAAGTCTGCGATCACCTGTGGATTTACAACAGGGTTTGACTTACACCGTCGTTTCTAATGTGCCTTACCGCGATCGTAATGCCTTATCAAAGACTAGCACAAATTACCCGAAAAATATTCAAAAATATTATCTACCAGTACCGCCAGAAATTGCGAAGAAAGTGCGTGAGAAAACAGAAGAAATTTTAGCTGCAAAATCCAGGGTGGCAAAATCCGATAAAGTGATAGATTCACCCTACGAAAAAGCCTTATATTTGGCACAATATCTCAAACAAAATCCCAATTATAAATTAGAAAAAGCCGCACCCTTCTTAGAAGATACGGAAGATTTAGTTAACGCGTTTCTCTTTGGTTATCAAAATAGTCCCGCGGGGAAAACAATTACAGGAGGTTATCCCGATCATTTTGCCACAGTAATGACGATAATGTTACGTTCGATTGGGATTCCGGCGCGTGTAGTGGCAGGATTTGACCCCGGTCAATTTAATCCCTTTACGGGGTTATATATTGTGAAAAATACCGATGCTTATTTAATGACAGAGGTGTTTTTTCCGGGGCATGGTTGGGTTCCTTTTAATCCCATTCCGGGTTATCCTTTATACCCACCATCGATCGAAGATCATCAAACTTTTAGTGCCTTAGAAACATTTTGGAAATGGATCGCGGGTTGGTTGCCTTCTCCTGTAACTGGTTGGTTAAATAATGTTGTCGGTGCAATTGTTACCTGGTTAGCTCAAGTGATTTCCTGGTTTTTAGGGTTATTTTCTAAAGGTTGGCAGGGGACTTTAATGGGATTACTTGTCGCGATCGGGGGTGGTTTTGTCGGTTGGTTAACTTGGCAAGGTTGGCGACAATGGCGATATCGTCGTTGGTTAGGAAAATTAGCACCGATAGAGGGTATTTATCAGGAAATGTTGCAGGATTTAGCCCAGAAAGGCTATGCTAAACATCGATCGCAAACTCCCATAGAATATGCCGTGTCAATGCGACAGTATTCTTCTATTGATGAAGCCGAAATTATAGAGGAAGTATCACAAGCTTATATGCGTTGGCGTTATGGTGGATATGGAGCGAATATCAGTCAATTACGTCAATTAGTGCAGAATTTAAAACGGGCACAGTTAAAGAAATTAAAAGCGCGTTGGTTTCGCGATTAGGTTGGGTTGAATAGACAAAGAAAGTTATAGAAAAAATGCCACATTTATTCAACCCAACCTACATCTTGAACTTATCATAATCAATCCAAGCGTCAGGGGCATGGGGTAAAACTTCACAGGTAAAATAGTCCTCAATCTTGTCTTTAAGTGGTACACTTTCCGTATCCCTTAACTCCGAATCTGGATAACGTTTCATTCTGCCACCTCCTCCCTAAAATTAAGCTTCAACCAACCTTATCAACCTTTCTGGACTCCAAATTTCCTCGGCAATTTTCTGATAAAGCTTCTGACGCGCTTCCAAATCTGCTTTTTTAAATTCCTCATGGGGTTGAAAAGGTAAATTACTCCGTTGCTTATATGCCAAGAAACTTGGGTTATGGTCGTAACATTGAGAATTTAGGGATTTAGCTAAAATATTCTGACCGTAATAATGGGGCAATTTTTCAGTGTAAGGCAAATCACCATAACTAGCGTTAAAAGACTTCGGTAGCAACAACAAACCCCCAATGCGGTTGCGATACTCTAAAAAATCTTCCTTACTAGAAAACTCATCGGCATGACGTTCCGGCTTATTTGCCCAAATATGCTCTATGTCGTAGCGATTCTTCCCACGAGATCTGTATTCCTTATAATGCGAATCCAGCCCCGATTGCCTTTCCACATGGTCTGTTATTCGGGCGAGAAACTGCTTAATAGCATTATAGTTTTGCTGATACAATCGCAATCTGTCATTGGAAGCAAATACTTCTTCTTGTGCAACTAACTTTTGAAGCAAAATAACAGCGAGTTCGGTAGGGCTTTTTCCCTGAATATCCCGCATAACTACAAACATGGCATACTGCATTGTGTCGTAAGTAATGTTCTGGAAGTTCCATAACCTACGGGCAAGCACAATATCGAGAAAACTTGCCACTAAGCGAATTTTTCGATTAACAACTTGGGGGTCATCATCAGGATTTAGAGGTGCAAGTAGTAAAGGATATTGCAGAGTAAAATTATGCTGGGCATTATAAAAAATTTCTTCTAAACCTTCTGTTAAATATATTGATGCTTTTCGCAACTGAAGATACTGACGGGTATAAAATGCAAAATCTCGCTCAATAAAGCGCAAAAAGTCAGCACTATTATTGAGTCCAATTCTATCCCGATGGTCGCGTACCCACCGATGAAACTCAGTACCGATGCGGTCAAAGTCACCAGGAACAGCATCTTTTTTACGTTCCCGAATTGTTTGGGCGTACTGACTGCGAAGCCAAGTTTTAATGGCATCAGCTTCTTCTTCTTTGCCCAATTCCATCAGAGCATTTACTCGTTGTTTCCAAAGCTGATTTGTTTGTTCCCTCTTGGCTTCATCGTTGATATTTGCCACCAAAAATCCCTTAAGCATATCTGTTGGTGTCAGAGATAGCCCGCGATCGTTCATTGTTTCAAAAACAGTATAAGCATCCTCATCTGAGTAAGCCGTAATTTCAACTATATGAACATTCTCTATTAGCCAATCAATAAAATAGGGTAAAGCATCTCCTATTAAATCCTCTGGAAAATTTTCTTTAATATCTTGATAACGAGCAATAATATTCTTGACTGATTCCGGCTTATCTGTATCATCAAAAGGAATTTGGTTAAAGAGTGCTTCCATACAAGAATTGCGCTCTTGAACATCCAAGTTAAAGGATTTTTTAGCAAACCTTTCTGAAAAAATTAAATCGTCTATTTTAACTTGGTCGAGGCGTTCTCTTTGTAAGTTATGTAGAAAAATGAGCAATAAAGATAAGCTCGTTAAACGTTGCTGCCCATCAATAATGAATCTCTTATTTTCCTTGTTGCTAATAATAATCGAACCTAAGAAATAATGACCATAATTTGCAACGGCTTGGCGTTCGTGGCTTTGATCGAAGTCACATAGAAATTTGCCTGTTAAATCTTGCAAAAGCTCTTGAATTTGTTTGGTTTCCCATTTGTATTCTCTTTGGTAATAGTCAATGGAGTATTTATTTCCCCTCAAAAGCTGACCAATTGTTTTAGCATCTCCAAGAATCTCTTTCATTATACTATCTCCTCACCTACAACGATTTGACGTAGCACACCTTCTATTTCTACTTCCAAAGCCAAAATATCCGCCGCTATTTCTTCCTTTATGGGGTTACTTTTTCAACATGAATGTCTTTATGTGCCAGACAGACCCAATCTTCCCATAGCTGAGGCTATAGCAATGTGACCAGAATCAGTCTTATCTGTGATCGTGGTTACTGCACAGAGTCCCAGAGTTCCCACCGCTCTCCAAAACTCTTGGGGTTCAGTTGCTCCATTTGCGCTAGCACTTTCTCGTTTTTAAGCTGTACGGAATCACCGAAATATCGGGCTTTGGTTTGGTTAGGGCTGGTTGAACTTCCCGCACTCAATTCGGGAAGTTATAACCTACCCAGGTAGTAGGTTGGGTTGAATAGACAAAGAAAGTTATAGTGAAAATCACACATTTATTCAACCCAACCTACATCTAATGATATAACCACAAAGGCACAGAGGAAACAGAAGAGATCATCATATTCATCGGCGGGCTAATTCCGGTATTCCTCCTAATAATCCTGTCATTAATCGGATGGCTAAAAATTTGACGGGAGGCAGGTTTTGTAAACTCCATAAACAAACACGACGAAAGGCTACTATCGGCAACCAAGTGTTAGAAAATAATCGATCTAAAAAGTCGGTAAATCCTAAAACGACTAGGTTTTCTTTTTGTCGCCATTTTTCATATTTTTCTAATACTTTTAAGTCGCCGATATCTTCCCCTTTTTCATGGGCTTTGCTGATAATTTCTCCGATCGCGGCTGCATCTCGGATGCCCATATTTAAGCCTTGTCCCCCAACGGGATGACAACAATGGGCGGCATCACCTATTAATGCTAATCTCGGTAAAACATAGCGATCACTTTGCATTAATTGAACGGGATAAACATAACGATCGCTTTCTAATTCTAATTTACCTAAGACACCGCCTGTGCGATATTCTAATAAGCTTAAAAACTCTTTTTCATCCCATTCTTTTAACCTATTTGCTTCCGCGTGGGGTGCAGTCCAAACTACTTGACAACGATTGCCCGGTAAGGGTAAAACGCCCATCGGACCACTAGGCCAAAATCTTTCGTATGCGATTTCATTATGGGGTTTTTCTGTTTTAATTGTCATCGCGATACATGATTGCCAATATTTCCAACCTGATGTTTTAATATTGGCAGATGTGCGAAGACGCGATCGCGCTCCATCCGCGGCAATTAATAATTTAGTAGAAATAGTGCGAATTTCTTCATTAATTTTGATATCAACGGACGCGTATTCTGACTGATAATTAACTTGGACAACTTCCGCGGGACAAACCCAAGACACATTAGGACAATTTTCTAAACATTCCTGCAAAGCTGTTAATAAAACCCGATGTTCCCCCACATAACCCATTGCACTTTTGGGGGGAGACACTTTCTGCGTTTTCCCTAAATCTTGGGGATAAAATTCGACAATTCTCGGATAATTGCCATCACAAAGATTAATTTGATGAAACGTCGTAATTTGAGGTAAAATCTTTTGCCAAACCCCAATTCCCTCTAAAATTAATCCCGATAATAAAGTAATCGCGTAGGCTTGACTTCGAGAAGCCGCGATCGAGGGTAATTGTGGTTCAATAATCGCAATTTTCAAGCCAGAATCTTTAAGTGAACACGCGAGAGTCGTGCCCACAATACCACCGCCAACAATAGTAACATCATAATCTAATTCGTGATTAGTTGTGGCAGTTGGCAAGGGAGAAAAGGTTGGTGAAAGTTGTTCCAGTGCCATTGTTAATTAAGGGTTTCAAAGGGAGTAAGCATATTTACTTTGATTGTAACATAGTTCCATAATTAATTCGTAGGTTGGGTTGAGGTACGTTCGCGTAGCGTGCGCGTAGCGCAAAACCCAACAGATAGCAAACCCAACAGATAGCAAACCCAACAGATAGGAAATCCAACAGATAGGAAACCCAACAAATAGGAAACCCAACAGATAGGAAACCCAACAGATAGGAAACCCAACAGATAGGAAACCCAACAGATAGGAAACCCAACAGATAGGAAACCCAACAGATAGGAAACCCAATATAGTGTTGACCTTTGAGATGTGAAACTTGTGGTACAGGCATCTTGCCTGTGACGGGCTCTCTGCCCGTTCCACATTTACATCTCATTTCAAAATGCTATATATACGAAACCCAACAGATAGGAAACCCCATATATGCGAAACCCAATATATGCGAAACCCAATATATGCGAAACCCAATATATGCGAAACCCAATATATTCGTTGGGTTTCGCTACGCTCAACCCAACCTACAAAAAATGACTTTGGTTAATTCATGCTATTTGACATTAATTCATCAGCCATTTCAAAGTTAGCCGTCGCACTTTGGACATCATCCAAATCTTCCAAAGCATCCATTAATTTTAAGATATATTTTGCTTGCTCAGGATCGGTAACTTCTATGGTATTAGAAGGAATCCATCGTGCCTCATAATCATTCACTTTAAAGCCTTTTTGTTGCAAGATTTTCGAGAGATTTTCTAAGTTAGCCACCGTGGTAAAAACTTCCGCTCCTTCCGTTTCATCCACTTCTGTTAATTCATAAGATTCTGCGTCGGCTTCCAGAGAAACTTCTAATAATTTATCTTCATCAATAGGGCCTTTTACTAAACAAACACCCTTTTGTTCAAACATCCAACTAACACATCCAGTTTCACCCAAATTACCGCCATTTTTACTAAAGGCTTCGCGTAAGTCAGCCGCGGTACGATTACGATTATCTGTTAATGCCTCAATTAAGACAGCAACTCCACCGATTCCATACCCTTCATAACGAATAGATTCTAATTCCGAATTACCGCCTAATTTCCCGGCTCCTTTCGCGATCGCGCGTTCAATATTTTCATTAGGAATACCCGCGGCTTTAGCTTTATCGATCGCGGTTCTTAATTGAAAATTACCCGCGGGATCGGGAACCCCACTGCGAGCAGAAACAATAATCTGACGAGAAAGTTTCGTAAAAACTTTGCCTTTAACGGCATCAACTCTTGCTTTTTGGCGTTTAATATTCGCCCATTTACTATGTCCAGCCATGTGACTTTTCGCGATTAAAATTACAATGTCAGAGGAGAGAATCTACCGGTGTTATCTTTAATTAAAGCGTAGATTAGTTTCGGTTTGGCTCAGGTGAGAAGTATCACCATTAAGCTCCATTACCCAGTCTCCCTGTTGATGAATTAATTTCACTAAACAACAGAGTTTAGAATTAATATCATCTGGGCGAATATTGGGAATTAACCCCATTGTCGCACCAATGACAGAGGCTCCATGACCTATTAATAACATATTATCAGGATAGTTGTCTATTAATTTCTTAGCCGTGTCTCCTCCCCGTTTGAGACATTCTGCTTCAGTTTCGGGATAATGAGGAGGAGTGGTTTTGTATGTCTGATCGATTCTAGGATAAAATTTGGTTAATGTTTCCAGAGCGCGTGTTTCTGGCATCATTGTCATCCAGTCTGGATTCAACCATTCACCAAGTCCCCATTCCAGTTTAATAGATAAATCGAGGATTTCCGCGATCGCGTTTGCCGTTTGGATCGTTCGCAAAAAAGGGGAAGCAAAAATATATTTAATCGGTTCATTTTGCAGACGATTTGCCAGTTGTTTAGCTTGGAGAAAACCATCTTTAGACAAGGGGGGATCGTAGCGAAAGTTCGCTGTTTTAGTAAACCATTCCGGTTTCACAAAATCCTGGCGATTCGCGTGTCTCGCAATCCAAATTGTTTGTCTCATACATTTAACGACTTTTCTCTGGAAACTTAGACTCAATTGATTATACTCTAATGGGTGACAATCGGAGCCGAAAAGACGCGATCGGTATTTCCCCTCCCCTATTTTCCTTTCCGAAAAAAACTCTGCGCTCTCTGTGCCTTTGTGGTTCATTTTTTCAAGACATGAAAGCGAGTCAGCATTTTGACTTTCCTGTATGATGCCTTGACGCGATCGCGCCCCTCTCAAAGCTCTCCATAGGAAAAGTAGTCTGATGCTACTGGGTAAATTAATGGGTGCTATTTAGTTCCCATTGAGCGAAAAATGTTCTAAGATAGAAACTATTGTACTTATTCTTACCAATTTTGAGAACCAACTTCAATGTAGTGCTATTATCCAAGGAAAAACTAAGATGAAAGTGAATACCGAAACTCTGACTCGCTATTTACATCGTATCCGCAATCATCAAGGCTGGATCGCGTTGAATGATGTTGCTGAAAATCTGAAAATAGATCGAGCGACATCAAGACGATTTACTAATATGGCGATGGAGTGGGGATTAGTTGAGCGTCAACAATTGGAAGATCAACCAACGGAAGTCCGAGCAACTAAGAAATTAATGGCTTTGGAGCCTAGTGGTGTTCGCAAAGTGGTTGATGCTAATTCTAGTAGTGAAACTCCCCTTTTATAATCCCGTCCTAAAATTAGGTAAAAAAGAGTTTTTATCCTCTTTTTACCAATAACATTTGATTCCCACCTTTCTGAAATTCGTAGGATACCGTCTGAATTTCAGTGAGGTATCCTTCGGTTTCCACTTTTTCTTGTGCAAGTGCGACAAAGGGAGAAAGTTTACCGGAAATTGTTAAGAGGGGAAAAATCCGAACTTCCCTAGAAACTCGACATAATTCACGGAGCGCATTTAAATGAAATTCGGCAGAAAAATGATCGGAATAAGCAAAGAGAAAATGACTACATAAGGCTAAATCAAACTGGGCATTATGAAAAGGAAGAAATGGTAATTCACAAGTAATATATCTTCCTTGGGAAAAACCCCTAGGAAAATCTGTGATAAATTTTTCCATAGCCGCCATTCTCACTTCTCCCAAATCTTCAGGAGATTTTATATCAGTCCAAATATAGTTATTAAAATTAGCTTGGACTCCATTAATTACGGTTTGATAAGTATCTTGAATACGTTGATATATTTCCGCCGTAGTAAATTGATAAATGGGATCGCATGAAATAACTTGATAACCTTGATCAGTCATTTCTGTATTAAAACTGGCCGGCCCACTGGCACAGTCAAGAATGTTTAATTGTAAATCCGATTCAGTTAAATTAAACATTCGGATATATTCATCGAAGTTACGTCCCCAAGGAATTACTTTTGCTAATCGAAAAGTCATTTTTTTGCGATTGTGGCTAGTGATAATTGAATTTATTTTAAGTGCTAACAAGCGAAAAATGTTAACGTCACTGATAATTTATTTCGGGACTAATAAATTTTTTTCTCTGGAGATAAAAAATTATGCTATACTATCTTACTTAACACTATATAGATAGTTTAAATTCTATGTCGAAAAATCAAAACACAATTCGCATTAGGGGTGCTCGTCAACATAATCTAAAAAATATCGATCTGGATCTTCCTCGCGATCGTCTTATTGTCTTTACAGGTGTTTCTGGATCGGGGAAGTCTTCCCTTGCCTTTGATACCATTTTTGCCGAGGGGCAACGCCGTTATGTCGAGTCTTTAAGTGCCTATGCACGACAATTTTTAGGACAATTAGATAAACCTGATGTGGACGCGATCGAGGGATTAAGTCCCGCGATTTCTATTGATCAAAAATCGACTTCCCATAATCCGCGCTCAACCGTGGGAACTGTCACAGAAATTTATGATTATTTAAGATTATTATTTGGACGCGCCGGAGAACCCCATTGTCCGATTTGCGATCGCGGTATTTCCCCTCAAACCATCGACGAAATGTCCGATCGCGTAATGGCACTGCCCGAAGGAACTCGTTTTCATATATTAGCACCTGTAGTGCGTGGCCAAAAAGGAACCCATCGCAAATTATTATCAAGTTTAGCCTCAGAAGGATTTATTCGAGTAAAAATCAATAATGAAATACACGAAATCTCGGAAAATATCAAATTAGATAAAAATAAAAATCATACCATTTCTATCGTCGTCGATCGCCTGATCAAAAAAGCCGGAATCGAAGAAAGATTAGTCGATTCTTTAACCACAGCCTTACGTCACTCCGAAGGCATTGCCATGATAGAAATATTAACAAAAAATGTCGAAGATGTCAATGATTCTCATCAAATAATATTCTCCGAAAAATTCGCCTGTCCCGAACATGGCGCGGTAATGGAAGAACTTTCTCCGAGATTATTTTCCTTTAATTCTCCCTATGGAGCCTGTCCCCATTGTCACGGCTTAGGAGGTTTACGAACATTCTCCCCGGAATTAATTATACCCGATCCTAATGCACCTCTTTATAACGCGATCGCGCCTTGGGCAGAAAAAGAAAACTCCTATTATCTGGACGCGTTATTAGGAATAAGTGAAGTCTATGAATTTGAACTCGATACCCCTTGGAAAAACTTAACCCCAGAGCAACAAAAAATAATCCTCTACGGCTCCGATCAAAAAGTTTGGATTGAAGAGAGAAAAGACTATCGACGTTTCGGAGGAGTTATTCCCATATTACAACGTCAATATGATGAGACTGGCTCAGAATTAATCAAACAAAAACTGGAACCCTATCGCATAGATCAACCCTGTGAAGTTTGTCAAGGAAAACGCTTAAAACCCGAAGCCCTTTCCGTGCGAATTGGTCAATATTCTATCTTAGATTTAACTCAGGTTTCTCTAGCAGAAAGTCGCACGCGTATCGACAATTTAAAATTAACCGAAAGACAAGCCCAAATTGCCGATTTAGTCCTGAGAGAAATTCGCTCAAGATTACAATTTCTCCTTGATGTCGGTTTAGATTATCTCACCTTAGATCGCGCCGCGATGACACTTTCAGGAGGAGAAGCGCAACGGATTCGTCTCGCGACACAAATTGGCGCGGGTTTAACAGGGGTTTTATATGTCTTAGATGAACCCAGTATCGGACTCCATCAAAGAGATAATCATCGCTTATTAAATACCTTAACAAAATTAAGAGATTTAGGCAATACTTTAATAGTTGTCGAACATGATGAAGATACGATTCGTGCAGCGGATCATATTATTGATATAGGGCCAGGGGCGGGAGTTCATGGTGGTAAAATTGTCGCCCAAGGAAGTTTAGAAAATTTACTTAATTCGGCACAATCCATCACGGGTTCCTATTTATCAAAACGACAAAAGATTGAAACACCCAAGGAGAGAAGAAAAGGCAATGGCAAAGCCCTATTAATCCAAAAAGCCAGTCGGAATAATCTGAAAAATATTGATGTGGAAATTCCCCTTGGTAAATTGATCAGTGTTACGGGGGTTTCCGGTTCAGGAAAATCCACATTAATTAATGAATTATTGCATCCGGCTTTACAACATGAGTTAACAAAAAGGGTTCCTTTTCCTAAAGATATCAAAGCCCTGAAACCCCTGGGAGCAAAATCTTTAGAGGAGATTATTGATAAAGTAATTGTAATTGATCAATCTCCCATCGGGAGAACACCGCGATCGAATGCTGCAACTTATACAGGAGTATTTGATATTATTCGAGAGTTATTCGCAGAAACGATCGAAGCAAAAGCCAGGGGTTATAAAGCAGGGCAATTTTCCTTTAATGTCAAAGGAGGAAGATGCGAAGCCTGTGGCGGCCAAGGGGTAAACGTGATTTCCATGAATTTTTTACCCGATGTTTATGTACAGTGTGAAATTTGCAAAGGAGCGAGATATCACCGGGAAACTTTACAAGTAAAATACAAAGAAAAATCCATTTCAGATGTCTTAAATATGACAGTAGAAGAAGCATCGGAAATGTTTAAAAATATCCCCAGAGCTGCCAGTCGTTTACAAACATTAGTCGATGTCGGATTAGGTTATATTCAATTAGGACAACCCGCGCCTACATTATCGGGAGGTGAAGCCCAAAGAGTTAAATTAGCAACAGAATTATCACGTCGGGCGACGGGAAAAACCTTATATTTAATTGATGAACCCACTACGGGATTATCATTTTATGACGTGCATCAATTATTAAATGTGTTGCAAAGATTAGTAGATAAGGGAAATTCGATTTTAGTGATCGAACATAATTTAGATGTGATTCGGTGCGCCGATTGGATTATTGATTTAGGGCCAGAAGGAGGCGATAATGGTGGTGAGGTGATCGCGGTGGGAACCCCCGAAGAAATAGCAGAAAAATCACGGGATTATACTGGGTTTTACTTGAATAAAGTATTAAAAGAATATCAGCAAGTTTCTTAAGAAGCACAGGGAATGTCACGATTGAGCGTACCAAAATTTAATTAAGTATAATTATGGATTTCCCAAGTTCGAGAAGCGCGATCGCGCACTTACGCTCATCATTATTAAATGGTATGAGTCCTCATAGCACGTCTAAATGATTTGTACAATTAAGTAGGGGCAATCCCCCCGTGGTTGCCCCTGCCCCCGCCCCTGAAGGCAGGGGGGGGTTGGCACAAAGGCGGGTTGACACAAAGCCGGGTTGGTAGGAAGGCCCTACCCCTACAAATATGTATGAATGATTTAGACTTGCGATATAACCGACCTAGCTGATTTTCGCAAATGTGTACATTTTCTATTTTTTATTTGTATTAATATGTCTGAGATAATCACCTATAGTCCAGCCTATACATTAGTTCCCACTTACGAATGTTTTAACCGTTGTAGCTACTGTAACTTTCGCGCTGAACCAGGAACAAGTCCCTGGTTAACATTAGAAGAAGCCGAAAAAAAATTATTACCATTAAAAGCACAAGGAGTTATAGAAATTCTGATTTTAAGTGGTGAAGTACATCCTTCTTCTTCTAAGAGAAAAGCCTGGTTTAAACTTATTTATGATTTATGTGAATTAGCTCTGACAATGGGGTTTTTACCCCATACAAATGCCGGACCCTTAACTTTATATGAGATGGAATGTTTAAAAGAGGTGAATGTTTCGATGGGGTTAATGTTAGAACAGTTAACACCTCAATTATTAGAAACAGTCCATAAATATGCTCCCAGTAAAGTACCATCATTTCGCGTAACACAATTAGAATGGGCCGGACAACTAAAAATCCCTTTTACCACAGGATTATTATTAGGAATAGGAGAAGAAAAAGAGGACTGGGAAGAAACCTTAGAAAGTATCGCGCATTTACATCAAAAACATTCTCATATTCAAGAAGTCATTCTTCAACCTCATAGTAGAGGTGAGCAACAAAATTGGCAAGGAAAGTCATTTTCGCTCGGTAAAATGCCAGAGGTAATACGACTAGCCCGTTCAATTTTACCCTCAGATATTACCTTACAAATACCGCCAAATTTAGTAAAAACACCTGATATTTTACTAGAATGTTTAGACGCGGGAGCGCGTGATTTAGGAGGAATTTGTCCCCGTGATGAAGTTAATCCAAATTATCCCCATCCACCGGAACAAGAGTTAACAGAATTGTTAAAAAAATCTGGATATCAATGGGAAAAACGTCTTCCCGTTTATCCTCAGTATTATCATTGGTTATCACCGAGATTACAACACGCGATTCAATCTTTTCAATTTGTACGCGATTTATCGGTAAAATAACACTCATAAATGTTCTCGATCCCCCTTTGCCCTTTGCCCCCCCTGGGGGGTTGGGGGGATTTAGGGAGCCCATTATCGGGAGCATCTCCTAAACGTAAATTGGTAGTGGGAGCGTCTCGCTCCCTATTAGATTTCTAGGGAGCGAGACGCTCCCACTACAGTTTTTTTGCAAATGTGAGATGCTCCCCCCATTATCTGTAACATCATTTTGGGAAAATGGTATTTATTCTCTATTCTTCATCCATCCTGACAAATGCGAATACTATTCACCATAGCCCACTTTTTCAACCCCGAAGGCCAAGGAAAACACGCGTCTCAACGTAAAGATCCCCAACCCCGCTTAACAGCATTAACCTCCTGTTTAACAGCCTTACGAGGGTTATATAGTCAATCTCAGTGCATGATTGATATTCGCGAATATGCCACCATACCCGTCAATCAAAATCAAGCCCATGATGTCGAAATAGTTATTTGTACAACGCAAAACTATCATCTTTTACCTTATCTGCGTTTACCTGCTAACTTTTTCCTTCATCACGCGACTAATGTCGAACCCATGTTATTAGGGTTTGAATGTCAGGCGGTAATGCAAGCCTATTTAGGTCAATTTGATTATTACTGTTATTTAGAAGATGATCTAATTCTCCATGATCCCTGGTTTTTTGTCAAATTAAACTGGTTTACTCAAAACGCGGGCTATCAAAATCTTCTGCAACCCAACCGCTATGAAATATCGGCATCGGGCCCCGTTCCTAAAGTTTATATTGATGGGGATATTACACCCCAAGCTACAGTGCAATTTCAAAACATCCAAGAACAGCCCCAGTTAACAGGTAAAATTATGGAACAAACTGTTAGTTTCCATCGCGCCCTTAATCCCCATGCTGGATGTTATTTTTTGAATGCTGAACAAATGAGCTATTGGGGGAGTCAGCCTTATTTTTTAGATCGAGATACGAGTTTCGTCAGTCCCTTAGAAAGTGCCGCGACACTAGGAATTATGCGAACTTTTAGAATTTATAAATCTGCGCCTACTCATGCCAATTTTTTAGAAATTCAACATTTTGGATCAAGTTATTTAAGCTTGTTGGGCAACCAAATCACATTAAAACATTAATGAAGAAGGCGTAGGTTGGGTTGAGCGCCGCGAAACCCAACACCAAACTTTGAGGAGGAGGCGTAGGTTGGGTTGATCACTGCAAAACCCAACACCTAACGGTTTGCCAAAGATTGAGCTCCCTCGGCTGAGATTAGAATAAAACTCCGTTTCCTTGTTAAGGCGTCGTTGGGTTTTGCGCTGCGCGCACGCTACGCGAACGTACCTCAACCCAACCTACTAATAACTGCGAAACCCAACACCAAAATTTGAGGAGGAGGCGTAGGTTGGGTTGAGCACAGCGAAACCCAACACCTAACGGTTTGCCAAAGATTGAGCGCCCTCGGCTGAGATTAGAATAAAACTCCGTTTCCTTGTTAAGGCGTCGTTGGGTTTTGCGCTGCGCGCACGCTACGCGAACGTACCTCAACCCAACCTACTAATAACTAACTAGACTTGGGTAGTTTTGGGTAAGTTTAACAGAGCGGAAATTGATATAACAAAAACAACAAAGGGACACAGCATAGCCGTGCCCCTGATTAAATCAAGATATCGCGAGCCTAGAGAAGGTCTTTCTACCTCACTTCTAGTAACTTCTATTAGAAGAATTGAACACTGTTAGCGATGCTGCCTGGTTTGTTTGTTAAGTTCGCGAGTAGGGTGCCTTGACCCACACTGTTAGAACCATCTTGGAAGAACCAAACATTGCCAGTACTGTTGTCATAGGCCACCACAGCAGCACCATTGATGGTCAAGTTGCTGCTGGAAGGAGCCGTGCTGAGATCGATCGCGAGAGCTTGTGCCGGATTGACACCTGCGCCAATGCCAAATCCAGTCTTATTAATGAGCAACTTGTCTTCCGCCGCGTTATAATCACCGATGAAGTCAGGGTTAGTGTTAGTAGAAGTGGCACCATCCGCACTGCTGAAGTACACAAAGCTATCACTACCGGCCCCACCGAGCATTCGATCTGAACCAGACAAACCAATTATGGAGTCGTTGCCTGAACCGCCAACGATATTGTCATTACCATCTCCACCCGCGAGAGTGTTATTTCCATCGGCACCCAAGAGGGTATCATCTCCGACATCACCGAACATGAAGTCATTACCAGCACCACCCACAATGGAGTCAACGGTAGAACTACCTAAGAAGAAGTTGTTGCCAGTATTATCCACGATGACAAGAGCAGTGGTATTACCAGCTGAGAAACTGACATTAGTGGCACTGATGTAGTCATCACCAGACAGATCACCAATGAGCTTATCGCCTGTGGTACCATAAAAGATGGTGTCATTGCCAGCACTACCAGCAAAGAAATTGGGACCAGTCTTACCACCGATCAAGTAGTCATTACCATTACCACCATCTAAGGTTGCGGGTGAAGAGCCATTATTAGTACCATTAATGGTGTCATTTCCATCTTCACCGCGGGCAGAAGTGAAGAGTCCACTCAGAGAGTCATTTCCAGTACCACCGATCATACTGTCTGTGATCGATGCCGCGATAATGGTGTCATTACCATCTCCACCATCTAAGACGTTCTTGCCAAAGTAACCAGGTGAACTCAAGGGAACGAAATTATTATTCACACCCGCGAGAGTCATGGACTGGATCAGGTCATTCCCCCCTCCACCTAAAACGGTATCTTGCTGACCATAAGTAGTAAGGGTGTCATTGCCGCCCGTGACACCGGGAGTGGTTCCGACTGGGGTTGTTCCGTCGATCGCGTCTCCCGCGATCAGGTTCTTGCTACCAGTAATCGGGCCAATCGGACCGATAATAGAATCATCACCTGATCCTCCAATCAAGGTCACTTTTTCGTAAGTTAGAAATGCAGTGCTTCCAACGGCGTTAACAGTTGTGTTCTGATTAAACAATACGGCATCATTGCCATCATCACCCGATAAGTAGCTATAACTACCCGCACCCAAGAGGGTATCATTGTCTTTACCACCGTAGAGGCTATCCCGTTGACTGACCGCATAGAGACTGTCATCGCCTATATCCCCTCGCATGAAGTTGCCGCCTTGGTTTCCAGAGCCAAGGACAGGGCTTAGGGCTGTGAATCCGGGGACATTGACTCCACCATTCGCGGTGAAGAAGCCCAGGACGTCATTGCCTTTACCACCATAGAGGGTATCTGTTCCCACGGCACCACCGATGAGAGTGTCGTTCGCCGCATCCCCATACAAGCTATTGGCCTGCCCGGTTCCCTGAACGTAGTCTTCTCCCGCACCACCGTGAAGGGTTGCTGTTGCTTGTGCAATAAGTGTGTCGGCCCCCGCCTCACCATCGAGATACGCGGGTGTTTGTTGGCTTCTTAAAATGTCTTCATCTGGCCCGCCGTAAAGGGTATCATTGACCCCTTTTGAAATCAGGCTATCATTGCCTTCTTCACCATAAATGAGACTGTTGCCTTGGGTGCTGCTGGTAATAGTGTCAGCACCCTGTCTGCCATAAACGGTATCCGGGCCAAATCCGGGAAGGTTTAAATCTAATGAATTAGGATTGTTATCTAAGGTTTGTGTCATACAAGTTCACTCCTCTGGTTGTAGGTAGATCGAGCCATTGCGACTACGGAGACTGCCTGGGATTTTCATCCCGCTGTAGTTTAACCTTTTTGTCAGTCGTAAGTCTAGCTCTATTTAACTGATTGTGTCTATAATTAGGTTATGACCTTTCTTTGGGGAATTGGTCTGGGGCTGTTGACTTTTTCAGTGGGAAAACCACTGGAGAGCTTTATTTGCCGAGCCGACTTAGCCAGAGCTCAATGTTGGGTTAAACCACTTGTCTGAATGGAATATCCACACGCGCTGAGTTAATGATGACTGATCTGGCAGGCTTTGGCATGGTTGTGCGTGAAAACCAGGTGGTCGTCTCTTGGCAAGGGAGATAGGCAGGATGCCTGTCATAATACTCCTTTTCTGGAGTTTGTTACCCTCAGCAGTACGGTACTGGGAAATTTCTTTAATGAATGGGCTTTTTTGACTATTGGGCAAGAGTTTAGGACATTTTCATCTACTTTTAAAGCCTTTGGGCTTGTTCAGGGATGATTTTTCGTACCTTATGCCCAACTAGACGGGGTAAATAATTTTAAAGTTCCATTAAGAAATTTATTGTAATTGTATATGCCCTTCCTCCTTTGGTCTATTGGGGGCATCCTATTTTGGTAAATTGTTAGTAGGGGCGGGTTTACCTGGCGCTCTGGCGGGTAGTCCAGATATGGGTGAACCCACCCCTACAGATGTCGAATAGATAAAAACTTGTCAGAGGGTGGGTTTACAGGACTCTGTGGGGGGGTAGTCCAGATGTGGGTGAACCCACCCCTAGCGTAACCGCCCCAAACCGCCTATCGATGGGGATGGGGCGGGTTTTCTGGCCTATCTGTTGGGTAGCTACAGATATGGGTGAACCCGCCCCTACAGATATCGGGTTAGAAGTCGATGCCTCGTTTGAGTTCGACTCCTTGATCGCCATAATGTTTATGACAATAGACTTCGGAGTGAACACTGGCTAGATCAAAGTACGCGTGGGGTTTATGGCAACGTCCCGTAATGACGATTTCTGTGTCACGGGGTTTTCGTAATAGGGCTTCGACGATGGGATCTACTGGGAGTAGTTCTAGGTCAACCGCGGGGTTCAGTTCGTCTAATATAATGGTTTTATACAGTCCTGACGCGATCGCGGCTCTGGCAATTTCCCACCCTCTTTCGGCTTCTACATAGTCTATTTCTTTTTGTTGTCCTCGCCAGACAATAGCATCGGAACCACAACGTTGATGATCCACTAAGTTGGGATAACTTTGTCTTAAAGCCGCGATCGCGGAGTCTTCTGTATAACCACTACCGCCTTTAAGCCATTGCATAATTAATACTCGGTGGGATAAGTCCTGACTAATGCCTCGCCCGATGGCCTGAAGGGCTTTCCCTAAAGCACTGGTAGATTTACCTTTGCCTGCCCCGGTATAAATTTCGATGCCTGTAATACCATGTTCGAGGGCCGTCGGATGATCATGGGGACGCATTTCCGAATGTAAGTCGGCAATATCGAGGAGGGCTTGAGGTGTCGCCCTTCCTGTGGCAATAATTTCTAAATGTTCGGGTTTATTTTTCAGGGTTTTGACGACTTCCTCAAGGGGTAATAATCCTAAATCTAACACTGGGTTGATTTCGTCTAAGACGACAACCGAATACAGTCCAGACGCGATCGCGCCTTTCGCGATATCCCAGCCCCGTTGGGCCTCTAAACGATCGAAACGGGTAATTTCATTGGGGCCAAAATATTCGGCTCTACCCGTCCTCACTTGATCAATAAGATGAGGAAACCCTCTTTGCAGGGCTTCGATCGCGCCATCTTCGTCATAGGAGCGTCCGGGCCCCTTGAGAAAGCGCAGGAGTAATACTCGCGTGGGGAAGTCCGAATTAATACCTAAACCAATCGAACGTAAGACAACCCCCAAGGCTGCTTGGGACTTGCCTTTACTAGCTCCATCATAAACGTGAATTTGTCCGACAATGCGCTCGGAACGGGTTTGTGCTGTGCGAATGCCGATGCCGTTTCTTTCCATAGTTTGCTCTTGTTTCTGTCTGCCTAGTCGGCCTTGCATCCTATCTTAAATTTTAGGATAGATGAGCACAATTTTCTCAGGGGACAGTAAAATTTATATTAATGACGGATATTTTCCATGTTTTTTACTGTTTTGGCTTTGCCAGTGGTTTTAACACAAATCTTAATTTTATTGATCGTCATTGCCATTGAATCCGCGGTTTATCATAAATTTCTCAAGTTAAATCCTAAAATTAGTGTCCAATCTGTAGCCACGATCAATTTATTATCTGCCCTGGTGGGATGGTTTATTTTCTTTATTTTGGAAGAAGGTATTTCCCATTCTCAACGTGAATTTCTCATCTCTTGTATCTTTTTCAATAAGTGTCAATTTTCGGGTTTTATCAGTTTTATTCTCAATCTTGCTATTTTCGTAATTTCGTTTTTATTAAAAATTCTTTTATTTAAAGTATTTATGGTATTATGGATCGGGGAAAGAAAACTATTGATTAATACTCCCTTGCCGGAAAAATTGTATTTACAATTGAAAAATCGGGTCAAAATTATATCCGATGCAGTCCTGATTGTTTTCTTGGCACACTTTTTTAGCTATTATGCTATGGACATCGCGTTAATCATTCAAAGAAGTGCTTTATGAAGAACTCAATTATTAATAATCTCGATAAATTCTGGGGGAATTTTCTGAAACCCCCTCATTTTTTTCATTGGAAAACGCTACTACTCATCAGTTTTGTGTTGTGGATCTCCGCGGTATTAACAATGAATGTTCTGGAGTGGCAACAGGCATTTATTACCTGGGGATACTTATTTTTTCTGGCTGGCATTAGTTGGTTTTTCAAGGAAAAACCTCTAATTTTTAAGGGTTTTTCCCTACACCCGTGGCTGATAGCCCTTTTAATTTCTTTGTTCTTTTTTTATAATTTACCAGAGGGACATTTAACCGGATTTGCCGCGATCGCGTTTCCTTTATTCTCAGTTTGTATCGCGTCTATCTATGAAATACTGGAATCCGGTGTCAAATGGGAAATATCAATACCTTTAATTAGGGCTAACTTTATCATATTTCTCCTATTACATTGTCTAATAAGTTGTTGGATTGGGTTTAATGTCTTGATGGAACAGTGGTTAAAAGATTATCCCAGTTTATTCGCAGAAAATTTTAATAACAGTGCGTTTATTATCAAAATAAAATCATCATCAATCAATGATTCTCGAGGAATTTTAATTATAAAAACCTTAGAAAATTATTTGATATTAAAAACGGAGAAACAACCTTGGAAACAGGTAGAAAATTTGCTTTTAGATATACACAATAAGCGGGTTGATTTGCGTAAGGAAGGCCTGAAAACTCTGGGGAAGTTACCAGAGGACTCTTTGTGGAAATTCTCTCCTAATATGGTGCAGGGTGAGTCTCGTTATCAGTTACAATTATTAGTACGATGGTATGGGCCTAGTTCTCGTCCCTATGGTTATTCTGTCACGAAAACTTGTGAAATATTCAAAAATCGCGATCGTGCCAAGGCACGCGCCGAAGGCGATCGCGCGGCGATTGAATGTACTCCTGTTAAAGCTCAGGATGAAACTCAACCGATAAAAAATAGTAAATTTTAGTGAAAATTTGGGTAATATTAGATAATGACGAACAACCCAGGAGGAGACTTATGATAAATCTGGTAAGAGTTATCACAATTGCCACGAATGTTTTTTGGGAAGTGATCCGCGATCGCGTTCTTTATTTAATCGGTTTATTTGCTATTGTAATGCTCGCGTCGGTACGGTTTATTCCTGAATTAGCCGCGAGTACCGAACAAAAAATAATTTTAGATATTGGCATAGCCGCGATCGGTTTTCTGGGTTTAATTATTACTATATTTATCGGACCAGGATTGGTTAATAAAGAAATTGAAAAACGCACGGTTTATGTCTTAGTAGCTAAACCGATTAGTCGCTCAGAATTGATTTTAGGTAAACACATTGGTTTATCCGCGGTTTTAGCAGTTCTGCTCGCGTCAATGACGGTAATTTATATGCTGATACTCAGTTTTAATAAGATTCCTTATCCTCCCGTGAGTCTGGGGATCGCGTCATTTTTTATCTGGATTCAGTTATCATTATTAACCGCGGTGGGGATTTTATTTGGTGTCTTTACCAGTTCAATTTTAGCGACAATACTGACTTTAGCGATCTACTTAATGGGATTAGCCTCAAGGGATTTAGTCACCTTAGGGAAGTTAACTAAAAATCCCGTAATTGAACAATTAATGATGAATCTTTATTTAGTTTTACCGGACTTACAACGGCTCAATTTAATTAATGAAGCTGTCTATGGACAAATTCCCCCCTTCGCGACTTTAATGACGAATGGAAGTTATGCTTTAATTTATATTATCCTGTTATTATCCCTTTCTACCTTAATTTTTTCTCGGCGGGAGTTTTAACTTGATGAGGCAAACTATAGCGCGTAATCATCAGTTGTACTTTGGTAGGGGCAATCCCCCCGTGGTTGCCCCGATTGATCAGGCTAGGCACGGGGCGGGTAGGCACTCTTGCACTACCCCGACAAATCTGTATGAATGATTTTATTGTGGACACGCGATATTATGACAATTACAATCAAGGAAAAACTGAAACTTTTGCAAAGTCTTTTTCGTGACATGGAAAAGGCTTTAATTGCTTATTCTGGCGGTATTGATAGCACTTTAGTTGCGAAGGTAGCTTATGATGTCTTACACGATCGCGCTTTAGCCGTCACCGCAATTTCCCCTTCTTTATTACCAGAAGATTTAGAAGATGCACGGGTTCAAGCTTTAGAAATTGGCATAAGCCATGAAGTAGTAGAAACTCAGGAAATGACAAATCCTAACTATACATCAAATCCCGTCAATCGTTGTTATTTTTGTAAGAGTGAATTGCATGATACTCTGAAACCCTTAGCGATTTTACGCGGTTATCCCTATGTGGTAGATGGTGTCAATGCCGATGATTTAAACGATTATCGTCCGGGTATTCAAGCCGCGAAAGAAAGAGGAGCGCGATCGCCCTTAGCCGAAGTAGGAATTACCAAGTTAGAAGTGCGTCAATTAGCCCAAGAATTAGCGCTTCCTTGGTGGGATAAACCAGCCCAACCTTGTTTAAGTTCCCGTTTTCCCTATGGGGAAGAAATTACCATCACCAAGTTACAAAGAGTCGGACGAGCGGAACGATATTTGCGTCAATTAGGGTTAAAAACTCTCCGGGTGCGCTCCGAGGGAGATACCGCGAAAATTGAGTTACCTCCAGAGGAAATTAAAGAATTTGTCTTAAGGACAGATTTATCAATTTTAGTGTCAGCATTTCAAGAGTTTGGTTTTATCTATGTCACCTTAGATTTAGAGGGGTTTCGCAGTGGGAAATTAAATCAGGTTTTATCATTGCAACCGGCTTTGTAGCCGTTTTTTTCCTAATGATATAACCACAAAGGCACAGAGGGCACAGAGGAGAGAAAAAAGTCGAAAGGCTATACCATCAATCTTTTCTATCTTAGTCTCTTAGTGCCTTAGTAATATCATCAATCTTAGTGTCTTAGTGTCTTAGTAATATCATCAATCTTAGTGTCTTAGTGTCTTAGTGTCTTAGTAATATCATCAATCTTAGTGTCTTAGTGCCTTGGTGGTAATATGATAAATCTTAGTGTCTTAGTGCCTTAGTAATATGATAAATCTTAGTGTCTTAGTGTCTTGGTGGTAATATCATCCATCTTAGTGTCTTATAGCACTTCTGGGATAGATGAGGTATTCATTTAAGCTTAAAACGCTTGACAAAACTAGGTTTGGGCATACTCCATCTTTAGTCGAAAGGCTATAAACCTGCCCCATCCCCATCCAGAAAATGTAGGGCGGGTTTATTTAGGTTATCAAAGTTCGGATTATGTTTCAGAGTCTCTGACTTTGGGAATGGGGATTTCAATGATAAATTCCGAACCCTCTCCGGGTTGGGAGAGACATTGAATATTTCCCCCATGTTTATCAACGACGATTTGATAACTAATTGATAACCCTAATCCGGTTCCTTTTCCTACTGGTTTAGTGGTAAAAAAGGGATCAAATAAACGATTTCTGATTTCTTCTGTCATGCCTGGACCGTTATCTTTCATCCGAATTTGTACCCCTTCGGGCTGAGAAGAATTGGCGGGTATTGTCTCAGTATGAATGGTTATTATCCGATCTCCGGGTTTATTATCTAAGGCATCGATCGCGTTGGAAATAATATTCATAAACACCTGATTTAATTGTCCTGCATAACATTCGATTTTGGGAAGTTGGCTATATTCTTTGACGATCTCAATGCCAGACTCTTTGCCCTTAGATTTCAAACGGTTATCTAAAATCAATAAAGTATTATCTATCCCTTCATGGACATTGACAGGTTTCTTCTCGGCTTCATCTAATCGTGAAAAATTGCGTAAGGATAAGACAATTTGACGAATCCTTTCCGCCCCCATCTCCATTGAGGATAAAATTTTGGGTAAGTCCTCTACAATAAAATCTAAGTCAATATCATCGGCTTTTTCGGCTACTTCCTCCGGGGGATTGGGATAATATTTCTGATATAATCTTAATAATCCTAGGATCTCCTGCACATAATCCCCACAATAGGTTAAATTCCCATAAATAAAGTTAACCGGATTATTAATTTCATGGGCAACTCCCGCCACCATTTGCCCTAGGGATGACATCTTTTCACTTTGAATTAATTGGGCTTCTTTTTGTTGTAAATTCTGTAAGGCTTCTCTTAAATGAAAGGCTTGAGTTTGAGCCGCCAAAGCCGCGGCGCGAGTTTGCGCGTATAATTCGGCTTGATCGATCGCGATCGCGAGTTGATCAACCACGGCTTTTAATAATTCAACTTCACTCTGACTCCAAGGGTGACAACCACTATAATGATTACAAACAACAGCCCCTCTTTGGCCGGAACGAGTTTGTAAAGGTAACATTAATTTAGAGGTAATTCCGGCATTTATTAAGAAAGTACGGGTTTGATCATCTAAATCGATCGCGGTGGCGACATTTTCAATTTGAACAGTTTGATGCTCTTCAATTTTCGCCGCGAGTGCGACTACTTCTTCTGGGGGATAATCATCTATACAATTATTAATATCGGGATTTTTCGCTTCATGGGTAATGGCAAAACAACCAACGGGATCGGCGGGTAAATACCAAAGAAAAATACATTGATCTACTTGCAATAAACTATATATTTCATTCACCGCGGTTCCTAATATTTTATCCAAATCTAAGGAATCTCTGATTTGACTGGCTAATCGGAAAAGTAACCCCTCGCGACGACTTAAAAGTTCTTCTCTGGCTTTGACTCGATCAATGGCAACCGCGATCGCGTTGGCCACCCATCCCAAGGCTTCTTTCACAGCATCAGTCATCGTTTCATTACTACAAATCGCCATGAGTCCGACTTGACGACTTTCCACAATAAGAGGATAGGTAACGGGAGATAGAGAATCAAAAATTAACCCCTCTTTGATCTCTTTCCAGTTATCATTAACTTCTCCCGATTTCGCCTGCAATTCTAATTCGTTTTTCTCAGTCTGAATTGTCCAAATTGCCGCCGCGGAAGCATTAAGATGTTGTACCATTGCCTCGGTACAATGTTGGAGAATCACGACAATATTACCTCCTCCTCCTAAGGCGGCCCCCACTTCTGCTTCTAGGGTAGAAAGACGCGATCTTTCTAATAAAGAAGCTTCGACTTGTTTGCGTTGTGTAATATCTCGTGAAACGCAGACAATTTCTGTGATAATTCTGGTTTCTGGATGATAAATTTTATGGGAGGTAGTTTCAAACCAAATATAAGAACCATCTTGGCGGCGTATTCTGTAACTAATTGTATAAATTTCAGAATTTTTCAGGATACTTTCGTGGGCTTCTGTGACGGCGAAACTATCATCAATATGTATAAATTCGTAGACGGAATTACCGACTAATTCCTCGGGTTCATAACCTAATAAAAGACGAGAAGCTGGGGACGCGTATAAATAAATTCCCTCTGGGGAATGTCGCGAAATTAAATCTGTAGAGGTTTCGGCCAAAAGCCGATAACGCTCTTCACTGGTTTTCAGGGCTTCTTCTGCTTCTCGTCTTTGGGTGATATCCGTTTGGACTCCGATAAAATGGGTTAATCTACCATTACTATCTCGCACCGGCGCGATCGCGAGTTCATTCCAAAAGGGTGTTCCATCTTTGCGATAATTTTTTAAGATAACAACGCATTCTTTCTCGGTTTTCACCGATTGACGAATAAGAGCAAGAGACTCTTGTTGTGTGTCAGAAGATTGTAAAAATCGACAGTTTTTTCCTAAGACTTCTTCACGGGAATATCCGGTAATTTTTTCAAAGGCTCCATTACAATAAATAATGGGGTTATCCGGCTGCATATTGTCTGTAATCACTATACCATTACTGGAAGCCGCGATCGCTCTTTCTAAAAGATATAAGTTTTCTTCAGCTTTTTTGCGATCAGTAATATCTTCAGAAATTCCTAAGAGATAATTAGGATTACCTCCTTCATCAAAAATTGGTATTTTCTTCGTATGTAAAATTCTTTCGCCTTTGTCTTGAGTTTGAATTTTCTCTTCGGGAATATCAAGAAGAATTCGCGACGCTAATACTTCTCTGTCTTTTTGCGTAAAGAAATCCGCTTCATTTTTGGGAAAAAAGTCATAATCATTATGCCCAATAAAAGCATCCTTGGAATATCCTACCATTTCTTCCACAGCTTTATTAACACTAGCAAATCGTAAATCTTCAGCATATTTCACGAAAATGGCATGGGGAATATTATCAACTATTGAGTCAAGAAACTGACGAGCTTTGCGAATTTCTAACTCATTATGACGGCTTTCTGTAATATCTATTCCCGTACAAATCATATATTTGATTTTCCCATTTTCCTTTTCAATTGCTTTATTTGACCAAGCAATTAAGCGGCGAGTTCCATCTTTGGCAATACAAAAACTTTCATAATCATTTATTGCCGAAGATTCTCGTTTATAACGATGTTGACAAATTTCTTCAATGAGATATTTAAACCCCGGAACTTCTGCGGGAAGTAAAAATAAATCCCATAAATAACTATCTTCTACTTCTGAGGCCGAATAACCTGTTAATTGTTCACAAGTATTATTAAAGCGGACTATTTTACCCAGGGGATCTAAGACAATCACTAAGGCATCAACGGTATCGAGAACTGTACAGAAAAAATCTCTTTCTTTCCGCACTAATTCCCATATTTTTTTGCGTTCATTAATGATATCTTCTAAACGTAAAACTTTGCCACCTAAGTCAACTAATTGACGACGCAAATCCACCGTTGTTGCCATTTGACGACAGAGGGATTTTAGGGACTCAATCACTTCTTGTGTTAATTGTCTTGGTATATAATCCATGAGGGAGAGAATACCAATGACTACCCCTTCCCCTGTGATAATAGGGATTCCTACATAAAATTTTATCTGGGGCTGAGTTTTCACTAAGGGATGATTGACAAAGATTTGATCGGTGGAAGCCCCCCTGATTACATTGATTTGGGTGGGTTGTGGAGACAGGAGAATACCCTCTTGATTTCTGTTTTCTAGTTCCTTTGTCATCACCAGATTACAAAAATCTAAATAGGGTTGAATTTCTCCTTGAATCCCGATTTGTCCCTTTAACCATTGTCCTGAGCCGTCTATAAAAGAGATAAACGCGATCGGTGCTTGGCTAATCTGGATCGCCAAGCGCATCATATCCTCAAAGGAGGCTTCTGGTGCGGCCCCCAGAAGTTGATAGAGACGAATGTCATCAAGTCTAAACACTTTGTGATTACTATCTAATATTGTTTTCATTGATCATCTGACTCCTTGGACATTAGCCAGCACTTCTACAGCTTTAACATAGAAATGCCCTAATGACTATGTTGCAGATGACTAGAGAGGGACTGGGGTCGATCGATCGCGTTTTTGGTATTTGACAACTACAGAGCGTTTTTCTGTTGGGGTATCCCCACCTCTTGTGCTTCCTTTCCTTGGTTTAGGATTCCATGAAGCCTGATAAAGCTTCTCTGTGCCAAACCTAGGGGTAGGGATGTCCCTTCGTGATCTTTCTTTTACCTTATTGGAGCATGACTGACTAGGGGATGGCTTTTAAGTATTCGATCCTGGGTAATTTTGCGGTCTTGAATATATAATAATCACTTTGAGTTTCTCCCATAAAGTGATGGGGTCTTTTTCCCGACCTCATTTCTATTATACCCAAGACCGGTAACAACTGATCCCTATTTCTCAAAAAAGCGCGATCGTCCTCAACAAAGATTCAATTTTGCTGGGAATTTTGCTGGGAAAGTGGCAATACTGTGTTAAAATTATATTGGTGGTTAGTACCTTTTGCGCCTGTACAATATAATATTTGTATCAATTTTAGGTAACGTTAAAAGTATAATTAAGGAGAAAACTATGTCTGTTACAGGAAGTCAGTTTCCGACAATTCTCGCGGTCGATGATAGCACCGTGATGCATGAGACGATCAAAAAGGCTTTAGGAAAAGAGTATCGTGTATTGGTTGCCGATAATGCTGTTGATGCTTTATCAATGATTTACCATGAACCTGTTGTTCTCTTATTATTAGATGTCTCTATGCCCGGAATAGATGGTTTAGAACTTTGTCGCACTGTCCGTAGTTTACCACAACATGAACGTTTACCGATTATTATGTTGACCGCGCGTGATGGAGCCTTTGATAAGGTGCAAGGTCGTCTCGCGGGTGCAACAGAATATTTAACTAAACCTTTCGACTCTGATAAATTAAGCGAAGTTATTGCTCGCTTTATCAAATGATAATCGCCAATACTTTGTTAGTTCTGGATGGCTGAATAGGTTAATGCCATCGTTTTTTTAGATAAATTTATATTCATTAATATTCACACTTATTGAGTAGAGGAAGAAAGCCTTTAAGGACTTATTCAGATATTTTTGTAAATTCAAAACAGTGAAAATTCCAAGGTTCTAACCCCACATATAAGCCCTTATAAAAAATGTCATTTCCCTCGCGACGATCGTACAGAACTTCATTTAATAAATCCGTGAGTCGCCATTGATTTCCTCGTAATTCATTACCGGGTATCCAAACTAACCCTTGACTAGCATAATTAGATAAATTCACTACTATCAAATATCGGCACTCTCCCCCCGTTTCTCCCTGAGAAGTAAAGGGCTGATTCCATAAAGACCACGCGACTAAATTGATATAATTACTATTATCATACCAACCTCTACGCTCGCATAATCTCCATTGGCTATTTCGTATACCCGGACGATTTATTATTTTCAATAGTTTATGGTAAAATGTCTGTAACTCCCTGTTTATTTCTTCAAGGGGACGACGACCTAAAAATACAGGAAGTTTAATTTTTCTTCCCTCAAATTGTCCCTCATGGAAGAGTTTTGCTCCCGGTAAAGTGGCTAGTGTTACCGCGGCGGCCTGGTGTTTTTGATAGGAAAAAATGGACGCGGCGCGGGGTTCATCATGGTTTTCGATAAACCGCACTAATTTTTCTTGATAACTAATATCTGCTAAGAGGTGTAAATGCACACTTTCTGGGCTTTCCTGTGCCACGCGATCGTAAAGGAGTTTATTGTAACAGAAATCAAAACCTAATTGTTGTAATTCCCATTCCATATCCCAATAAACTTCGGCTATTAAGAGAAGTTGAGAATATTTTTCTCGCACTGCTGTAATGATTTCTTGCCAAAATTCTTGACGGGGATAAGTTCCGGCTTTTTCTCCCCAAGTGCGTTGAAAAATACGGTTAATAAATAACATCGCCATATCAACACGCATTCCATCACATTGAGAAGCAATTTCTTTTAAGTTTTCAATGACGGCTTGACGTAATTCTTGATTAAAAGCATTGAGTTGTACTACATCGGGCCAAGGGGCAAAATATGGATCTTTTCCTAGAGCGATAATATTACCATTGACTTGATAATAGTCATTTGGTGATTGTTGTAAATCGGCGAGATTTCCTGTGATAAAATATTCAGGATGTTCTAACACCCAAGGATGATCGGGGGCAACATGATTGGGGACATAATCAAGGATTAAACGGAGTCCCCTTTGTGCTAATTTTTGACGTGCTATGGCTAACCCTTCTTTTCCTCCTAAGTGTTGATCGACGACATAACGACGCACACAATAGGGGGAGCCGACAATATCTTCAGGTGTTAAGTCAGGAAGGGTACGACGAAATTCTGTTTGTAAATCAACATTGCTCATCGCGACACGAATACCCACGGGACTACGTTCCCAGACACCCATTAACCATACTGCATCTACACCTAAAGCAGAAATGGCATCCCATTCTTGATCTGAGATAGTATCAAGTGTGAGAAATTTTCCTTCCCTTTGACTTAATTCATTGAGCCAAACCCAAGTATTAATTTCATAAATAATTGGTTGTTTTGGCCATTGTAATTGGGAACGATCGCGTCTTGATATTTGATGCACTTTGGTGTCTTCCTCACTGGAGATGATACGATGGGGGATTGATTAACAATCAGGAATTCACATATTAACGATAAAAGATGCTCAAATCTATACCCATTTTTGCTAAATGTCTGGTTGATAAGGAAATGATGCCCACCGCGATCAAAGTTTCCTTGGTTGTGGGTTCTCTTTTATTGATGATTAATCATGGTATCGCGTTGATCAAGGGTGAAATGAACCGCGATCGTGTATTGTCCGCGTGTTTAACTTATTTAGTCCCTTACTGTGTTAATATTCACGGTCAATCTGTCAGTCGCCAAAGAAAGAGATAATCTGATGAGCCGTTGGGCTCAAAAACCGGTTTTCTTACTATTGCTAGATGAAAACCGGTAGTTTATCCCCTGATAAATGATTCGATATATTATTTCGGCTTTTGCTCCTTGATGTATTCAGCAAAATACTGATTTTTCACTTGTTCAATAATATTATTCACCTCAGAGATTGATGAATTAGTAATCAACAGTAATTTAAACTGTTCCCCCTGACTGAGATAATTGGCATAGGCAGACTGAAGATAAACGCGATCGCGTTCATTTTCGCCAATATAAGTATCAAAAAAACCGAGACTGATGGAATTGATATAATTATTCAGTAAATCAGGACTAGGAAAAGTTAAATCACTAGAAGACTTTATCATCGAACCGAGGGGGCCATTTAACTCCGAGACATCAAGATGAGCTTGCCCTTCCGCGAGTGCCAAATATTTATTAGGAGTATTGAGCCAAGCAAAACTACGGAATTGTTCAAAAATAAGAGGAGCCGCTGGATCATAACTTCCAGCACCCATCATCACAGGAATTGATACCTTCTCTAATCCTTTGGGACCAAAAATATTACTATTGACGGGATTAGTCGCGATCACCGCGGTAATTCTGCGATCGCGAAAATTATACTTTCGGTGTGGAATATTTAAAGCTCGACATTGAAGCAACATGGAAGTATTCACACGACTAAATTCAAAATCACATTGTTTTTGAAGATTATCAAAATCAATTTCTGCTCCCGCGAGGGCTAAAACAGTATAACCGCCAAAAGAATGCCCGATCGCGCCTACAGAATTTAAGTTAAGACGGCCGCCAAATTCGGAATTATTGCGTCGTTGTAACTCATCAATCACATAACTAATATCACGGGGACGATTAATAAATTCATTGATATCGAAAACTTCTTTCGCCGTACCGTTGAGAACATTTTTAGCATAAATAAGATCGCTCCCCGGATGTTGGGGAACCGCGACGACATAACCATAGGAAGCTAAATGTTTTCCTCTGCCGGCAAAATGTTCCGGGTTTGAGGCTAAACCATGAGACGCGACAACAACTGGAGTTTTACCCGTTTTCCACTGTTTCGGCTTATAAATATCGACGGAAAATCTCCGATCTCGACTTTTATCTGTCAGGATAATAGTTTGTTTTTCATATCCGTAGGGACCGGGTTTTCGTAGATCCGGCATTGACGAGAAATCAACAGCAGAGGCAGACGCGATCTCCTGATTAGACATCTGCACCATTGCTTTGACAATATCTTTAGTCGCCTTCTCAGTATTATTTAATAACTTCCCGGCACTGAGAATTTTATCAGTATTAAATTGCACATTTCCCGGAAACTGCTCCAAGATATTTAATAGTGTTAAACCTTCTGGTTGAGAGGAAGCTTTTGCCAGTGCTTCTCTTAAAGCCTCTTTGCCATTTTCACCCCCTTCTAAACTGATAAAATTACCCAATCCCTTGAGGACCTCTTTTCCCATAGAAGTATCAAAAAAACGCAGCAACGGAGTCAAATTTATGTTATAAGATTTGGTCAACTGTTCCCGTAATTCCGCTTGTTTTTGGGGAGTCATTTTCGCCAGAAAAACCGATAATTGTGGGCTGATTACCCCTTTTTTTGCAAAGGTATCTAAGTCGGTGACACTAACAGAAACATTAACCGCACCATAACTAAAAAAAACTCGTTCTGCGGCTTTTAAAGGAAGAGCCGTAATTACACTAGAAAGGAGGCCTAAAGCCAGGGAACGAAAGAAAAAGTTATCGGATTTATGTGCTTTCATTTTTTTGTGGTTGAATTCAATATTTTCAAGATAGTTTCTGGTGATAGGCAGTTAGATAAGACTCTTGATCACCCCGATGATATCTCTCCGATCAAAAGACTTATTTTAGGAGATAAAAATTCACCATAAAATTCTTCATCCCATATCTGTTATCGCGAAAATGGGCAAGTAGTGGGATCAATAAAGAGTTTTAGTCATGCCTTGCTCTACTGCTACCTATTAAGTCAGGAACAAGTTACATGGTAACATAGCTTACCACAGGAATATTTTGTGCAATATGCGGATGAAAGGACTTGAACCTTCACTTCGCGAGGAAACCAGAACCTAAATCTGGCGCGTCTACCAATTCCGCCACATCCGCATGAGTGAAAACATCATAACACATCTCTGGGAAATTTAACAATATTTTTCCAGAAAATTTTTGAGCCGATGAATTTACCTCATCCTGTCACTACCCCCTAACCCCTTTTCCTGCAAGGAGAAGTATCGAATCGGGTGGGGGCGGGTTTACCACGATCTTGAATTGGCAACAAATATATCGGTGAACCCGCCCCTACTGAGGTAAGAAATTTGTTTTATTGATCAACGATCGCGCTCCAAGTTTTCTGATTAACCACCCCATCGGCATTTAAACCTTGGGCAAGTTGAAAATCTTTAAGGGCTTTAAGGGTGCGGTTGCCAAAGATGCCATCTTGAGGCCCCGGATTATAACCTAATTTGTCTAACTGGCTCTGAAGAGTCTTAACTTTTTCTCCCGTCACGCCTTTGGTTAAAGTGACGAAAGAGGAAGGAGTCTCAACGGTGGTTTCCGGTGTCTTTGTCTCAGATATCTCTGTCGAGGAAGGGGTTAAATTTTCAGGTTGGGGAGTAGTGGCATTAAGAGGTTCGGTGGTTAAGGCTTTCCAGGTTGCCTCATTGACAACACCCGTGACTTCTAAGCCCTTGGCTCTTTGAAACTGTTTCACCGCAGCCACCGTCTGACTTCCATAACTACCGTCTAATTTCCCCGGATCAAACCCATTTATTTGTAAACGTCTCTGAATAACATCCACCTGTGATCCTTCACTCCCTTGGGCAATATTTTTTTCTTTTTTGGTAGATTCCTCGGAGCCTTGCACTAAGGGCTCTGCAAATATCGTTTTGTCGGAATTGACTTTTGCCTCACTCGGTTTGTCTATGGGTTGAAGCAATGACTCTTTCTTGCCCGAGTCATTTGATTGATTACCTAATTTAAAATTTTTATCAAATACCAATTTTTTCATAGTACCGTCTGCATCACGGATATAGACTTCCGTGACGTTTTCTGGTTGGCTTGAAGGTTTACTCTCTGATGTCGCGATCGCGCTGCGACTCATACCGGGCGTACTTAATGCCGCGATCGTTATTAGGAGAATGGTAACAAGACGACGCATATTTTTTCACCTAAGATAATAAGTTAGTTATTTTTCGTTCATTTCTTTATTTTAACCACACAAGTAGCAGATGCAAAAGCCACTAAGGAAGAAGGAAGAAGGAAGAAGGAAGAAGGAAGAAGGAAGAAGGAAGAAGGAAGAAGGAAGAAGGAAGAAGGAAGAAGGAAGAAGGAAGAAGGAAGAAGGAAGAAGGAAGAAGGAAGAAGGAAG
>Ga0209812_10000277_pt1 | contig 48216 bp, 34 predicted proteins | sample JI71714BDNA_FD_187502 | JGI IMG/M metagenome (GOLD analysis project Ga0209812, IMG submission 187502) | Wastewater effluent complex algal communities from Wisconsin, to seasonally profile nutrient transformation and Carbon sequestration -... | ecosystem: Engineered > WWTP > Effluent > Algae...
CCCGACTTGTTGCCAACTGGCACCAGCACTGACATTGGCCGAGGTTAAAATATTCACCCGATAAGAGCTATCTTTGCTGGCTGGTTTTAACCAAAGCTCCAACACGCCAAGTTCGGCAATGGGTTGACGGCTGACCAACGAGGTTTCGCCCATTTGGCAATGCAGCGCCGCTTGACCGCTGCGCGCCTGTGCGGGTTGGATATTACAACCGGCCATCAGCGCCCAAGGCTGTTTGGGTTGATCATCGCCTTCAAAAGTGCTGACAAACACCGGTGCCGCCGCACTTGGCAGCGCCCAACCGATGGCCGCAGCTAGGCTACATGCCGTGAGCGTGGCCTTGATCGAGGTCATGCGGCGAGGCGCGCTAGGGCTCGGCCGCTTTGCTGTGTGCAGCAACTGTGCGTTTTTTGTCAGCGCTAAATGTCGAACTTGGTTCATAGGTGTTTTGCCCACATCATCATGTGCCATACCCATTGGTTGGCAGACTAAAGGTAATGGCGACATGCTTTACCAACGCTGAATAACATTGGGCTTAGCGACCGCCACCGCCGTTATCTGTGCTGTCTTTTTTTAGGCTATCCAAACCTTGCTTTTGCTGCTGCAGGGCGGATTTGGCTTGCTCTGCGGTTGCTTTGGCCTGTTCGGCGGCCGTGGTGGCTTGTTTGGCATGCTGCAGTGCTTGGGCTGCGGTTTGTTGCGCTTTTTGCGCGGTATCGCTGGCGCTCACGCCGTTACTGACTGCCGACACACGATTGGCCACCGCCGCTTTGCCTTGTTCTACGGCGCTCGTGACAGTATTTGTGACGCCTTGTGTGGCGCTGTTGACGGTCGCTTGCACGGCATTTTTGCTCGCTTGTGCGGCGGCTGCTTTGGCGGATGTCACTGTGGCGGTGGCTGAATTTTTCGCCGCCTGGGTGGCCTCGGTTAATTGTTGCAGCGGCGCTAAGGCTGGCAGTGCAGGTTTTGGCAATGCAGCTTTGGGCAATGCAGTTGTGGGCAGTGACGGCACGGCAGGTAACGCGGGCACAGCTGGAACTGCCGGTAACGCACCTTGCAGTTTTTGCTCGGCGGATTGCATCAGGTTTTGTTTCATTTTGCTTGGATCAGTGAAGGTGGCCAACTCCCCCGGCCATTGCACGCCCAGCGCTTGTTGGGCCGCAGCACCCGCCTGTTGTTGCAGCGGTTCGGCAAACACATTGGTCACGCCGCCTTTCACCAGCATCACGGCCATTTGATTGGTATCGGCGTTATAGACAAAGCCTGCTTTTTCAGCAATGTCTGGCAGTGGCGTGTAGCGTGACGCCACATAAAACAGCGGGCCTTCTTGTTGGATGGTCTCGGCGGTTTTTAACAACGCAATGGTGCTATCAAAATGCGGGCCTAACAGCGGTTTTAACCGATCTTGCACCAGTGGCTGCTCAAATAGTTTTACCTCGTTAGGATCAAACCCCACCATAGGTTTAAGCACAGACCACAAGAGTTGACTTTGTGCACCGGCCAATAACGCTGGAGCAACACAACCGGTTTGTAAAGTAAGGCAGCTAACGCCAAGTAAACCGGTGAACAGAATGGTCTTTAATTGCATGATAATTCCTTGTCAACATAAAACGGGGTGGCTAACTCCACCCTCAGATGCGTCCCATTGCGATGAAAACGGGGCAATGCGGTACGATAAATTGCGCCCTGCGTCTAGGGCGGTGTGCCACCCGCGGCTACTCATAGATGGTGCCACCCGCAGATGCGTCACCCACAGATGCGTCACCCGCAGATGCTGCCATCCCATCGCAAATAAGGCCATGGCTAGGACGCCCAGCGCAGCGCCGGGCAATTGTAACCAAATCGGCCGATGACAGCCAGTTGGATCCGTCGGCGATTGATCGGCGGCAGCGTGGTTTGCCATGTTAACGGCCAAACGCGGGGTGCCAGTCATGCCACACCGGTTGCAGCCCAAGCGTTTGCAGCCGCGCCTGAATGTCAGCGACCGAGCGATCATCGTCAATGCTAAATTGCGCCAACGCGTCGGGGGCCACCGCATAGCCGCCTGGCTGGGTTTTTGACCCCGCGCTGAGGCTGGAAATCAGCAGCGGCAGCAGTAAGTCGCGAAATTCGCTCGACTCGCGGGTCGACAAGGTTAAATCCAGTTCTGGCGCAAACAACCGGAAGGCGGCATAGAGCTGGGTAAGCTCGGCATCGGAGGCCAGATGTGTGGGATCCACCACGCTGTGTTGATCACCATCACCCGCGCAGGGCCGAAGCCTTGGAAATGCCACGCTAAATTGACAATGCCAATAGTGTTTTTGCAAATAGCGCAAGTGATGCGCCAGCAGCAAGGCATCTAAGCGCCAGTCGGCTAACCCCAGCAAAATCCCTAAACCAATTTTATGCATGCCGGCACGGCCCAAGCGGTCGGGGCAGTCTAACCGCCACTGCATATTGGCTTTATTGCCACGCAAATGCACGCGGCGGTAAGCCTCGGCTTGATAGGTCTCTTGGTAGACCAGCACCGTATCAATGCCAAGCTGACGTAACTGCGCATAGTCGTGCTGCGCCAGTGGCTGCACTTCAAGCATCAAGCGGCGAAAATAAGGCCGCAGCCGTGGGATCATCTCGCGAAAATACGCCATGCCCACTTTTCGTTCGTGTTCGCCCGTCACCAGCAGCACATGTTGATGCCCCAGCGCGGCGACGGCGCGCGCCTCGATATCCACCTCTTCGGCGGTTAACGTGCGTCGGCGCAGCGGTAAACTTTGCGAAAAGCCACAATAGCTGCATTCATTGGCGCACAAGTTTGACAGATACATGGGCGCAAACAGCTGCCGGGCGTGCCCAACATATTGCTGCGTTTTTTGTGCCGCGGCCGTTACGATCATCGGTAGATGTGGCATCGCCGCCGGGCTTATCAGCAGGGCCAAATCATCAAGCTGTAAGCTTGGCTGCTGCAGCACCCGCGCAATGGCAACGCCGACCTCAGCCGGACTGCGCTGCTGCCATTGTTGCCAGCGCTGCTGCTCAGTGCCATATTCCAGCGCCGCCAGATAGGCGGCAAAGCCAGGTTCGTCAATAGACACGGCGGCGTGGGTCTGATGATGGTCTGTATGTTTATTGTCTAGGCATGCGGGCATAGTAGCATTAGTCTCGTTGCGATTTTTCCAGATAGGCGAACAGTGGGCTGATCGGCGAGCTTGCCACCGCCTGTGCGCGCTGCAGGCCTGGCGCATGCGCCCTTGTTAGCTGTTGCGCAAGCGGCTGGGTGACGGGTTGCGCATACGTTTGGGCATGAAAAGGGCTGCTCAGTTGGGTTCGCCAGCGTTCAGCCGCCGCCACCGCTTCGCCAAAGGCCTGCGCCGCCATAATGGGATTGGCGGCACCGGCAATGGCCGAGTTAATCAGCACGGCATCGGCGCCGAGCTCCAGCACTTGCATGGCATGGCTGGGTAAACCCAGTCCGGCGTCGATAATCACCGGCACCTGCGCTTGCTCGATGATAATTTCCAACATGGTGCTTTGCTGTGGCCCTAAATTACTGCCAATGGGGGCGGCCAACGGCATAACCGCCGCACATCCTGCCTCTTGTAAGCGCAGACAAAGCACAGGATCGGCACTGCAATAGGGCAATACCACAAAGCCTAATTGGCAAAGTTGGCGTGCCGCGATGAGTGTTTGCTCTGGATCCGGCAGTAAAAAGCGTTGTTCAGGGTGAATTTCCAGTTTGACCCAGTGGGTGCCCAGCGCTTCGCGGGCTAATTCGGCGGCAAATACCGCCTCTTTGGCGTTCATCGCACCAGAGGTATTGGGTAATAGTTTGACCCCCGCCTGACGCAGTGGGGCCACTAAATCATCCTGTGGCTGCTGGCTATTTAACGCCATGCGTTTGAGCGCTAAAGTCACCATCTCGGTGCCGGATGCGGCAACCGCCGCCAGCATCTGTGCCGGGCTGGCAAACTTACCACTGCCCAAAAATAAACGGCTGTGAAAGCTGTGATCGGCAATGCGTAACATCATTAACCTCCTGCGACCAGTTGAAAACAATCGATGCGATCATGCGGTTGTACCGTCGTGCTCGCCCAACAACTACGCGCAATAATGCGATCATTCAGGGCCACCGCGATGGCGTGCGTGGGCAGCTCGCCGAGGCTGTGTTCGAGCACCTGTTGTAAACTGCAGCTGGCCACATCCTGTGCTGCCGCTGCTAGCGTGACGACATTTTGTTCGCCATTGATCACCAGCGCTAAGCTGTGCTGATGCGGCTGTGGCTGTTGCTGTGGTTCTGGCTCGGCGGCTGCAGGCGATATAGCGTCGGCGTGGTGAGCATGCAAAGGGTTAAAGCGGGTATTCATGGCAACTATCCTCCATGTTAGATGCGTTAATGCCAGATTCGCTGATGGCTGCTGCGTTGATGCCAGCTGTGTTAATGCCAGCTGCGTTCGGTGCACAGCACACACAGTGTGGATCTCGAGGTAGCATAAGCGCTCGCACGCTGGGGTGGCTGTGATGGCTTGGCATCTGTACGTGAAAAATCGGCGCGGCCGCGTTAGGTGTGCGCAGCAGCAGTGATATCACTTGCTGGCAAACCAAACTGGCCAATTGGGTTAACAGCGGCAAAAATACACCATGGCGTTGGCAACCTTGTTCGGCGATGGGGGCGGCAAATCCCATACAATACAAACAGCCATCGGCGGGGTCGCGCCAGGGCGCAAAACTCCAACTAAACCCCTGATGCGCCACCGCGCTGGCTCCGGCGTAGGCCACAGCGCTTTGCTGACAGTAACGATTGATGGCTAATTTGCTGGCTTGATCATCGCTAAGCTCAATAATCAGATCAAAATAGGGCGGCGCCGCTTTGCTATTTGGCGTATCAGCTCCTGCCGCTGCATCAAATTGTAAGAGCCACTGTGGATCAACATGGCTGGCATGCGACATGATGCGGACAAATGGATTGCGCTGTGATAGGTGCTGTGCCGCGATCTGCGCTTTGTTGTGCCCAACATCCGCCACACTAAATAGCGATTGCCGAGGCAGGTTATGCAGCGCTATGTCATCTGGATCGGCCAGATGCAGCTCGCCAATGCCAAGGCCTGCCAGCATACTTGCCACCGGGCAACCCAGGCCGCCGACACCGATGATGAGCACTTTGGCCTGTTTTAAGCACAGTTGATCACGCTCTTGCCAGTGCGGTAACAGCAGTTGCCGGCTGTAAAACATAAATTCACTGTCGCTCAGAAGCGGCTGCGGCGCTGACGGCTGGGGTTCCGTGCACTGACTGGGCTGATTGAATTGACTGGGCTGTTTTGAATGATGTGCGTTAGCTGGCATGGTCAGCCTCCGCGCTTACCCGAGTCGTTGCAATTTTCGTAGCAATGTTCGTAGTAATGTTCGTAGCAGTCACATCATTACGCCCGCGCGCCAAGGCTATGTGCTGCATCAGCTGCTGCGTGGCCACGACAGGATCGGTTGCGGTGGTGATGGCGCGCACCACAGCCACGCCATCAACCCCAGTCGCCAGTACGGCATCAATATTCTGCACATCAATGCCACCAATCGCGACCGTCGGCGTTGGCTGACAGAGCTTCACATAAGCCGCCAGCCGTTCTAACCCTTGTGGGGCGGACGGCATCTGTTTGGTGGTGGTGGGGAACACATGGCCCAAGGCAATATAGGACGGGCGCAGTGCCAACACGCGGCTGATTTCGGCATAACCGTGGGTGGAAATCCCAAGCCGAAGCCCCGCCGCGGCAATGGCGCTCAGATCGGCGCTAGCCAAATCCTCTTGCCCCAAATGCACGCCATATGCACCAGCCTCGATAGCCAGTTGCCAGTGATCGTTGATAAACAGCTGCGATGTATAGTCGCGACTGAGTGCAACGGCGGCAGCAATGGCGCGCCGGACCGCCGCCGTATCGGTATCTTTGATCCGAAGCTGCAGGGTGGGGATCCCAAGCGGAAGCAGTTTGGCTAACCACTGCACGCTATCTACCACCGCATAGAGGCCAATCGGCCCCTGCAGTGCCGGAAAACTGGCCGCGAGTGGAGAATGAGGCTGGGAGTGTGGCTGCGGCTGTGGTAAAAACGTGGCCAGCGGCGTGACGTCGGGCAATAATCCGGCGGCCACAGTCGGTGTAAAGCCTTGTGGCATGGCCGTCGGTGTTAGTGAAGGCCGAGCCGCCTGCCACAGCTGCTGTTGCAAATAGGCTCTGGCTAAGGTGAGGGCATCGAGCAGATCGTAGCCTTGATGCAGATAGGCCGCCATGGCACTGGCCAGTCGACAGCCCGTGCCACGCATATCAAAACGGCTGCTGTCTGCGTGGTTCTCATGCTTCAGCACTGCCGTGCTGCGAAAACGCCACTGCGTTGGCGCACCCAGTGCATCGGGTGGCGTCGCCAGACTAAGCACATCATCGATATAGCCGAGCGGTTGTGCATGTCCCGCTTTGACATGGCTACTTTTAACATGGCTACTTTGAACAATACCGCCTTTGACATGACCGCCTTTGACATAAATCGCGCCAGCCCCCGCCTGATGCAGTGCCTGCAGTTGCTGCTGAAAGCGCGGATCGTCGCTATCCATCGCCACGGCGTCGCTATCCATCGCCTCGGAGTCGCTTGGCAACAAACCACGGCATAACCACGCAAGCTCTGGCAAATTGGGGGTGAGCAGGTCAACATAAGGCAACAGTTGCCGCACCATAGCCGGTTCAACCTGCGCCAGTTGGCCACCAGAGCTGGCAAAAATCACCGGATCAAGAATCACCCAAGGCCGTGCGGCAGCTGCGGGTGACGCCAGCGTGCCGAGCGGTTCTGTAGGCGATCCGTCTGCTGCCTGTTGCATCGTGGTCACCGCAGAGCAGGTAATCGCAGAACTGGCAACCGCAGAATTGGCAGAGAGCGCAATACGTGAGTAGGCGGTTTTAAAGCGCTCAGATGCTTCGCTATCTAAAGCTGACCAGCGCTGCAACACCGATGTTAGCCACATCCACTGCGCCTCAGTGGCGAGCATCCCCACTTTAAGCACGCGGATTGACCGTGTTTGCAGAACCTGCGTAAGCTGAGCTTCCAAAATCGCTGGCGCTGTGGCCACCACATCAAATACCGCCTGATCCGACTGCACCGTAAGCGCCGTGATTAAGCTGCTGATCGTGGTAGTGGGGGCGCAACAGGCATGGATGGCGGCCACATCTGCCAGCACACCGGCTGCACCTGTGGCATCTAACCCGGCCATTACGGCAATGCCAGCTGTCCCAGTGCCAGCCGTCCCAGCGGCTGTCGTCAAGGCGACGGCCGCGCGGGTCCCAGCCTGATCTATCATGGCTGAGTCAGTGTTCATTGCGGGCTACTCTCGGGTTGATGGTCGTGCGCTATGCTGTGACCAGAAGTGCTTCGCGCTGTGATGCCCCGGCCCGGGTGCATCAATGGGCCCTGATCGCCACTGGCTTCGGCTTTAATTTGTTGGTTGATGCGCATCGAGCAAAATTTCGGCCCACACATCGAACAGAACTCGGCACTGTCGGCGGCTTCGCCGGAGAGTGTTTCATCGTGATAGGCGCGGGCGGTGTCTGGATCAAGCGCTAAATGGAATTGATCCGGCCAGCGGAAGTCATAACGCGCCGCGGATAAGGCATTATCCCAGCGCTGTGCGCCTGGATGGCCTTTGGCCAGATCGGCGGCATGCGCCGCAATTTTATATGCTATAAGCCCTTGTTTTACATCTTCTTTATTCGGTAGCCCTAAGTGTTCTTTCGGCGTGACATAGCACAGCATGGCACAACCGAACCAACCAATCATGGCCGCACCAATGGCCGAGGTGATATGGTCATAGCCTGGGGCAATGTCGGTGGTGAGTGGGCCAAGCGTATAGAAGGGCGCTTCATGGCAATGTTTAAGCTGCTCATGCATATTGGCTTCAATCAGGTGCATCGGCACATGACCTGGGCCCTCAATCATCACTTGCACCCCATACTGCCAGGCAATTTTGGTCAGCTCGCCTAAGGCGCGCAATTCAGCAAATTGCGCCGCATCATTGGCATCGGCGATACTACCAGGGCGCAGACCATCGCCCAGTGACAGCGAGACATCGTACTTGGCACACAGCTGGCAAATCTCGGCAAAATGGGTATACAAAAAGTTTTCTTGCTGTTTCAGCCGACACCACTGCGCCATAATGGCACCGCCACGGCTGACAATACCGGTTAAACGATTGGCGGCTAAGGCAATAAAATCCTTCAGCACACCAGCATGGATGGTGAAATAATCCACCCCTTGTTGCGCTTGTTCTTCCAGCGTTTGTTTAAACAGTGGCCAATCGAGTTTATTGACATCACCTTGGACTTTTTCCAAACACTGGTAGATCGGCACCGTGCCAATCGGGACTGGGCTGTTGCGTAAAATCCACTCCCGTGTGGCATGAATATGGCGACCGGTGGATAAATCCATCACGGTATCGGCGCCATAGCGGGTGGCCCAGATCAGCTTTTCGACTTCTTCTTCGATGCTGGAGGTTACCGCCGAATTACCAATATTGGCATTCACTTTAACTAAAAAGTTACGGCCAATAATCATCGGCTCCGCTTCGGGGTGATTGATATTGGCCGGTAATATGGCGCGACCGGCGGCAATTTCGGCGCGGACAAACTCCGCATCAATAAATGATGGAATACGGGCACCAAAATGTTGCCCCGGATGTTGATGGGCAAGGCGGCCATCGGCCTTTGGATCGGCGGCGCTGGCGGCTTGGTCGGCGCGCAGCATATTTTCGCGCAGGGCGACAAACTGCATTTCTTGGGTGATGATACCGGCACGGGCAAATTGCAGCTGCGTCACCATCTGATCGGGTTTGGCGGTAAAAATTTGATGATCAAAATCAGTGGCCCACTGCTCAATAGCAATGCTATCGGCTTGATACGCTGGGACCTCGACCGGCATACAGGTCCCGCGCTGCTGGATCCATTCGGCGCGCAGTTTCGGTAAACCTTTACGTACATCAATCGCATAGGCGCTGTCGCCATAGGGGCCGCTGGTGTCGTATAAGCGCATTTTGGTGCGCGCTGGGTCGCTAAGCTGCACGACTCGACAAGGAACGCGCATCGCGGGCTGATCCTGCGGGGTTGGCGATGCGGCAGCCGCGACCGTTAAATAATCGCGATAGGAGCCAGTGATGGGGCCGGCGCTGAGCTGATGTAAGTTTTGCTGAGCGGCCGCGCGGAGTTCACGACGATTGGCGACCGAACTGCTTTTGCTCGTGGCGGCGGTCGTTGCTGTGGTCGTTGCGGTGGCCTGTTGCTCAAGCTGAGCAGCTGTGGTTGGGGTGATATCTAACGTAGACATAGCAATCCTTTCAAATGGAACATTGAAGTTTAATTGCTTGTCTGGAGGTTGCGGATAACAGGTCGAACCTTGGTGGTGTCACAGCGGTCAACAGGCGCGAACTCAGCCCGACTGATGATGACAACACGCATAAGATGGAGTGATAGCACAGCCTAAAGTGCGAAAGCTTGGCGGGTGCGTCTGCAGTTACAGTCTGCTGTTACATTCTGTTTTTACAGCCACTTGTTACTGGCCGTTTTTACAAACTGCAGTGACGCCCATTTTCGTGCACACAGATGACACGAACTGTAAGCGTCTTTCCTGTAAGCGTTTTTCGCGCCTAGCACGTTTGAGCACCGAGCTTGTACTTGCGTGGCACACCTAGTTTTCACACACAGCTGAATACACATAGTTGCATACAGAGCTGTGCTCGTGATCTGCTTTAGCTGCATATGCGAAGCTGTGCAAGCCACACGCCATCTTACGAACCAGCCCCACCACATGCGAACACAGCGGTGGGGCTGGTGGTTCCCGCGACAAACGCCGCATAGAGCGTTGTGCTGGTTACCCTTGTTCCCTTCGCAGGTATTATCCTGATCAGGTTCAACGGATCCCGAAATACGGTCTCAGCCTTAAAGGCACTCCGACAAGTGCGGCGAGTATATACGTCAATCACTTAACAGTGCAAGCGCGTTGCGCTGAGCGCCTGTGTCGCTCTGGGAACCTGTGTCGCTATGAGAACCTGTGTGCAGATACGCTGGGGTTAAGGCGCATCCGCTGGCTTGGCGGCGCTGTCTTGCTGTTTTTGATAACGCGACAATTCGCGCCAATCGTGCAAGCGATGCCAGCTTTTGGCCACCATATGATAGGCAAGCGTCCATGGCCCCATTTTTAACCAGTGACCGCGCAAATACCACAGCAGATCGGCGATGCGCCGCCGATGACCGTGGCCGGCCACGAGTTGCGTGAGGAGCCAGTTCACATAAGGCAAAGGTCGATGAGCGGCCAGCCATTGTTGCAATTCAACGGGTAATTCCACCAACATCCAGCGCTGTAGCAGATCCAAGGCATAGGCCAGCGCCGGTTGCGCTTGCATGGCGTTGGCGGCCTGAATAAGTTCGGCATGCTGGGGTTGGATGGCCAAAAATAGCTGGTGCAAGTCAATGATATCTTTACAAAGCTTATGGCTTTCTTCTTGGTAGAACAAATGCACGGCGGCATGTAAAAACAGATGGGCATCGCTGGGTAAGCGCAGTATGGAGCCTTGCATCGGTTGTGCGTTTTGCAGCAAAGGCGCGATGTCGAGCGGCAGGCGACTACTGCGTGGAAAAATATGATGATGCAAATCGAGGCTTATCCCGCTATATAAATTATGCAGCGGCGGCTGTTGATGTGACCAGCGCAGATAATACTGCCGATCATAATCCGACAACCCGGTTTCGACCACGCCCACCAAGGCTAATCGTGCCATGGCATCATCATGGTGCTCACGCGGGATCAGCAGATCAATATCGGCAAATACCCGCGCCTTGGCATACGCAAAACCACGGCAGCGGTACGCCACACCTTTGAGCAGCACGCAAGGATAGGGCGCATCGGCGAACACATCTTCCAGTGTTTGTAGCTCGTGAGCCAAGGCAATGGCTTGGCGCTTGACCAAGTCTTGCCCCAACTGAAAATGGCGCCACACGGCCGCGGGCACCTGGTGGCGCTGCTTACCTAAAACGCTGTCAAAACGCCATGCCAAGGTGGCAAACAATTGTTGTTGCCGAGCCAGATGCACTAGCTCATGCCATAGCGTCATGCCATGGCTGGCATTGGCGACGTCGCAAAACGCCTGCGGATCGCGATAAGCAGCAAGTAGCAGCTGCAGACGCGGTGTTGTGCCTTGTTGTATTGAGTGTGGTGTTGAGATGACTTGATTCATGGCAATGTATCCATAAAGGCGATCGCTTCATCCGCATCATGATAACGAAACTCAAAACCCACCACCGAGGCAACCAGCTGCTGCATCACCTGAAAGCCGCGTTCGCCCATGGCGGCATAGTTAAAGCTGTTGGCGGCCAGTTGCATAAACAGCGGCGCTTGCGCGATAGCCGCAACATGCAGCGCGGATGGCGTGGCCTCGTACTTGGGCAGCACCACATAGGTGGCTTTGGCGCTTTGGGTCGCCTGTTGCCAGCTGCGTGCTGTCGGCTGCATATAGCCGATGGTGCCTTTAAAGGTATTGTGAACCAGCGCCGTTATGCCGGCGGCGGCACCTAACCGTGCTTGCAATACGTCGATCGACTTGTTTTTTAAACTGATGGGCCTGACACATGGCACAATATCGCCGCTATGTGGGTCAATCAAACAATGCTCGTCCGACAATAACCGCCAGCCATGATGCATCAATAATGCACACAAGGTACTTTTGCCCGATCCCGGCGGTGCCGGCATGATGAGCGTGATGCCGTTTTTTTCCAGTACACCGGCATGAATACAAAGGTAGTGTGTCTGAAAGGTGGCAATACACCAGTTCAATCCCCATTCCACGCAGGCAAGGCTGTCATGGGCATCGGCCATGCGAAAGTGTTCATTGCCCAAGCGAAAATGATACGGTCGGCTAAAACCTGACCAACGGCGGCGAAAGTCGATGTGAAAATCAATAAAATCGCGCTCTGATGCGGGCCGCAGCACATCGGCTGGATACATTGATGCCAGCTTAGTCGCTAACTGGGGATGGTCGGTGTTGAGCTGAAAACGAAAAGGTGCGGTATGAAGATGAATGCATTGCACGGTAACTATCAGCCTAGGGTTATGATAAAGGACGATCAAGAGGTTGAGGTGCGCCCAGTGAATCTGGTTCGGTTGCTTGCGGCATAATTTCATTAGCGGCGCTGTTTTCTGCACGGCTATGGTCGGCACTGATTTGTTCACCACTGATTTGTTCACCACAGTTTGGTTCAGTAGCGTGTTGTTCGGCACTGGCGTCGATGTCAGAGCTTGCCAGCGCCTCCAGCCACTCCGTCCGTTGGGTGAGGCGGTGGTAACGAATAGTGCCAGAACCATCGTCAGCACAATACAACAAAGGCTGAGCAAGCTCAGCCTCTGTGGGCAAAAATTCACGCAAATACACTGGACGCATTAGGCGAGCGTACGATAACGCATGTAAATTTCCATCAGCTCTTTAAACTCATTTTGCCCAGCTGCGGATGATATCGCCTTGTTGTAGGCGTTGATCAGTGCAATTGGTTCTGGGTAGCAGTACGGGCCGTTATTTTTATTAAATTCCTGCCGGTAGCGCGGGTGACGTTCCCAAATGGCGCCTAAAAATGCCGATAAAAATAACCCAATCACAGTATTACGGTTAAGCAAGCCACCTGTCGCTATGATGGAACCGTCATATACGGTGTAGGTAAATATTTTCTCATTAGAATTTACGTTTAGATAGGACAGCGAGCCACCAAAGACTTGCTTCAGTGTGGAGCTGCCTTTGATAGTTTTGCCGTTGAATTTCGCGGGTTGGCCAATATCAATTAAGTACCTATCAAAATCGACCGCCACAATCTGCTGAATTCGATCAACTTTTGGCCACAGCGGGATTTTGTAGCTTTTCGTTGGCGTGTTTTTTGGGTTGGCCACCGCCGATGCCACTGCCGATGTAGTGCCGCTGAGGTTGGTCTGACCGGGCGTACAGCCTAAATTGATACAACCAAAGGCTGAACCACTGTTGATGGCCATGATGGTTGGAATAGAAACAACACCGGCACGCGTAATGAATTTGCGACGAGAAGCATTGGTTTGTTCCACAGCCGAAACTGTAGCGCCGTCCGTGCTTGCGGCAGAATTCGCATTAGGTTGTTGTTCAGTCATGGTCAGCTCCTGCTGTAAATGTGATCCGTGCGGAAGCGGCATTTATACCTCTCAACGCTGCATCAATTCGTACGCCAAGCGTACAGGTTTCGAACAATTTAAAAACGTGGCAATGTCGACAACTAAAACGCTGCCCAGCGTCATTTAGCAAAAACTATACCACTAAAATATTTTATTTTTAATCAATGGCTTAGAGGGTTTGTCATTTGCCATTCACTGGTTTTTGTAAAAAAAACCGACAAATTAACACGCAATTTCTCATGCTATTTAGTCCGTTGCTACGCCTGCGAACCGATCTGACTGACCAGATTAGCGCTGGCCAACCTAACGAGCGACTTTACGGTGGCACGGTTTGCGTTGCTCGCCAAGCGAGTTGCGTTGCTCGCCAAATGAGGCGGCTATCCACTCCCAACAGCCTAAAATATAACAACGTTAGTCTAACCAAAGCCGAGCGCTTCGAACAGCTATTTAAGCGCACGTGTTGGTAAAAATATCGTGCGGTTTGGCGTAGACATCACATCACGACCGACTTACCGCACGATACGACAACGCTTGTGTTAGCGGCCACTGACATATTGATACAAGGCTTTGAGTAGCCCCACCTTTTTGGCATCGTCGCCAACCTGCTCCAAGGCTTGTTCCAGTAATAGCGCAAATTCATCGGCGGTACGCACCGGGCGCGGTAGGCCATGCAATAAGCTGTCTTGGCAGTGGCGCTGCCAACGTTTTTGCTCATCATGCGTGAGGCTCTCGGGGTAGTTACGGGCACGAAAGCGAAACAGCAAATGATTTAGCCGATCATCTTGAAACAGCGGTGGTTCCAATTGCAATTGCGCCGGCGTAAGCTGATGCAATTGGCGCATTTTTTCCACATCTGCGGCCTGGAAAAAACCATCATATAGCTGATAATCCACATTTTTATCCGCCGGCTGTTGCTGCTGCTGATCCTGTAAATGCTGATAGAGCGCCACCACTTTTTGTTGCACCTGTCGTGTTTGGCGTAACCAATCAAGATTCGCCAAACATGCGCTGCGGTCAATCCCAAGCGCAGCTGCGCGCTCGGCATTTAAGGTTTTTGCCGGCGCTAACACTGGGCATTTGTTCAGATGCACCAATTTTAATCCTAAGCGCTGTTCATCGTCGGCCAGATCCGCCGTTTTGGTAAATAAGCGCGCGGCCAGTGTCTCGATATCAAGCGCGTCCAGCGGCCTTGGATCTTGCTGTAAATCAAAACAAATCACGGCATTTTTATTGGTTGGATGAAAAGCCAATGGCACAATCCAACTGCAGCAGCCTTGCCATGCAGAAAAGCGGCCTGACACATGCACCAATGGGGTTAAACCGGCCACATCGATCATCGGTAGCAGCGCCGTTTTTTGCCGATGCTGGTATAAAAAGTCAAATAGCCGTGGCTGGGTCGTTTTTAGCAATTTCGCCATTGCAATAGTCGCGTAAACGTCGGCGCGCGCATCATGCGCCATCTGATGGCTTATACCATTAGCTTTGGTTAAATCTTCCAAGCGAAAACTGGGTTTGCCATCGCTGTGGGTCGGCCACTCAATCCCCTCAGGTCGTAGTGCATAACAGGCACGGACTACATCCAGCAGATCCCAACGACTGCAGCCATGTTGCCATTCGCGGCTGTACGGTTCAAAAAAATTGCGATACAGGCTGTAGCGCGTCATTTCATCGTCAAAACGAATATTGTTATAGCCCACCACACAGGTATTGGGCTGGCTAAACTGCGCCAAAATTCGCCGCATAAATTCAACTTCAGGCACACCTTTTTCCGCACAGCGCTGTGGCGTAATGCCAGTAATTAACACTGCCTGTGGATGTGGCAGATAATCCGGCGCCAACTGGCAATAAAACATCTCGTCTTCCGCCAGCGGATTAAGTTCGAGATCGGTGCGCAGACCACCAAATTGCGCGGGGCGGTCACGTTTGGGATCGGCGCCCCAACTTTCGTAATCATAAAAATAAAGACTCTGTGGTGCTGTCACGCTGTGCTCACTTGCAAAACTGAAATAGAAAGACATCAAAGGGACGCGTTCGCGGATGTGCTTTAGCCGCAACGCCATGGTATTTCACCACCTGAGGTGATGGGTGGCCGAACCCGCTAGCCGTACCCGCGAAAAGCGCTATCCCACTGATGAAAAGTCGGCAGTGTAGCAGTTTCAATAAAACTGGCATACTGTGCGACACATTTTGTCGGCAGGGCCGCGGCTAGCGGTACTTGGCCGTGGCCGTGTTTGGCGCAAAGTACGATCTAAAGAACGGTATTATGCCGTGTCTGTGTCGTGGCAGTCGTGTCGTAGTATTTGTGCCTTGTAATTCAGTTGTAACTTGGTCGTTGGAGTAGTGGTCGTGGCGTGGTTCCATCAGGTAGTACGGCGTTTTTTGCCGAGATTGGTTGCAGTCCCAGTAATGACGTTTATAAGTGTGTCAGTTGTTTGCGGTGTGAGTATGAACGCACTGGCGGCACCTGATAATTTTTCCACCAGCAAGCGACTGGCGCAGCGCATTTATGCGGATGAAACGCAAACTTTTTACTGTGGTTGCCCCTTACGTTGGCAAGGTGGCAAAGGGGTGGTTGATTTGCAGCGCTGTGGGTATGCCGTGCGAAAAAATGGCCCCCGCGCGCTGCGTATCGAATGGGAGCATGTAATGCCGGCGCAGCAGTTTGGCGCGTCGATGCGCTGCTGGCAGCAAGGAGGTCGAGAGCTGTGTGCCGCCCATGATCAGCGCTTTCAGGCGATGGAAGCCGATTTATTCAACCTAAAGCCGGCGATTGGAGAAATTAATGGCGATCGGGCGCATTATCGTTTTGCGCTACTGCCGGATGTGCCAAAACAGCACGGCCAATGCGAGTTTAAAGTGGATTTTGCCCGTGATTTGGTCGAGCCGAGGGCGGCTATTCGCGGCGATATTGCCCGCATCTATTTTTACATGTCGCATCAGTATGCTATTGGGCTGCCAAGCGCTGAATTACAGTTGATGCTGACATGGCACAAGGCTGATCCAGTGGATGCGCGTGAGCGGCAGCTGCATCAGCGCATTGCGCAGCAGATGGGGCACGATAATCCGTTTGTCAGCGGTAAACTTGTGCCCGAGCAGGTGTTTGCGGCGGCGGCGCGGGCATTACAGCAGCAAAAGAATCCTATTGAGATGTCAGGTGGCAACTCAGACAAAAAAGCAGTCGGCAACACAGATGGCAGCTCAGCGCAGGTCGCAACACAGCGCTCGGGTGCCGAGCGTGCCGACGGCCATGCCACATCAGGCTCAGGTGAGCACGCCATGCTGCCGGTGCATGGCAACAAGGCGTCGAAGCGCTTTCATTTGCCACATTGTCCATCGTATCAGCGGATTGCCAAGGCAAATTTGCAGCGCTTTGCCAATCCAGCCGAAGCCATCGCCGCAGGTTATCAGTTGGCGGGCAATTGCAACCCAGATCCGAAGCCAAATCCATAGTCTAAGCCATAGCCTAAGCCGTAGCTTGGCGGCGACGGCGTGAGGCTAAACAAGGGATAATGCAGATTTTGCTGGTAAATTAGTTGCTGGCGCGCTGTTTAATTAGGGCAAACAGTGCGTCTTTGAGGGCGAGTCGCTGTTTTTTTAGCGTTTCTAAATGTTGATCATCACAATTCTCCACGCCTTGCTCAAAACGATGCACGGCATGGTCAAGTTCATGGTACTCGTTAAATAAGCGCGCAAAATGGTGATCATTGAGCTTTAAGCGATGAATTTCATCACGATACTCAGGTAATTCATGGACTAAATCATGTTTTTCAAGGCTCATAGTGGTTTCCTTCGGTTTGCGTCAATGCAGTGTGGTTAAACCATACGCCTGAATAATGTGTAGCATATTGATCTGTCGCAAAAAAACCTGCACTGCCGCGATATGCACTGGCGGCGTGGTGAAAGTCGGTATAGCTTTAAGGGGAATAGCTTTAGACAGAATAGCAACGCAGTATTAATGTGCAGGTGGCTCACGCTTCGTATTTAAGAAACCTTAACCGCAGCACGTCCACACAACCACCATGCATGACATGCAGCTATGCCACGAAATCATAACAGTAGGCAGCACAACGGCGCCAGCACGGCACCATTATGGCGCCATCACGGCTTCATTACGGGGTCATGACGGCGTCATCAGGGGCCAAGGGTTGTGTCCGCCGCAAAGGAGTATCTATGCAACATATTCACGTCGCCGATATCATGCAGCGCCATCCATTAACTTTTAATACGCAGATGAGCTTAGTGGCCGCCGTTGATTTACTGGTCGAGCGCGGTGTATCGGGTGGGCCGGTGCTGAATGCGCAATCGCAAGTGATTGGTTTTTTGTCGGAACACGATTGTATTCGGCGCATGTTGATGGCGGCGTATTACGACGAAACCGTGGCTTTGGTGCAGGATGTGATGAAAACCAGCCCCATGACCGTAGCGCCTGAGTTGGCCTTGGAAGATATGGCACAGCTTATTGTTGCCAATACGCCGAAACTGTATCCGGTGGTGGATGACGATCGTCGGCTGCTGGGTGTGGTGTCCCGCGGCGATGTATTAAAAGCCTTGGATCGCGAGCTGCATTCGCACTATAAACGCTAACTCGTTGGCATGAACCACAGGAACAACGTTCAACCGCACCCCGTGGTCATCGCTGGTAGACGCATACGCCGTTGTTGGCGTGTGTTGGCGTGTGTCGATATCTATTGCAGAGCAGGTGGCCGCTGGCTGCATGGGCAAAAAATTGTTAGCATAGCGCCGTTCTAGCGAAGAGGAGCTACTTTTGTCCACTGAGTTGTCTGTTGCCGCCTTATGGCCCTTGTGTCAGCGTGTCTTATTAAAAGATCGCTTTCGTTTTGTTCGTCAATTAAAACAGCTGCAAAGCAGTGCCACAACACACGGCACCGCAAATGGTGCCGCATCAGCTGGCACCGAAAATGTCACCGCAAATGTCACCGCGAGCGGCACCAAAAGTGCGGCCGATGCTTCGCAGCCACTGTCCGCAAAGCTGCAAACCTTAGCGGAGCAAATCAGCGCCTCCATGGCAAAGGTAACCTTGCGCCAACAGACGCAGCCACGGCTGAGTTATCCGGCGGAATTGCCGGTGAGTGGCAAAAAAGACGACATTAAAGCCGCCATCGCCAATCACCAAGTGGTCATTATTGCCGGCGAAACCGGTTCGGGCAAAACAACGCAAATCCCTAAAATTTGTTTAGAACTGGGCCGGGGTATTTTTGGTTACATTGGCCATACCCAGCCGCGACGACTTGCGGCGCGCAGTGTCGCTCAGAGGCTGGCGGATGAGCTGGAGCAACCCCTCGGGCAAGCGGTGGGCTATAAGGTTCGCTTTGGCGATCATACCGCGGATAACACCTTGGTCAAATTGATGACTGACGGTATTTTATTGGCTGAAATTCAACAAGATCGCTATTTAAATCAATACGATACTATCATCATCGACGAAGCGCATGAACGCAGTTTAAATATCGATTTTCTGCTTGGCTACTTTAAACAGTTGCTGCCAAAGCGGCCTGATTTAAAACTGATTATCACCTCGGCAACCATTGATCCCGAACGTTTTTCCCGGCATTTTGACAATGCGCCCATCATTGAAGTGTCAGGCCGCACCTATCCGGTAGAGGTCCGCTATCGACCACCGGCGGAGCAAGCCGACAAAGACGCCGATAGCTTGCAACCGCTGTTTGATGCGGTGCAAGAGCTGTATCAAGAACCGCCTGGCGATATTTTGGTGTTTATGAACGGTGAGCGTGAGATCCGTGATGCCGCGGATGCGCTGCGTAAATTGGCGCTGCCGCACACCGAGATTTTACCGCTCTATGCCCGGTTAACGGCGCAAGAGCAAAACCGCATTTTTGCCCCGCACACCGGACGGCGCATTATTTTGGCAACCAACGTGGCAGAAACCTCGTTAACCGTGCCAGGGATCCGCTATGTGATTGACCCCGGTACCGCGCGTATTTCTCGCTACAGTTATCGCAGTAAAGTGCAGCAATTGCCGATTGAGGCGATCTCGCAAGCCAGTGCCAATCAGCGAAAAGGCCGCTGTGGCCGAGTCGCCGCCGGTATTTGTATTCGGCTGTACAGTGAACAAGATTTCATGGCACGGCCCGAATTTACCGACCCAGAGATTTTACGCACCAATTTAGCCTCGGTCATTTTACAAATGTTGGCGCTGGGTCTGGGCGACATTCAGCAATTCCCATTTTTACAAAAGCCGGATAATCGTTTTATCAACGATGGCGTGAAATTGCTCGAAGAGCTCGGTGCGCTGGCCAAAGCACAGGCCCAACCACAGACCCAACCACAGACCAAGCATTCGGGTAAACATTCGGGTAAGCATCCGGGCAAGCATCCAGGCAAGCCGCACGTGCAAGGTTTGACGTTAACGCCGCTTGGACAGCAACTGAGCCGCATTCCGATCGATCCACGTTTAGCCCGAATGATGCTGGCCGGCGCTTCACTTGGCGTACTGCAGGAGGTGATGGTGATCACGGCGGCGTTGTCGATCCAAGATCCGCGGGAGCGGCCGCTGGATAAACAACAAAAAGCCGATGAGCTGCACGGTCGCTTCCAAGATCCCGATTCTGATTTTGCCAGCATCGTCAACCTGTGGCGTTATTTGGAGACCCTGCAGCAAGACTTATCCGCCAATCAGTTCCGCCGATTGTGTAAAGATGAGCTGCTCAATTACTTGCGGGTACGTGAATGGCAGGATTTGGTCAGTCAGCTGCGGCAATCCGCGCATGAACTTAAGCTCAGCCTCAACGATGCGCCGGCCAGTTATATGGCGCTGCACCAAGCGTTATTGACCGGTTTATTGGGGCAAATTGGCCAAAAAGACGCCGATGCCGATTACATGGGGCCGCGGCAAACACGGTTTTTTGTGTTCCCAGGCAGTGGCTTATTTAAACGTAAACCTAAATGGGTGATGGCGGCAGAGCTGGTCGAGACCAGCCGTCTGTATGCTCGAACCTTGGCCAAAATTGAGCCTGAGTGGGTGGAGCCCTTAGCGCTGCATTTGGTGAACCGCAGTTACAGTGAACCGCACTGGGAGAAAAAGCGCGGCGCCGTGATTGCCTACGAACAAGTGAGCTTGTATGGCTTGATTGTGGTGGGTAAGCGTCCGGTACAGTACAGTCGGATCGATCCGGCGGTCTGTCATCAAATTTTCGTGCGCGAAGCCTTGGTCAACCAAGAGCTAGGCCTTCATGAAGCCTTCTTGCAGCGCAATGCCGCGCGGATCGACGCCGTCATAGATTTAGAAGATAAAAGCCGGCGCCGAGATATTTTGGTTGACGAAGAAACCTTGGTGGCGTTTTATGCCGAGCGCGTACCTGAATACGCCAACAACAAAGCCGATTTCCAAAAATGGTGGCAGCAACAGCGCCAGCGCGATCCGCATTATTTAGATTTTGATCCTGAGCAATTACGGCGGCAAAACGCGGAGCATGTGAACGATCACAATTACCCAACGCAATGGACGCAAGGCAATATTCGGTTAGCACTGGATTATCATTTTGAACCGAACGCACCAGATGATGGTGTTTCGCTGCTGATCCCATTGGCACTGCTAAACCAAGTGGATGATCAAGGCTTTGATTGGTTAATTCCAGGCCTTCGGCATGAATTATTAGTGGCACTGATTAAAAGCTTACCCAAAGTGCTGCGGCGCAATTTTGTGCCGGCGCCGAATTACGCCGATGCATTATTGCAAGTGCTGGTGGCGCCAGAGCAAGCGTTTGCGGAACCTGCGCGCATGGCGCCGGCAAAACAGCCGCCGAAACAACACACGGCACCCACGTTGCTGGCGGCGGTCAGTCAGGCGCTACGGAAAATGACTGGCACCAGCATCCCAGAAGATGCGTGGCAACTAAGTGATTTACCTGCGCATTTGCGCATGAACTTTAAAGTGCTGGATGACAAAGGGCAATTGATCGCGCAAGGTCGCTCCTTGGCACTGCTTAAACAGCAGTTGCAGGGCGATGTGCAGCAAACGCTCAGTCAAGTGGCCGAACAAGGCATCGAGCGCCAGGCGATCACCGAATGGAATTTTGGACGTCTGCCGACAGAATACGTCAAAGTGCAAAGTGGCTATGAAATAAAAGCCTATCCCGCCCTGGTGGATGAGGGGCAGAGTGTCTCGATCAAACTGATGGATAGACCTGAGCAGGCACGGGCGTTATCGGCGTTAGGACTACGTCGCTTGATCTTGCTCAATATCCCATCGCCGGTGAAGTATCTGCAAGAATCACTGCCGAACAAAGCCAAATTGGGCTTGTACTTCAACCCGTTTGGTCGGGTGCTGGAATTGATCGACGACTGTATTGCCGCGGCGATTGATGCGCAGATCAAGGGTCAGCCATGGCCTGAGAGTAACGAAGCATTTTTACAGTTAAAAGAGCAGCTACGTGCCGAGTTGGGCGAGCAGGTGCTGAAAATTGCGCTGCAAGTGGAGCAAATTTTAAGCTTGGGGCATGAGATCCAAAAACGCTTACGCGGACGCTTGGATATTGCGCTGGCCTATGCCAGTGCCGATATCAAATCACACCTTGATCAGTTGTTGTTTAAAGGGTTTGTCACGGCGCACGGGGCAGAACGACTGGCGGATGTATATCGGTATTTACAAGCGCTGCAAAAACGCTTAGAAAAATTACCTGTGGATCCAAACCGCGATCGCTTAATGATGCTCGAGTATCAAAAAGCCGCCAGTGCTTATCAGGATTTGTGTGGTCACTTTAGCGGGCAGGTAGTCCCTGAGCCGGTGGCGCAAATTCGCTGGATGCTGGAAGAGCTTAAAGTGTCGCTGTTTGCGCAGCAGCTCGGTACGCCTTACCCTATTTCGGCCAAGCGGATCTTAATGGCGGTGCAGGAGTTAAAACCCCGCGCTTCTTAGCTGTACGAGCGACCATAGCCATAGATCACGCCACCTGCCAGTGCATACAATCGCGCACTGGCAGGTGCTAACATGCGTTAAATAAACCAATATCGTGTATATAACCACAGGATTCTTATGCAGGATGCAGCAACCCCACCGCCATCCAGATCGACGGCTACCGCCCAGGCTGCGCCCAGCGCCGTGTTGCAACACAGTGCTGCGCCGCAATACAGCACCGTGATGCAACACAGCGACATCCACGGCGTGGCATTCGCCGCGCAGCGACGCGCGGCACTGGTGTTGTTGCTGATCTCTAGCCTGTTTGTCATCTACGGCAGCTGGCTGCCCTTTGAACGCAACGCTGTGCCATTTTCGCAGTGGTGGCCGATGCTGGTAATGTGGTGGCAGCACAGTCTGCAAGGTGTTGGACTGGTGGTATCTGGTGTTACTGTGGCTACTACCAGTGCGGTCGAGCTCAGTAGCATCGACATTGCCACCAACGTCATGTTGGCGCTGCCGCTTGGATTTTTTGCCGCCAGTATGCAAGCTGGACGCGGCTCATCATACCCTCACTCAGCGCTACGTCAGCCAGGGCACGAACGTCAGTCATCACCTATGTCTTTAGCGGCGCCTCGTTTTGGCTTGGTACTGGTGTGTAGTTACGCTTTGCTGCTGGGGCTTTTGGTGGAAATTGGCCAGTTGTTTTTACAAGGGCGGGTCGCGTCCATGGCTGATGTGCTGGCGCAGCTCTTCGGCGCCAGTGTAGGTGCTGTGGTGGCGCAGCGCGTTGGCCACCGCTTATGGCCGCTGTGGCTGTCGTTACCGGCGGAGTTTGCCAAAGCCGATATTTGGTATCGACTTGCGGCTATCTATGCCGTGTTATTTTTCCTCTATAACGCGCTACCTTTTGATATCACCATCAATCCAGAAGCGATTTACGATAAATACAAAGCAGGCTTGATCCTGTGGCAGCCGTTTGTCTACCTCGATGCTAATCGTGATGCGGCGCTGACGGGCGCTGAGCTTTGGTATGCCATCGCCTCCGACTTTTTGGTATGGCTGCCACTGGCAGGTTTGGGGTGGCTAGCCTTGGACGCCAAACCTAAGGTGGTGTTATGGATGTTCATGTATGCCGTCAGCACAGAGCTGATGCAGCTATTTATACGCTCACGCACCACCGATGTTACGGATGTTATTTATGCCATGCTGGCGGTGGGGGTTATGATGCTGCTGACGCCGTGGCTTAGACGCCTCGGTTTTTTGCCTGCGCAGCACTCAGTGCAACCCTCAGTAAAGCACTCAGCAAAACATATTGCCCAGCACACCAAGCCCATGACGGCCAACGTCGCGACGTTTTGGATTTATCTGGCCAGTGCTGGCTGGGCGCTCTGTTATGCGGCGGTATTTGGTTACCCCTATACGCTCAATCTGGATGTGCTACGCCAGCTGCAGGCAGGCGCGGGCTCAGTGCTGGCGTTGTTATGGCAGGAGCTGCCGTTTTTTAGTTTGTATCAAAGCAGTTTACTGACGGCCATCAGTACTATCTTGCAAAAAGTACTATTTGCCGTCCCCTTTGGGGTAGCCTTGGCCATGCTGCCGCCGTCACAGCTAGGCTCGTCGCACGCGGGGCATAGGCGGCGATTGGATAAATTGTGGTTTGGACTGTTATGGGCGGCGATCGTCGCCGTGGTGCTGCTGGTTGAAATTAGCCAATTGTTTATCGTGGGGAAGGTAGCGCAGCTGCTGGATGTGCTGTTGGTGTTGCTGGCGGTCTGGGGTAGCCACATCGTCATTCGCAGTTTTTTACAGGCGCGGCAGCGCCCGATGGCGAACGACAGCCCATTCGAGGCGGCTAATCATACCCCGAGCCTTCAGCACCCTACATCGATTGCAACATCGTTCTCGACATCGCTCTCGACATCGTTCTTGAAATCGATCACAACCGCGCCGAGCGCTGGTATGCGCATGGGGGTAAGTTTGGGTATAAGCCTCGGCATGCTGTGGTTGTTGCTGTTGCTGCTGTTGTCGTGGGCCGGTCAACAGGCCGCATTACCATACAATGTGCGCGAGTTGCTAGGCTCAGGAGATGTGGTGGCCGCGGCGGTGCTCAGTGTGGTGCTCATGATCGCGCTGCTGGGCTGGCCACTGCTGCTGCTGTGGCAGCCACGTTTATCGGTGCCGTATTGTGGGTTGGCACTCATCGGACAAAGTTTATTGTTATACACCTTGTTGCTACTGGCGCTGCCGCTGGAGGTGCTGCACGATGTGGTGGGTTCACCAACATGGTGGCGACAGGGTGCGGGTAGTTATATGGAAATGGCGCTGCGATTTGCGGCGTTTATGTTGTGGTGGCAAATCCCGCACTTATTATTTGGCTTGCTGGTCGTGGCGTTAATGCGGTATTTGTTTGCCCTGTGGCTGGTGTTTGCTCCGATAGGCGCGGGGGTGTGGTGGCTGGTGGTGGTGTATCTGGCCAACACCGACAATATCACCGAGCTGTTAGCGCCTGATGCGCTGTGGCTCAGTAGTTTAGGGCTGTGGTTGTGGCTGCACCTAGTGATCTTGGCCAGTTATTGGCTAAGCCGAGTCCTTGATGTGCTGGTGTTTAGATTTGACGGGCGTGCGAGCTGGCGGCCAGCTGCGACATGGCCAGCTGCGACATGGCCAGCTGTGAGATGGTGGTCTGCGATATGGCGTGCGGGCGCCGCATTTTGTATCTTGTGGGGATCCTTGCCATTACTGCAAAGCGCGCTGGCCAGTCACATTTACAAATACGGCCAACAATTTAGTGCCTTACAGTTTTTACTCAGCCCAAATCGCCAACAGTATATGCAGGGGGATCTGTTATCGCAGCGTTATTATGTGGCGTTAAGTGGCGTGGTGCTGGTGTTGCTGTTGATTGCGCTTTGGAGCAAATGGCTAGTGGCGCGACGTCATTTAACGTCAGCAAAGTTTAACGTCAGTCGCTGCCAAGATTGATGGCTAGCACATTGATCGCATCATGCGGTCTCTCATGCCAATGGTGTTGATTTGCTTGTCGTTTGGCTGCGCATTGACTACTGTTGAATGAGTCGTACGCGTTTTATCGAAGGAACTGCGATCGTGCTTGCCGCACGATCGCTCGGTAAAGCAGTCACTGCCAGTGTGACAGGCGTGCTGGCCTTGGGTCCATGCAGTACCTTGCGCAACACAGGAGGAACACGGATGATTCATTTTCCTGCACGACACATTTTACTGATTGATGATGAAGCCTTCACTGCGCAGTTGGTCCGCGCGGCCTTATCGCGCAGTCAGTTTGAACTTAGTTACGTCAACTCCGCGCAAGACGCGTTGCCGTTGGTATTGGATAATCCACCGGATTTAGTGCTACTGGATGTTCTTATGCCGGGACTTAGTAGCCTCGATTTTTGTACCTTGCTGCGCAATACCCCTGAAACGCAGCAGATCCCCGTGGTCTTTTTATCTGGAGCAGAAGCTCCGGAGCTCAATGACATCATGCACAAAACCAAAGTGCGGGGTTATATTCAAAAACCTATTCAAATGGAGGCGTTTCAATGGCAAGTGGAAGCCTTCATTATGCAAGCCGCTTTACAGCCGATGGCAAAAGTTTTATAACCAAAGTCGAACGGTGGATGCTGTTTTTCTAAGCGATGCCAGCGCTTTTGGTGCAGCACTGCTGATCCAAACGGATGCGAGATAACGTCATGCGGTTGGATACGTAACGCGCTATGCCGGTTAGGCACGAAGCGTTCGACATAGATACATTAAAAATAGCGCTATGCAGCTATGTGCGCAGAACGCAAAACAACAAAAGATGAAAGGGGAGCGACCATGTACGGCAGACAAGATAAGCGGCATTTTTTCCGCATGATGGTAAATAGCCAAGTCATGATGAAAATCAACGATCCTGAATCTGGACGTGACTTAACCGGTATTTGCCGTGATCTCAGTGCAAGCGGCATGGCGGTGGATATCGATGAACCTTTAGAGATGGGAACCCTGTTAACGGTACGGTTGGAATCCAGCAATGCCAGTATAGTGCCACTGGATGCCTTGGCCAAAGTGGTGCGCTGCGCACAAGAGGGCGAAGATATTTACCAGCTGGGTTTGACCTTTATCGAGCTTAACTAGCTTGCACGTAAAGCTTTGATTCGGCGTTTTTTTTCGGTGGTAGCGACGGTATTGATGTAAGTCGCTAAGTCACGACGGTTAATTGCTTTAGTGCTGGCTTTAGCTGCTGGGTTTAAGCCAGAGGGGGCGGCGGGTTGACCCATGACGCTGACAGCAGCGCCATGGGTGATCAGGCCATGTGGGCTTTGTAATTACAACTACTTCGCCGCAACGAAATTCACGTTAAAACTCACCGGAACGACCGCATCAATTTGCTGTAATTTGGCCAGCTCTTGCAACTTCGCGACACCCGTGTCGAGTTTAAAAGCCACGGTGTTCAGCAGTACTGGGCTTAAGGTCGCAACGTTAAAGCGTTGATCGGCTAATTTCGTGATACGAACTTTGGCGCTCACATCTTGGCTTTGACCGGCGATGGTCAGCTTCAAGCTCACATCCTGATCGCTACTGGTGCCAACGGCAATATTTTTCACCACGCTAGGTGCCACAGTCGCGGTGGCACTGATCAGCGGAAAGTCTTTGGCTTTTAATACATGCTCTAACATCCGTTCATTGCGGATTGGGATCAGGGTCTCGAGGCTTTGCACTGGAATAGATACACTCAGTTGACCATCGTCAGCCCATTGACCTTGCAGCTGTTTAAAGTGGTGCGTCTCTGCCACAGTGGCATTTTTCACACTGACAAAGTGCAGGGCAGAGCTGGCGCCATCGAGCTGCCAGGCGGCCTGTGCAGTCGCGCTGGCCAATAAGGCAGCTAGCATAGCTCCACCAAACACGCGGGTCATGGTAGAACGACGGTGCAATGACATGCCCTTGCAGGTGTTTTCAGTGGTATGTACCGCAGCTTGCTTTTGCATAAAAATCCTTATGAGATGAAGTGTTGACCTGGACATGAGCATCGATGATACCTACGTTTTTGCCCATAGCAACGATCATGAAACAGAATACATCGATATTGTACGAGTTGAGGGTGACGATGCTGATCGAGTTTGTCGCAGTAAAGCGGCATTTAGTCGGATCAGCACAGTCGCACCTGTCACTGTAGCGTGGTGAAACGCAGTAGCAGGAATTGCATTGCCAGGAAGTGCAGTACCAGGCAGTGCAGTAGCAGGACCTGCAGTGCGCAAACCGTTAGCGGATCACGCAGACCAAACCTTTTAAATAATGGCCTTCTGGGTAAAAGCTGGCGATGGGGTGATCAGTGGCTTGCTGCAAACGTTCGATGAACAAACAATCGCGCTGCGCATCCAAGGCCGCGTCCGCCACGATTTTTTGAAATAACGATTCTTCCATCAGTCCAGAGCACGAAAAGGTCAACAATAAACCACCGGGTTTCACCAGTTGCATGGCAACTCGATTGATGTCCTTATAACCGCGGCATGCGCCCATCAACTGCGATTTGTTTTCGACAAATTTGGGCGGGTCGAGGATCACCATATCAAATTGCTGGCCTTGTTCTTTGTAGCTGCGCAATAACTTAAACACATCGGCTTTGACGTTGCTCACCAGACTGGCATCTAGCCCATTGAGCGCCACATTGTCACTGGCAGTTTGTAGCGCCAATTCCGATAAATCGGCGTTGGTGACATGCAGAGCGCCACCTTTAAGGGCGGCCAAAGCAAAGGTGCCCGTATAGCTGAAGCAATTCAGTACCGTTTTTTGCGCAGCATAGCGGCGGGCGGCGGCGCGACTGTCGCGTTGATCAAGATAAAAACCGGTTTTATGGCCCTGCGCGACATCAACCAAGATTTGCATGCCATTTTCACGGATGGTGACTTGGGTCGAGGTGGCATCGTCGGCATTTGGCGGCGCCACCAGCCAACCTGTGACCAGCGGTAAACCTTCTTTTTTGCGCACTTCAACGTCGGAGCGCTCATACACCAGCGCATCGGGGAATAGGGTACGCAGTGCGGCCACGATGTCAGCACGGTGGCGTTCAGCACCAAAACTTAGCAGCTGACACACCAGAATATGATCGTATTTATCGATGGTAATGCCGGGTAAACCATCCGATTCAGCCGCAACGACACGATAGCTGTTGGTTTGGCTGGCATCGAATAAGTGCGCGCGGATCTGCTGCGCTTGGCTGATCCGGCGGAGGAAAAATTCCGCATCTATGGTTTCATCGGGGTTAAAGGTCCATGCGCGCACGCGAATTTGTGAGTCGGCAGAGTAGGCACCGCGGCATAACCATTGCCCCTTGGCATCATACACCTCCACGGTGTCACCGCTGCGCGGTTTACCTTTGACCTGCGCGATGGCTTTGGAGAAAATCCATGGATGTTTACGTTTAAGGGATTTTTCCCGTTCGGCTTGTAAATAAACACTGGCGGTCATAAGTATGATGATTCCTGTGGAGCCATAGCTTGGCATGTTAACGCATGATTGTGGTTACATTGGTGTTGGTACTGGCATTGCTACCCGTATTGATACCCGTATTGTGGTGTACATTGCCGCAAATATTGAATGATGCCAGACACATATCCCGGCGATACATCGACAGTGCCTGTATCGTACGATCTACAGCCGTACGACCAAAACCCGTACCACCAACACAACAAACGGCAAGCCGACACTGTAAAGGCCAACACCAAAGCGATATTGTAGAAGGCTTAGCCACTGAGCTAAAGCAAAACTTCGATTTTTCCGGCTTTTCGCTGATGTTTTGTGCAAGATGTGGCTGATGGCTGCGAGCTGTTCCGCGGGGTGGTGTTATGGTTGTTATGCCGCTAACGTATTTCCAGCTGCGTGCAGTACGATGTGCAACTGGTTGCGGTACGGCGTTCGGACGGCGTGTTGTACTTTATTATTACCGATGATTACCGCGCGATTACCGCGGGGAGCCACACTTAAGTGGCGCAGCGCTGTGCTGGATATGCATGAATGTTAAGGATTATGTCGATAATGACTCGCAACTGTACAACTGATGAGCTTGGTGGGTTACCCACCGCAATGACCGCCATTGCCATCGAGCAGCCCGGGCCACATAGCCGCTTGGTGCACGTATCTGTCCCATTACCTCCGCTAAACGCTGGGGAGATCTTGGTCAACGTGGCGGCCTTTGGTGTTAATCGCGCGGACTTAGTGCAGCGCACTGGGCATTATCCGCCGCCGCCGGGCGAGAGTGATATTCTTGGGCTGGAAGTGGCGGGAACCATTGTTGCGGTGGCGGCGGATGTGCAGCAGATCATGGGCGGGCAACCTGACCTCACCACAGGGGCTATGCAGTCCACTGGCCCGACAGCGGACGAGGCTGTGCCCTCACGTGAACCACAACCACGTGATCCACAACCAAATAGGCACCCTTTGCTGGGCCGGCGTGTCTTTGGGTTAGTGCCCGGTGGAGGATATGCGCAGTACTGTGTGATGAAAGCCGCGCATGCGATGCCGACACCGGATCATTGTTCAGACGCCGAAGCCGCTGCGCTGGCGGAGGTGTTTTTAACCGCCTATCAGGCCATGTTTTGTATCGGTGGTTTACCGCGGCAGGCGGGCCATCAGCCAAATCAACAAGCGGCACCTTGGTTATTGCTGCATGCCGGCGCCAGCGGAGTTGGCACTGCGGCAATTCAATTGGCAAAAGCGGCGGGTATTCATGTCGCGGTCACCGTGGGCACAGCGGAAAAGGCCAATGCATGCCGCGCCTTGGGCGCGGATATTGCCATTAATTATCGCGAGCACGAGTGGTCTAGTTATTTAGCCGCTGAATTAGCGGCGCGATCCGTGCCTGGTGTGGATCTGATCATTGACCCAGTCGCCGGTGACTATGTGCAAAAAAATATCAATCTATTGGCGATGGATGGCAAGGTGGTGTTTTTAGCCATGATGGGCGGCCGTCGGATCGCTGATCTGGACATGACGCCCTTGTTTAAAAAACGCGGTCAGCTGATTTGCTCTACGCTGCGAAATCGTACCGATAGCTACAAGTCGGCGCTGGTGCAGGCCTTTTGGTCGGACTTTGCTTGCGCCTTACAACAAGGTTCGATAAAACCGCAGCTGTCGGGGGTTTACCCGGTACAGCAGATTGCCGATGTGCATCAGCGCATGGCCAACAATGACACCATCGGCAAGTTAGTGATGCAGTGGTCAACCTAGTTGGTGACGTGTGTGGTAAAGGTTTATTCGATTGAGGATGATTTATGATTTGGCATTATTTGGCCGCCATTGTATTGATTAAAACATCATTACTAGGGCTTGGGCTAATCAGTTTGGCGATTGCCTGTGGTGCTTTGCTGTTTATGCGGGTCACACAGCGGCGTTTTTTTGCCATGTCATCCGCCGAACCGCTGCACCATCGTCCCCTTTTGGCCCATCCCCGTTTGGCCAGCCCTGAGACGCGGGCGGCATTTTTGTTAGTGTTTAAAACCGGTGCTGTGCTGCACATTATTCCTTATATCGTGATGGTGATTAAGTTGATGAGTCTGGAAGAGGCGAAAGATTTAGTCACCATGGGTATTAGCCATCTGCTATTGCATCATCTATTTAGTGCCTTGATTGCCGCCGTGCTCACGATATTAACACTGCGTGTGGTGCTAAAGAGCAATGTATTTCCTGCGCCAGCATCGGCACGGCAAGCGTTGGCAACATCGGCATCTACCGCTGCCATCGCATCGGCAGATGCTGGGCGGTCACTAAGCGTTACGCCGGCTCCAAGCGTTACGCTGGCGCCAAACGATGCCGCTCGTCAAGAGACTAACGCATCGTAAGGCGATTCGAGACGGCGCCCTGACTAATTTTTATCTCGGTCGATGTGATCAACGCGAGGTTGCTGCTCTGCAATATCAGTTTCAGGCTGAATATCTAAGATCGACGGAATAGCGGCAGTGGTTAAACTCGTGCCAAGTGCATCATCCCAGCGTGACAGCTGCTGCGCCAAGGCTTGATCGGGTACCAACGGCTCGGCCATCAGCAGCTCGCTGCCACCATCGGCCAGCGCTTCATGCGCTTTGAGTGCCGCGGCGACGGGGCTTGCCATCATTTGAGCTTGCACGGTGGCAACTTCGACCCGAGGATCCAAGGCAGCAGCCAGCGGCGAGGACACTAAGTCGCCGGAGGCCATCACATAATCTTTGTTTTGGATTTGTTCGGCCAATTTTTGTTGTCGATTGATGTGCGTCAAGCGCAAAAACAGCAAACCAGCCACCAGACACATAAAGCCGTACAACATTTGATCGCCCACCAGCTGCATAATGCTGGATGCTAACAAAGGACCGATACTGGCACCCAGCCCAAAGGTCAGCAGGATAGTCGCTGATAACGCAACCCGTTCATCTTGTTCCACATTATGGTTGGCCATGGCGGTAGCCAGTGGATAAAGCGTAAAGGCCAGCACGCCAAAGACAAAGGTAAACGCCAATTGCAGTGGCCCCGAAAGCGGTAACAAGCTCATGGCGGCAACCAACCCACCTAGAATAGCAACATTGGTACGGATCAAGCGGCTACGACGGACACGATCGGACAAGCGGCCCATCGGCCATTGTGCCAATAAACCGGCCATAACGGTGGTCGCCATGTAGGCTGCAACCTGCTCGGTATTCATTCCTTGCGAGGCGGCAAAGGCGGGGGCTAGACCATAGAATGAACCCACAATCATACCCGCCATCGCGATGGTGGTGAGCGATTGTGGGACTTTTTGCCAAAACACTTGGATTTTAAGCGGCGCTGGCGTCAGTGGGGCCGGGTGAATGCGCCGCGTTAGCGCTAGCGGTACTATGCATAACGAAAAACATATCGCTACCAGCAGCAAAGGCCGGATGGTGAGTTCAGGGTTGAGACTCATCGCGCCTTGGCCTAACACCAAACCAAGGTAAGACACTATCATGTAGCTGGCGAACACAGTACCGCGATTGCTGCTATCGGCCTGCTCGTTCAACCAACTCTCCAACACCATGTATTGGCACATCATGCACATACCGACCATCAAGCGCAGCAGCACCCAGATGGTCAAACTATCTATCAGCGCATGTCCTAAGGCCGAGGCGGTTACGACGCCCGCACTAGCGGCAAAGGCACGGATGTGGCCGACGCGGGCAATAATTTTGTGCCCTACCTTGGAGCCAAGCACCAAGCCTAAGTAATAGGCTGACATCATGCCGCCGATCCAAATTTGTGCGGCACCGTTACTGGCCAATTTTAATCCAAGATAGGTGGTTAATAGACCCGCGGCCAACACCATTAACAGGGTCGCCATATAGAGTGAGGAAAATGCGCGGATAGGGGCTGCCATAACTCTCCTTTGGGCAAAGCGGGGGTGATGCAACGTCGGTGTTTAGACGCTATGTTTACTGACGCACTGTGTACAGACGCAATGGTAGTGCACGAATGCTGGCGGCGACACTTTGATGTGCGGATTTGAAGCTACACCAGCATGGGAACGCTTTAGCGACACTAGATCGAACAGCACCAAATAACACCAAACAACACCAAAAAAACCGATACAAATTAACCGTAAAAGTATAAACGTAATTTAAATTTTTTTATTGATACAGATCTAGGTGGCTGATTTTACGCAGCATGCGATGCGTTGAGGCCTAGCTGTGACGAACTCTGCTGTGACGTCCTGCGCTGTGACGTTCTGTGCTGTGACGTCCTGCGCTGTGACGTGGTGGCAATCGCGGGCAGGCTTAAAACGTCAATGCTTAAAACGTCAATGCTTAAAACGACAATAAAGTACAGTGCGAATATCAAAGCGTTTAGCAGCAGCGTAATCGCAGGTTGCGACCGGGTTAAACATAGGATTAACCCGGATTGTTGACGTGTTGATAAACGGCCGCGCCGTTTATCCCATCAGCGCGTTATTTAACTTGCATACCTGGCGTCGCGCCGGAATCTGGTGTGAGTAAGTAAATCTCACTGCCGCCTGGGCCTGCTGCCATCACCATACCCTCGGACATGCCAAAGCGCATTTTACGCGGCGCCAGGTTGGCAACCATCACGGTTAAGCGACCAACCAAGGCTTCCGGTTGATAGGCCGATTTTATCCCCGCAAATACTTGACGGGTTTCAAAGCCTAAATCCAGTTGCAGTTTAATCAGCTTATCCGCACCTTCGACATGCTCCGCACTGATAATTTTTGCCACTCGCAAATCCAGTTTGGCAAAATCGTCAAATGCAATAGTCGGCGCCAGCGGCGCATAGTCGCTGCTGGTGGCGGCCGTGTCAGGTTCTGGCGTCGCTGGCGTCTTTACAGCCGGCGCCGCGGTTTTTGCCGCAGTCTCGGTCGGCGCTGCCGTTTGCAAGTTTTCTTTGGATGCATCGACCATGGCTTGCACTTTCAGCGGATCGACCCGCTGCATTAAGGCTTTAAATGGATTGATAGCATGTGAAAGCAAAGGCTGCTGATAATTATCCCACTGTAGCGGCGCATTTAAAAAGGCTTCCACCTCGGCGGCCATGGCAGGCAGCACCGGTTTTAAGTAATGCATCAACACGCGGAACAAGTTAATGCCCATTGAACAAACATCCTGCGTTTCTTGTTGTTTGCTCTCGTCTTTTGCCAATACCCAAGGTGCTTTGGCGTCGATATATTGGTTGGCTTTGTCGGCCAGCGCCATAATGTCACGGATGGCTTTGGCATATTCGCGCTGCTCATAGGCGTCGGCAATGCTTTCTCCTTGCGCGATAAACTCGTCATACAGCGCAGGTTCGGCCAAACGGGCGGATAACTGACCGTCAAATTTTTTGCTAATAAAACTGGCACAGCGACTGGCGATATTCACCACTTTACCGACCAAATCGGCATTTACTTTTTGCGCGAAATCCTCCAGATTCAAGTCCAGATCGACAATACCCGCCGTCAGTTTTGAGGCAAAGTAATAGCGCAAATACTCAGGGTTTAAATGATCTAAGTAGGTGCGGGCTTTGATAAAGGTACCGCGCGACTTCGACATTTTGGCACCGTTGACTGTGACAAACCCATGGGCAAAAACGCTGGTGGGTTTGCGATAGCCGGCACCATGCAGCATGGCTGGCCAAAACAAGCTATGGAAGTAGATGATATCTTTACCGATAAAGTGATAAACCTCTGCATCGGAATCTAACCGCCAGAACTGGTCAAAATCGACGCCGGTTTTATCGCAATAGTTTTTGAAACTGGCCAAGTAGCCAATCGGGGCATCCAACCAGACATAAAAATACTTGCCCGGTGCCCCTGGGATCTCAAAACCAAAGTAAGGCGCATCACGGCTGATATCCCATTGCTGTAGGCCATCTTTAAACCATTCTTGCAGTTTGTTGGCCATCTCGCTTTGCAAAGCACCACCGCGGGTCCAGTCTTGCAACATGGTTTCAAACGCAGGCAAATCAAAGAAGTAGTGTTCAGAGTCTTTTAACACCGGCGTGGCGCCAGACACCACAGAACGTGGGTTTTTTAGCTCCGTAGGGCTGTAGGTAGCACCGCAGGCGTCACAGCTGTCACCATTTTGATCGGTGGCACCACATTTTGGGCAGTCGCCTTTGACAAAACGGTCGGGTAAAAACATCTGTTTTTCCGGATCGAACAATTGGCTGATGGAGCGGCGCTTGATGAATCCGCCGGCATCGAGCTTGGTATAAATCTCGCTGGCAAATGCTTGGTTTTCGCTGCTGTGCGTGCTGTGGTAGTTGTCAAAGCCGACCATAAAACCGGCAAAATCGGCCTGATGCTCAATGGCGGTTTGCGCAATCATGGCCTCAGGTGTTAAACCCAGCTGCTGGGCTTTTAGCATGATGGGGGTGCCATGCGCATCGTCGGCACAGACGTAATAACACTGATGACCGCGGGCCTTTTGAAAGCGCGACCAAATATCGGTTTGAATATATTCCAGCAAATGACCTAAGTGAATGGGCCCATTGGCATAGGGCAGGGCGCTGGTAATTAAAATTTTACGTGCTGGGGTGCGGGCGGCCGCATAAGGCTGATTTGTCGACATAACACTCTCGGATCGCTGACGATAGCAGGCTATCGGAAAATAATAGTTGCATCATACAATAAGCTCGCTAAAAGCGCACCCCAACGACGGCGGATTCTATACGTCTATACCGCTTAACCATCTATCTGATCATGGCTGCAGCGGCGGTTACCGCCACACTGTGGCTTTATTCACCCGCACATCATGTGGCAGGCTTGAATTTGCCAGGCGGCAGCGCCATATGGGAGGCACTGTGTTTGATATCATGTACGTTGTTTTGGCCAGCCTGTGTCTTGTATGGCACTGTAGGGTTTAAGACACTCTATTTTAAGTCGCTGTATTTTTTAAGACGCTGTATTTTTTAAGGCCGTCTGTGTTGGTCAAACGATGCGCGAAGTGCAGCTGGGTCACGATGTTTGGAAGGAATTTTTATGCTGTCATGGTTAAAACAACATTTGCAACACTCAAAGACAGCGTCTGACGCCGCCGTGTCTTCGGCAGACTCAGGTCCTGCGGGCACTGCGGCCGCGATGCAGCACTCGCAAGCGACGGATGTAGCTACGGATGCCACCGCCCGTGTGGCGACGGCCCGCGGTGATGTAAGTCTGCCTGCGCCCTATGCGATGGTGCTCAACACCTTTACCGATGCCGCGCTGCCGCAACCGTTATCGGCGCTGCTGCTGGACGTGCAATATCGAGCGCCAGCGATGGCCGGACAGCACCAAACGGCAGACGCGGCCAAGCACAGCGAGTGGCTACAGCTGTCGCTGCCTATCGCAGCTGCCAGCATGAAACCGGCCCTGTTCTCGGCGTTGCAGCATGTCGGCTTTGCGGGTGAATTGCACCTGGACTATCAAGATCCGGCGCCGCGACGTCATCGCACGCTACGCCACATTGTGCTGGTGGCTTCTGGCAAAGGGGGCGTGGGCAAATCCACTACCGCCGTCAATGTGGCACTGGCGTTGGCGCAGCAAGGGGCCAAGGTTGGTGTTTTGGATGCCGATATTTATGGTCCATCGATCCCAACCTTACTGGGATTGACGGGACACAAAGCCAGCTCACCCGATGAAAAACACATTCAGCCGGCAGAAGCCTTTGGGCTTTCGGTGCAATCGATTGGCTTTTTAGTCGATCCGGCCAATGCCACCGTCTGGCGTGGCCCGATGGCCAGCCAAGCCTTGTTGCAGCTGCTAAATGAAACCTTATGGCCGGAGCTGGATATTTTGGTGGTGGACATGCCACCTGGCACCGGCGATATTCAGCTCACCATGGCGCAAAAATTACCGGTCTCGGGCGCGGTGATCGTCACCACACCGCAAGATGTGGCGCTGTGTGATGCCCAAAAAGCGATCCACATGTTTCGGCAAGTGAATATTCCGGTGCTGGGGTTGGTGGAAAACATGAGTTTTTATCAATGCCCGGCTTGTGGTCATGCCGACCATATTTTTGGTTGCGATGGTGGCAGTGACTTGGCGCAGCGCCATAGCGTGCCGGTACTTGCCCAGTTGCCATTGCTGGCGGATATTCGGCGACGCAGTGATGCAGGGCAGCCGATGGCACTGGAACAGGGGCATCCGGTGGCGTCGCTGTATCAAAGCATAGCTATTCAATTGCTGAATACTTTATACTACCAGACCGTGCAGGCGCCTCTGGCCACGACAACGGTTGTATTTACCGATGATTAACGCACATCGGCCCCCCGACTTAGCTAAATTGAGAACCTTATGAGACTTTGTGACCGCGATATAGAAACGCATTTGGCCGATGGCATAATCAAAATCGAGCCGACTCCGGGCCCTGACATGATCAGCGGCGTCAGCGTCGATATTCGGCTTGGCCATAAATTTCGTACCTTTCGGCCGTATGGCGCGCCTTTTATCGATTTAGCCGCGCCGCGCGAGCAGATCGAACAGTCGCTTAATAATGTCATGAGCGATGAGATTGTCTTACGCGATGACGAGGCGTTTTTTCTGCATCCAGGCGAATTGGCGCTGGCCATCACCTTGGAGAAGGTCACACTGCCGGCGCATATTGTCGGTTGGTTAGATGGTCGCTCTTCCTTAGCACGATTAGGCCTGATGGTGCATGTAACGGCGCATCGGATTGATCCGGGCTGGTCGGGCAATATTGTGTTGGAGTTTTATAACTCGGGCCGTTTACCGCTGGCGCTGCGGCCGGGGATGAAAATTGGCGCACTGAATTTTGAACTGATGACCGGTGAAGCGATCCGGCCTTACAACAAGCGGACCGACGCAAAATATCAGCAACAAACTGGCGCTGTGGCTAGTCGTATTAGTCAGGATGAGCCAGGCGCCTAGCGAACTCATGTGCTAGGTGCTGCTTTTGTCCATCACTGTTGCACCTCGCTTATAACGGTTATTTTAAAAGCCAGTCCATGCCGTGGACTGGCTTTTGTTTTATGTAGGGTCGACATATATATGGTCTTGCCAATCGGCTAAGCCCGATACGCGCCCATAAGCAAGGTCGATGGTAGACGAAACGAGCCGGCCGTTCACGGCACTGCATAGACTATGACTGCATAGACGATAGATAAATGTGCAAGATATGATTTATTTTGCATAAAAATGCATAATGACGGCCAGCCAGCATGAATGATTATGCTTGATTTCGCCCTTGAGTATCCATCGCTTAGGAAGAGCAAAGGCATGGCAGGCCCTGCTGAAAATGAAAAAGCCCATACAGAGTATGGGCCGAAGCAATAAAGCAAAAATGAAGCGGGATTATTATGCACTTTTATCGCTTGATCATGCAAGCGTAATTTTGCGATGGCTGCACATTTGCTGCGTTGAGATCAGATGTTATCCATCTTTGTCGCTGCATTCGCCATGCATGACACATCCTCAATATTTCTTTGGCGGCGTTGTGTGTAATTCAGATCTGATTCAGTTTGGCTGCGTTATAACCTTGTATAAGCGCTCAGTAAAAGGCCGTACGCCGGTTCAACGCGCTGGCCGAGTACAGATTGTTACAACCAAGGGTTACAGGGTACACTGACCCGCAACGCGGGTGATGAGGTGATAAAATGCGTACAGCGTTTTTAAAATTAAGTGTGATGTCATTGATGTTTTGTGCGGTGCATGTATCCGCGCAGGTGCTTAGTGTGGCGCAGCCTACGTTTGCATCAGCCGTAGCGATGATGGCGGCCACAGGTGCGGCGGCCAGCAACCAGAAAACGACGAGGCAAGCGGCCAATCCGAAAGCGGCGCAGCCACAGCGCAAGTTCTCGCAGGCTGAGCTTGACCAGATGCTGGCGCCGATTGCGTTATACCCTGACACCGTTTTATCCCATGTCTTGATCGCCGCGACCTATCCGCTGGAGATTGTCAAAGCAACCCGCTGGTTATCCAGCAATAACGGCATGACGTCAGAGCAGGCGCTAAAACGGGCTGAGAACGAACCTTGGGATCCCAGTGTGCGAGCGTTAGTCGCGTTCCCGCCGTTACTGACGAAAATGAATAATGAATTAGAGTGGACACAGCGCTTAGGGGATGCCTTTTTGATCCAACAAGCCGATGTGATGGCGCGGATCCAAGAACTGCGTCAAAAGGCCTACAAAGCGGGCAACCTCAATGATCAAGAACATGTCAAAGTCGAATACAAAGAAAAAGTGATTGTGATTGAACCACGGCGGCCGGAAGTGATTTATGTGCCAAGTTATGACACTCGCGTGGTGTACGGTAACTGGTGGTGGCACGATTATCCGCCGACCCATTGGCCAGTATCACATTATTCATCAGGGACTTACATAAGTTGGGGTTACAGTAGCCGTGTAGCGCCTAGTTTTTATGTGTCGACCTTTTATTGGCCACGGCATGAAGTGGTGGTGATCAATCACGTCCATAGACCCACAAGGTACTATTACTCGCACGATATTATTGTGCACGAGGAGCGCCGGCATTGGCGGCATAATCCTGTGCATCGCCATGGCGTGGTGTATCACACCGAGTATCGGCCAAATTACGAGCCGACCCGCGAGTATTATGGCGGCGGCGGTTATAACGGTAGTTACGACAATGTGGAAGAGCGGCGTCGTTGGTCGGCCCAGCAGCGTGAGCAGCAAGGTGTAACCATGCCGGGCGATGATGTGTATCGCCAGCAAGCCGGTCAAACCATTGATACCGAACTACGTCGAAGCGAAGTGGGATCGGGTGTGATGGAGCAAAGCGGTCAGGCCATGAATGATCACCTGAGCGGTGCGGATGCAGGCCAAGCTTCGCAACAGTTGACGGACGCCGTATCGCAAGAGCTATCCCAGCAAGGCGGATCACAAAACAGCATGTCAGCAGGCGAGCAGCGCTCTGATAGTGATGCCTCCTTGCTGCAGTCGGCCGGTGGTTTGTCGGCTGTCAATGAGCAGCGCGGCGTGACAGAAACAGAACAGCGCGGCGTGACAGAAACGCAGATGCCGACAGATACCCAGTCTTCACAACAGTCGTCACAACAGTCAGCACAAGACAGCCACAGCAATGATGGTTATGGCAATTGGGTGCAGCCACAGGTGATTGAAAACACAGGCGCCGCTACCAGTGCTAGTTCTGGTCCTTCCTCCACCGATGGCTGGTCGTCCACTGAATCATCTGCCGGCACTACGCAGGGCGTGACGACAAGCTCGGGTGACACCTGGTCGTCGAATAGCGCTGAGACCACGGTGTCAGATATTACGCAGCCTAGCTACGAAGCACCTCAGCCGGTGTACGAAACGCCGCAACCGGTGTATGAATCACCGCAGACGGTGTATGAAGCACCGCAGCCGACGTACGAAGCACCGCAACCGGTGTATGAAGCGCCGCAGCCGGTGTACGAAGCACCGCAGCCGGTGTACGAAGCACCGCAGCCGGTGTATGAAGCGCCGCAGCCGGTGTACGAAGCACCGCAGCCGGTGTACGAAGCACCGCAACCGGTGTACGAAGCACCGCAACCGGTGTACGAAGCACCGCAGCCGGTGTTTGAATCTTCTGCGCCAGTGATTGAAACTCGGCAAGAGCTGCAGTAAGCTCTCGCCGTAAAACCTGTGTCGGCTTAAGCCTTACCACGCCCAGCCCGACACAGGTTATGCCATTCAATGCGTCGCTAAGCTAGACAAGTCGCTGAGCCAATTCGCTGGGCCAAGTCGCAGAGCCAAGTCGCTGAGCTAGGCAAGTTAAGCAGCGCTGCGCGCCGTCGCTTTAGGAGATAAAATGAAGTTATTTGGTTCCGAGTTTTCCCCTTTTGTTCGTCGTATTCGTTTGTTATTGGCCGATCAGCCCTATAGCTTTGTCAGTTTAAATATCTTTGAAAGTGCCGATCGCGAAGTGCTGATCCGCTACAATCCGACCCGCAAAATCCCGATGTTGCTGGATGATGGCGACGTGATTTTTGATTCCAATGTGATTGCGCGCTATTTGCTGGCAAAAATGCAATTGCCTGCGCTGACCTGGGCACAAGAAAACACCTTAACCACCATTAATGCGGCCAATGATTCATTGGTGGAACTTTTGCTGTGTAAACGCAGCGGTTTTGATATCCAAGATGACCGGCTGTTTTTTAATTTACAGCGCGAGCGGGTTGGGGCTGTGCTTGAAGTGTTAGAGCAAAAAGTGAATGCCGGCGAGTTTGCCCGCTGGGATTACTTAGCGATCAGCTTATATTGTTTGATTGATTGGATCGATTTTCGTGATATGCACGATTTATCGCGCTTCCCGGCGTTACGTGCGTTTGTTGCTCAGCATGCGTCGCAGGCCGCGGTAGCGGAATCGGATCCGCGCCGCGCCTGATCTGAAGATTAAAAACGGCGATATTCGCCGTTTTTTTTAGTGAACGTTGTAACCTTTATTTAGGGTTGTGACTGTAAACCGCTATTCAACACCGATAAAGCCACCGGTTTGATGCTGCCACAACTGGGCATAGATACCGCCTTGTGCCAACAATTGTTGGTGGCTGCCTTGTTCAACGATCTGGCCATTGTCCATCACAATCAGTCGATCCATTTGCGCAATGGTGGAGAGTCGATGTGCGATGGCAATCACGGTTTTACCTGCCATTAACCGATCAAGACTGTGCTGAATGGCGGCTTCCACTTCGGAGTCTAGCGCTGAGGTGGCTTCATCCAGCACCAAAATCGGCGCATTTTTCAGTAACACCCGCGCAATGGCGATGCGTTGCCGCTGGCCACCCGAGAGTTTAACGCCGCGCTCGCCAACTTGGGCATCCAAGCCGCGTTGCCCTTTGGCATCGACCAGTTCGGCAATAAACTGATCGGCTTCCGCGGCTTTGATGGCCGCGAGCAGCTGCGCCTCAGTGGCATCCGGTCGGCCATACATAATGTTGTCGCGAACGCTTCGATGCAGCAGCGACGTATCTTGCGTGACCATGGCGATGTGTTGGCGCAAGCTCTCTTGTTGCACCTTAGCAATATCTTGCCCATCAATGCAGATCCGACCGCTGTCGATATCATAAAAGCGCAGCAGCAAGTTGACCAAGGTCGACTTACCGGCGCCAGAGCGGCCGACCACACCAATTTTCTCGCCCGGTGCTATGGTCAAATTCAGCTGGTTAATCACAGCTCTGCCGCCAGCATCGACGTTGCTTTCATCGACGTTGCTAGCATTGGCTTTGCTTTCATTGGCGTTGCTTTCATCGGCGGCTAGTGGGCGCTGATAGCCAAAACGCACCGCCTCAAACACGATTTCACCACCTTGCACCTGTAAGGGTTTGGCATCGGCGCGATCTTGTACGGCGCGAGGTTGGGATAGGGTATTCATGCCATCAGCGACGGTGCCAATATTTTCGAATAAACTACTGATCTCCCACATGATCCACTGCGACATGCCATTTAAACGCAGCGATAAACTCACCGCGATGGCAATGGCACCCACCGTGACCGCCTGCTCGCTCCACAGCCAAATCGACAAGGCGCCGACCACAAACACCAGCAAATAATTTAGCCCTTGCACACAAAAACTAAGCCAGGTGACCAATCGCATTTGGGCATACACCGGCGTTAAAAAGCGTTGCATGCTGTCCTTGGCGTAGTCGGACTCGCGGTGGGTGTGCGAAAACAGTTTAATGGTGTTGATATTGGTGTAACTATCCACAATGCGACCGGTCATCTCAGAGCGTGCATCCGCTTGTGCGCTGGCCACCGCTTTTAAACGCGGCACAAAGTAGATGTTGAGCAAAATATATAGCACCAACCAGCCTAACAGCGGCAGCACCAAACGCGCATCGGCATCAAACACCAAATACAGCATGGAGCCAAAATACACCATGACATAGACCATCACATCCAGCAATTTGGTGGCGGTTTCACGCACCGCCAATGCGGTTTGCATGACTTTGGTGGCAATGCGGCCAGCAAATTCGTTTTGGTAAAAACCAACACTTTGTTTTAGTAAATACCGATGTGCACTCCAGCGGATCGCCATCGGGAAATTGCCCAAAATGCTTTGGTGGATCACCGCCGCATGCAGCAAAACCAGCAGCGGTATGCCAACCACGGTTAAAAAGCCCATGGTCAGTAGCTGATCGGCCTCTTGCTGCCAAAAGGTGCTGGGATCTTTTTGCACCAACCAATCGACCAATTGCCCCATAAAGCCAAACAGCGATACTTCGAGCATGGCAATAATGGCAGTCAGCAACGTCATGATGACCAGTGGCAGTCGCATGCCGGCACTGTAATGCCAGCAAAATGCCCATAGCGTCGAGGGCGGCTGTTCTGGCTCCGCCGGCGGGAAGGGTTTTGTCCAACGTTCAAACCAAGATAACATTAAAGGCTCCGTAAAAATGCGCGCACAGCGCTGCGGTGGGCAGCATACAGCATCTCGACTGCGTTGTGGTCGATATCCAGATGGGTAACCAGCCGGATCAGCACTTTTTCCTGCATCTGGCTTGGCGATGGCGCATCTGGCGCTGCGCTGGCAGACTGGCTTGGCCGCAGCACTTTACTATGCGTGACTTGCACTCGATGTTCAGCCAAACTTGGCAAATAATAGCTGGCAAAGGCCGGGCTTAACGCCAAAAACAGCATGTTGGTGGCGCAGCTATCGATGGCAAACGCGGTGTTGGGCAGCGCGGCGCTGGCATCTTGCAACACCGCGGCGATTTGCGTAGCCAATTGGTGATCATGCCATAGACGGCTGACGTGATGTTCTAGCGCATACTGACCTGCCGCGGCAATAACACCTGCTTGGCGCATGCCACCACCGAGCATTTTACGCACCCGTTTGGCGCGCTGAATAAATTCGGTCGAGCCCAGCAACAACGAGCCGATGGGCGCGCCTAACCCTTTGGATAAACATAACGATACCGAGTCGTAACCTTGACAGATCGCCCGCGCGTGGGCGTACACATCGGCAAGAGCAGGCATGGCATTGGCGTTGCTAGCCGCACCGGCAACGGCCGCGTTCATCAAGCGCGCGCCATCAATGTGACTCGCTAAACCACGGCTGGCCGCCAGTTGCTGGACCTGTTGCATATAGTCAAGCGGTAGAACTTTGCCGCCGGTGGTGTTTTCCATCACAATCAGCCGTGTTTTGGCAAAATGTGGATCATCAGGTTTTATGGCTGCCGCCAAATCATGCAGCGCTATACTGCCATCGGGCTGCTGGGGCAGGGGCTGCGGCTGAATACTGCCAAGCACCGCCATGCCGCCACCTTCCCATTTATAGGTATGCCACTGTTGACCCACCAGCGATTCATCCCCGCGCTGACAGTGGCTCATCAACGCCATCAAATTGGTCATAGTGCCGCTTGGGGCGAATAACGAGGCGGCAAACCCCAGCTGGCTGGCGGCAAACGTTTGCAAGTGATTGACGGTCGGATCATCACCAAATACATCATCGCCAAGCGCCCTTTGTTGCAATACGCGCTGCATGGCGTCTTGCATACCTGAGCTGGGTTGAGTCACGGTATCGCTTCTAAAGTCGGCAAAACCTGAGGCGGCTATACCTGAGGCGGCTAAATGTGGTGCTGTCATGGCGGTTCCTTCTGGTACTGAATAATCGTATCGTTATGCGGTATGTGCGCTTGCGGCGACAGCTGTGTTATGGCTCTCCCCTGCAGGTTTTACCATGTTTAATAGTGCTCGCTGGTGTTGTACTGCGATGGCGCTCTCGTCAATTCGTTTGACCAATATGCGTTTGACCAATATGCGTTTGACCAATATGCGTTTGGCCAATACGCTGGATCAGTGACGGCGGTTTTACCGCGTCGTGGCAAGTGCCGCCAACGGGGCCGCCAATAATGACGATGGTACCGTATTTGGCAATTCTCGGTACAGCATATCGACAAAGCGCGCCGCGGCAGGACTTAAGCGTTTATCGCGCCGCTGCACCAAATACCAATGGCTTAACAGCGGGAAGTCACGCACATTCAGCACCACAGTGCCATCTTGCACTTGCTGCTGGGTATGCGCCGACAGCACCGCGATCCCCAAATTCGCCGCTACGCACGAGCGGATCGCCTCATTGCTTTCGATCTGCATACTGTGCGGCAGCTCTACGCCGTGTCGGCTGAGCCAGCTATCAAACGACATCCGGGTGGCGGAACCGGGTTCGCGCAGCAAAAAACGTTCATGCCGCAGCTGCTGAAAATCCAGTGCGTCCATACCCGCGGCCCAATGTCGCGACGGCGCAATAATTTGCAGCGGGTTTTTTAAAATGGGGTCGGCCTTCACCTGATCGCCACTGGGCGGATGACTAAACATATATAAATCATCCACGCCTTGGGCAAAACGATCGAGAATATAGGCGCGATTGCCAATATGTAAATTCACATTGACCTGCGGATAAGCCTTGGCATATTCACTTAGCAGCGGTGGCATCCAGTATTTCGCGGTATTGACCAAGCCGATCGAGAGTTGCCCAGCATGTCCGTCGTTATGAAGTCGCAGGCTTTGACCCAATTGCTGCAACTCGGCTTGGATCGATTGGCAACTGCTGTAAAACAATTTGCCGGCTGGGGTGAGCTGCAATTCCCCCTGCTGAAATTCGACCAAGGTTTCACCGACCAATTGTTGAATTTTTTTGAGCTGCAGCGACACTGTGGGCTGTGTCAGGTGCAGTTGCCGCGCTGCCGCCGATACCGAACCACAATCCACCACGGTACGAAACACATCCAGTAAACGCATGTTAAGTTGTTGAAGTCGCATTGGATTGTCCTTGGCTATGCATGAATACCCTCGCAGATGACGGATCTGCTGTGTCGATACTGCTTTGTGGATGAAGCCGCGTTGAGAACGTCGAGCTGATCAAGCTGTGTCAATAAAACTGTGTCAATAACGCTGCGTCGGTAAAGCGGTGTCGGTAAAGCGGTGTCGGTAAAGCGGTGTCAATAAAGCCGACCCGATGCCGTGTCAGCCGCTGCCGTGACTGCAGATACTGCGCAACCGCGTGGCGATATTGGCACTGGTATAGATGTTTATCAATACCTACAGGTGCAATTATTAATTATTCACAATGCATTTAGCAAGGCACAATAAAGGCGCAATAAAGGTTCAGTAGAGGCAGAGTGCTTTCTATGCGCGAGTTTGCCGTGTTTGTGACAACGCCAGCGTTTTTATAGCTGCGTGATGAGCAGTTGTTTAGGCTGCTGTGACTAAGAGGGCATGCTGTTCGCAGGGCATGGTGTTCGCAGGGATTTGGCGTTGTGTGACATGTGCTTGGAGTGGCATGTATTTTTTTTGCATGTACTGATCTTGGCATGTACTGGGCGTCACAAATAGCGTGTAACCGCATGGTATAAGCACAATGGATAACAACCGATAATCGAACAGGAGACAACGTCGTGCCAGATATTGTGATTGCCTTTTTTATCCTTGGCTTTGTGGCTGGGTATTTGAAGTCGGACTTACAAGTGCCGAAATCGATTTATGAGACTTTATCGTTGTTACTGATGTTGGTGCTTGGTCTCAAAGGCGGTTTGGCGTTACACGGCCAAGCATTGGCGCCCATGCTGCCCAGCATCGGATTGGTGATCGGCGTAGGTTTTATCATCCCGTTGTTGTTGTATCCGTTGCTGCGACACATTGTTCGCCTTTGCAATGATGACGCTGCGGCGGTTGCGGCGTGTTATGGCTCGGTGAGTGCCGGTACCTTTGCGGTGGTCTTGGCCGCGGTGGATGCGGCGGGTTTACCGCTGGCCCCGCAAACCACGTTATTTTTGGTGTTGCTGGAGTTACCGGCCATCGTGATCATGCTGATGGTGCATCGGCATTACAGCGGCAGTGGCAAGCTTGGCCATATTTTGCAAGAAGCCCTCACCAGCCGCGGCGTGTTGTTACTAGGTGGTGGTGTATTGATTGGCGCCTTGTATGGCCCCGATGGCCTGGCACCGTTGTCGGGGGCGTTGTTTGGTGGTTTTAAAACCATGTTGGCGCTGTTTTTACTGGAAATGGGCCTGTGCACCGCCAAAGTGTGTCGCCCAATGCCATGGCATGCATGGCGGTTATTTGTGTTTGCCTTAACGATTCCGCTGGCGCTGAGCTGGGTTGGGATTGGCATGGGGCTGTGGCTTGACTTACCAGAAGGTACCGTATGGGTCTTGGCAACCTTAATGGCCAGTGCGTCTTACATCGCCGCACCAGCCGCCATCCGCGCCGCCATCCCGGATGCCAATTTAGGCTTAACCATGCTGGCATCACTTGGTATTACCTTTCCGCTAAACGTGCTCATTGGGATCCCGCTGTATAGATACTGGACCGGGTTATTCTTCTAAGCACATCGCCGCTATTGCGGCTGGAAAAGGCTAGTTCTTCGATACGTGGATCTGCGAGCTAATCCCTGAGCGAGGTAAAACGGTGCATTGAAGATGCACCGTTTTTTTAGTTGCCTTTCCAGACCAATGGCCAAGGAGGTAAGGTGTTAGCTAGATAAGTTTGCTGTTTATATATACAGTAGTTTGTTTGAGTTTATTTCTCACCGTCTCGCGGGCTTTTTGCCGTGTTTGTACCAGCTTAATGTGCAGATCTTTGAGCGAAGTGGTTGATTTAATGTACTTAAAACGTTAACTTACCTTGAGTAAAATTCATGAAAGAAGGCAGAAAAATTTCCGTCTCGCGGGTTTTCTGCATTCTAATAACATTGTTAGCCTGTTTTCGGGTTTTGTAGTTTTCGCCGGTAAGGCAAATAATCAAGGATGGTGGCGTTGTTTGGTGGCTCTTCGTTTAAGCCAAGTTTACAAAGCCAGTTGTGCTCGCAGCATCCCTTCTGATATTTTGTCCTTAACGTAAAATTTACAGGTATCCATAAGCATTTGCGGGCAGCATAGCTGCACGGGTTATATGTTTGTGGGTTTTATTTTTATTTGCGCGTGTGTGGCGTTGTTAAGGTTTGTGTGTCGGCGTTGCCTTGTTATTTTTGTATTAAGGCTAACAAAACGTGCCACAGGGACGCCAAACCCGCTGCGCGTTTTTGGCGCCCGTGCGCTTATAGTTAGCCTGTTTTCGGGTTTTGTAGTTTTCGCCGGTAAGGCAAATCATCAAGGATGGTGGCGTTGTTTGGTGGCTCTTCGTTTGAGCCAAGTTTACAAAGGCAGTTGTGCTCGCAGCATCCCTTCTGATATTTTGTACTTAACGTAAAATTTACAGGTTCCAATAAATACTTGTGGGCAGCGTAGCTGCGTGGGTCAACTATTTGTTGGTTTAGTTTTTATTTGTGCGTGCGCGGTGTTGTTAAGGTTTGTGTGTCGGCGTTGCCTTGTTATTTGTGTGTCAAGGCTAACAAGGCGTGCCACAGGGACGCCAAACCCGCTGCGCGTTTTTGGCGCCCGTGCGCTTATCGTTAGCCTGTTTTCGGGTTTTGTATTTTTCGCCGGTAAGGCAAATCATCAAGGATGGTGGCGTTGTTTGGTAGCTCTTCGTTTGAGCCAAGTTTACAAAGGCAGTTGTGCTCGCAGCATCCCTTCTGATATTTTGTGCTTAACGTAAAATTTACAGGTTCCAATAAATACTTGTGGGCAGCGTAGCTGCGTGGGTCAACTATTTGTTGGTTTAGTTTTTATTTGCGCGTGAGTGGTGTTGTTAAGGTTAGTGTGTCGGCGTTGCCTTGTTATTTGTGTGTCAAGGCTAACAAGGCGTGCCACAGGGACGCCAAACCCGCTGCGCGTTTTGGCGCCCGTGCGCTTATCGTTAGCCTGTTTTCGGGTTTTGTATTT
>Ga0209812_10000278_pt1 | contig 48197 bp, 50 predicted proteins | sample JI71714BDNA_FD_187502 | JGI IMG/M metagenome (GOLD analysis project Ga0209812, IMG submission 187502) | Wastewater effluent complex algal communities from Wisconsin, to seasonally profile nutrient transformation and Carbon sequestration -... | ecosystem: Engineered > WWTP > Effluent > Algae...
GAGTTTGTCCGCCTTGAGTGTTATTTTGTTGCCCTGGTAAAGGCTGAGTTTGTCCGCCTTGAGTGTTATTTTGTTGCCCTGGTAAAGGCTGAGTTTGTCCGCCTTGAGTGTTATTTTGTTGCCCTGGTAAAGGCTGAGTTTGTCCGCCTTGAGTGTTATTTTGTTGCCCTGGCAAAGGCTGAGTTTGTCCGCCTTGAGTGTTATTTTGTTGCCCTGGCAAAGGCTGATTTTGTCTGCCTTGCTCGTTATTTTGTTGCCCTGGCAAAGGCTGATTTTGTCTGCCTTGCTCGTTATTTTGTTGCCCTGGCAAAGGCTGATTTTGTCCGCCTTGAGTGTTATTTTGTTGTCCTGGCAAAGGCTGAGTTTGTCCGCCTTGAGTGTTATTTTGTTGTCCTGGTAAAGGCTGAGTTTGTCCGCCTTGAGTGTTATTTTGTTGTCCTGGCAAAGGCTGAGTTTGTCCGCCTTGAGTGTTATTTTGTTGTCCTGGTAAAGGCTGAGTTTGTCCGCCTTGAGTGTTATTTTGTTGTCCTGGGAAAGGCTGATTTTGTCCGCCTTGAGTGTTATTTTGTTGTCCTGGGAAAGGCTGATTTTGTCTGCCTTGCTCGTTATTTTGTTGCCCTGGGAAAGGCTGATTTTGTCCGCCTTGAGTGTTATTTTGTTGTCCTGGGAAAGGCTGAGTTTGTCCGCCTTGGGCGTTATTTTGTTGTCCTGGGAAAGGCTGAGTTTGTCCGCCTTGGGCGTTATTTTGTTGTCCTGGTAAAGGCTGAGTTTGTCCGCCTTGGGCGTTATTTTGTTGTCCAGCAGCACCCGGAGTTTGTGGTAAAGGCGCGTTATTTTGTTGTCCATTGCCCACTGGATTATTGGGGTTATTCCCCCCATTTTGGGTATTTTGGATATTTGGGGGAAGCGGGAATCCTGTTGTAGCAGCCATAGTAAAATCTCTCTTAATCTTAATTAAGTTTTTAAGTTAAGTTGCTAGTTACCTTTTTTTCATTTGGACTACTCCGATAGTGCCCCCTAATCAAGGGATTGCTACTGGAAAAGTCTTGGTGAGTTATAACTAACTACTTAGGTTATTTACTATTAACGGTGGTGAAAATTACAATCACAATATTGTTTGGATTACAGTTTTGTAATTTTTGATGGGGAACAATTAACGAATCTTTTAGTCCCTATTTCGTGTTTCAGCCGTAGCATATAAGTAGTATATAGAAACGGACTAGAATCGCGATCGTTTTGAGTATATAGGAATGACCCGATCGCGGGTATCCCAAGGAAAGAGCGTCATATCGGGCAAGACGCGATCGCGCTCAAGCCAGTTTTCAGTAGGTTGGGTTGAAGATAAATTAGTATTTTTCCTCTTCATCTTGAGTAAGGGTTCAACCCAACCTACCCTTTGATCATGTTCCGCTAATATGTACTACTAATTCACGAATATGACTATATTTACGATGTTCCCAAAGATAAATACCTTGCCAAGTTCCTAATACTAAACGACCTTGATTAATAGGAATATTCTCGGAAGTATGGGTTAATGCTGTGCGAATATGGGCAGGCATATCATCGGGACCTTCGGTATCATGGACATAATAATTACCTTCGGGTATCAGTTTCGCCAAGAAGTTTTCTAAGTCATGTAATACGGATGGATCGGCATTTTCTTGAATTAATAAACTGGCGGAGGTATGTCGCAAAAATAGGGTACATAATCCTATTTGTATCCGGGTATTTGCCACAATTTCTTCCACTTGTGATGTGATTTTATTGAGGGATTTGGGACTGGTTTTGATTCGCAGTAATTTTTGATAATGATTCATGGTTTTTGGGATTTATTTCTGGAAATAGTTGATCACGGCTTTCGCGATCGTGTGACTGCCATCTTTATTTAATTTTTCCGAAAGACGGGGCGGATGCACCGATTGATGTAAAAATGCCCAATCTCCCTCGAAAAAGTCCGCGGGACTGATAATTTGATGATAACCATAATTAACAATTCCTTCAAGCAATACAGGGGCTTCGGCAAACCCTTCTCGCGTTAAAGACACTAAGGGAGTCTCTAACCTTAAAGCTTCCGCAAATGTACTATAACCGGGTTTAGAAATGACTCGCCCACATAAAGGCATAAAATCAACGGGACGGGGAAACATTGACAATAATTCAACACTTTTATGTCCTCTGACTTGAATTAAATTTGATAAAGTAGGTGCTTTTTCATCAAAGGTAATAAATTTTAAATCGGGAAAATTAGCTAAATTTTGATAAGGGATTTGTTCTAATCCTAACCCCCCAAAGGTTAACATAATAGTTTTTTCTTGAGGCGTGGTAATGTTAAAAATTTCCCTTAATTGTTCTAATTCATATCTGGGAGAGCCACCGGTTAATCCGGTTTCGGTAATATGGGGAAATGCACTCATCGGTTCGTGTAAGGGCAAACGAAAGAGGCGATCGCACTGACTAAAACATTCACTAATCCAATTAGCAATATCAAGAAATTCGCCTCCCCAATCTCGATAAATAAAATCCCAACCAAAATTACTTAACATCCAACAGGGAATACCCGCGGCTTTGGCAATGGGAGCCGCTAAAGGGGGAATATCTGCTAAAATTAGCCCGACTCCATGCTCTTGAATAAATTTGACTTCTTCCGCAATTATAGCATTTTGATTTTGACGAATTTCTTTTAATTTTGTCAAAGTTGCTGAGGTATCCATATTCAAACTATCGGCTTGAATCACTCCTACATCAAAGCCACGATTCCGATGGATAAAATCACCTGTTATGTAAGATTCTAATAACCAACGGGGGGCCGTTGTCACTAAAATCAAGGAAATTTCAGGACATAATTTTTGGATTTCTGCGGCTACGGAAGAGGCGCGTACAGCATGACCAAATCCGTGATTAGTAATGGCAATATAGAGAACGGGTTTAGACATAATTTTTTTTTTGTAAATACTTGATTCGTTATGATATAATAAACGATATCATAAAAATCGTCTAGGATTGATGCTATGATGACGGAAACTATCACCCCTGTCAAGCCTTTACTGGAAATAACTCCAACTGATTTGGCTCAAATTGAAAAATATTATACTTTGAGAAATTCGGCTCAGGTGTTAGAATTTCTTGATAAATATCCTTTTTTGGTTCCTTTATTATCGGAAGCCCCGGAAAAGATTAATCAATATTTTCCGGGGGATTCACTTGTCTTGGAATTCGTTATAGATCCTGAGAGTGAATCCTCAGATGATGGGAAATTAGTTCTTTTGATTATCACAGAAATGGATGATGATCTGTCGATTCATCACCTGGGGGAACTGGATTATTTTTGGTGGCTCAAAGTAGCTCGCCATTCACAAGGTAAACTATTTATTGATTTGGAATAATGAGTTTTAACTGGTCTGAATATCTTGGTTTAGCTCAACAATTAGCGGGGAAATCTCAGATTTCTGCTACTCAGGAGTCACGATTACGTTCTGCTATTAGTCGAGCTTACTATGCTGCTTTTATTCAAGCGCGAAATTATTTGCGCGATCGCGATGGTATTTCTATCCCTAATCAACAAACTCATCAGTATGTCATTCAACAATTTAAAAACAGTGATGATAACCTGCGTCAGGAGATAGGAGAATGTTTAGAGCGTTTACGATTTCGTCGCAATAAAGCCGATTATGATGATACATTTGTTAACTTACTAACTATCACAAAGCGGTCTCTTAAATTAGCGGCAAAAGTCATTTATGAATTACAAACTATGGAAAATGTAGAGGAGCGCGCTAATGATTCCTAATGATTCCTAATGATTCCTAATTATCTGTAGGTTGGGTTGAGAAACCCAACCTAACCTAGCATGACTATAGCATTTTTAAATCAGATGTAAATGCAGGGATCTGAGCCCGTCACAGGCAAGATGCCTGTGCCACAAGTTTTACTTCTGAAAGGTCAACACTATATCAACTATCTTTAGAATAGACAAGCGATCGCGTTTTTTCCTGTGCATTATCATCCTGCATCAAATGAAAGACATAGACAAGTTCCGAACGCGCCTGATCTGGTGTATTGCCCCACGCCTAACAACCCGGAAGGGAAGGAATATACGCGAAAAAGCTTCCATCTTCATCAGGGCATAAAATAATGGTGTAATCTTGTAATGAATTCATAAGAAAAACCTCTATTAGCAGTTGCACTTGCTTCTCAATTATTTTACCTCATTTTTTTTATCCTCGAATTTTTTTACGGGTATTCTGAAACCGGGTTTCTTCAGGAGAAAAGAGGCAATTTTTGTGATATTTTCCCTGAGAAACCCGGTTTATTCTTGGGCTTAAGAGGAGATAACCTGCCCGATCGCGTCCACTAATTGATCAATTTCCGAGTCTAGGGTAAAATAATGAACACAAGCCCTGACACAATTAGGATTATGAATCGTCCTTAACATCACCCCCTCTTTTTCCAAATTATTGACTAACTCTTGATGGGATTTCCCATTAGTTAATTGAAAAGAAACTAACCCGGATTCCGGTGGCGAAGTCCGCAGACATTCCACCCCGGAAATAGCCCCTAAATTTTCCCAAAGATATCCACTTAAACGACAAATTTCTTGATATCTTTCCTCTACCGTTCCCCATTGATGATGAAGCGCGATCGCGTCCTTTAACCCAGCGGATAAAGACACCGTGGAAGTCGCGATCTCATACCGTGTTGCATCAGATTTCCAACCCGTAGGTTTACCATTAGAATTAACAGTAATTCCCCTCCAACCAATAAAAGTCGGATGCAAATCTTCTAAAGCTTCTGGACTGACATAAAGTGCGCCTAACCCATCGGGACCACACCACCATTTATGACCAGTAAAAGCATAAAAATCAACCCCAATTTCGCTTAAATTCAAGGGTAAAACTCCCACGGATTGTGCCGCATCAACTAACACAAAAATGCGCTGAGAATGAGAAAGAGAAAAATTATGACAAACTTCGACAATTTCTTTTAAGGGTAAAACTTGACCCGTATTCCAAAGAATATGACTAATTACTAATAACCGAGTATTCGGTTGTAAATAATCTCCAATAATCGCGACAGGATCACCCTCATTTAAAGTTTTCAACAGAGGACAAATAGACACTTCAAGCTGAAAACGTCGCTGAAGTTCCCCCACTGCTGCTATAATTCCGGGGTGTTCACAATCCGATAATAAAATATGATCACCCGCTTTCCAGTCTATCCCCCAAAGCGCGATATTACATCCCACTGTAACATCTTCCGTCAGCGCGATCATATGGGCTGTTACCCCCAATTCCGACGCGATCATGTCTCGGAGATCCCTTTGTAGTTTGATCGCGAAATCATTAACCCCTTGGGAAAAAGGGCCCCGTTGCTGGATCAAATCATAAGAGCGAAAAATCGCGTCCTTCGCGACTTGGGAAAGTGGCCCTTGTCCGCCATAATTAAAATAAGCTTTATTCGTTAAAGCTGGAAATTGTTGTCGAAGAGAGTCCTTAGTCATTTGTCAATTATCATTATTAGTTCCCATAATCATTGAACCATAGATATAATGCTAAAAATGACAGTACCCTTGAATCCTATCCCGTTTATCCCTTAATCTCATGCTTATTACTGACAACCTGTTAATGGCTTATCAACGGTGCGATCGTCGTAGTTTTTTAGATGTCTATGGAGACTTAAATGAACAAGATCCCCCTAGTGACTTTTTTGTTAAATTAATGCAGGAAACTAGGTTATATCAAAATAGCATTATCGAACAACAATCCTATCATAAACCCGATTATCCCAAAGGTGATTGGAAATCCGGATCTCAAGCCACTATTGAATTAATGAAACAAGGGGTTGATCGCATTTATCGAGGAGTCCTCTTACAAGAAGAAAAAAACGAATCAAGCATAGATTCCCCATCATCTATTATTACCTTAGTAAGTCGCCCCACATTATTAATCAAACAACCCGGAGAATCAACATTAGGAAATTGGATCTATGTTCCCACTGATATCAGATTAGGAAAACGTCCTAAATTAGATTATCAAATTATCATGGCTTTTCATTCTTATTTATTAGAAAATTACCAAAAAGTAATCACAGAACATGGTGTACTCTTTTTAAGAGATAAAGGTTTTTATGCGGTCAATTTAGATTTAAGAACGCCAGAAATGTTAGAACTTGTCAAAGACTTAATGGAATTAATCGTAACAAAAAAAGAACCAGAAGTCTTTATTTCTCGCCAAAAATGCAATCTCTGTCGCTGGTATAGCAGTTGTCACCAAATCGCGCAATCTCAAAAACATTTATCCCTCTTACCCGGAGTCACTCCCAGTCGTTATCAGAAATTAAAACTGATTAATCACACCACCCTGGAAACCTTAGCAAAAACTACCCCAGAAACCCTAGAAACGTACCCAGAATTTGGCGAAGGAATTGCCAAACAAGTGATACAACAAGCCCAAGCCAGCTTAGAAAATCGAGCCCTTTTACGGGAACCACGACAGCCGAGAGGAGATGGGGGATTCAGCCATCAGAAAGAAAAAAATAAATCTTCTTTATTACCGATGATGACACCGATTGAAATTTATTTTGATCTGGAAGCACAACCGGAATTAAACTTAGATTATTTGCATGGTTTATTAATTGTCAATAACCAAAATAATACCGAAAAATATTATGGTTTATTAGCGGAAAACTCCGAAGAAGAAGAAGCCATTTGGGAAAGATTTTTAGAGATAGTTTGGAGTTATCCCATCGCGCCTATTTATCATTTCTGTGAATATGAAATCCAAACCGTAAAACGATTAGCTAAATTATACAAAACCCCGATCCATCTTTGGCGGCCTCTTCTCAACCGTTTTATTGATATTCACAAAGAAGTTACTCAAAGTGTTACCCTGCCCGTGGAAAGTTACGCGTTAAAACCGATCGCCCGCTGGATGGGTTTTGAATGGCGCGACTCCAAAGCCAATGGAGCTCAATGCGTCTTTTGGTATGATCAATGGTTAGAAACACGCGATCGCGCTTTTCTTGATGCCATTGTTACTTACAATGAAGACGACTGTCGTGCCACCCAGCAAGTGAAAAACTGGTTGTCCCACTTTTTACACAATATTTAATAATTGTTATTAATTTTTAACAATTGTCTCACAGGGGTGAAAAAAGAGACGCGATCGTAAAGATTGTGGCAAGGATGAGAAAAAATCAATTCATAGAATCAACTGGATTTTCGGCATTATATCACCCGGCGCCATTTTATTCAATACCTGTGGGGCAAAAATAAAAAAAATTAATAAATAGAATGTTTTTTTTTGATAAAACTGATGATTTATTAGATAAAAATGAGTGATTACTCTCTTAATATTAAATTTTTGTATCATATGCTAGAGTTTTGGCAAAATTAAAGAGAAAATAAACAGTGATAGACAAAAAGGTTCATGGTGTAACAGGATGGACACGAAAAGACTGATCCCACAATCAATGTCATAAAAAATACCCGACCAAAGTTTATGACAAGTCGAGAAATTTCGTAAGTGTCCCAAATATCTCACTTTTCCTGTCAGATCAATGTTAAGCCATTTAGGGAACTACTAGAAAATTTGAGCTGAGACAGGAAACCCCAGACACTATCCAGACTTTTAATATCTCCCATAATTCATGGCAAAATAAATAACAAAAAAGGGGAATTAACAATTATGATGACGGAATACATCTGTCCCACCTGTTCTTATCCATTATTATGTCATGTTCGGTTTGGCAAACCGTACTGGTATTGCATCCACTGTCACGAAGAAATGCCCTATGGAATTAATAATCAAATTACGGTTCATAAAGAAGCCGAGGAAAAATTAAGAAGATATAAATTAATTTCGGAACATACCAGAGATATCATTTTGTTTTTGCAGAGAGATGGTCAAATTACTGAAGCGAATAATGCGGCTTTAAAAACTTATGGTTATGAAAGAGATGAGTTACTTTCTTTGAAAATACATGACTTAAATCCCTCAGAAAACCTAGAAATTGTGACAGAAAGACTGGCAAAATCACAGCGTGTCAGTATCACTTTTGAAACGACCCATCGCCGCAAAAATGGCAGCACATTTCCCGTAGAAATTAGTGCTCAATCTATGGATTTAGGTCAGGAAAAAATAATTTTAACCATTATTAAGGATATCACCCAAAGTAAGATATTTGAAGGCTTATTGCGTCAACAAGTTTATCGAGATAAAATCGTTAGTGCATTACAAGAGCGCATCCATCAATCATTAAATCTCAAAGACATTCTGCAAGCGACGGTAAAGGAACTACGCGAATATTTACAAGCCGATCGCGTAATAATTTATCAAGTCTTACCACAGGGTAATGGCAATATATTAGTGGAGTCTGTCACTCGTCCTCATCCATCAATGTTAGGATTTTTAATTCACGATCCTTTGATTATAGAGCGTAAAGCTTTGGCCCTTTATCATCAAGGCGCCGTGCGCGCGATCGCGGATATAAATCAAGAAGGACTCGATCAAAGGATGTTAAATTTACTGAAATATTTTCAAGTAAAATCGAGTTTAGCCGTTCCCATTTTGCAAAAAAGTTCCTATTTAATGAATTTGCAAGAAGAACTTTCCGTACCCTCCTCAGGAGGAGCGAATCACGAAAATCATCTCTGGGGAGTTTTAATCGCCCATAATTGTGTAGAGACACGAGAATGGTATCAACCCGAAATTGATTTAATGAAAGGGTTATCGGTTCAGATCGCGATCGCGATTCAACAATCCGAACTTTATCGTGAATTTCAAAAAGCACACAAACAATTACAGCAATTAATCAACATAGATCCCCTCACCTTAATGGCAAATCGGAGTAAATTTGATGAATATATCAACTCCGAATCAGAGCGATTAAGCAACACAAAAGAATATCTTTCCGTACTCCTGTGTAACATAGACTGTTTGAACAACTATAACGAAAATTATGGTTATCCCGCCGGCGATCGCGTCTTAAAACAAATCGGGCAAATATTACGATCAGTCGCGAATCGACAGACAGATTTAGTGGCACGTTATCAGGGAGGAGAATTTGCCGTTATATTACCTTATCGGACACCAGAAATCACCCAACAAATAGCAGAAGAAATCAGATTTCGAGTCAAAGCATTAGAAATCGATCATAATCAATCACCGATCAGCCAATATATAACAGTCAGTCTTGGAATTGCCAGTCTCATTCCCCAGACTCAAATAGACGCGTCTCAACTTTTGATAGACGCGACAAAAAACCTCAATATAGGCAGAGAAAAACGGCGTCTCCGACATAACAGGAACCTGGAAAATGCCCAGTCAAATACCGAAAATCCCCAAGAAACGCAAATAGAAACCACCACAACTGATACAAACTCGGACTTATTAATGAGTTATGTCGCCTATTATGTGAGTCGCGGAAAAAGTGTCATCAGTCCTTTAAATGGTCCATTATATTTTCAGGGATTAGTTTATGAATATGGGGGATATCATAAAGATTTTCAAGAGTTTTGGAAAGAATTACAACAACGACGCGACTTCTCCGAATTATATTTAGAAGGAGATATTGATTATTTTGGCAAATTTTTACATGGAAAGTGTACCGTTGTGCAATGTGCTCGCTGTAATTTACCCATTCCCGTCGCAGAAGGAAGTGTCTATGCACCACCCAATTGTACTTTTTGTGATACCCCATTCATCGCGAATATAAAAAGTAAATACTCGCGGGAAAAAAACAGTGAATATCAGTCAGATAAAACCATTGTCTTAGCCATTGGGACACCTCCTAGTAATATCAGAAACCAAAGAAAACTGTTTTTAACCAATGGTTTTGATGTTAAATTTATATCACAGCCTTCTGAAATTATTCCCGAAGAGTTACCAAAAATTGTGGATATGGTATTAATTCATGCAGAAGTTTCGGAAAATCAGGGGAAAGTATGGGCGGAAGAATTACAGGCTTATCCACAACTAAAAAATGTACCCATTATCGCCCTAAGTTCCCAAGCAAAATCCAGTCTTCCTTGGGAGAAAGAGCCTTTAGGATTAGAAGATTATATTCTCGCTCCTTTAGGGGGCGATCGCTTAATTTCTCATCTGCATCAGATGGATCAATTAAAAGAAAATTCTTCCTCTGCATTTCCTCATTGGTTTCCTCGCTAAGGAAGTCTTATATCAAGTCCGGTTGATTAATGATAATATTGAGTCGGGGCGGGTTTACTGGAGCTATGGCTTCTAGTTAAGATATGGGCGAACCCGCCCCTAGGGTTATTACGTCTATTTAATCGGACTTGATATTACTGAATGATATAATCTTGATGTGCCATGAAGATTATATCATTAAAAATGCTCTCAACTTGTCCACAGGAAACCCAAACCGCCAAGCCATTTTTAAAATGGGCAGGTGGCAAAACGCAACTTATCCGTGAAATTGATCCGCTTTTAGAGCAAATATTTTCGCAATATCAGTCTGTCACTTATATTGAACCCTTTGTTGGGGGTGGAGCCATCTTATTTTATGTACTCAATAAATTTCCCCTGGTGGAAAGAGTTATTATTAACGATATAAATCCTGATTTAATTAACGCGTATAACGTGATTAAAAAATCTCCCGATGAATTAATAGAAAAACTGCAAAAACTCCAAACACAATATTATAGGCTCAAAAGTCCTGAGTCTCAAAAAAATTTCTATCTTAAGCTGCGACAGAAATTTAATCTTAATAAGAGTCGCACTCCCCTGGAAAAAACAATATTGTTATTATTTCTCAACAAAACCTGTTTTAATGGGTTATATCGTGTCAATAGTCGCGGTTTATTTAATGTTCCCTTTGGCCAATATATCAAGCCCAAAATTTGTGATGAATCAAATTTAATGGCAGTCCATAAATGTTTACAAAAAGCAGAAATTTTAAGGGGAGATTTTGAAGAAACCTTATCCTTAGCTGAACAACCGAGTTTATTCTATTTAGATCCTCCTTATAAACCGATTAAAACCACATCAGCTTTTACCGCGTATACCAAGGAAAATTTTACCGATAGTGATCAAGAAAGACTTAAACTTTTTTGTGATAAAATTAACCAGAAAGGTTGTCATTTTATTCTGAGTAATTCAGATGTCAAAAATTTAGACAATAGTAATAATTTTTTTGATCAGCTTTATCAAGATTATCACATTAGAAGAGTTTTGGCAAAAAGGAATATTAATTCCCTGGGTAATAGAAGAGGAGAAATTTCGGAACTTTTGATTAGTAATTTGGTGATATAAGAGAATAAAAACCGAATCTACTGCAGATTTGTCAAAGGTTAAAGAAGAGTTTACGATATCACGTTTTAGTCTGAATCTTCTTTAATCGTAATTAAACCATCCTATTTATGAGAAAATCAAGAAAACCATTGAGAAATTTGCTTAGGGCTCAACTACCTTCTGAAACTACTGAAACAATATGGACTCTGCTGAGACAACTGTTGACTCTCGTTGAAGATGCCGGAGCCGCGGAGTTTACCCTATTTGATCGTTTTGGCGAGACAGAAGAGACTATCCCCTATTTAGAAGAGTTAAAAGGTGTTGCTCTGGATGCAGCATCAAGATATGCTCAACTGGCCAACATTCAACTACGCATTACTGAGGCAAAACCAATTGCTCCTAATGATATGCTAAGATTGCTATACCAAGCGATCAACCAGAATCAACTAAGGATTCCGGCGTTGGAGGGTTGTATCCAAGAAATCAAAATAGAGTGGAACTTGCCATGACTCAAGAACCCCGTATCCCTGATGAAGAAACTAGAAAACCCTTGTTAAATAACTTGCGTCAATCTCGTTTAGACTTGCAAGAGTTTGGTTTACAATTAGAGGAAGTATTGGCTGGTTTAGAGAAACATATTCGAGAACAAAAGTTGAAGCGTATCGAGAAATCTCGTCAACATCTTTCGGCTATTTCTAAATAGAAATAGTGATAGATATAGCGGTTCTCACAAAGATGGAGTATGCCAAAACCCAGTGTTGTCAAGCGTTTCAAGTTTAAATGAATACCTCATCTATCCAAGAAGTGCTATATCTTCAAGAGCACGATCGATCATGCTGTCGGACAGGCTAAAGCCGCCCGTTGCCCGTCGCGATCGCGTTTTGATTATCCTTTAGTGGTGGGGTTATAATCGATCGCGCTCCTTCTCTATCGTCAAAAAAAGCGCGATCGATCAAATGTCTTTTGAGCCAGTTCCCAAAGGCATGAAGAATTAGAGATTCGCCGGGGATAAATTTCCCGAATTTCACTGGGGTTAATCGCGATCGTGGCTGACATTTTGCCTGACATCTGTTCACTTTACGGTTAATCAGTTATTTCGAGTATATCATTTAGCAAACCCTAACTAGACAGTTGCAAGAAGAAGCATATCCTCTACTTGTCTAATTTGCTCCCAATCAATGGCGGCAACCCAAAGACTTTCCTCTTCAGAATATTGGACCACGCCATCCACTTCTAATTCTTCGCTATAGAGGGTGAGCAATTGACCATTTTGCAATTTAATATTTTGGCGACTTAAATCTTCAATTGTACCAACACAATTCAGACGAAGGCGACTCTGTTCATCAGCATTATGAAAGTCGGCAAAGATTCTGGGATAACTCATATTTATTACTACACTTAAGATAAATTTTGTGATGGGGATTTACGCAACTGACTCACTTAGATGAGCTTGTAGGGTGCGTCAGACGAAATGATGGATTAATCCAGGGTTTGAGCGTCTGACGCACCCCAATCTATGTGCCAGTTGCGTAAGTCCTAATAATAGTAATTGGTGCAGTTTGGGGAGCGCGATACGGTTTTAATCTAAAATATGAGATTTTGATTACTATAGAAAAAGGTGACAGAAAAAATTTGAAAACAAGCCTGCCAACTGGATTTCGTTGTTGAAGAGATTTGGGGTGGATTCCACACACCGAAGTTTAAACAGCCCCAGATTCATCCGTTCTAGTTTTTTCTCCTTTCTCCCCGTCTTCTCGTTCATTTAAAATATTACTTTCTTCTGAAACTTCATCACCCTCCATAATTTCGCGTAATAAACGCTTTAGATTATTATCCGGTGGTCTTTTTTCAAATTCTGCGTGCGTGTAAATCCACAGCAACACAACTTCTTTTTTTGTAATGTCTAACAAATATATAAGTCGCCCCTGTTCAGCAGCGCCGCGAAGCTGAGGCATTTTAAACTCCAACTTCCACAATTCTAATCCATCACGGCTAGAGCCTTGAGGCCAAGGTTCTAAATGTCCCAAAGGCGGACCTAGACGGGGATCAAGACTCAAAAATTTGATAAATTTTTCGATTAATTCGACAAATTTTACTAATCCAGCCTGATTTTTACGATAGCGATCGCGGATCAGTTTTTGCTGAGTTCTCTCAAAGTTATTCGAGAGCTTGATATGAAATTGCTCTGATCCGTTCACACGCGTCCTCCACGGTCATTGCCTCGCTAGTTTCCAACCCTGCAAAAGTCTCTTCCAGAGCTTCAGATAGTGCTTTTTGATATGCAATATCTTCCCGTTCAATCCCACTCAAAATTGCATTAAGAAGACGTTGAAATGCTCCAATGTAAGCTATCAAACCATCTTTCTCACCTTTGATCACAATTAAAAATAAAGCAAAAGCCCAAGAAAAACGCTCGAAAAACTCAACAAAAATCCCCTTAATTCCTTGAGGGGGTTCAATTACCGCATAGGCAAAAATTTTGAGTAATTCTCGCGTTTCCGTGGGAATCTGATCCCAACGAGCCTCAATTATTATAGCTAAATTGTTTGCTTTTTGAGCCAGTTCCCAAAAGCGTGAGGCACTGGACGTATGTGGCTGAAATATCTGCCGAATTTCCCTGGGGCTAATTGTGATGCTGGCTGACATTTGCCTGACCTCTGCTCACTTTACGATTACTCTTTTTATTGTACTAGAGGCATCGGTCTACTTGGCTGGAATAACCAATGACCAGCACGGTGATTCACAAATTCGAGTTGTGGTGGAATATCAGTCAGTGCCGAGGTCTAATTTCCACCAATTTTTTCCTGAGCCTGGAGTTATCAATGCAAAAGGGCGAGCCCAAAAGCCCGCCCCATCAAACTCGCGATTATTGATATTAGTAATCGAAATCGCCGCCGCCCATGCCAGCACCCGCGCCAGCCGCAGCACCTTCCTTGGGTTCAGGCTTGTCAACAACGATACACTCAGTTGTTAGCACCATTCCGGCAATAGAAGCCGCGTTTTGTAACGCAGAGCGAGTCACCTTCGCGGGGTCAACAATACCCGCTTCAAACAAGTCAACAAACTCGTTAGTCGCCGCGTTATAACCAACGTTAAAGGGTTTTTCCTTAACGCGTTCAGCAATAACAGCACCATTTTGACCCGCGTTTTCTGCGATCCGCTTCAGAGGAGCTGACAAAGCACGTCCGACAATTAACGCACCGGTTAACTCTTCACCCGTCAGATTGCCATTAGCCCACTCTTCTAATTGAGGAGTTAAGTGAGCCAGAGTCGTACCACCACCAGGAACGATACCTTCTTCTACCGCGGCCTTAGTCGCGTTAATAGCATCTTCCAGACGCAGTTTACGATCTTTCATTTCAGTTTCAGTGGCCGCACCCACCTTGATCACCGCGACACCGCCAGCTAATTTGGCTAAACGCTCTTGCAGTTTTTCTTTATCGTAGGAAGAATCGCTTTCTTCCATTTGACGGCGAATTTGCTCGCAACGGCTCTTCACTTCTTTCTCGTTACCTTCGGCAACAATCGTGGTGTTGTCTTTGGTAATGGTGACGCGACGAGCTTTACCTAACATATCCAGTTTGGTATTTTCTAATTTCAGGCCCGCGTCTTCGGTGATCAGTTGGCCACCGGTTAACACCGCGATATCTTCTAACATCGCTTTACGACGATCGCCAAACCCAGGGGCTTTCACCGCGGTGACATTAAGAACACCACGCAGTTTATTGACAACCAATGTCGCGAGGGCTTCTTTCTCGATGTCTTCCGCGATAATGATTAAGGGACGGCCGGAGCGTGCTACTTGTTCTAACACGGGCACTAAATCTTGTACTAGGCCGATTTTCTTATCCGTCAACAGGATGAAGGGATCATCGAGCACTGCTTCCATGCGCTCGGTATCGGTGACGAAATAAGGAGAGATGTAGCCTTTGTCGAAGCGCATCCCTTCTGTAATTTCTAATTCGGTAGTCATGGACTTCCCTTCTTCGAGAGAAATCACTCCTTCTTTACCTACTTTATCCATCGCGTTCGCGATCATTTGTCCAACTTCTTCGTCGTTACCCGCGGAGATGGAACCGACTTGCGCGATCGCCTTGGAATCTTCGACTTGTTTCGCGTGTTGGGCAATCTGATCGACTAAGTAATGAGTCGCTTTGTCGATACCACGCTTGAGCGCGATCGCGTTAGAACCCGCGGCGACATTCCGTAGCCCTTCTTTCACCATCGCGTGAGCCAAAACGGTCGCGGTGGTTGTACCATCACCCGCGGCATCATTGGTTTTAGACGCGGCTTGACGAATCAGAGCTACCCCTGTATTCTCAACATGATCTTCGAGTTCAATTTCTTTCGCGATCGTGACACCATCATTAACAATTTGAGGGGCGCCAAATTTCTTTTCCAATACTACATTACGACCTTTGGGGCCAAGGGTAACAGCGACGGCCTCAGCCAGAATGTCCATACCACGTTCGAGAGCACGACGGGCGTTTTCGTTGTAAATGATTCGCTTTGCCATAGTTTTTGAGTTTTGTGAGAGTTAATTTGTGAGTAAGAGTGATATAGGAAAAATTAGAATGTTGCGTTAATTCCTAATAGGGAATCGTGAAATGCTAATGAAAGCCTAGTGGCAATCAACCATTAGTCATTAGCCCTTCACTATTAGCCCACGATCGCGAGGATGTCTTTTTCTGCCAACAAGACGTATTCATCGCTGCCGAGTTTAATGTCAGTACCCGCGTACTTGGAATAGAGAACTTTGTCGCCCACTTTGACTTCTAATTCTTGGCGCGCTCCATCGTCATTACGCTTGCCAGGACCTACGGCCGCGATTTCGCCAACTTGGGGCTTTTCTTTCGCGTTATCGGGAAGGAAAATACCACCCGCGGTTTTTTCTTCCGAAGGGCTCACTTTCACGAATACGCGATCGCCCAATGGTTTAACTGTAGAAACACTCAGAGATACTGCCGCCATATTTAAACCTCTAAATTTACTGCTTTGATTGAATTTGATTAGGGAATCGGTAATCGGTAATCGGTAATCGGTAATCGGTAATGGGGACTGGGGACTCTTTCTTCCCTCTTCCCTCTTCCCTCTTCCCTCTTCCCTCTTCCCTCTTCCTTCTTCCCTCTTCCTTCTTGCGAGAATTAGCACTCTCGACTACTGAGTGCTAATGTAACGAAAAAAGGGACGCGATCGCAATTCCCCTATCAGTACGGGTTCCCGAACTAATTACGGTAGCCGCGTGTAGGTAGAACCGACTCTCCCAGTCCCCATTGCCCATTGCCCATTGCCCATTGCCCATTGCCCATTACCCATTGCCCATTACCCATTCCCCAAACAATATGAGTCAAACAGAAAGAAACCGTGAAGAAACCTGTAACACCAGCTTAAGCGCGTGCGTCAAAAGCTTAGGACTCAATCAAATAGAAAGACATATTTTTATCTGCTCTGATCAAACTATTCCCAAATGCTGTGACAAAGAAACAAGCCTAGACGCGTGGAACTATCTAAAAAAACGCCTCCAAGAATTACAATTAGATAAACCATCCCCGACTTATCAAGGTTGCATCTTCCGTACCAAGGCCAACTGTCTGCGCGTTTGCAGTCAAGGTCCCATTTTAGTCGTATATCCTGATGGGGTTTGGTATCATAGCGCGACTCCCCCGGTGATTGAGCGCATCATTCAAGAGCATATCCTTGGCTCTCAGGTGGTAGAGGAATACGCGTTCTTAAGCCATCCATTGCCAGAACCCATCCCACCAATCTCCCAAAGATAGGTTTTGGGAGCATTGGGAAATAACAGGGGAGACTCCCTCAAATGAGGGGAAATCAACTCGCGTGATGTCCTTAAAGTATGGGGCATCTCATATCATTTTTATTTTGGGTTGATACAGATCGCATCGCGGTAGGTTGGTTCTGCCTAGCAGTAACTCTGACTACACCCGACATTCCCAATTTAAAATCAGAAATGCAAAATGGCTATTAAGTTTATTAAGTAATTGGGTAAATGAAAGACACAGGTATATTAGAGCAAAAACGACTAATGTTGGTGGATGATGACCCCAACCTCATCGTTTTGGTGAAGGATTATTTAGAATTTCGTGGCTATGATGTCCTCACCGCGGAAAATGGTCGTCAAGCTCTCGAACTTCTGCAAAAGACAATTCCCGATTTAATAATATGTGATGTGATGATGCCTGAGATGGATGGCTATACTCTGGTTGAACACATCCGCGAAGATCCCCGCACGGAATGGGTGCCTGTTCTTTTCCTCTCAGCCAAAGGTCAAAGTCAAGACAAGGTGAAAGGTTTAACGACGGGTGCCGATGTCTATATGGTGAAACCTTTTGAACCAGAAGAACTTGTCGCGCAAGTGGAATCTTCCCTTAAACAAGCCTCTCGCTTGATTAAACATCAGAGTCAAAATGATAATAACACAACAACCATTAAGCCCCGTCGTCAGGTGGAATTGACCACAACGGAGATAAAGGTGGTAAAGTTAGTAGCACAAGGACTGTCTAACCGTGATGTCGCAGACATTATGAATGTCAGCCAACGTACTATAGAAAGTCACGTTAGCAATATGTTGCAAAAAACGGGTCTTCATAACCGCACAGAGTTAGCTCGTTGGGCAATGGACTCCATGAAGTTCTAAAACACCCCCTTGGTACTAAACACAGGGGACTCTCTTGGACACTGCTTTGGCTATGGGATAACTCTCAGTTGAGACTATATCTCTTTTTCACAGGAGTTTCTGGCGAAGATAACCTCTGGGTTGCTAAAGTAGTATCCTTAGATTAATTTCTTTTCTACAAATATTAGGTCTAAGTTTTTATGACAACAAACTCAATGAACCGTCTGTCTATTTTTGTGGACGGGAACAATATGTTCTACGCTCAACAAAAAAATGGCTGGTTTTTTGATCCTCGTAGAGTTTTGGAATATTTCAAAAATTCTCAGCCCCATGTGATACTGATTAATGCTTTTTGGTACACCGGACTTAAAGATCCTCAAGATCAACGCGGTTTTCGAGATGCTCTCATTAGCTTAGGTTATACGGTTCGCACTAAAATACTTAAGGAATATTATGATGATGCTTCTGGCCGTTACTCTCAAAAGGCTAATTTAGATATCGAGATTGTGGTAGATATGTTTAATACTGTTGATCAGTATGACCAAGTTGTTCTCTTTAGCGGTGATGGTGATTTTGAAAGGGCGATCGAGCTTCTTCGTTCTAAAAATACTCATATTACTGTCGTCTCTACTGAAGGGATGATTGCTAGAGAACTCCGTAACGCGACTGATCGTTATATTGATCTTAATGAAATTCGTGAAAACATTGAAAAAATAGACTATTAATAGAGATAGGGGATAGTTAGTAATAATTTTGATATTGAAAATTAAAAATTACAACCTATATAAATGTTCATAATAATTAAATTTTTAATTTTTAATTCCGGCTTTCCCCATCTCGGAAGGTGTTAGGTGTTAGGTTTGAGGGGGAAGAGGTGGTTCAGTGTTTCACCCAACACCTGTTGCATCTTCCTTCTTCCTTCTTCCCTCTTCCTTCTTAGCGAATCGGTTAGATTAAACTATCAATCAGGTGAAAAATTTTTACTGTTATGTACAACAAACCGAGCCAAGACCGAATTATTATTTTTGATACAACGTTGCGCGATGGGGAACAGTCTCCTGGCGCGACTCTCAATGTCGATGAGAAACTGACGATCGCACGTCAGTTAGCGAGATTAGGAGTAGATGTGATTGAGGCGGGGTTCCCCTATTCTAGTCCTGGGGACTTCGAGGCGGTGACACGGATCGCGGAAGCTGTGGGTACAGAAAATGGACCGATTATTTGTGGTCTGGCGCGGGCTCGCAAAGAGGATATAGAAAGGGCTGCAAAGGCCTTAAAACCCGCGGCACATCATCGGATTCATACATTTTTAGCGACTTCTGATATTCACCTCCAGTATAAGTTAAAGAAAACCAGGGCTGAAGTATTAGAAATTGTCCCTGAAATGGTGGCTTATGCGAAGTCTTTGGTGGAGGATGTGGAATTTTCCCCCGAAGACGCGGGGCGTTCCGATCCTGAGTTTTTATATCAGGTTTTAGAGCGCGCGATCACCGCAGGTGCGACAACGGTTAACATTCCTGATACAGTCGGTTATACGACACCAGAAGAATTTGGCAGATTAATTCGGGGGATTAAAGAAAATGTCCCTAATATTGATCAAGCAATTATTTCCGTACATGGTCATAATGATTTAGGGTTAGCGGTTGCCAATTTCCTCGACGCGGTGAAAAATGGTGCTCGTCAATTGGAATGTACGATTAATGGTATTGGGGAACGGGCAGGAAACGCGGCTTTAGAAGAGTTAGTAATGGCGCTTTATGTGCGTCGTCAATATTTTAATCCGTTTTTAGGTCGTCCCGCGGACTCTGATGCACCTTTGACTAATATTGATACTCGTCAAATTTATAAGACTTCTCGTTTAGTGTCTAATTTAACGGGGATGTTGGTACAACCTAATAAGGCAATTGTGGGCGCGAACGCGTTTTCCCATGAGTCAGGTATTCACCAAGATGGTGTGTTAAAAAATAAACTGACTTATGAGATTATGGATGCTGAATCCATTGGATTAACGGATAATCAAATTGTTTTGGGTAAACTTTCTGGCCGTCACGCGTTCCAAACTCGTTTACAAGAGTTAGGGTTTGAATTGTCAGAGGATGAGTTAAATAAAGCCTTTGTTAAATTCAAGGATTTGGCGGATAAGAAGAAGCAAATCACTGACTGGGATTTGGAATCTATTGTTAATGATGAAATTCATCAACCGCCGGAGTTATACCGTTTGGAATTTGTGCAGGTTTCCTGTGGTAATCAATCTCGTCCTACCGCGACGGTGACGATTGTCACCCCTGAAGGGGAAGAGTTGACGGATGCCGCGATCGGTACTGGGCCTGTTGATGCGATTTATCGTGCTATTAACCGAGTTGTGAATGTATCGAATGAATTAATTGAGTTTTCGGTGCAGTCGGTAACTGCTGGAATTGACGCGATCGGGGAAGTTACGATTCGTTTACGCCATGAAGGGAAAGTTTTTTCTGGCCATGCCGCGAATACGGATATTATTGTAGCTTCTGCCCAAGCTTATATTAATGCTTTAAATCGTCTTTTCGCGTCCTTGCGTTCCCAAAATGAAACTCAAAATAAGGTGTTAGGTGGTAGGTTTTAGGAATAGGGAATGGTGAATAGGGAATGGGTAATGGGTAATGGGTAATGGGTAATGGGTAATGGGTAATGGGTAATAGGTAATAGGGAATGGTGAGTGGGGAATGGGTAATTAGGGAAGAGGGAATGGTGAATGGTGAATGGGGGATGGGGAATGGGGAATGGGGAATGGGGAATATTCCTTCTTACCTCTTCCTTCTTCCCTCTTCCTTCTTCCTTCTTCCTTCCTTAGTAATAGAGAAATTGGAAATGATATGTTAGAAGAAGTCTTTGAGAAAGAGAAAAAATTTCACGATGAATGGGCTTCTACGATTGATGTAGATGGCATTTGTGTTAAAGATTATTTTGAAGCTTGTACAGCACCCGAAAACCGTTTTATCCTAGAACAATTAGGAGATGTGACGGGTAAAAAACTCTTAGATTTAGGCTGTGGTGCGGGAGAAAATAGTGTTTATTTTGCCAAAAAAGGGGCGCGCTGTGTTGCGACGGATTATTCCCCTGGAATGGTGGAAGTCGCGTTAAAATTGGCGGAAAATAATGGGGTTAAAATTGAGGGAATGACTGCTAACGCGATGCAGTTAGATTTTCCTGATAATAGTTTTGATATTGTTTACGCGTCTAATTTGTTACATCATTTACCTGATCCGAAAATGGCTATTGGGGAAATGCAAAGGGTGTTGAAACCGGGTGGCAAAGCTTGTTTTTGGGACCCTTTAAAGCATAATCCGGTGATTAATGTTTATCGCAAAATTGCCACAAAAGTACGCACTGAAGATGAAACCCCTTTGGATATTAATATTGTGGATTTTGTCCGATCGCGCTTTGCCGAGACGAACTATGATACATTTTGGTTAGCGACGTTATGGATTTTCTTGCAATTTTATTTGATTGAGAAAGTGAACCCCAATGAGGAACGTTATTGGAAGAAAATTATTATTGAACAAACACGATTATCTCCTCTTTATAATCGTTTAGAAAGTATGGATAGTATGGTGAAAAAGATACCTGGAATGAAGCGTTTTGCGTGGAATTTAGCCGTTGTTGCTACTAAATAAGGAAACACAAGAAAACTAAAGAAGATTGCCTCTGCTGACCTTTTTTGGCTAATTGGGTAAATTGTCAGTTATATCGCGTTTCTCAGAAAGATGTAGGGAAATAAAATAAACCACAAAGACACAAAGACACAAAGGGGTAAATTTCTCGGATTTTCAGAGACTCTCTATTTTATGTCCTTAGTGGTGCGTGCCTTAGTGGTAAAACAACGGCTCACCTGATATAGCAATTCTCAGATATTTCGGAGGTTGGGTTGCAGACAAAATCTCATGCTAAAATTGAGATATCTCATTGTTCAATCCAACCTACAAATCAACACGATAAAAAAATTTAATCCCATCCGAAATCTGTACCCAATAATGCGGCTAATCTCTGATTATGAGGTCGAAAAAATTCCCGTAATTTCTCCTCTATTACCGGACTCACTTTTTTATACTCTCCCGCATTATACTTAGGATAAGTTTCTAACTGAAAATGGGGTAACTCTAAAAAGTTTAAAACCTGATTCATTGTCCCCACCGTATCTTTATATAAATCATCACTATTTAAAATTAATAACTGTTCTCGGGAAAAATACTTAAACCACTCTGGCAATTGATCAGCATAAATTCCCCTGGTTAAATAAGTATAATGACGATGATTATAACTACAATAACTCTCATCCTCTAACATTTTTTCTATTTCCCCTGTCAGACGGGAAGATTCTAGCGCGATCGCGTCTGGAAAAGACAAAGACTCAAAGCCAATTTTGAGATAATAAAAGTAATGAGAAATAGCGCGAGCAACGGGTTCCCTCAATAACGCGATTAACTTAACATCAGGAAAAAACTGATGAATACGTTTCGCGACATGGGGATGAAAAATATAATAAGGACTTGCCTCCCCTGTCAATAACTCTTTACCATCAGCAACACTAGGAAATTGACTAAAATACCAGTCTCTCCCTTTATCAAAATTGAGACTAAAAAATTGTACTTCCTTTTGAAGCGCGGGGGCAACCTTGGGATGTTGAATTAAATAATTATAAAGAGAAGTCGTCCCCCCCTTTTGTACCCCAATAATAATAAAATTAGGAATTGAAAAAACTCGTTTATTCTCCAAGGCTTCACCTGTAAAAATAGCTCCTTTGACACTCCCACCCCTAAAGGGGATGGGATTCTTAAGAGATTTCGCTCTTAATATCCCAGAGAGATAATTGCTTATTCTCTGGGTTCTTGCCCACACAACCTTTGCCTTTTGTAGGCAGCGTATTATCTGACAAGCGTTCATACAATCCGACATCAAAAAGAGTCGTTTGTATTGGTTTCGGAGAGTCCCCCCGTACCTTTTTCTTGAAAATCTTAACAATATTTAAACCGTTCTGGGAAATCGCTTTTTGCTTGACATTTCTTGCAGCTTGCAAATTAGCATCATCTATGTGACCACAGTTAGTACAAAGGAACTTTGAGCACAGATTAGAGGGATTCCACGGATTCCACGGATTATTTAATCTGTGTAATCCGTGGAATCCTCTTAAATCCGTGTCAAGTTTTTGAGTTAACGCATACCAAGACGCATCGGCGATTGAGCGATTTAAACCACCCACCGCTGATTGACCATTTGAGAGAAATCTTCCCTTTTCTGATTTGACAGGTTTACACCGTTTCATCATTCCAGAAATGTTTAAATCTTCAACAGCAATAGCATCAGCTTTTTTGACAATTCGATTAGCTGCATCCCATTGGTGAGACTCACGTCTTTGTGCAATTTTGTTATGCAGTTTATTAACAAGCTGTTGAGCCTTAGAACGGTTTTTACTTCCTTTTTGTTTGCGATTAACTCGTCGTTGTCTAACTTTCATTAAATGACGAGTTTTCTTATTAGTAGCAAAACGAGGATTGTCGATGACACTTCCATCAGACAAATAAACCAATTTACCTAAACCCATATCACAACCAATAACTGTTTTTATTTCATTATCTGCTCTGATAGGAAAATCAGGAACCGATTTATCTTCTAATCGGACTGAGACATACCAACCATCTACTTTTTGCCTCACTGTAACAGTTTTAATTTGAAATCCAACGGGAATAGAACGCGAATTATAAAAACGCATCCATCCGATTTTAGGCAAATAGATTTTACTTCCCTTAAATTTCACCCGTCCGGGCTTATAAGAGAATGACTTAAAATCGTGACGACGCTTGAATTTTGGGAATCCTGCACCCGGAAAAAAATTATTGAAAGACTCATTTACTCTCGCGGTCATTAATTGTAAAACCCCTATATCAATACCTTGATACCAAGGTCTAGCCGCTTTTAAATCTTGTAGATTAGCATCTTGCATTAAAGATGGTGTACGTTTGGGGGATTTATCTTTTTCTCCTTCTTTTTGGGCTTTCCCATTTCCATCTTTCCAAGGATTCGCTAATTGAGTTCCCTTCACTACGGCACAAGTTAAAGGTGTGGCTACGGCTTGGGTTTGTAAATCGCAATATTCGCCCATGATAAACTGTTGATGCCAGCCATCAATTCGATCGCGTAAACACCAATTATAGGTAGCCCTGAGCATATCGAGCCATTGACTTAGCTTAATTGATTGTTCTTGATTGGGTCTAAGTTTGTACTTGTAGCTTAACAACATTTTCTTTACCTCTAACAGAAATCGACCTTTCTATTTTTCCCTAATTCCATTATCATATATGTATTGATGTTTGGCAATACATATATGATAAATTGTTATTTACAGATAAGAATATCTGATGATAAAATGAGGCAATTAGAAGAAGAAGCTATGAGACGAGGAATGACAAAATCAGAATTGATTAGACATTTAATTGCTAAATTTCCAGAACCTAAAAACGGCGGCCCCATCCGCAGCACCTATCCCGACCCCTAAAGGGGTGGGGATAGGTGCGAAAAAATTTTGTCACAAATTCTCCCTTTGGGTAATGGGTAATGGGGATTAGGGATTGGGGATTGGGGATTGGGTAATGGGGATTGGGTAATGGGGATTAGGGATTGGGGATTGGGGACGTTTTTTTCTTCCTTCTTCCCTCTCCTCCCCCTCCTCCCTCTCCTCCCCCTCTTCCCCCTCTTCCCCCTCTTCCTTCTTCCTTTGTGTCTTTGTGCCTTTGTGTTTTATTAATTCTTCAGTCTTCCATCTTACTCAGAAGGATGATATCATATTAGAAACGAGCTCTAACGGTAAAGTAATAATCACCACCTGCTTCTAATTGATAATCAGATTTTTCCAAAAAACGATGGAGAGGTTCTTGAATTAAAGCACGACCTTGAGAAGGCTCGATTACTAAAGTTTTTACCTCTCGAAAACGCCATTGAAAATGCCACACAAAATCACCCGCACTCACCTCCCCTGCAATAGTACCCTGTTGCCAAGAATGATGAGTCACTCGTAAATAAACGGTTGTTTTGGGTAAACGTCTCGAACTCACTCTTTTGTTTCTAAAATTGTGCGATTATTATAAAGATTCATGGATTTTTCCACTCCTTGACGGAGACTTAACTCCACTGCATCCACCACCATTTTAAGCACCTTTTCCATTACCTGCATTTCTGAAGTAGTAAACTTTCCTAACACATAGGAAATCGTTTCTTTCTCCACATTGGCACTGGGAGGTTTACCAATACCAATACGCAGCCGTGGGAATTTATCCGTCCCTAAATGGGAAATAGCTGATTTCATTCCATTATGTCCCCCCCCCGAGCCTGATAAACGTAAGCGAATTTTCCCTAATGGTAAATCCATATCATCATAAATGACTAATACCGATGTCGGTGATACTTTATACCAATCTAATGTGGCACGCATTGACTGTCCCGATAAATTCATATAAGTCAAAGGCTTTAATAGGCGAATTTTATCGTTTCCGGGGGCTTTGCCTTCCCCAAATTCGCCCATGAATTTACGATTTTCTGATAGGGAAATATGCCAAGCTTGGGCTAAATTATCCACCGCGTCAAAACCAATATTATGACGAGTGCGATCGTATTTGGGTTCGGGATTTCCTAAACCGACAATTAATTGAGGAATTACCAACGCGATCGCGGTTCCTTCTTTCGTTTGCATACCTAATTGATAGTATTCTCAAGTTAGCAGTACAGTGATGGGGTTGAACGAAGTGAAACCCCAAATAAGATTATGTTGGGTTTGGGTTTTGTTCCTTAACCCAACCTACTCATGGAATATCTGTATTTAATGATAATTTAACTAGGCTTGGTCTCATCCTGTGAGGGCATTACCGTCACCTTGTCAGATTCCAACTTAGTAACAGTAGTAACTTCTTCTAACTGTTGAGCTTCGCGCTTAAATTCGGATTCAAATTCCCGCGAAGCATCCTGAAAACCGCGAATCGCCTTACCAAAACTGCGACCAATTTCCGGTAACTTCTTCGGCCCAAAGACTAATAGGGCTATTACTAAAATTACCGCCATCTCTGGCAAACCAATACCAAAAATATTCATACTTGATCTCCTAAAACTTTAACTTAATAAAGGATATGGGTAATGGGTAATTGGTAATAGGCAATGGGTAATGGGTAATGGGTAATGGGTAATTGGTGATAGATCATAGGTAATGAGCGAATTAGTTAGCCTTCCCCAATTCCCGATCCCCAGTTACAAGTCCCCAATTCCCAATTCCCCGTCTCCAGTCCCCAGTCCCCAGTACCCAGTCAACAGTCAATCATCCTTAGCCGCCTAAGCTAGACCAATTAACTTGGACGTTTTCAAGGATGAGAGACGCGTTGTAGATTTGCAGAATAATCAGCAAGAAGACCAAGAATAAAGCCATAAAGACGCCCATGACGACCGTCGTGCCCCAACCCGGAGCGACTTTACCATACTCAGAATTCAGGGGTTTGAGGATATCACCCAACCAAGTCCGTTGTGCCATAAGTCACCTGCTATAAGTCTGAACAGAATTTTTTAATGTTTTGTAATATTATCAAAAGATAGCACTCTTCTTTCATAAATCCTATGGAACCTGCAACAGTTCTTAGCATTTCTCTCGGCATCTGTCTAGTCGCGTTGGCGGGCTTCTCTGTTTATACGGCTTTCGGTCCCCCAGGCAAGGAGTTACGAGATCCCTTTGAAGACCACGAAGATTAAGGAATGGGGCCTGGGGCCTAGTCTGAGGTGTCGCGCTCACTCCTCCTATGACTACTCCCAGCTCTGGGAAACTAGAGGACTCTCAATGGTATTTGACGGTTTCTCATAATTGTGAATCCTTGCGCGACCTAGGTAAAAAATTGATCTTTTGCTACAATAAGGTTTCTGACGCTTCTACCTAGAGGGATAATGGGTAACACATTTGGGCATCTGTTCCGTATTTCCACTTTTGGCGAATCTCACGGCGGCGCGGTGGGTGTCGTGATAGATGGTTGTCCACCACGTTTGGAACTTGATGCTTCGGAAATTCAAGCGGAATTAAATCGGCGCCGTCCGGGGCAAAGTAAGATTACGACACCCCGTAAGGAGGCTGATGTTTGCGAAATTCTTTCGGGCGTTTTTCAAGGTCAAACTTTGGGTACTCCGATCGCGCTGATGGTGAGAAATCAAGACACTCGCCCCCAAGATTATGATGAGATGGCACTGAAATATCGCCCTTCCCATGCTGACGCGACCTATGATGCTAAATATGGGATTCGCAATTGGCAAGGGGGGGGACGCTCTTCGGCACGCGAAACCATTGGAAGAGTAGCCGCGGGCGCGATCGCCAAAAAAATTCTCAAACAACTAGCCTCAGTAGAAATCATTGGCTATGTCAAACGCATTCAAAACTTAGAAGCCATTATCGATCCTCATACTGTCACCTTAGAACAGGTAGAGAGTAATATCGTTCGTTGTCCTGATGCCGAATCGGCCGATCAGATGATTGAATTGATCGAACAAGTCCGCGATCGGGGAGACTCCATTGGTGGTGTGGTGGAATGTGTGGCTCGCAATGTTCCTACAGGTTTAGGAGAACCCGTATTTGATAAACTAGAAGCGGACCTGGCCAAAGGGGTGATGTCTTTACCCGCGAGTAAAGGATTTGAAATTGGTTCTGGTTTTGGGGGAACCCTTTTAACGGGTAGCGAACATAATGATGAATATTATACAGATGAGAAGGGCGCGATCCGCACCCGAACCAATCGCTCCGGGGGCATCCAGGGTGGTATCGCCAATGGTGAAAATATTATTTTGCGAGTAGCATTTAAGCCTACAGCCACGATTCGTAAAGAACAACGCACTGTCACCTCTGAAGGGGAAGAAACCTTACTCGCGGCCAAAGGCCGTCACGATCCTTGCGTTTTGCCAAGAGCAGTGCCTATGGTAGAAGCAATGGTGGCCTTAGTATTATGCGATCATCTCTTGCGCCATCATGGTCAATGTGGAATCCTGAAGCCAGAATAATAACATGGAAATGACTCTTGCCTCTGAAGTGGCAAATCCCCAAGATTGCCCTCAACCATCCGAACCCATAGAAAGCCTAGATGATTTTGTTGTCCAATTCTGGGGAGTCCGAGGAAGTATTCCCACCCCAGGTAAGGATACAGTTCGCTATGGCGGTAATACGTCCTGTTTGGAAATACGAGTCGCGGGTAAACGGCTGATTCTTGACGGTGGTACTGGTTTGCGAATGTTGGGAGAAAAATTACTCCCAGAAATGCCCGTAGAAGCTTATATGTTTTTTACCCATTACCACTGGGATCATATTCAAGGTTTCCCCCTCTTTTCCCCCGCGTTTATTCCGGGTAATTGTTTTCATATTTATGGCGCGATTCCCCCTGATGGGGAATCGATGAAAAAACATTTTATTGAACGGGTTTTGCATCCTAATTCCCCTGTGCCTTTGCGGGGAATGCAAGCGGATTTACGCTTCTATGAACTCAAGCATGGTGATACGATGATGCTTGATGATATTGAAATTCATACGGGTACTCTTAATCATCCTAATTCGGCAATGGGATATCGGATAACCTGGCGCGGTAGAAGTATGGTTTATTGTTCGGATACAGAGCATTTGCCTGATCGCCTTGATCAAAGTGTCTATGAGTTAGCTCGTGACGCGGATTTATTAATTTATGACGCGATGTACACGGATGAGGAATATCATAATCCGAAATCACCCAAGATAGGTTGGGGACATTCAACTTGGCAAGAAGCGGTAAAAATGGCGCAAGCGGCTAATGTGAAACGGATTGTGATTTTCCATCACGATCCTTCCCATAGTGATGATTTTTTGGATAAGGTGGAACAACAGGTCCATGACGCTTTTCCCAACGCGGTGATGGCACGCGAAGGTTTAATTTTACCCATTGGAGCTTAGAGATGAACCATAGGGGCAACCACGGGGGGATTGCCCCTACAAACATATTACAATTGAAATGGGATTGCTATATGTACGGAAGATAGGGGGTGAAGCAGCCCTAAGAGATGTACACGACTCTCAATACTACACTACATTGTTGTCCATTGCGATATAATCAAAAAAACCCGGTAAATTGTGCGAAACCGGGTTTTTCAGTATCTTACATTAACTTAGATCGCGTGTTGACGATACCAGTCAATAGTACGCTTCAACCCTTCCTTAAATTCTATTTCTGCGGTAAAACCAAAGGCTTTTTTCGCCCGTTCGGTATCCAAACAGCGACGGGGTTGACCATTGGGTTTATCGGTTTCCCAAAGGATCTCTCCTTCAAATCCCATTAACTCACAAATTAACTCTACTAAATTACGAATTGTCACCTCTTGATGGGTTCCCAAATTCACAGGTTCCGAATCATTATAAAACTGAGTTGCCATGACAATACCTCGCGCCGCGTCCATCGAATATAAAAACTCCCGACTTGGACTGCCATCACCCCAAACAGGTAAAGTTTTATCACCCTGTTGTTGTGCCTCATATACCTTACGAATTAACGCGGGGATAACGTGGGAACTCTTCGGATCAAAATTATCTTCCGGGCCATATAAATTAACAGGTAATAAATAAACCCCATTAAACCCGTATTGCTGACGATAGGATTGTAATTGTACTAACAATGCCTTTTTCGCGATGCCATAGGGCGCGTTAGTTTCCTCTGGATAACCATTCCATAAATCTTCTTCCTTAAAAGGCACAGGAGTAAACTTAGGATAGGCGCAAATTGTCCCGACACAAACAAACTTTTCTACACCGTGTTGATAGGCCGCGTGAATCAATTGAGTCCCCATCATTAAATTATCGTAAAATAATTCCGCGGGTTTCAATTGATTTAAACCAATACCGCCAACGTGGGCGGCTAAATGAATGATCACATCTTGATTGGTGACGGCTTTTTGACAATTTTCCATCACCCGCAGATCACAATCACGCGATCGCGGAGTGGAAATCTTATCAATATCCGCGCCCGCGTTGAGCAACTGAGCCACCACTTGACGACCTAAAAAGCCCGTGCCCCCTGTTACCAAAATGCGCTTATTACTCAAATCTAAACCAGTCATTGTTTCTACCTCATAGGACGAATTTGGGATTTTTGATGAGAGATTGGGAAGGGAAAAAAGCTTGACACGAAACTGGGTTTCTCTAAGTTAAGTTATCATTTTATCCCACAGGGGAACGCCAGAAACTAGGTTTCAATTGTTGTGTGTAAGTCCTGTTTGGGAAGGTAAATAAAGCTTTCCTTAAAGAGTTTCACGTTTTCTTTGGCATCAATCCCAAATCAAAAAAGTAAGCGAATTATTGCGCGATCGCGCCACAAAAAACGATGATCAGCTTGCCAAATTAGTATAAAAACGATGTTTAGGTAGTAGAACAACCCTGATTTAAGCTGAATCCCCAAAAGAGTTAATAGCAACGCGTCCGCCAATAAAACAAGATATCAATCAAAACCATGTTGACCAACACCTCGAGTTTGATCATCCAAAGCCTTAATATCAGAATCCACCATTAACTTCACTAACTCCTCAAAAGTGACCGAAGGTTTCCAACCCAACTTTTCACGAGCCTTAGTAGAATCACCAATTAAAAGTTCAACTTCCGCGGGACGTAGATAACGCGGATCAAACTCCACAAAATCCTCCCAATTCAAATTGACATAATTAAACGCGATATCCAAAAACTGACGAATAGAATAAGTTTCATTGGTCGCGATCACATAATCATCAGGTTCATCTTGCTGAAGCATTAACCACATAGCCAGGACATAATCCTTCGCGTAGCCCCAATCTCGTTTGGAATCCAGATTACCCAGAAACAATTTCTTCTGCTTACCGACTAAAATGCGAGCCACAGCACGAGTAATTTTGCGAGTGACAAAAGTCTCCCCACGACGAGGACTCTCATGGTTAAAAAGAATCCCATTACAAGCAAAAAGATTATATGATTCGCGATAATTTACCGTTTGCCAATGGGCATAAACCTTGCCACAAGCATAGGGACTTCTCGGATAAAAAGGAGTTGTTTCCTTTTGGGGAATTTCCTGCACCTTTCCAAACATTTCCGAAGAACCAGCTTGATAAAAACGGACTTGGATTCCCGTGCGACGCTGATAATCTCGGATGGCTTCCAAAAGACGGAGAACCCCTAAACCGACAGCATCGACAGTATATTCAGGAGCATCAAAACTGACTCGGACGTGAGACTGTGCTCCTAAATTATAAATTTCCACAGGTTCTACCTCCTCCAAAATACGACGGAGAGTAGTACCATCGGTTAAATCCCCATAATGGAGAAATAAACGTGCATCTTGACTATGAGGATCAACATAAATATGATCAATCCGGTCTGTATTAAACGTAGAACTTCGTCGGATAATCCCATGAACTTCATAGTCTTTTTCGAGGAGTAACTCCGTCAAATAAGAACCATCTTGACCTGTAATCCCAGTAATGAGAGCTCGTTTACGTTGCGTCATCTGAAATAATTCCTTTACCAATTTCAACTCAAAGGGCAAGAGGTAACTTCTTCCTGCCGGTTATCTTCAATTTTCTACTTTAACCTAAAAGCTAAAACCGGACGTTAGGGAACTCTAAAGAAATGATGAAGGATGTACCGCGTTCCCCTGGAAGTTTCTCCTAGGGTAGGGTAAAGGATGAAAGCAAAATCACAATTGCCTATCCACATAGGGGTAGGAAATCATCCCTCATCGTTATTGGTTATTGTGGATGGATTCTTCTCTTGAGTTCCCCTTCCCAACATGACTAAAAACGATTAGTAAGCACCGTTATTGTTGGGAAAAATTACAACGCCAACGGTTTTGATAATAATCCACAAATCCATCCAGAAATTTTTGGCATTTACATAGTAAAGATCAATCTGGACACGACGAGGATAGGGGATGTCATTGCGTCCAGAAACTTGCCATAGACCTGTAATTCCGGGTCTAATGGTCAAAATTTTATCCATGTAACGACCATATTTGGGTAATTCCTCTTCCACAAGAGGTCTTGGTCCCACAACGCTCATATCTCCCTTCAACACATTCCAAAATTGAGGAAATTCATCTAAGCTTGTCACTCTTAAGAATTTCCCAATCCAAGTAATTCTGGGATCGTGTTTCAGTTTGAAATTGTCTTCAAATTCTTGACGAATATGCGGGTGTTTTTCCATCATTTGCACCAGCACTTCATCGGCATTTTGTACCATTGTTCGGAATTTGAGACAATTGAAAACTTTACGGTTTGTCCCGACTCTTTCTTGAACGTAAAAGATGGGACCCGGAGAACTGCTAAGAATTAGCACTGCTAAAAGCAGGTACACCGGGGCAAACAAAATTAAAACGGCTAGGGAAAACACAATGTCAAATAACCGCTTGATAAACTCTCCGTTCAGAGCTGCTAGAGATAGATCCCTATATCTATCTCTGGGTCCGACGGGCTGAAAACCCCGTCTGACAATAGCTCGGATTATTTTACCGGAGATGAGTTGGCTGTCCGCAGTCATCTTACTCCTTCCATTCACATCACACCACACAGTCCTGATCATAAAGCCTCAAGAGGCAAGGATGAAGGATTAAATCAGAAGTCTGAAACTTTTTTTTCATATCCCCTCTTCCCTCTCTTCCCTCTACCTCTGTCACTTTATAGTCTCTTTTGCCTAGTTTCTAGGGTTTGACAGGGAAATTCGCGAAGTTTTCAGGCCCGATGATGGCTAAATTTTGGTATTGCCTATTCGTGGGATGATAGGGTTGTAGGGGTAGCACCCCTGTACCCTATATTGGTTTTGGGGCAACCACGGCGGGATTGTCCCTACAATATCATCGCTTAATTGTGCAACGCCTAAAATTTTCGCGTTTGGAATTGTTGATAACACTCAGTGAGAAACTTGACATAGTTTTGGGCAAATATTGTGGGGCTAAATCTTTCTGCGTTTTCCCGGCCGGCTTTAGGTTGAAATTGGCTAGACTTTTCCTCGAATGTCACGATCGCGTCTCCTAAAGAAGTTTCATTTTGTTGGCTAAATAATAACCCGGTCCCGGTTTCTGGATATTGACGAATATCAAGGACGGTTTCTAAGGCTCCCCCCGCCCGATATGCAATAACGGGAGTCCCGCAAGCTTGGGCTTCAACGATCGCGATGCCAAAGTCTTCACAGGCACTATAAACAAAGGCCTTAGCTTGGGCCATATATTTTTCCACAACTTCATGGGGTTGCCAACCTAAAATTTGGACATTAGGTTGGGCAAGTTCTCGAATTTTCGGGAGTTCGGGGCCACTACCAATCACAACTAAGGGGAGTCCTAATTGATTAAACGTTTTAACAATGATGGAAACTTTCTTATAACTAACTAAACGACAAACGGTGAGATAAAAATCCTCTTTGGAAGGAGTAAGGGGAAATCTGTCTAAATTGACTGGGGGATAAATAACTTCAGCGCGACGACGATAACAACGCCAGATCCGTCGCGCCGTATGTTCGGAGTTCGCGATAAAGTAGTCCACACGATTCGAGGAAATGACATCCCATTGGCGGATACGATGGAGTAAATAACGCGTCAAGATGCCTATAATTCCTTTTCCGGCGGGGGAACTCTCCAAATAATCAAAAGTCATTTCCCACGCGTAACGCATGGGTGTATGACAGTAACAGAGGTGCATTTGTTGGGGAGTGGAGATCGCGCCTTTAGCAACCGCGTGGGAGGAGGAGAGAATAATGTCATAGTCTCTGAGGTCCAGTTGTTCGATCGCGATCGGTAAAAGGGGTAAATATTTTTGAACACCATTGAGAGCACCCGGAAAATGTTGTAAAAAGGTTTTGCCAATGTTTCGGCCATAGAGATAACTTTGAGGATTTGTGGATTCAAAGTCAATGAGCGCGTAAACATCGGCATCAAAGTGTTTAAGAATTTCTTGGACAACTAATTCTGAACCACCAGTGGCTTTTGGTGTGAGCCACTCATGGACTAGGGCATATTTCAACGACACAGTGCTATTCCGATTATTTGTGGACAAACAATACCTTACTGTCTCATGAGACATCTCCAAAAATTATGGTAGGGACACGGCAATGCCCTGTCCCTACCATGTTTTTTGGTTTTTTTTTGAAACCGCAGATAAACGCAGATAAACGCAGATGGGGATAAACACAGATATTTTGGTGATGGAAGAAGGCGATCAGGTTAAATTTTGTAGGGGCTCTTTCACCGAAATTTCTCCTACCCACAAATAACCTTCATAAACCCGCCCCCACCCCACCCGTCACTGGGGGCGGTTTTTTTATTATGGGTTGGTGAATTATCGGCAAAAGTAGGGGCGATCGCGTGTTTATTTAGGAAGCACTGGTTAATCCTAAGCGCGAGATCGTGATTTTGACTTCTCCCAAGGAGCGCGATCGCGCATTGAGATTAATAGACATCTGCAACAACTATTGTGGCGCAGGCATCTTGCCTGCGATTGACATGATTTTTACCAGATGTCTAATACAACTCCATTTGGTTATTAAACTCCACAACAACCGCTTCTTGGGCTAAACGATCGCGTGTTGCACAGGCGAATTTCTGGACTTTGGTCAAATTCTGATCAAATTTTTCCTGCGTCATTTGAGACTTGATCCAGATATTAACATCAAAAAGAAGTTCACCTTGGGAACCAATATAAGTGCCGATTTCCAGCCAGACTCGGCTGCCCCCAAAGGTTTCAGAGATCAGCTTAATCCCCCTTACCACCTGATCAAGTGAGGGCAGAAAATAGCGAAATGAAAAGTGAATGGGGATTTGAAGCGCGATCGCGCAGTTCCACTTCTGAACAGAATCGAAGCCAGAATCGCAGGTGATAGGGCTCGTTTCTGTGCCGTTGTATGTTATGTTAGTCATGGTATTTTCGATCGTTGGTGTAACGTTGTTTATGGACAACCGCATCAGCGATTTTTCCTTTGATTTGGGTAAAAAAGAGACACGATCGCGCTGAGTTACGCGGCTGATTTCCGAGGGGATAAAGCATATTGAGGAGACTCCGAAAAACTCGTTGTTTTTGTCTTCTCATTATTGCTTTTTGGTAAAGTCACAAAAACAATAACAGCCGCGATGAAGAATATGAAAAACCACACTCCCAAGGAATTATCGGGCTCATTTACAAATCGGATGGGTTTGTTGCAGAAACAGCAAAAACGCTGCTCAGGGTGATCAGGGTGCGCTGTGATATGACAGCCCGGTTTGCCATCAAAATCGTGGGGGCAAGACATAACTAAAACCTCCTAATTTTTTTGGGTAAAGGAAATCCGAATCGCGATCGGATTTCCTGAGTGATTAATCTTCCACTACCAGCTCTAAGGAAGCGCGCCGCCACGAGTAACAATGGAGCGAAATAGCCCAATCACTCGATACATTACGCACGTTGTGAATTTGCCATTTGTCTACGAAAAACGGGCGCAGTTGGCGGCTTTCTTCTTTGGAAAAAACGAAAAACTTATTGTGACTGACGTGGTAGAGGGTATGCTCGATCGCGCCGTAAAGAGGCAAAACGATCGCGATCGAGTCATAGTGATCGTGTCGTAAAGACGAACTACCAGGAGCCCAAAAGCATAAACCACATTCAAACAAAGGGTTTGAGCCTAAGAGCAACCACCAGTAGTGACCTTTTTCGGAATATTCCAAACGCGGTTCTACCAGGCTGAGATCCTTGGGCAGTAATGCTTTGAGGATTTTGAGTCCCAGGGAGGGTTGATCCAGTAACCCCTTAAGAGTCTCAAGAAGTTTCGCTTTAATCACGATTTCTTCCCCTTGAAAGGGTGTGAGAGGTACATTTTGTTTTACAATCTGCATAGCTGTACGTCGTTCGATTGGTGGATAAAACCACTAAATCGGGCGGCTTCCCTGGCAGGAAACCTTTTTGCCCTATTTAGTTTTCTAGGTGCTCTGGCTAGGCTGTTGCCTAACCTGAAACCATTATTGACATTGGCATTTAGCCTGTCGAGCTCAGCTATTGTGCAGAATTTGACAAAATTGAAAATTTATGGTATAGGCATCACGAAATGGCATCACGAGACAAACTGTCCCCGATGGGACAAGAAATGATTGAAGTGGCTATTCGCTCTAAAAAATGGGAAAACGTTGATGAGGAATTGTGCAAAGCAGCAACTAGGAAAATATTGAAACTCCAACGTTGTATTGATATTCAACAAGGATTAAACTATCAACAGGTGGATCGACTAATTAATGATGGTTATTTGCACGATACATTAAGAAAAATTTGTCGAAAAGATCCGCAGTTTCAGTTGTCAAAGCAAAGGCTAAATTCCCAGGATATTGATAACCTCATTGAGGAGGGACTTATACAAGGTGCTGGGGTATCTCCTGGGACGTGCAGGCGTTTTCGGGAAGGAGAATGTATTGAAAGAAAAGCTTTTAAAATTCTTTGCAAAACCTTAGACGTTTCCTATGAATCAGCCGTTTTTTCCCCCGTCAGTGAAAATCAAAAATTTGCCGATCATGAAAAACAGCTAAAACTAAAATTGGCTTTAGGGGGATTTAACCACCTAAATCAGTGGTTAGATTTTAATCAACTTACTCATCATAAAACCATTCCGCTTTATATTAAAAATAATTCCTCAAAAACCGAGAGGGCAAAATGGCTATTAAATTGTCTGATTAAAAATTTTAGTCAGCAGAGAACTCCTTGCCCTCAGCCACTTCTTATTAATTTGAGTGTTAAGAGTTCAACGGAAGCCAAAATTAACTCCTTATTTGTGAAACTGGCAACTGCCCTGAAAAACCAGAAAAAGTTGGGAATAACACTTAAAAACAATTCTACCATGCCTGAGATTGCCCAGGCGATCGCGTCATTTATCCGGCAGAAAGATTCAATTATTTTAGTGTTTGATGAAGTTGAAAAATTAGGTCACGATATTGTCGATCAAATCAGCAAACAATTTTGGAAACCCTTAACCGAAGAAATTTCTCGATACCACAGACTTGAATCTTTCCAAAATTGTTTAATTTTATGCTATATTGGGACAGAAAACCCCCAAATAAAGGCAAGGATTCCTTGGCAAATAAATGTGGCTGATATGTTTAAAAAAGAAGATTTAATGACATGGATGAATCACCCTCAAGTTCTTTCCTGTGCCGAAATTAAAAGTGTAGAAGAAATGGTCAATAAAGTCGAAGAGATATGGAGTTTATTAAAATGTGAAAATCAGGCCGAACCAGAAGCTTTGCTAAAAGCGATTTATGAAAACTTTAACTGTGAATGGGATGAGGATTGGACAACATGGCAAACACCAACTCTGTGAAAAAATATACCGGAAAAATTCGACCTATTGCAGGCACACCGGACCCCGAAACGGGAGGACTTCTTTACCCCTATCTCCCAGATGATGAACTGGTAAATGCTGTCAATTGGGCTATCCACCTCCGCCGTCCTCTCTTGCTTGAAGGACAACCCGGAGGCGGTAAAACTGAATTGGCCCGTGCCGTGGCATTTGAACTAAATTTGCCTTATAAATATTACTGTGCCAAATCGACTAGCAAGGCTGAAGAGTTATTATATTCCTTTGATACTATTGCCCGTTTGCGCGATGCACAATTAGCAGGAAGTCCGCTTTTTTGTAATAATCAAAATGAAATTGATAAAATTAGAGATGCTGAGACTTATGTCAGCTTAGGAGTCTTGGGGGAAGCTTTCCACAGTCAAAAACAAACCGTCGTTTTAATTGATGAAATTGATAAAGCTGATGTCGATTTTCCTAACGACTTGCTTCTGGAGTTAGACAAAAAAGAGTTTACGATAAAAGAACTAAAAGACAGAGAATGTAAAGAGTCCAAACCCCCACGCCTGCCCTATAAAATTGTCGCGAACCGAGACCAAAGTCCCATTATTTTCATCACTAGCAACTCCGAAAAAAAGCTATCTGATGCTTTCTTGCGTCGCTGTCTCTACCATTATGTCGAATTTCCTAGTGAGACTCGCCTTAAACAGATTATTGATGAGCGCTACAAGCACGAGAAGAAAAAACCACAACCGCAGTTATTAAAGCAAGCTTTAGACATTTTCCTGCAACTGCGTGAAAATATGGTTGACGATGAAGAGGAGAGAGAAACAACGAAAAATATCAGCACCAGTGAATGGATCGATTGGGTTGATTTAATCACGGCTAAACCAGCCGAATTTAAACAACAGTTAAAAGCAGGGAAACTTCCTTTTGGTGAAATTCTCCTCAAAAGTCAAACCGATCGCGCTCGTTATCGGGATCTAAAATCAGAAGAGGAGGATTTAACATGAACCCCGCGGACAAATTCGACATCCTCAATTTATTCACAAAACTGAGGAAAGAAGGTCTACCATTAATCCTCGATGACTATCAACTTGCCTTAGACGCACTGGCAAACCCCGCACCAACCTTTAATCTTCACTCCTGGGAATCAGTAGTGCAATTGTGTCGCCGTTTGTGGGTAAAATCCCGCGAACAAAACCGCATTTTTGACAATTGCCTCGAACAAATCATCCCACAATGGAGTACCTCGAAACTAAAGGGAAAAGAAAAAACCCCAAGGGAAAACGCACTGAAATCAACCATTCCCACCAGTGCCGAAAACTTCGATACAACTTCCCCAAATCAAACCCCTCTCCTCCCTCCCAAAACACCCGACTTACCACAAGAAAAAGTAGTCAAAACCATTGGCAGAATTGCCAAACCCGATGACAACTACATCCCCCTTAAAGTCTCGAAAACTTATCTGCCAGCATCTCCCCAACAAATGCACCAAAGTTGGCTAACTTTGCATTCTCCTCAATTTGTCGGCATTCCCACAGAAATTGACATTGATGCCACGATCGCGCAAATTAAAAAAGCAGGAATATTCTTTGAACCCGTCATCGTGCCCCCCCAGCAACCGCGCCTAGAATTGCTATTACTAATTGATCGACAAGGCTCAATGGTTCCCTTTCACGGATTAGCGCGGCAATTGATAGAAACAGCCATTGTCGGAGGACATTTCGGGAAAATCGAGAAATATTATTTTGAAAATTACCCAGACGATGACTTTTATCTCGATCCCGAATGTTGGCAAAGCAAAAGAATGGGATGGCTACTCTCTCGACAAAATCTTCAACAAACCTCAGTCTTGATTTTTAGCGATGCAGGGGCAGCACGAGGAAAATTTAACCCAAAACGCCTTCAGGCAACGGAACTATTTCTGAGGAAGTTAAAACTCCATTGCCCCGTCATCATTTGGTTAAACCCACTTCCCAAAGAGCGCTGGAAAAAAACCACCGCAGAAGATATCGCGAACCTTAGCCCCCTTGTTACCATGTTTGAATGCCACCGACGCGGTTTTGCCAACGCGATCGCGCACTTGCAAGGAGAGAAAAGAAGCCGATGAGCCCCGCCCCCGAAGAAGATCCCAAAATCACCATCGCGAGGGAAAGAATCGAAACCTTCGCCCAAAAATTTGGCATCGCGCACCTGTACTTAGCCTATCACTGCGCCTTTCCCCTAGCATTGACTCCCACCCTCGCGTACCAAATTTGGGGAGAATTTCAGCACGACAACCACAATCAACACCTCAACATTCCTTGGGTAGCCGTTGCCGACTTACTTTTATCCAACCTCTGCAATGAAGTAGAAGCCGAACTCTACGAAATGGATCTCGCCGTCCGCACTGTCTTATTAAATGAATTAAAACTAGACGCGAAATTCGGCAAAACTCGACTGAATGAATTATCGAATTTTCTCCTCGAATTTGTCAAGAAACAACTGCGAAGTAAAAAGCCACAATCTCCTGATGTCGCACAACTTCATGAGTGGATTGCACTTGCCTACGTTAAACCCACCCAAGCAGCGCGGAAAATAGCTTTAATGTTAGATCAACAAGATTGGGGCAATCAATTAGAATTAGTCCGCCTTGCTTCTGTCATAGAAACCTTTGTTGAACCCTTAGCAGAATTTGAGGCACTGCTGACTTATGGACACGCGATGGGAAAATATGGACGCGGAGACAAAGCAGGTGCAGAGGATGATTTTGCTAGGTTGGGAAAGGGAAAGCAGGAACTAGAAATAGCAGGAGTACACCTGCAAGTCCCCAAGTTTTTCACCTTTGAAACAGTCACGGTTAATAAGAAAGGCGAAATCATCCAGCGTCAAACCAAAAAGGCGCAATACTTTACCGAAGACTTAGGCAACGGAGTCACCTTCGATATGGTTTACATCCCCGGAGGCACTTTCGGAATGGGTTCACCTGAAACCGAAGTAGAAAGCCGTGATAGTGAAAAACCGCAACATCCGGTGACAATTGAACCATTTTTCATGGGTAAATATACCGCGACACAAGCCCAGTGGAAAGCCGTGGCTCAATTGCCTAAAATTGAACGAGACTTAGATGACGATCCTTCTTGGTTTAAAGGTGACAATCGGCCTGTAGAGCAGGTTTCCTGGCTCGACGCGGTAGAATTTTGTGCCAGACTCTCTGAAAAAACAGGACGTAATTACCGCTTACCGAGTGAAGCCCAATGGGAATATGCCTGTAGAGCAGGTACGGAAACGCCCTTTCATTTTGGGGAAACCATCACCACAGATTTGGCCAACTATAACGGCAACGAAACCTACCTTGATGCACCAAAAGGTAAGTATCGAGGAGAAACAGTTGATGTAGGCAGTTTTCCCCCCAATGCCTTTGGGCTTTACGAAATGCACGGCAACGTCTGGGAGTGGTGCGCCGATCCTTGGCACAGTAACTATCAAGGAGCGCCTACCGATGGAAGAGTCTGGGATGAAGAAGATAATGATAATCGTTATCAAAATAGAGTTGATTTATTAGTCATGTCAAGAAATGATGACAGAACCCGGCTGCTGCGCGGTGGTTCGTGGCTCTATGATCCGCGGGCTTCCCGTTCGGCCCTTCGCAACTATTATGCGCCGGACGCCCGCGGCAACAACATCGGTTTTCGTTTTGTCTGTGTGGCTGCGTGGACTAAATAGCCCTTGACACTTTTGCCCTTTTGTGCTATGCGCTTCTTGCTTTTACACTCGCCCTCCCCGCGTAGCGGGGTCGATATTTTTGGAGGCAAAAAAATCAATTTGCATTTATGGGTAGGTTGGGTTGAGGTACGTTCGCGTCGCGTGCGCGCAGCGCAAAACCCAACTTATCAAACTTTGGTGTTGGGTTTCACTGCGCTCAACCCAACCTACGGCGCGATTTGTGTCAATCCCCATCAGCGTTAAGGAGCGTTTATCAGCGGTTAAAAAAAACCAAATTACATGGTAGGGGCTCTTTCGCCAATATCATTGACAATCACCAACCAATGATAAAAACCCGCCCCGATGCCGTCGCAAATAGAGGTTATTAATTGGGTGGGGGCGGGTTTATGAAGGTTATTTGTTATTAGGAAAATTGGTAGGTGAAAGAGCCCCTACAGTGAAAACGGCTGTAAGAAAACGGGTTGTAGGGACAAAAAAAGACTAGCTTTTCCCGAAGCCAGTCAAGTCAAAAAAAAATTCCGTTGTTTTCTCATTAAGAGGAAACCCAAACGAGTGTTCCCAAGCGGAGCACGCGTGTAGAGAGGTGCTTATTTCCTCGTCAGAGGAGATTTTAGCAGTAAAAAGGAAAATTTCATCAAAAAAAAATATCGTGATCCTGGGGTGATATCCGAACATTTCGGGAAAGATTTTACATCATATCCCGCGATGGGGAGTGTTACGGTAGGGGCGGGTTTGCCGATATCTTTGACAAATACCGACAAATGATAAAAACCCGCCCCAGAGCGCCCCGAATCGAGGTTATGGGTGGGGTGGGGGCGGGTTTATGAAGGTTATTTGTTGGTAGGAAAATTGGTGGGTGAACCCGCCCCGACAAAATCCTATAATGGTAAGGGTTTCGAGACATTTTTGACACCGACAAAGGAGAAAAACCCGGGATCTTGTTGCCCATTCGCAGGATGATAAGGTTGTAGGGGTAGTGCCAGAGTGCCTACCCAACCCCCGTGCCTACCCAATCCCCGTGCCTATCGCCGTGCCTACCCAACCCCCTTCAGGGGCAGCAGAGGGGGCAACCACGGGGGGATTGCCCCTACAAGATCATCTAATTCCACGCCAAAAAAACTAGCTTAGAGTATTTAGCTGTTAATCAACTGCTGAAAATCCGCCAAAGAAGCAATAGTTACAGCCTGCTTTAGCAGATTTTCTAATTGATTGATATCCTCAAGTTTATTAATAGTTTCTCGCAAAGGACTCGGTACTACTTCAAACCGAATTTCGAGGATATCTATGATATGTTTTTGACAGCTAGTAAGCCTCCCTGTTTGTATTCCCAAACGCTCAATACTGGTAACATAAGGCATGATTTTTTCCTCCTCAAAACGCTTAATTTCTCTCTGAAAACTATTATCTAATGGCTGGGGAAGTGTCTGCTCAGAGAGAGAAAGAAAATGAACCACAAAGGCACAAAGGCACAGAGAGGGGAATGCGCGATCGCGGGGTTTTTCTAGGCGATTGGCGGGAAGGTTTTGGGGCAACCACTTCTGGATTGCCCCTAGGATATCATCGCTTAATTGTGCAACGCCAAAAAAACGAGATGGGAGTATTTAGCTATTAATCAACTGCTGAAAATCCGCCAAAGAAGCAATGGTTACAGCCTGTTTTAGCAGGTTTTTTAATTGATTGATATCCTGAATTTGATTAGTGGCATTTACCAAATCAGTTGGTACTGTTGTGAAGCGCACCTGTAGGATAGAAATAATATTTTCTCTCATCGTTTTTTCTATTCCTAAACGCTCAATACTGGTAACATAAGGCATGGTTTTTTCCTCCTCAAAACGCTTAATTTCTGTCTGAAAACTATTATCTAATGGCTGGGGAAGCGCCATCAACCAATCAATTAATCGGAATAATTCCCGAATATCTTCCCGACTGTAACCCTGTTGATAAAGACCTTTTATGATCCTCAGTTTCCATTGTAACCGATCTTCAGGTTTTTGGCGAGTCCCCTGGGTTTTCAAATGTGCCATGATAATCGCACTAAAAGGGTTTAGGCTTTGCTCTAAAGCATTCCATTGCTGTTGATAGTCTAGCAATTTCGTCAGCACAAACTTTAACAACACTTGAGAGCCACCAATGTTGTATTCAAACTGAGTAGGATACCAACTAGGAGAATCATCGGCTAAAACCGCTAAACTTAATACTTTTTGCCGATAAACTCCAAAGATGCGACTATTATAAACATACATCCGTTCGGCAAAATTAGCTTGATATTGACTCTGGACTTCTACATGAATTAAAATCCATGTTTCTGTACCATCTTTCAGCCAAACTTTGACTAATTTATCCGCGGTTCGTTCTCCTATTTCATCATCGCGTGTCACTTGTTGCAAGACAGTATCAAGAAATTCATACTCCCTTGTCCAGTCAACGATCGCGTTAACATCAGGAAACAACAATTCTATAAAAGGTTGAAAGTAAATCGAAATCGCTTCTTTCCACGGATTATCATATTCATCACGGGATTCGATCATTATTTCCCTCATATTTTTCGGTGATTAATTAATATTATTATACTAGACTATTGACAAAATTGCTATCATTTTTTATAAAAGATACGAGTAGTTTATCTGGTTATTTGTGAGAGAAAAAGTGTATGATAAGAGAGAGAAAAAAAATCAACCACAAAGGCACAAAGGCACAGAGAGGAGAAGGCACGATCGCGTATATGTAGGGAGACGGCACTGCCGTGTCCCACAGATGTTAGGATTAGTATAATTTAAGACTTGACTTTCCCCTTAAGTGGAGACTTTACCATAGAGAAATAAAGATATTGTTGGGGCAAGGGGGACTTATGGAAACTATTCATCTACAAGTCACGGGAATGGGATGTGCGGCTTGTGCCGATCGCGTGGAAAAGGCGATTTCTCATGTCAATGGGGTTGTGGAGTGTCATGTCAATTTTGGGGCACAACAGGGGACGGTGATTTATCATCCTGAAAAAACCGATTTCACCCAGATTCAAGACGCGGTAACTGACGCGGGTTATGGAGTAACTCCCCTCGATCAAGTAGAAAAAGACTCCCTGGAAAAGGAACAATTAAAAACCCAAAAAGAGTTAACCCAAAAAGTAATAATTAGTGGCATTTTTAGTAGTCTTTTAGTGATCGGTTCCTTACCCATGATGCTCGGATTACATTTACCATTTATCCCGATGTGGTTACACGATCCTGTCATGCAATTAATTTTCACCACACCCGTGATATTTTGGTGTGGAAAATCATTTTTTATCGGTGCATGGAAAGCGACAAAAAATCGCTTTACCGATATGAATAGTCTGATCGCGCTTGGTACGGGTTCCGCGTATCTTTACTCCCTATGGGTAACATTTTCTCCGAAGACTTTTACCCAACAAGGGTTAAAACCTGATGTTTATTATGAAAGTGCATCGGTAATTATTACCTTAATTCTCTTAGGTAAATTACTCGAACATCGGGCGAAAGGTAAAACCTCCGACGCGATCCGTAAATTAATGGGTTTACAAGCCAAAACCGCCCGTATTATTCAGGATAATAATGAAATAGAAATTAACATTGAAGATGTCAAAGTTGGTGATATTGTAATGGTACGCCCAGGGGAGAAAATTCCCGTAGATGGGGAAGTAATAGAGGGCAATTCTCTCGTCGATGAGTCAATGGTAACGGGTGAAAGTATCCCTGTGATGAAATACCCCGGTGATGACGCGATCGGGGCTACTATTAATAAAAATGGTAGTTTTAAGTTGAGAGCATTAAGGGTAGGAAAAGAGACTGTTTTAGCACAAATTGTTCAATTAGTGCAAGAGGCACAGGGTTCAAAAGCACCGATTCAAAAATTAGCTGATCAAGTGATTAGTTGGTTTGTTCCCGTGGTAATGTCGATCGCGTTTATTACATTTATTATTTGGTTTGGAGCGACGAAAAATTTAACTTTCGCGATGACAAGTGCGGTAAGTGTTTTAATTATCGCGTGTCCTTGTGCCTTGGGGTTAGCGACTCCTACTTCGGTGATGGTGGGAACAGGAAAAGCCGCGGAATATGGGATTTTAATTAAGGACGCGGAGAGTTTACAGTTAGCTCATCAATTAACAACTATTGTCTTAGATAAAACGGGGACTTTAACTCAGGGAAAACCGACGGTAACAGATTTTATGACGGTACAGGGAACGGTTAATCATAATGAGATGAAACTGTTGAGATTAGTCGCGGCTCTTGAGAGTAAATCGGAACATCCATTAGGGGAAGCTATTGTGGAATATGCCAAAATTCAAGGGGTAAATTTGCCCTTTCCTGAGTCAAAGGATTTTGACGCGATCGCGGGGATGGGAATAGAGGGTATAGTGTCGGATCATTTAGTGCAAATTGGCACAAGTCGATGGATGAAGGAGTTAGGAATTGAGATTAAAGTGGAGACGGTGAATGGGGTAGTTTTGCGAGATAATCAGTTTATTTGGGAGATGAATGGTAAGACGACGGCTTGGATCGCGGTGGATGGAGAGATAGAGGGTTTAATCGCGATTTCTGATGGGGTGAAACCGACTTCATTACCGGCAATTCAAGCTTTACAAAAGATGGGATTGGAAGTGATAATGTTAACGGGGGATAATCAACAAACGGCTAATGCGATCGCGAAAGAGTTAGGTATTAATCGCGTTTTTGCCGAAGTGCGCCCCCAAGAAAAAGCCGCGATCGTTCAATCTTTACAACAAGAGAAAATCACAGAAAAAATCCCTCGCAAAAAAAATCCCTTCTTCCCTCTTCCTTCTTCCTTCTTCCCTCTTCCTTCTTCCTTCGTTGCAATGGTAGGGGATGGAATCAATGATGCACCCGCGTTGGCTCAAGCCGATGTAGGAATCGCGATCGGTACGGGCACAGATGTCGCGATCGCGTCTAGTGATATTACCTTAATATCGGGTGATTTAATGGGAATAGTGAGCGCGATCGAATTAAGTCGAGCCACGATGAAGAATATTCGGCAAAATTTATTTTTTGCCTTTATTTATAATATTTTGAGTATTCCGATCGCGGCAGGGATTTTATATCCATTGACGGGATGGTTATTAAATCCGATTATTGCCGGAGGCGCGATGGCAATGAGTTCGGTTTCCGTGGTGACAAACGCGTTACAATTACGTAAATTTCAACCCCGCGTCAGGATAAATTAGCTCTCAGAAACCGGGTTTCTTCGCCATTGAGAAACCGGGTTTCTTCCCAAAATCTCCTAGGATGCAGAGATGATCACAGAAACCCGGTTTCTTTCCCCCACATTAATACCTGTTATACTTTTCAGATGATATAATATTAGCGAGTAAATTTACACCAACTTTTAAATAGGAGTATTCACCAATGCAACTAGAAGACTATTTTGATTTTCAGCGACCTGATGATATTCGGGTCAAAGGAACGCGAATCGGCATTGAAACTATCCTATATGATTTCATTCATCGCGATCGCACTCCCGAACAAATTGCCCAAACTTATCCATCTCTTAACTTAGAACAAGTTTATGCTACTATCCTTTATTATCTGCATAATAAAGAGGCAGTTAGTAACTACATCGCGGATTGGTTAGAGTGGAGTCATCAGCAACTTAAAGCCCAACAACTTAATCCGTCTCCCTCTGCTATCCGCCTGAGAAAACTGAGAGCCGAAAGAGGAGTTGTTGAGCAAGCATAATGCCTTTAAAATATTTGCTGGATGAAAATGTAGATCCGATCTACAAAGTGGGATTAAGTAAAAATGAGTCTGATTTAATCGTTTGGGCTGTGGGTGAACCTCAGTGTCCCCCTAGAGGTACTTTAGATCCAGAAATTTTACTTTGGTGCGAGGAGTATAATTTTATATTGGTGACGAATAACCGTAAATCTATGCCTGTCCACTTGGTCGATCATATCAATGCAGGTGGTCATATACCAGGCATTTTTCTTCTCAATGTTAAGTTAACTATAGGGCAGAATGTTGAGGAGTTAATTTTTTTATCCCAGGTATCTTTTGAAGATGAATATCAAGATCAGCTTATTCATTTGCCTCATAGTTATGTTTTAGGAGTGCAATAGTAGGATGAATATCAAAATCGATTAGTTCATTTGCGAGAGATTTTTTGAATAAGTTTGTCAAGGGCGATCGCGAGAAACCGGGTTTCTTTTTTGGTTCCCACAGATAACTGATGATATCCACAACAGAAACCCGGTTTCTTTCCCCCAACAGCAGAAACCGGGTTTCTTTCCCCCAGGCGCGATCGCCGCCTTAACTTAGCCAGTAATCAAAGGATAATCCATATTTAGCTGCCAATTTTCATCCATAAATTGCAGATTCTCATCATAAATAATAGTCAGTTCACCGAAATCTTTAGTTGCATTATCATTTAACGAATCTTCAGCAGCGCTGCGTTCAGCTTTCAGAGCAAATTTCAGTTTAATCCAGCGTTTTTTACCAGTAACACCAATGGAACTGCTAACTAACTCAGTAGACAGGGAACGAGGTAAAGTAATTTCTTCATAAAATTCATCTTGTTCATCCCAGTAACCGCAGATTTTATAATCGCATAATTCCAAATGTTCTGTCACCAGTTCGTTAGCATTTAGATTTTCTAATACTTCTGTTAAATCTTGCCAAACTGGGTGAGTTTTTAATTGTAGTTTTGTCATGGTTGGTTGCTGATTAATGTTCTGTTACAAAACCAGGAAAATGTAAGACTCCATCTATTACTCTGGCATGAAAGCGGCGATCGCCTCCTTTCCCTAACACTTTTGATTTAAAATCAAACCCTTCAATTTCTGAAGAAACCAGACCAATATTACCGCGAGGGGGAACAATTCCTTTTTCAATTGCTTTTAAATGTTTATGATTCTGGTCATATTTTATCCCTAGTTGGATTTGCTCTTTGCTAAAAGATACTAACTGACCATTGGTTGTTTGGTATATTGTATCAGGCTGAATTTCTGCCCAGCTATTGGGTAGAGTTTCCATTGAATTTTTCACTGAGATTGGTAAATTTTATTCTAAACCAGTTCCTCTAACTTTGCAGCGCCCCTAACAAATTATCCTGACTGGGGGAAAACCTCGCAGTAGGGGCGAAGCATTCCGGCAGGAAATATGAGAGTAAAACCAATAACCTATATACCGTGCCCCATTGGTGACAAGTTAAGGAAAAGGGGAAATTGTCAAGGGTGGTATTTACAGTGGTCAAAAATAGTGGGAAACTCAATCGTCACAAGTAATTGAGCGATCTCACTAGCCATGACCACCAGCAAAAA
>Ga0209812_10000281_pt1 | contig 47748 bp, 43 predicted proteins | sample JI71714BDNA_FD_187502 | JGI IMG/M metagenome (GOLD analysis project Ga0209812, IMG submission 187502) | Wastewater effluent complex algal communities from Wisconsin, to seasonally profile nutrient transformation and Carbon sequestration -... | ecosystem: Engineered > WWTP > Effluent > Algae...
TTCTGGAGGGGGTGGTGCTGTCGGGCGGCGAGGCGACAACCTGGCCCGGTCTGGGCGACTTTGCGGCCCAAGTGAAAGCGATGGGATTCGCGGTCAAGCTTGATACTAACGGGTTGCGCCCCGATGTGGTCGCCCAGATGCTGGATCGCAGGCTGATCGATCATGTCGCACTCGACTACAAGGCACCACCGGAACGGTTCCGCGCTGTCACCGGCACTGTCGCCTTCCCCCGCTTCGCCCGCACGCTCGATCTGCTGTGCGGACAGGATCGAGTGACGTACGAAGTGCGTACGACCGTCCACGACGCGCTGCTGGACGAAGGTGACATTCTGGCGATCGCAACCGACCTCGCGCGGCGCGGCTATCGTGGCAAACTGGCGGTGCAGCAAGCCGTTGTCGAAAACGACCGCCCCCTGCTCGGCTCGCTGCCGCCTTTGGGACGTAAGGTTGACCAGGCGTGGCTCGCAGCGCAGCCAAGTCTGGCGCTGGACTTCCGATAGGATTGCTCAGTCACCCTGCCGCCGAAACACTCTCGTGCCATCCGTGAATCGAACAGCTTAGGTTCAAAGCCGGACACATTGCGCCGACCCTGCCCCACCACTGTGGTGAACACACCCTGAACCTTTGCGACTCGTTCAGGAAGCCCTTCGAAAAGGAGCGGCTCTCGGAGTCGCGCCTCCCGATGGCCGAATCTGGAAGAGTGACTGTGTTTCCGCTTAGACCTTGCTACGGCTTCCTCAGCATTCTAAACCCTCGGTGACGGGGCGAAGCAACCTCCCGTTCAGGCCGAGAAAAGCCCAAGCGTTGCCTCGTAGCCTTGCCGTTGTTGGCAAGGTCTTTTGTGCGAGGTCATCTTGGCGTCATCGGCTCTCACCCATTCCGTCGCTTTTGTCGATCTGCTGCGGGCGTTCACCCGCATCGGCCTGCTCAGCTTTGGCGGACCTGCGGGGCAGATCGCGCTGATGCACCGCGAGTTGGTGGAAGAGCGTAAATGGGTGGCCGAGGAGGATTTCCTCCACGCGCTCAATTTCTGCCACCTGCTCCCCGGCCCCGAAGCGCAGCAGCTCGCCACATGGATCGGGTGGCGGCTGCATGGCTGGCGCGGCGGGCTGGCCGCGGGGCTGCTGTTTGTCATTCCGGGCGCGGCCATCATTCTGGCGCTGTCGGTGCTCTATGCCATCGCTGCCAACCTGGCATGGGTCGAAGCGCTGTTCCTCGGCGTGAAAGCGGCGGTGCTGGCGATTGTGGTGCAGGCCTTGTTGCGAATTGCCGGACGTGCGCTGGATACGGTGTTGAAGCGTGCGCTGGCGGTGGCCGCGTTTGTCGGACTCTTCCTGTTCGATCTGCCATTTCCGCTGATCGTGCTGGGTTCCGGGGTGATTGGAATGGCGGTCGCAGCGTGGCGCCCTGCCCTGTTGGCGCTGAAACCCACAGCACCCGCTGGCGATTTGCCCGAACGACCATGGCGCAGCACGATCATTTCGGTTGCCCTTTGGGGAGCGGTCTGGGCCGCGCCGATGGTGCTGATTGCGCTGACGCTGGGGCAGGATCACGTGCTGTGGGAAATCGGCGCATTCTTCTCGCAGCTGGCGATTGTGACCTTTGGCGGCGCCTATGCGGTGCTTGCCTACATGGCGCAGGAGGCAGTGCAAGGGTTCGGCTGGCTGCGGCCCGGCGAGATGGCCGATGGGCTTGGGCTGGCCGAAACCACGCCCGGCCCGCTGATCCTGGTGACACAATTTGTCGGCTATCTCGCTGCCTTCCGCGCGCCTTAGCCATTCTCGCCGTTTGTCGCGGGATTGCTGGGCGCGGGCGTGACGACATGGGTGACCTTTGCGCCGTGCTTCCTGTGGATCTTTGCGCTCGCGCCGTGGATCGACCGGCTTGGCAACGCCGTGCGTCTGAAGAGCGGGCTGGCGGCGGTGACTGCGGCGGTCGTCGGTGTAATCGCCAACCTCACCGCATGGTTTGCGCTGCATGTGCCTTTTGCCGAGGTGGGCAGCGGCAATTCGGCCCGCTGCGGTTATACTGGCCGGACCCGGCGAGCTTCGACTGGCGCGCAGGCGTGCTGGCGGCAATCGCCTGCGCACTGGCCTTCGGGCTGAAATGGTCGGTGCTGCGGGTTCTGATGGCCGCCGCACTGGGCGGCATGGTTCTGGTTTTGGCAATCTGAGGAGGACGACATGAGCATCATTACACGCAGGCAAGCCATCGGCACAGCAGCCCTTTCGGCCACGGGCATCGCGCTGGCAGGAACGGCAAGTGCAGCTTCGGCGCAAGACTCTGCCGCAGCCGCTTCCCGTGCCGCTGCCTTTGCCGGCAAGCACACCCCCAAACCGCTGCGGTTCAATCCGGCCAAGCTCACCGGCCTGTCCGAGCGGCTGATCACCTCGCACTGGGAGAACAATTACCAAGGCTCGGTGCGCGGGCTCAACACCATCGAGAACCGCCTCGCCGCCGCCATTGCTGATCCCGACTTTCCGCCGGTTGCTTATGCCGGGCTGAAGCGCGAGGAACTGCACCGCACCGGATCGGTGGTGCTGCACGAATATTACTTCGATGAGCTGGGCGGCAACGGCAATCCGGGAGGATCGATCTATGAAGCGCTCGATGGCTGGTTCGGCAGCTTCGATGCCTGGCAGTCCGAATTCCGCCGCACCGCAATGTCACTGGCGGGCGGATCGGGCTGGTGCATCCTCAGCTACAACCGCCACACCAAGTCGCTGCACAATTACTGGGCCTTCGATCACATGCATGGTGCAGCCACCGGCGCGCCGCTGATCGCGCTCGATATGTATGAGCACAGCTTTCACATGGACTACGGCGCGGCGGCCGCGAAGTATGTCGATGCCTTCATGGCCAACCTCGATTGGGAGGTGGTGGAGGCAAGGTATCAGGCGGCGATGGCGTGATGGGGCATTCTGCAAATCGCCTCCTGATCCTTACCTTGTTGGCCCTTGCCGTTGGCGGAGCCTGCCTCGCAGTTCAGGGACCATTGCCGGGCGACGTCGGGGCCACACGCAGATTGCAATCGCTGTTTGGTAATGCGCCGCGTTGGGCTGAATGGCTTACCGATACAGCCAAGCCGCCAATGGTGATTGCGACCTTGGGGGTCGGGGCAGGGCTGGCATGGCTTGCAGCTGGCTGGCGCGCAGTGCTTTCGGTGCCGCTTGCCTTCGGCCTCGCCTGGCTGATCGACAGGGGCTTGCGCGCTGTGATCTTTGCGCCGCGACCATCAGCGGATCTGGTCGCGGTGGCCAGCGCCAGCAGTTCGAGCGGGCTGCCCTCCACCTTTGGGCTGGTCTATGGCAGCATCTTCGGAGTGGTTGTCTTTGCGGCAACATCGGGCAGGTCAGCGAATGGGCTGCGCGCCCTTGCGCTCGCTCTGATCGTTGCCGGAGTGGCGGCCCGGGTGGTGCTCGGGGGACACTGGTCGAGCCAGATGGTCGCCTCGGTTCTGCTGGGCCTGCTGGCGGCCGCTGCCGCAAGCGAAGTAGCTAATCGATTGCTCATGAAGGACGGCGCACGATGACAGAAGAACCCCAGCAGCACTGGGATCGGGTCTATTCCGGCAAGGCACCCAGCGAGGTCAGCTGGTTCCAGAGCGAACCGCGCCCTTCGCTCGCCGCGCTTGCACGCTTTGATGTGCCCCACACGACACCTTTCGTCGATATCGGAGGGGGCGCCTCCAATCTCGTCGATGGCTTGCTGGCGGGTGGATGGCGCGATGTGACGGTGGTCGATATTGCTGCCCCTGCGCTGGCGGCGGCACAGGACCGACTGGGCGACCCGGCAGCGGGCGTCCACTGGGAGGTCGCTGACATAACCCGCTGGAACCCGCCGCGTCGCTATGGGGTTTGGCATGACCGGGCTGTGTTTCATTTCCTGACCGAGCCGGAGCAACGGGACGCCTATCGTCGCGCACTGCTGGCCGGAACCGCGCCCGACGCACTCGTGATCATCGCTACCTTCGCGCCCGATGGGCCAGAAAAATGCAGCGGCCTCCCAGTGCAGCGCCATGATGCGGCAAGCCTTGCCGCTGCACTCGGGAGTGAGTTCACGTTGCTGGGCGACTGGCGTGAGGAACACCTCACCCCTTGGGGCGCTGCGCAGAAGTTCATCTGGTGTGTGTTCCGGCGAGACAGCGACTAATCAGCTCGCTGCCTGTTCGGCGTGGCCAAACTCGTGATGAGCGACTGCATTGGGGTCAGTTGCTGAATGGCAGAATTTTTTCAACGAAGGCGACTTCCTGCCGTTCGGCTTCTGGTGCCGGAACCTATCCCACTGCCCCGCCCAAGATTGCCAAATCTGGATGCTTTATCGCGACCGGCCAACAGGTGTAAATCGGCAATGTAACAGCGGCCTTCTGCAATTTGGCGAGCCTACGGCACGCATTCCATACGGCGCACCAAAGCGGCCATGATCTACCGGACAACGGGAAATCTGCGTGCGGTCCAGATTCTCCTGGGACATTCCAAGATCGAGAACACGGTCCGCTATCTCGGTGTCGACGTGGAGGATGCGCTTGTCCTCGCTGAGCGTATCGAAATCTGACCAACATGGCGGCCGTCGTGCAAGTTCCGATGGCAGCTTTTGTCGAAGTCCGACGCTCATCAAACCGCCAACAAGTGGGTGGGAAGCTGCTACAATGCAGGAGCACGTTACGAGACGAAATGAGCCTTCTGGTTCTACTCGGCTTCGAGTTCGCGCAAGCTGCGGCCTTGTGTCTCGCGCCCTGCCCAAGCGATCATGCCTGCCGAGGCTGCTGTAGGCAGCAGCAGCGCCAATGCCGCTCCCACCAGCGTTGGAGCAAATCCGGCCAAGGCGGCAACTTGTACCGCCACCCCGCCGAACTTGCTGCTCCCCGCCACTAACCCCGTTGCCCTTCCGCGCGTGCCGAGTGGGTAGTTCTCCGCCGTATAGGGAAGCAACACAGCAATAGTTCCGTTGGTGCCCACGATCAGGATGGCGATGACCGAAACCAGCACGGGCTCCCAACTCAACAGTTCTGCTGGCAGCAAGGCACCAAGCAAGCCGATTAATGTCAAGCTGACCGTGCCGACGAGCGTCCACTTGCTGCTGCGCCGCGCATAGAAGAAGGCTGCAAGCAGGATAGTCGGGAAAGCCAAAAGCGAGGACTTCGCGAGAATGCCGCTGGCGATCTCCGCCGAGTAACCCCGCGCTTGCAGGTCCAACGGCAGCCACAACAGCAGGCCAAAGTTGACGAAGCTCCAGCTGAGAGCCGTGATGGTTAGCGCCACGGTGATTTGGCGATGGCCAGCGGGGGACAGGGCGTCGGTGGGCGGCTGGACGGGCCGAGGCTTGGGCTGAAGACCGAACTTACGCTGCATTTCCGCTAGTTCCACGGTCCTGCCCCGCTCTGCCAGAAATCGCGGCGTTTCCGGGATGAACCGTGCAAGCGCGAGTAACAACAAGCCGCTGGGAAAGCCCTGCAACCACAGCGCCCGCCACCCGAAGATCGGTTCCAGCACATAGGCCGCACCGCTGGCTGCAAGATAGCCGCCGACCAGTCCGGTTCCGCCGACAAGCACCAGCACCCAGCTGCGGTGCCGCGGCGGCATCACTTCTGCCAGCAGGGTATAGATCACCGGCAACATGCCGCCTGCCGATATGCCCATCAGGAAGCACATCAGGAGGTTCCATTCGAATTCCGGCATCGCGCCGCAAATCGCAGTGGAAACAAACAGGGTCGTGGAAAGCAGGATGGATACCCGGCGACCGTAAATGTCCGCGAGCCAGCCCCAGAGAAACGAACCGATAGTCGTCCCGGTCAGCGCGACCAGCGGCAGCAGCGCCACCTGAGACCGGTCGATGCCGTATTCCGTCGCCATTCCTGGCAGCACGAAGCCGAGCGTTGCGGGCTTCATCACATCTATAATGAGGCCAAGGGTCAGCACCAGCAGGGTGGCAGCGTGCCAGCGGTTGAGCGGCGTGGAATCGGGGGCTTCGAAACTTGTCCCTGCGTGATCGCCATGCGGGGCGCGCTTTTTTGGTAGAGCACCGTAACACGCCAGCGGGGCGCCGACGCCAATCAGGGCCATGCCCAAGTGCATCCCCATGTCCATCGGCATACCGGAGAGGTGATTGCCCATCTCGTGCGCCATCGCCAACATTGGCAAATGGAGGAGCACGCCAACGCTGATCGCAGCACAGCCCGCCCAGAAGTAAAGAGCTCGCTCGCCGATAATTGATTCTCTCGGCTGAGCCCTTTTTCCCATGCGCGGCGGCTAACGAAAGCGCGGTTCCGTGGCAAGCATTCGAAGAGGCTTGTTCATGTCAGAAACGGGGTCGCTTGCTGAATGTCGTGTTTCGGCGAGATATGCCCCGAATCTGCCAAGCAGGTTTGTAGCGGCGCAAGTCCTTCGGGATCGTCCAAATGTCGGATCAGCCGACGACCGCCCTACCCGGCCGGCTGAGCATCATCGAATAGCGACGACCTTGGTTTTGACGGCATCGGCCACCGCTTTCCAGCTCTGGTCACTGGTCCAAGCCGGAAGACCATCGCGTTGCGCCAGCGCAAGGCAGAAGCGGTCACCGAGCGATAGCCCGTGACCGGCTGTGACGGCGCGCAACCGCCCAGCCATTTGCGCCAAGGCCTTATCGGTCGGCACGATCGTCATCGGCAACGGATCAAGCATCGCGTCGACCTCACGCTCGGGCATGCCAACATGGATGAAGTGGGTAACCACCTCAGCGTAGTTGATCGTAGAAATCCGGGCGTCTGCTATCGCGGCTGCGACTTTGTCGGCACCCTTCTCCCCTTTCAGCATGGCGATGAGGGCGGAGGCGTCCAGTACGATCTCGCTCACTCTCCGCTGTCCTCGCGACGCTTGGCCAGAAACGCCTCGACCGACGCGTCTGGGTTCCCTTCGGTGTACTGCTTTGCCAACGCCTGCGCGCGGGCCACAGATTGAGCGGCAGTTCGCAGCACGAGACCATCCGGCGTCTCATCCAGATAGACCGCGCCGCCACCCACAAGCCCAAGTCGCTTTCGGATATCAGCCGGGAGGCTCATTCTACCGTTGGGTGTGATGTTGACCTGGACTGTCATATGGGCTCCTGCTCCAGCTGAGCTGCTCAATGCGGGCAGTATAGCCATCAGGCGTGTAAATTTCAACGAGATGCCGCTTGGTGCATCGTATATCAAATTGAGTCACTTTTGGTCTTTTGCGTCACAGTTGCCACAATGTGTCTCAAGGCAGGGTCTTTGCCAATTTCTCGCCCCTTCAGACAACGGCGCGGCCTCGCCGCTGCTTGTCCGAAAGGGATCGTTCACCGGACACTTTGCAGGTGCAAGAGGTCAGACCCCCCTGCCCTCCGCAACTCCGGCTTGCCGGCTCTCTCATTAAGGTGGTACGCTTTATTTTCTCACACAGGGGCCTCACCCGTTACAAATGACCACCACTCTCATCGGATATGCCCGCTGCTCGACCGACAAGCAGGATCTCACCGCCCAGCGCCGGGCGCTGATCGAACTCGGCGTCCCCGAGGACCGCATCTACACCGACCACGGCCTGACCGGCCGCAACCGCGACCGCCCCGGCCTCGCCCAGGCGTTGGCCGCGGTCCGCGCCGGCGAGACGCTGGTCGTGCCCAAGCTCGATCGCCTCGCCCGATCCGTACCGGATGCGCGAGCGATCGCAGACGAGTTGGAGAAGCGCGGCGTGAGCCTCGCGCTGGGCAAGCAGGTCTATGATCCCAACGACCCAATGGGCCGGATGTTCTTCAACATCCTCGCCACCTTCGCCGAATTCGAGAGCGACCTCATCCGGCTGCGCACTCGCGAGGGCATGAAGATCGCCCGCGATAAGGGGAAGCTGCGCGGCAAGCCGCCCAAGCTCTCCGACCTCCAGCAGCGCGAGTTGCTCAAGATGCACGCCACCGGGGAGTACTCGATCAGCGACCTCGGCAAGCTGTTCAAGGTCTCTCGGCCGACGGTCTATCGGACGATCCGGCGGGGTGAAGACACCGCAGTCGCTGCGGGTCCTTCAAAATGAAGCCGGATGAAAATCAGATAAGGGCGCTTCTCGATGCCGTTCTGAATTCTCAAAAGATCCCTTATTACAACAGCCCCAACAAAGGGGTGTCGAACGCATCGGCATCGGCCAACGTTGGATAGAAGCGAGGTGCTGGATCGCCCTCCAGTCGGTTGGGCACCGACTTATCATCACGGATGCGCGGGTCTAGCGGTAGCTGAGTTGGGCCTTTCTTTCGTCGCTGCAGGACCGCCTCTTTCCAGCAGGGCATCAGCAACTCGCGCCAGAAATGGCCTGCTAGGCGTTCGTAGCAGAAGATGAATTGATCGTGCCGGGTGAGCCGTTTCCACTTCAAGTCGACCTTGGCCATGCCGAGCATGATCCCGAACGCCTGCCGCCGCATCCGCTGGCCTTTTTCGCCATAGTGATTGGCCGCGCGCAGCGCGCCGGCCTCGGCATATGCTGCGGTACGCTCTGCCGCCTCGGCCTCGGTCTGCTGGAACGGCAGGGGCGGGTTGAGCGGTTCGTGCAGATCACCGATGGCATGGGGCCAAGGGGTCAGATGCGATAGCGAATGCGCGATGAAGCGCCGGGTAGGATGATCGAACGCGCCGTACAGCTCAACTTCCCGCACAACATCGACGGCCAGTTCATCAAGGGTTGGCCTGTCAAACATCAGCGGGCCTGCCGCCAAAACCGGCAAGCATTCTCGCTTGCGACAAAGCTGGGCCATTTGTCCGGCTCGGCCAGCTTTTGGGCAAGCTGGCCCATGACATAGGGAGGTTCGCACTTCTGATCTTCGGTCTGGTCGCCGCCATGCGAATAGCCGCCTTTGTGCGCCGCTTCATGAACATAGGTGTTCACCAGTGCCCCAAGAGGACGGTTCAACCGATAGCGATTGAGCAAGATGTTGCGTTCGCCTGTGCGATTATCCGTGCTTCCCTCATAGGCCAGGTTGCCCGCGAACATCGAGCTGAACCGCGCACGCAATCCTCCAATCGTATCGATGTGGAGCCCGCCGAAGGCCGCACGCGTTGCTGCGGTCGCCTGCGCCGCATCAAAGCCCCGCCAGTAACGATTGCCCGCGACCCAATCGGCAGGCATGGCAGCATGAAAGGCGGCAAGTTCGGCAGTGAACTGGGGCGAGCTGACCAGATCAATCGCCACTGGGGCGGCAGCAGCCAATTTGCTTCGCTTTGCCGCCGACACCTTTCCCGCCCGGTCAACCGACGCGAAGCAGATTGAAGCGTTTGGGCCCGATCCGCATAGCCTATTGCCCGCCACATCAGCCATCGCTGCTGATCCGGCCAAGATAATCAAAACTGCGGCCCCTGCCTTTGCCATATTTCCGAAATTCAATTTGCCCCCCGACATTCACCCCTCCACCTATGCATCCGGTTGCCCCTCCAGCAGGGCGCTGTTCCATGGCAGACACAGATCGCGAAAGCAGCAGCTGTCCCAACCAGTCCGTTCGGGAATCTGGGTAGCAGTGAAAACGAAAACCTAAACAAGAATTTGGACCGGATGCTGCTCAACTGCCGCGCATGCCGAGCTCGAGGTGCTGGGTGCCGCACACCAAAAGGCGGCGCAGGACCCGATGAAAATCCCAGAGCGCAATCACCTTCCTGAAGTCAGTGTCTAGTTTGAAAGGTGGCCCGGGTTCATCCTTCGGACGCCCGGAATGGAGCAATATGTGCTCAGCCGCTCGTAGCTGATGTGGGCCAGTCAATACTGCGCCCTCCCCTCATCTGAGATTGCCCTGCCCACCGGTGCCCAGAGACAAGGGCCTGAAAACAAAAGACCCGCCCAGTGTGCATAGATATCGGCCATCAGCCTCATCTGTGCTGTAGCGTTTGCCTGCAACGATATTGCGGGCAAAACTATCAGGCACAGGAAGCCACTGCTCGCGCGGCCAGAAAAATGGCTGAGTCAATATCCGGCAGCCGACCGGCGGATCCGATCTTGGGTCAAGAAGCGCATCATCTCGACGGTAGCGGGCAATCCGGCGCCGCATTTCGGCATGTGATCTCACGCCGTTCTTGATTCCGAAAGCCTCCCACGCGAGCGATAAAGGCGCATTGGAGGCATGATGGAAAACCCCGCCGCCCACGATGAAGTCGTCCGGAGCGTGCAGCTTGAAAAGAAACAGTTCGCCAGACGACACTGCCCTGAAACCACGCGAGCCGCTCGGGGCCCAGAAATTGACCTCATCAGGCTGCTCCTGACTGAGCAAGTCAAACCAGCTGCGGTCTGTGATAGCGACGAACATGCTAACCATGGTGCCTAGCTTCACGCTAAAGGTCGGAAAATGGCAAGCTAATTGACCAAGGTTGTGGTGCGAGCCATCGCGGCCACCGAAATGAAATGCCGCATTCAATGAGCAGCGAGCAAACCGGGTATTGACGGACTCGGCTAACCGATTGGCATCGCGCGGACCTGCTGCTCGGGCATTGAGATGAAAGATCAGTAGCGACCCGCGGGCAAGCGGAGCACCTCCTTGAACATGGTTGGCAAGCGTTCCTCGCCCTTAAGCATCGCATTGAGATGGTCTTCTAGGCAGCGGTCATAATCCGAATTGAGGATCGGGGCACCGGCCGCGGCGATGACGAAATTGTAGGCTGTGACATAGCGTCCACGCAGTTCGGAGCGATCGGAGATGGTCTGCAGCTTGCCGTCGATGATCGCGGAACCATCGTCGAGCTCGGCACGGCTGATCAGATGCGTGCCGTCGACCACACCATACTCCTCCCAATGATAGGGAAAGGCACTATCACCGCTTTCCACCTCGGCAATCCGCTGCGCCGTTGTATGGTAGATGCCCACTGGCTCCAGCGGGTCGACCGCGACATAAACGAAGTTGTATTTGTACGAGCCGGGATTGACGGCAGCCACGCGCGAGATCCGCATCTCATCGTCGTTCAAAAGAAAATTCGGGCGATCGGCACTGAAGGTGGAAATGTGGAAATTTGAGCCACCCCGCGACCACCAGATGGGGGTCCCGTCCTCGAATTTGAGTGGCTCTGCGAGTAACGCTTCTAGGCGCATCGCAAGCTCGTCTGCGCCGTCGAACCATTGGATGCCCCGGACGCCGGGAAACGCATTGGCAAATCGTTTGGCGAACAGGATGGTGCTGTGCATCCCGCGCAATGAGGGCAGCTTGTCTTCGGGCTCCTTTCTGGTTTTCTTCGCCTGGAGCTGGATCGCCGCATCGAAAATTAATTCGGCAAGGATCAGTTGATCGTCCGCCGAAAGAGTAGCCCTCTGCGCACGGCCGCCACGGCGCGACGCGTAGCGCCGATCAAGGCCACCCAAATCAGCACGGCGCTTATCGAGCGCGATGGTGATCCGATCAGCCCCAATGGCGACGTCGAATTGCGCTCCGGGATCGCGATCGCCCGTATCCTCTAGGTAGCGGACCATGGCCGCATGGCGCATAATGGCCTTCGGAGCGGGATCGGTCGCGTCGGCGAAATCCGCAATCCCGGAGCCGCCCATGCGGTCTACCCCGAGAAACGCATTCCTTAGGCCTTGCGCAAATTTCAGGCACTCGGCGACAAGTCGTTCCGCAACGGGTGCGCCGCCGGCACCAGGCAGACCATTCAAGACCTTGCCGGATTCGAGGTCGAAAAACTGGTTGCTGGCGAAGAAGTCGGCAGCCCCGCCCTTGTGCAGGTCGGCGACGAGTTCATCGTCGGTCAGTGCGACGACGCTACAGATCTTGCCGGCACCCTCGGCCCTGCAAAGAGCGCGCGCGAGGCTTTCCTCGAGTTCGATCTTGAGCGGAAGAAACCGCACGAGCCAGTCGGACCGTTCGATCCCATCGGGCAAGACGGGCATGTGAACGACCAGGTCGACATCGCTGTCCTGCGTGAACTGCTCGCCGCCAAGATAGACAAGGCTACCGAAGCAGTAGACGCCCTGCGCGCCCAATTCTGCGCGAACACGCTCGCCCCACCTCGAGAGCAGCTTCAACAATTGATCAGTCAGGATGCTCGACAAGGCGATTACCCCCATGTTGTTCTCAAAGGAATGCGGCTAGTCCGGCGGGCGAATAAAGGGAAAGGAGGAGGAGCAGCAATGAGTTCAGATGAAGACGCAGCCATGTCAAGCCTGAGCGGCATGATGGAAAATGCGATCGCATCGCTGCGCATGGGTATCGAAGACTATGCAGCCGCTTCTCCCGAGCGCGCATTGTCCGCGGTGCGCAACTTTTATGCCGGGGTCCTGTTGCTGGGAAAGGAGGTGCTCGTGCGCGCAGCACCGCTGGCCGATCCAGACCAGGTAATCGGCGCACGCTACGAGCCCGTGCAGGACGGGCAAGGCGGCGTGGAACATGTTATGCAGGGACAACAGACGGTCGATTTTTACACCTTGGGGCGGCGCTTTAAGGCCTTCGGTATAGCGATCGATACGAGACTGCTTGACGAACTCAACGGGCTACGGAACGCCATCGAGCATCGCTACACCAACGAAACCACCGATGCCGTCAGGGAGGCAATCGCCCGAGCTTTCCCCATTGTTACTGCCATGTTCCGAGAAGCAGGCGAGCGCCCCGAAGACCTCCTTGGCGAGGCTTGGCCTACTATGCTCGATGTGCGCGATCTCTACGTGGCGGAACGCGAAAGCTGCCGCCAGACGCTGGCAAGAATTGAGTGGGTGTCGCCGACCGTCGCGCACAAGCAGCTAGCTTGCGTCGAGTGCGGGTCCGACCTGCTCGAGCAGACAGAACCTCAGAATACCTCGCAGGAGTCGATGGAGTTGCGCTGCCGGAGCTGCGGGGAAAAACCCGACTGGTCGGAAAGCATCGTCGATGCGGTGGACCGGGCCTTGTCGGGCGAAGGATATATTCGGTTCAAGGATTGCGGTGAGATGGGACCGGTGTTCGACTGCCCGTGCTGCAACGAGGCTGCCTATATTGATTTTGAAGCCGGATGCGCGGTCTGCGGAGAGACTTTCGACTACGAACCGACCTGCTTGCGATGTTCTGAAAGCATATCGCTAAGCGACGCGTTGGACGGCTGCGATGGCGGTTTGTGCAGTTACTGCCAATATATATCGAACAAGGACGACTGAAAATGGCGGGGAACGGTCACATTTCGATCCAGAGGTGGTCCAGCTCGATGTCGGCAAGTCCCTTGTCGCGCTGATGAGTCGAACGAAGTTGGCCGAACTTTTTCGTCGTGTCGTGATGCGCTAACGCAAGCTTGTCGGATGCTTTCCAACCGGGCTGTTTCGCGGCCTCAAGTTGATCGATCCACTGGTCGGTTTGCAACGCCCAATGCGCGATATTGTGCTGCTGCACATAGCCGATCATCGCTGCCCTTGAATGCAGCGATGCGTGGTGCCCCGCCTTGAAGCGTTGGATCCCGCCAGTGGTTCTGTATTGGCTATAGATATATTCTCGCTCGTCGCGCTTGTGTCCCTTCGGCGTCGGCAATCGCTTACATTCCATCGGCAGCAGTGTGTTGTATTCCGTGTAAGCCCTGCCTTCGACAAGAATTCGGGTGCCAGCGGGGGCGACCGCGATATCGACGGCGCGCGCAGCCGATGCCTCATCGGGTTCCTCACGCCTGACCTGCAGAAAGTCCCATGGACCGTGTCGCATCGCACTGGATATCCGGGCGCAAAGTTGCGCGGTAAGCGTCGTTTCCCCATCAGCTGGCGGCCGGGAGGGATCGTCGCGCCATAGCGGCAAAAGCCCGGCGATAAATTCTAGAAACCCGCGGTGCCACTCGCAACCCAAGAGGAGATCGCCATCCAGCGCGCCGGCGACCGCATGCCGGCCTACCCCATCGGCAAGCATCTAGAAGCCTTGCGCCCGGAGGTCGGCCAGAACATCGTCAGCGTCGCGTAGCGCAATCGACCGAAGCCAGAAGCGTATCCGGTCAGGCTTGATAAGAAAGAGACATTGACCATCATAGAGCCGCACGATCCTCTTTACAGTCAGATTTTCCGTGGACTGGTCGGTAAGCAGGTCATCGATCTTGTCGCGCAGTTCGGTGGCGTCCGACCAATCGACCTCGGCATGGCCGAATGCGAAAGCCTGACAGATCGCACCCGACCAGCTGTATGCGCCGGTCGCACGCAGAGGCCTTTTAGGATATACCGCACTGATCTGGCGGATGAAGATGTCATTAAAGCGCTGGAGATCGTCACGAGCCGCACGGTTCATCGCCGACGACTTACTCCCCAGGCGAATAAAGTCGCGCTGAAACTCGACGATGTCCTCCGCAACGATCCGCTCATTCTCACTAAGGTCAAGGTCGCCGTCAGCCGGGTGCGGCAAGGATAGGATATCGCTGCTGAGGATCGCGGTAGCACGCTGGGTAAATAGTCTTGGGCTCGTGCTCGCAACGAAGGCTTTGAGCGCGGTAGCTTCATCTTCAAGCCAACGCGCTGTTTCCTCAAGTCGCCCAGCTTCGGCATCGGAGCTGGTGAACCCGATCATCTCGCTGCCATAGGCGAGGAACTGATCTTCCCAGTATGCATGGTGCAAGTCTTTGTGCTTTTTTACTAGCAAAAGCGGCGGTTTGTACCGTTCCGGGGGGCGCGGCCGAATGAACGGTGTGTCGGGCACGATTTCGAGCGCGTCGCGATCAATGCCCTCAGCAGTCAGCGCCGTTGCGGGTAGCATCCACTGCCCTACCAAGTGATCGGCGTTTCCTTTTTCGCTGGTATGTCCGACAATAAAGCCTTCACCGAAATTCCATCCACGCTCCCGTGCGAACTCGCCAAGCGTAGGGAAAGCTCGCAAGCGCCTAACCAGAGCTGCAACCCGGCCTCCGCCAAGAAGATTGCATCGCCAGATGTCAGGTTCCAGCGCTGCGTCTGCCGCCGAAAGCCAATACATATCGTAGTAGTCGACTTGAAAGCCCTGGTCGGCCTCGGCGCGCCCGTTACGACGGAATATAGCGTGAAGCAGATGCTTACTTGCTGCGGCACATTTTTCAGCGAGCACGATAACCACCTTGGGGTCAGCCTCACCTTTCCGAAAAAGGCCGCGGATCGAGACAAAATCGAGGACTTCGCGAACAGACCAGCGCGCGAAGAAATCTTGCCGGAAATCGAGTGCATTCTGATTGTAGAGAAACCCGGAAGGCGAAACCATTGCAAGTATTCCGTCTTCTTCAAGCAAATCCATCGCTTCGTGGAGAAAAAGATAGGCGAGTTGTTTGTCGGCTAGATGGCCGATCTCTTTTCCGTAACGCGCATAGCTACGCTTTGCACCAGGCGTGGTCAGCTGGGAAACAAAAGGCGGGTTGCCAAGGACAACCGAGACGGAAGCTTTGAGGATGTGTTCTTCCTTGGCAAGGAAGAAACAACTCCAATGCAGAGTCTTACCGGCGAGCTGGGGAAACAGTTTGACGCTCGACCGGATATCCGCAGGTTCGAGAGCATCACACAGGCTGAGACAGAGGCTGAATGCAGCGAGTTCGACAGCGCCTTCCTCAAGATCGACGCCGTGCACACGAGTAAGAAGACTGCGCAGCTGATCGACGTCGGGCCGAGCCCAATCGTTGCGAAAACGCCAGTGGAGGACGAGCCGTTTGTAGGCCTCGACGAGGAAGACACCCGACCCGCACGCCGGGTCGAGGATCACGCCTTGGCCGGCCATCAACTCATCGAGGCGCTCCCAGCTAAGCGCTTCGTCGAGCATCAGCCGCACAAGCGCGGGCGGCGTGTAGATCGAACTCGAGGTGTCGGCAACGAACAGCTGATAGATGTTACTAATGAGTTCGACCGGAAGGTCGGCAAAGGAATAGAGCTTCCAGAAACTGAGCTGGCCAGCGATGTCTTCGTAGCCCTCAACTAGTCGAGCATATTCGGCAAGATCATCGCTAGCCTGCAGCGCGTCTCGCTCTTCTGACGAAAGGCGGAAGACGTGGCCATTGAAGCGTTGCTCGAGAGACTGGAGAAGGCTGACGAGTGCGTCGCCCTGACGCAGAACCTGAAAGAACTCAGTGGCATCGGGCAACGCCTCGCCGAAGTCGGTTGGAAGCAGCACCCTGCGCTCTTCGAGATAGGCGATGAGAAGGCTCAGGATGAGCAGTCGGCGGCGCAAACGCGGCTCGAGCATATCGCGTTCAGCAAGGCGATCGGCAAGACCGCGAACGGCCTCGACCAGCTTACGGTGAGCGGATTGCTGGGCCGAGAGCATCAACCGGCACGCGTCCGGATCGTCCCAGATCGTGCCGCTCCTCAGGCGCGCCGCATCCCACCAAATCTCGTTCTGGGCAATGTCTGCGCCCAAACGAAGGGTCCGGATCGGATTGCAAACCAGCTGGCCATCAGCTCCACTGAAATCGGGTTTGTGAGCGCAGCGGAACAGGCGAACAACCCCTGAGCCGCGAAGGTAGGCGAGCGGCACTCCGCCCCAACTCCAAAGACGCTTGTGCAACCTAGCGAAACTGTCATCGTCGAAGCCGTCACGCTCGTCGAAAATGAATGCCTGTGCGACCGGCGCCTTGCCGTTTCGCGGGGCTTCGAAAAACACCGCTTTTGCTCGATATGCCTCGGCTCGCTCCATGATCGCGACCTGCTCCGGAGCCCGGCCCCTGGGGTCGAAGTCATGGACAGGCACCACGCCATCAATATGGCTGGGCTGCCGATCGCCTTCGTCGGGCCGCAGCCAGTCCGTATCGACCCATGACATCGTGTGGGCCTCGAGGGTCATGGATAGCCCCCCCTCGGATGCCTTGCCAGAAGCCAGCAAGACATCATGTAACCGCAAGCACCACTCATTTGCGGCGCATCTTCTTGGAAAGCGCAAAGCCTTCCTTGAGAAGGTCGGTCATGCTGATGCCTTCCGCTGCAGCAAAACCCTTGAATTCCTTCTTGAAGTCGGGATCCACCCTGAAACCAAGGGACTTGAGTTCGGCAGATTGACCCTCGCCTTGGGCTCCGGCTCCGGATTTCGCGACCATGCTCCACCTCTAGCTTCGGCCACGCGCCGTGCGAACAGAGACTCAACACTAGCAAGATTGAGAAATCGTGCAATTGTGAAATTACAATTTCGCGAAATCGTGATCCAAGACCTGTGTGATCTAGAGCCCGAGATGCTGTCCTGATAGATCCGCTTGGGATCAACGCCTGCGGCAATGAGCGCATCGCGCTGCAGGTCATGGACCTGCCTGCCATCGGCTTTCGATACGCGGGTATATCCGATCATGGAGACGTTTTCGGCCATTTGAGCCCTCCTTCCTGAGCCAGTCTGGCTCTCTGGTGCCAATGGACCGCAGGAATGTGCCGGGCATCAAGCCTCGCCAATGCAGAAGCGGCACAAGTGCCTGATTGGATGGGAAAACTGGATAGGACGTCTCGCGTCTCAGGCCCTCGCTGTTGGGAGCACCATTATAGCGCGCGTACGTCGCGCTGGCAGCGGCGCCTGATTTCGCGTGGGGGCGATTGGCATTGCAGTGCCACGTTGGCTTCATCGTGTTAGGATAATCATTGATCCTTTAACACGTTGCCGGTCTGATGTTAGCGTCTGCCCAAAAAGACGGTGGGCACGCCCACATCTGCTTTTCCCGCGATGTACAACGCCTCTGCATTGTCTGAAATTTGGGTACAGATTTCGGACACAGACCGACTCTCATCCGGGCTGAAGGCGCAGATCCTTGCCCGAGGCCGGGGGCGACTTGATAAGCAGGTATTGCTCGCCGCGCTTGTTATAGGCGCGCTCCTGCATCGGGCGCATGCCAAGTTCATTGGCATTGGTCGAAGCGCCGCTGCGGGCGGTCTGGAGCGATCCGGCGGGGACGGGGCGAGCAGAGTTCATCGCTACCTTCTGAACAATGAAATATACTCGTCAAACGCAAACAGGCGGTTGCGCCGTTGGCCAGTCAGTTCAACCAGAACCCCGTAGCTGACGAGATCGTTGATCAGCGCCGCCGCCGTGTTTGTCGAGCTTCCCGTAATGGCTGTGACCGACTTCACATCGAGGATCGGGCGCGCATACAGATTGCGCATGATTGCATGAGCGTTGTCCTGACGCCGCGCGCTGAACCGCGGCAAGACATCGCGCTCGATCCGCTCCTTCAAGGCCAGGATAGCTCGAAACACCCCGGCCGATGCCCGCGCCGTTTCCTCAACCCCAAAGAGAAAGAAAATGAGCCATTCGCGCATATGATTGCCCTGCCGCACGGCCATCAGATGATCGACGTAGGCGGTCTTGTTGCGCTCGAAATAGTCAGACAGGTAAAGCGCGGGCTGGTGAAGCAATCCCTCGCTCGCAAGGTAGAGCGAGATCATCAGCCGCCCCAAGCGACCATTGCCATCAAGAAACGGGTGGATCGTTTCGAACTGGTAGTGGGCGATGGCAATCTTGATAAGCGGCGGCACCACAATCGTGCTGTCCTGGAGGAACTTCTCCATATCGCTCATCAGATCGGGCACATGGTCGTGATGCGGAGGCACAAAGACCGCGTTCTTGAGACTTACCCCAATCCAGTTCTGGCTCACCCGGAACTCCCCGGGCATCTTTTGTTCGCCTCTCACCCCCTGCATCAGGATAGCGTGGGTTTCACGCAGCAGCCGATTGCAGAGCGGCAGTTCGGGCAGGCGATTGATCGAATGATTGATCGCCTGAATGTAGTTTTGCACCTCGCCCCAATCGTCGCGCTCTTCGGGTTTGAGATCGTCGGCACTTTTGAACGCATCTTCGATATTCGTCTGCGTGCCCTCAATGCGGCTTGATTGTGTCGCTTCCTTGGCGACATGCATCCGGATGAAGAAGGCAATATCGGGGATAAGCTGCGAGAAAGCGTTGAGTTCACCCAGCGCACGGTCTGCCTGCCCAAGCAGTTGCAGCAGTTCGGGATCGGCAATGACCCAAGGATGATGGATCGGCTGCGGCAGGAAGGCGCGATATTCATACCGCTCCTCTGGTTCGCCCGCACGATAGTCCGCCAGATTCATAGTTCAGAAACTGCCCCTGATTTTGCGATATGAATTCGCTTATGTCAGGATCGCGCCCCGGTGCAAGGCCTATGTCAGTTTGACGGGGCTTTTTTGATATAACGAGTTCGCTAATGTGAGAAAGTCGGGATCAAAATCCAAACAGGGTGTTCTCACGCCGCGCCCCCCCCCCTGTGGCCTTTGCGCCGGTCATCCTAATGTAGAGCTCGAACAGCTTTCCAAGCGTGCAGTGTCGTTCTTGAAGCGGCGGCCGAGGCGCGCACACTCCCGATCCGCTTTCAGTCGGCGTTGATGGCACCTTCGAATTGTCCGAAATCTGTATACGTGGTTCAGACGTTCGGTGTTGCGCCTTGTCCGAAATTAGGGTACAAACTTCGGACATGAACAAGATTTCATCCGGACTGAAGGCGCAGATCCTTGACCGCGTCAGCCGGTCACCGGCGAACACCGTCTGGACGCCAGCAGACTTTCTCGACCTTGCCGGGCGCGACGCGGTCGACAAGACGCTGCAACGGTTGGTCAATGGGGGCGACCTGCGCCGGATTGATCGTGGCCTCTACGACAAGCCGCAATTCAACAGCCTGACGGGGCAAAACTCTGCCCCCGACCCACGAGCAGTCATCGACGCCCTCGCAAGGCGCGACCAGATCCGTATCCTCGTTGATGGAATGACGGCGGCCAATGATCTCGGCTTCACCAATGCGGTGCCGGCCAAGATCATCGTCCACAGCGAAGCGCGGCCCAAGTCGGTCAAGCTTGGCAATCTCGTCATCGAGTTCAAAGCGACTGCGGCAAGCAAGCTCTATTGGGCAGGACGTCCAGCGATGAGGATCGTGCAGGCCTTGCATTGGCTGCGCGACACGATGGCGACGGACGACGCAGGGCGATGGCGCGAGCGTCTTGCCATCCTCCTGTCCGATCCCACTCATGGCGAAATGTTGCGGGCAGACCTCGTCAGCGGCCTGCCTGCACTCCCCGCATGGATGCAGGACTTGCTGCGTCCGCTCGTCTCGCGAGCATCGGCCCCATGAACGCTGCCTTCGACGAAGTCCTGCGCACAGACACAGCCACCCGCCTTGGCCTCTTTACGGCGACGGCGCAGCGGCTCGGCACGACGCCGCAGAATGTCGAAAAGGACTTCTGGGTCTGCTGGACACTCGACGCCCTGTTCAACGGGATCAAGGATGGACCCCGGTTGCTGTTCAAGGGCGGAACCTCGCTGTCGAAGGGCTTCGGACTGATCGAGCGATTCTCCGAAGACATCGATGTGACGGTTTTCCGCGATGATCTCGGCGTGCACGCGACCGATGAGGAACTGGCGGCTCTGAGCAGAAAAAAGCGGGAAGCCGCTCTCGACCAAATCAAGGCCGCCTGCGAAGCGCATGTCAACGGGCCGATGATGGCGCGGCTTGCGGAGATCTGTGCCGACGCCTGTGCGCGAACCGGCTTCGAGCCGCGGTCGATCCGGGTCGAGCCCGACCTAGCCGATCGCCAGACCTTGCGCGTGGTCTACCCCAGCATCACGGCCGAGGATGGCTACATCGCCAAATCGGTGAAAATCGAGTCCGGGGCCAAGTCCGCACTTGATCCACATTCGGTTCGAACCATCGTCCCCTATGTCGACGCTGATGCCGTCGCATTGGACATGTCTGTTCCCGGCATCACTATCGTAGATGCCGAACGGACCTTCTGGGACAAGGTGGTCATCCTGCACGGCCTCAGGCGGTGGTTCGATATCCGGGGACAGTTGCGCGGCGACGGCCAGCGCGTCTCCCGTCATTATTACGATCTGTTCCGCCTTATCCAATCGGAGGTCGGCCAGGCGGCTCTGGCAAACCGCGCGCTTGGCGAAGACTGTGTGGCCCATGCCCGCATGTTCTTCAACCGCCCGGACTTCGATCTGGCCTCTGCGCAGGCCCCAACATATGCTTTGTTCACGGAAGGAGCGATGATGGACAGCTTGCGTCAGGACTACCGCGCCATGAGCACCATGATCTTCGGCGAGCCCCCGTCCTTCGATGAAGTCATGGAGGCGATTGCAGGGCTCGAGGACTCAGTGAACGCCACCCCCGGAATGATCACAGGGGCCTCAAGACAGGCCTGAGAGCCGTGAATAAATGTGGCTGGGTCGGAGTCCGACACCCCCGTCTGGAGCCTTGAATGGCGGCTATCGCGGGCTCGCTTCCCGAAACCCGACACCCTGCCCCGGAATTACCGGAGGCCCAAACCATGCAACGAAGGGCCCACGATAAGCAACACGAAGAAAATGGGGTCAACGAGGTGCGTAAACGCGCGGTTCAAAAGCTCCGGCCACTGTCCACAGACACACGAGGCGTCAGAAACCGAAGCCCTGATCGCGGAACCTGACGTTGTAGTCTCTGCGGCCTGTTACGCGCCCGTTCCCGTCATGCATCTTCTGCATCCTCTCGCCCACGTTGATACAGTAGAGCTGGGCACCATCCAGGACAGGGTTTTCGTAAGTCGTCACGGCGGCGGCAGTCTTGGCCTCCGCAATGGTCGAGGTCAGATTGCTTCCGGCAGCACCGCGCGGCATCAGGTCGCGGACGTTGACCACCCGCCCGCCAATGCCGACATCGTAAAGCACGTCGACCGTCTGGACAAAGGCGTTCTGGAACGTCCAGACCCGTTCGAACCGGGGCGGCTTACGCGACACGGCCTTGGTGCAGGCGGCGCGTTCGCGGTCGTCAGCGAGGCGCCAGTCCACAATCCGGACGCCCCGTCCAAGCGCCTTTCGCAGCGATGTCAGCGGCACACCGCGGGGCACCCGGCCAAACGGGTTCGATGCCCCAGCGAATGGCGATGAGCAGACCAGACTGCCTTCAATTGCCATCGTGATCATGCGCTGTTCGTTCGTTGTCAGGTCGGCCGAGGACGCAAAGGGCTTTAAGGCATCGATCGCCGGGTCCGTGGTGCAGGAATCCAGTGACGGTTGACGAACCCCTTGCACGCCGTTCCTCGTGGCCACTTCGCCGGGGAAGTGGTGGTTACCAGGGTCGAACTCGGCCAGGAAAGTCCGGACGGATTGCAGGGTCCACTGGTTGTTTTGCGGCCGGCCGCGCTGCGCCGAAAGCGGTGTAATCGTCACCGACGCAATGGCAAGCGCAACCCCGATGATGTGGCTGGTTTTCACGAATTCACTCCTTGACGATGATGGCGCAGCTAAGCACGCAGGCGCAGGGCACCGACCCTGCTTCAGGGGTCCGGATTTTCGCCGTCGAACACCCAGGATCCCATCTCATTGTGCGGAACAGAACACACAAGACCGCCGCCTGTGGCATAGTTGGTGTAGCGCCGTTCACAGCGGGGAGGTAACGACAGCGCGGTCATCGCGGAGAACTCCATCTGGTCTCTGATCTGCACCCACCATGCTCTTCTGGCGGTGCGCACAAAGTTGCTCAGCTGATCCCATGCGACGATCCGGCCGTAGCGGTCCTTGCGCGGCTCGGGAAAGCGCCTTTGTGCCGCAGTCAGGGCTGCTCTGACGTAGCGGGCTTCCTGCGGTTCGCACGCGAAGAACACTCGTCCGACATTGCGCCAACCGACATCGGGCCCAGGCTCTATTTGCGCCAGACCTTGGGCGAAACAATCCCGCCATTCCTGCTCGCGCAGTTCCAGTTGCTGTTCAGCCTTGGCAACGACATGAGCCGGATAGGAAAAAGGTGCTTGTGCGCGGCCTGCCTGCGCCCCGAGCGCGAAAAGCGGCAAGGCTGCCGCAGCAGCTATGCATCTTGATGTGATCTGCATCTCCGGATCGCTTCCTTTCTTGAAAAGATCATTCTTCAGACACCTAATCGGGCGTATACAAGCCGTCGCCACAGGCACGACGGCCGTTCAACGCGGTGCGGCACCCTGAGGCCCGCGCTCCGCAGGCGACATCATTCCCATCGACGCTGGTCGAACAGCTTGTGGCGTCCCCGCCGCAGGCGACGTCATTACCTTTGACACTGGCCGCGCAACTGTTTGCGCGCCCGCCGCACGCCACATCGTAGCCACCGACGGAATAGGCGCAGCTGTTGGCAAGGCCTCCACAGGAGACGTCATTGCCATTGACCGAATAGGCGCAGGTCGTGGCCATTCCCCCGCAGGCAACCGAACTGCCATCCGTGCTGTAGGCGCAAGTGGTCGCCCGTCCGCCGCAGGCAACGTGGTTCCCCGCCGTGCTGTAGGCGCAGGTTGTTGCCAGACCGCCGCAGGCGACCTGGCGCCCATTGGTGCTGTAGGCACAGGTGGCAGCATTCGTACCGCACGCGACCCAGCTGCCGTCCGTTGCATAGCTGCACGACGCGTCTGAACCGGACGCATGGCTAGAACCCGCTGCGCCGGTGTTACTGGCCGCGCCTGCGCCTGACGTATCCGGCTCGCCCAGATCCCAGCCGAAATCAAACAGCTGATCGATCTGGACATAACCCACACCGTCATCCAGCAGCACTTCGTACCAATCGCCCGTCTGTCCCACTGTCCGCAGCGCAACGTCGGACGTTCGCCCGATCACTTCGGCGGCAGGATCAGGCTGCGCGTGGATCGGCGCATTTGCGGTGTAGACAAGTGATTCATCGAACGCCTCGTCAAGCACCGGCGGCGGGACGGAGGACAGGTTGCGCCGCGAAACAAAGCCGCTGCCGTCGCTCAGTTGCAGCCACTCGCGGCCATCCTTGCCCTTCACCATATGCCCGCGAAGCTCGTTGCCGCGCTGTGCAATGCCCAGTTGCGCGCTGGCAATATCGTCGGATGACCGGATGTTGACTGTCCGCACGGCATACAGGGTCTGTTCGGCATCGGCAACCGCTTCGGTGCGGGTGCCAGCAACCGTAACCCACGGATCCTCGCTGGTGAACCACCACAGAGCCAAGACCGCCAACGCGGCCGCGATCCAGAATAGAGGCCGCCGGAACAGTGATGTCCCTGACGGATCATTTCCAAATTTCACAAGCCCCCCATGACGGCCGTGGTTATTCTGCCCCTGTCTCCGTCCCGAGACGAATCGATCAGAGTGATGCCACTTTTGTTCACTAGCGCAACCCTCAAGTCACTATGTCAACATTGATTTCACTCCGAAGCCCGCTTGGCTTGCGAACTATTCGATGGCAGTAGGCTGACTGGCATCAGGGGTGGTGGCTAAGTGGTAGAACAGTTCCGGCAACCCGCGACGCGGGTTCGCGATTATCAGATCGGCGATGTGCTGGGCGTCGGAGGCTTCGGTGTTTCCTACGAAGCCTTTCACGTCCACCTCGGCAGGCATTTTGCCATCAAGGAATACTTTCCTGCGACCTTAGCGCGCCGTCATGCCGATGGTTCGGTCGGCCCGCTGACCGAGGCATCGAAGGCCGAACAGTTTGATAAGGGGCTGGAACGCTTTCTGCGCGAAGCGCGAACGCTGGCGGCTATCAGCCATCCCAACGTGGTTCAGGTGCGGGATGTGTTTGTCGAAGGTGGCACCGGCTTCATGGTGATGGATTTCATCGATGGGGACACGCTGGAAGCAACCGTCCTGAGGGACGGGCCGATGGCGCCACCGAAAGTCCGTCACCTGCTGGACCGTCTGAGCGGCGGCCTGATCCATGTCCACGAAGCCGGCTTTCTGCACCGCGATATCAAGCCGTCGAACATCCTCATTCGCGCTCAGGATGGTGAGCCGGTGCTGATCGATTTCGGCGCTGCAAAGTCGCTACAGCTCAAAACCAGCGCGACCACGCAATTCATCTCTCACGGCTATTCGCCATTGGAGATAAGCGCCACTCGTCTGGAAAGCGGGCCATGGACGGATCTGTATGGCCTGTGCGCCGTTGCGTGGTTCGCCCTGAAGGGCAAGGCGCCGCCGGATGCGATGGCGGAGCGTTTTTCTGCGGAAGCGGACCCGCTCGAAAGACTGTCTGCACAGGGCGGGCCCTGGATCCAATTCTATTCCGCGATCGATGCCGGACTTGCGCTTTACCCCAAGGATCGCCCGCAATCGCTGCAGAGCCTGCGCGAGTCCTTCGTCGGCACCGAAACCAGAATGGCCGATCCGGCTGAAATCGCCGCAATCAATGCAGCCGTGGCGCGGCAGGCAGTTTACCCTTCACAATCTACCCTGCTGGATCGCCCGGTTGCGGCCGCGCCGGACGCGTTGCCGGACGAACAATATGGGGAAGCGGACGATCCGGCACCGGGTCTGCTCACCCGCTTCCCCACCACGTTCCTCGGAGCGATGCTGATGGCGGGCATGATCGCCGCCTTCTTTATCGCTGCCCGCCTCGCCGATCCGACGCCAGACTATGCCATGTGGCGGCTTGGCGTGCTGATCGTCATAGCCGGGACAATCATCGGCCTGTTGGTCATGGGATTGGATCGGGCCGTGCAGTGGACAGGCGACCACTTTGGCGGTCTTGCCTGGTGGGGCAAGGGGCTGCATTTCTTGATCACGCCTGCCGTTGCGCTGATCGGGATGCTTGTCGCACTGGCGTTTACGTTGCTGTGGTTTTTACCCCCGACTACGGAACTACTGACTGCAACTTTGGCAAGTGTCTTCGACTTTGCCGATGGTGATGAGCCGATCAACGTGTTCCTCATCACGCTCCTACTTGGCGGCCCGTTCGTCGCCTTGCCGCTCGCCTATTCGTTGGCACGCCGGGAACGGCGGCAATGGTGGCAAGCGCTGGGGACCATAGTGGGATTGCCTGCATTGGTCGGCTTCTGTGCACCCTTCGCGACAGTCGACGACGCCGAAGGGCTCGAGCGACTGGGCCGCATGGGCTATTTTGTGAACAACGAGGATGTGAGCGGATCGGAGGACCACGACCCTGAAGCCATTGCGGAATTCAACGCGGCGGCCATAAGCGCCTACCAGCAAGCCGAGGGCCTGAACGTCACCGGCACGATTGACGCTGAAACCTGGCGCAGCCTGCTATGGTCTTGGCCAAGCCAATCGTTCTTCATCGATCCGGCAGATGGCCGCGGCGCGCTGGATATCTATCTGGCGCTGCGGTTTTGTCGTCCTTCATGCACTATCACCCTTGGCAAAGGCGAGATCGATCTCGCGGATTTTGGCCCAGAATACAGTGATGCATTCCACTTTCCGGAACGGGAGGGGGAAGATCTTTTCTTCAGCTACTATGCCAGCACAGATTCCAACGGGGACGTCGAGATCAACGGCGCGGGCAACGACACGGTGATCACCAACGGGGAGTGGCGCACCGTCAGCAGGCAGCGCATTGCCAACGTCATGTTCCGCAATGCACACATCGTCTCCATGAACGGGGCCAATCTGACCAACGTGACAATCGAAGCGGCACCGGGCGAGGTCGCCTTGGGCACAGAGGAAGACGGCTATGGGGGCGGGGATGTCACACTGGATCGAGTCACGCTGACAACGGTGGGCGATGTGCCGGCCATGCGTTTCGCGAACGGCATCGATGATCGGACAAACCAATCGCGCTACCCGATCCGTATCAGCGATACGCGCATTTCGCACCTTAATGGCGGGAGCGGCCCAGTCATGCAGATCGGTGGGCATTACGAACTGACGATGACCGACGGCGGCATGACCAGTTCCGGTAGCCCCTTCATGTCACTTTCCGATGGCATCATCGCTGAGATCGACGGTGTCGACGGGGCCTGCCTGTCTGCTTTCTCGGGCGCTGAAGTCACAATCCGGCGGGCAAATCTCACCCAGTGCGGGGGCGAGGGTGCGGTGGTCCGGGCGCGCAGCGGGGCAAGGGTCTATATCGACGATGACACAGCCCTGCCCGCCCTTCCGGACCTGATCCGCTTCGACGCCAGCGATGCGGAAATTCTGATGCGTTAGGAGGGCCTGCGCCGCGCGCCCCGCATCGCGGCGGAGATGAACACCAGCGCGTGCAGGCCCAGCAACAGCCAGGCCTTGCTACTGCCGACACTGACCAAGGGGGCAAAGCTGCCGGTGGCAAGATCAAGCTGATTGATCGGTCTGGCATTGTCGATGAAGTTGGCCTTCAGCCCCTCTGTGATCCAGTAGGCGCTGACTGCCAGCTCGCTCACTGTCTGGCCGAATGCAGGCAGGGCGGGAACCAGCATACCCGCCAGAATGAGCTGCGGGATCAGCGCGAGCGGAACCAGGATATTGGCCTGATCGCGCGTGGTGCACCACGCCGATATGGTCAAACCGATCGTCACGCCCACAAGCCCGCCTGCCGCAATCAGCGGCAATTGCGTGGTAAAGCCGCCGGGAATCTCCTGCGCCCCCAGCCACAGCAGCACCAGCACGGCCACAAGTTGCACGACGGTGTAGGCCCCGGTGACGACAGCCTTGGCCAGCACGAACGCCGCCACCGACAGGCCGGCATCGCGTTCGCGATCGAAGATCGTTCGCTCACCCACGATGTCCTGCGAGGCCGAATTGCAACCGATCCACAGCGCCGCCATGCCCAGCAGCATCAGTAGCGAAAGCTGCGACTGCACAACCTGCCCGCCGGTGCCGAAATCGCTGAAGGCATAGCCAAGCAAGCCCCCGATCACCACGGCCTGAACCGCCGCCATGATCAGCCCTCTCCGGTCCGCCAGCTTCAGCCGTGCGTTGCGCGGCACGAGGACTGTCATCTGGCGCAGCCGCTCGCCGATCGTGTGCCCGGTTGGTTCGGGCTGGTTGGCACTCTGCATCGCGGCAGCGGGCTGGGCAGCGGGCAAAGCGGCATTGTGCGCACGTGCTGCGGCAATGATAGCGGGGTCGGCCAGGCGGTCGAACACCTCACCCAGCCGGCTGATGTCGAACCGCGCAAGCGCCTCGCGCGGCGGCCCGTCGAACACGGGGATGCCACCTCTGGCCATAACTACCAGCTTGCTGGCGGTTGCTTCGATATTCGCTAGGGTATGGGTGACGCAGACGATCGCCATGCCTTCATTCGCCAGTCGCGCCAGCAAATGCATGACCTCTCGGTCGGTCGCTTCGTCCAGACCGCTGGTCACTTCGTCGAGGAACAGTAGCGAAGGCCGGGTCAGCAGTTCGCAGGCCAGGCTTGCGCGTTTCTTCTGGCCGCCGGACAAATCGGCAATGGAGGTTGCAGCACGCGCCGAAAGGTCGACTGCTGCCAGCGCCCCTTCCACCGCGCTGGCGATATCTTCGGGCGTCTGGTCGATGGGCAGTCGCAGGCGCGCGCAATAGCCCAGCGCCTGTTCCAACGTCAGGGCTTGGTGCAGCAGATCATCTTGCGGTACATAGGCTAGGTCCTGCTTCAGCGCCTCGAAGTGTCTGGCAAGATCGAGACCGCGAACGGCGATCGCTCCGTGCTGCGCCGCCACCCTCCCTGACAATTGCCGGATCAGGGTCGACTTGCCCGATCCGCTCTCGCCGATGATGCAGGTAAAGCTACCCGCCGCAAGCGCGATGGATACATCGTCAAGCAGTGTGAGCGGCTGCCCGCTGGTGCGGTCTGTGACCACACAGGCCAACCGACTTGCGGCGAGCAAAGGCACATCGCGGTTCTTCTCGGCGGGGACGAGCCGTCCGCTGGCCACCACAAAGGCAAAGGGGCCAATGTCGATCCGCCCACCCTGTCCTACAATCACGCTCTGGCTGCCGATTGCCTCGCCGTTGACGAAGGTGCCATTGGTCGATCCCAGATCCTTGATCTGCAACCGGTCGCCCATGCCTTCAACCAAGGCGTGGCGGCGCGAAACTGTGGGATGGTCGATCAAGATATCGGCGGCCAAGGCATCGCGCCCGATGACCTGCGGAAGCAAGCTCTGTTGGGCGACCGGCGGAGTCCCCAACCGGACGATCAGGGTGCTGTTGCCAAGCCTGATCCTATCGCCTTCGTGCAGAGCGATGGGGGTGTCGACGGGCTGGTCATTCAGCAAGGTGGTCGCCGTGGTGCTGAGTGGCACCAAAACCAGATCGGCACCGGACTGCTCGATGCGGGCGTGCCGGCCACCGACCGACAGATCATCCAGCAGCGCCACATCGTTTCGCGCGAGGCGTCCGATCAGCAGCGCACCCCCTTCGCCTTGGTCCGCACCCAAACTGTAGTGCCGGCCGGTCTCAGGATTCTCGATCCAGAACTGCCCTTCGATTCCCAACTCCCCCTCCTCCAGCTCAGGTCAGAAGATACCATGCCCCCGCAAGGGCCAGACCTGTCGCTACGCTGGCCAGCAAGCCCGCGACCCGCTTCCCGCCATTCGGCAAGCTGGTCCGGACAACCAACAGGGTGGCATTGTCTTGCCCCGGTAGCTCAAGAGCCGCAACCCTCGCCGTCGCACCCGCTGCAGCCTCCTGTGCATTCGCATAACCCGTTATAATTGAGGCCAGTTCGTTCGAATCGAGCACTGCCATACCGTCGCTCATCAGAAGAAGAGTTGCCCCCGGAGCAAGCAGAGCTGGTTCCTGCGGACAATCGACAATCGCCGGCACGCCCCCCGCCATGATGGCAGAGCGCAACTGGCTTCTTGCTGGATGAGATACAAGCTCGTCCGCCCCGATCAGACCCTCTGCTTGCTGACGCTCAAGCAGGGGCAGCATGGAATGATCGGCATTGAGCCGACGCCAAATACCATTTTCGACCAAAGCCAAAATGCTGTCGCCGACGCTCAGATGCCAGACCACACCCTGTTCGACGACTGCAGCAATCACGGTGGTCCCCGCACCTCGACTGGCGTCGTCCACTTCGAACTGGCTGGTTAGGTCGGCTTGGGCTGCCTCAAGTGCCAGTTTCAATCGATCCGGCCAGGTACCCGCCGATCGCTCTAGCGCTTCGGTAAAGGTCCGAGCGACTGTCGCCGAAGCGAGGCCGCCATGCGCATGGCCACCCATTCCGTCGGCTACCAGCGCAAGGAGAGCATTGCCTATCGGCTTCGAAGCATAGCTGTCTTGTTGGGATTCGCGCTGTCCCAGTACCTGTGCGACACCCCACTCCGGCATCTGCTTGCCACCTTTTTTGGATCCCGTCGGCGGACTAGCACGAGCTCCTGTGATCCCGAAGCCTTGACGAAGCGGTGGTCGCCCAATCATTTCAGCCCACACCATTAATGCAGTCCCCACCTATGGGTCGCTGCTGCGCGGTGTTAAGCGGTGACGGAATCACGAGATGACCACCGAAGCCGAGGTGTTGCACGTCTGGTCAGCCACGGCGCGCTGGGTGCGCGGCGAACATCGGACGGGATGAATAGGAAAGCGCGGATTAAAGTGAAGCAGGGCGCCCAATACGCAACTCAGGCAAACGGCTGCCATCAAGCTGCAGGGCGTTGTTCATCTCAGGGGTGACAATCAGATATTCCGAGTACCCAGACCCGCATCGCGCCACAGTGCTGGTCCCCTCGATTGTCGAAGTCCAGTTCCTGGTAAAGATATGCATGAACGCACCCGGTCGCGTGAGTGTATACCAATGTCCCAGTCGCACACCGCTTAGAGGCGTTTTGGAAAGTTCGACGGCCCGTATCGTCTTCCATCCACTGCTGTCACGTTGAACCGAAGCTACCAATTGGGAGGGTGCCCTTGTTGGAGGTACGCACAATATGCGGTCACCCCGAGTCTCGGCCGGCCCCGCATAAATTGACACGGTAGCCTGCACGGCGACCAATTTGCCATCAATCAGATAATAGATGATCCAATTGCTGGCACCGCCTTCGAAAAAGGCGTTGCCAGTGGCGCATTGCACATAAACGGCGCGGCGATTGCCAGCGGACCATTCTTCGAATCTCACGCGCGCCGTCTGGCTCAGATCCATGCCCATCACATTGCTGGAGGTGACCGGCCGCAGAACGCAGGAGTCGAAGGTCCGTGCGCTAGCGAGCAGTTGCGCACGGGTCGGTGACGTCCCAAGGCCAAGGCCCCAGGCCCTGAAACCGCTCGATGCGGGCATGCCAATCGTCCCGGCTTTGACCTGTTCCAGCAGCGGACGCAGTTCGTCGGTTGAAATCAGCGTCCGGCGCACTGCGTCAGCGGGCGCATCACCCCAGAACGTCGGCTGAAACGCGCCGGGCGCGAATGCCGTCGCTGCTACCGCGTTCGAACGTGCCTGAGCGGCCGTGGTGGCAGCATGCTGCGGTGAAAGCGGCGCTCCCCAATCTCTTAGCCAGCCAGCGGCCGACTTAAATCCCAACCGGTGCGCTTCCTGCATATAGGCGATAGCCTTGGGCCGCCCACCGGGTTCATCTTTCAGGAACTGGGCCATATTGTAATTTGCCTGCGCATGCCCCTTGGCGGCGGCGGCGGCAAAGTAACGCATGGCAGTTTCCCGGTCGCGCACAACGCCGCTGCTGCTGTCATTATAGCGGCGCCCCATTTCATAGAGCGCCTCGGCATCCCCTGCGGCGGCGCCCTGCAAATCGCTGTTGAGTTCGTCGGCAAACTGCCGGAGCCCGGCTAGGTTCTTTTCCAAGTGGACGCGGTCGGGTCCGCGATAGTTCGCCAATCTCTGTTCCAGCCATGCAACCGCGCGCCCGGCATCGGGAACGAAATCGGGATATGCACCCCTCCTTGCCCAGTCACTGGCAAAAGCCGCGATTTCCCAAGGATCCCTGTCATCGGACTCGGCAATCACGCGGCGTTTTCTGGCCTCTTCTCGATTTAGGGCATCAACCTGTTCGTCTGTAAGCGGCGCGGACTGCGCCGCCATTACCGGTTGGATATAAGGCGCCGTCAAGATCAACAGCCAAATCATTGCCATGAGTCGTAACGCGATCAATTTACCTCTCCTTCGTCGCTGTCAGCTATCAATTGAGCGTGCCCTCGCGCAAGAGTGGCGCGAAAAAGGTAGGGCAGATCAGCACTTGAGCATTATTACGGCAGATTTTGTGCTCCCTGTGACTTAACCGTCCACGCTCGTGTTGCATTTTCTGGGGCAGATTGAGGTGATCGCATGGGGGTGAGGCATGGCCCATCTCAAACGATTGTCGAGCGCGCGGTCGAGCTTCCAGATCACCAGCGTGTCCCCGGGGACCAAAGCGGCGAGGCATGCATTCAGCCCCCGTCTGCAATCCCGGGCACCCGAGATGCTGTCCTGATAGATCCGCTTGGGATCAACGCCTGCGGCAATGAGCGCATCGCGCTGCAGGTCATGGACCTGCCTGCCATCGGCTTTCGATACGCGGGTATATCCGATCATTGATACGTTTTCGGCCATTTGAGCCCTCCTTCCTGAGCCAATCTGGCTCTCCGGTGCCAATGGACCGCAGGAATGTGCCGGGCATCAAGCCTCGCCAATGCAAAAGGGGCGCAAGTGTCTGATTAGATGAGTTAACCAGACAGGGCGTCTCACGTCTCAGAACCCTCCGGTTAAGTTATTAAAAGATGCCGTCGCCCTACCCTGTCCTCACTCCGAGCTTCGCCCGCTCAAGCGCGCACCATGCGCGGTGCGCGGCAAACAGCGCGCTCTGCTCGGGAGGCGGACAGAACGCGGCGGTGTACAGGCCCCAGAGAGCCTGTGCATGGAGGGGCGCGCGCCGACGCCGTCGGATGGGCGTAGAATCTGGTCCGGGCAGGACGATCCCGAGGCCAGCGGCCGCAGCGGCAAGCTCCCGGTTCCCGACATGAATCGCAAGAATGGTTGACCCCGCGAGCGCACGGGCGAGGATCTGCGTGTCGGTTGGCGGCGCCGGCTGTGACCGACCGTCAGACATCGGCCGCATCATGTGCGGTGCTGGGCCTGCCTGCCGGATCAGCAGTTCGGCACCGGGCGGGATGCGCTGGATAACGCCATCGAGGATTTCTGCGCGGGTGTGGGTCGGATCAAAAAACCTGTGCTCGAGCTGAAAGTCGGCCTCGCGCCGACCGCGCCGTGTCACGGTAAACAGCGACAACGAGATGATTGCCGAGCGCGAGTGGCCTTCTGGCTTGTTGCGGATGATACATAATGCCGCGAGGGCATTGGGGTGACGGGTATGGGTCATGGAGATGGGTGTCCTGAATCCGCAACGCGAACAGGCGGCGCTCCCGGGAGGAAACGCCACCTGCTGGTTCGGGATAGTTGATGGTGTTGCCGTCGATGGCCGTGGTATTAGCGGGGAATGGGATGTTGCCGGAACGGCAACACCCCCTCCCCGCCGATCATCCGAGGTCGATCGTCTCGTCCGCGAGCCGCAGCAGCAGCAGATGCTCGCTCAAGGCCCGCGACCCGTCGTCAGCTGCCAATTCGCCCCACGCCTGCCAGCGGTCGAGATGGTGGGACAGCCAGCCAAACAGCCGGTCGCGGGCATAGTCGTCGGGGAACGACAACGTCCACAGCACCCGAGTGAGCGGGATGTTGTTGCCCATTTCGTGGCCTATCAGCTTGATCCCGGCCCTGCCTGCGACCGGTTCGCGGACGAACCGATACCGCAACGCCCTGCCCAGCGCCTCCAGTGCGGCCATGACCCGCTCACGCTCGTCGCGGGTTCTGCCACCGTCTAGCCCGTTCCAGCTTTGCAAGGTTGGGAAGTCGAGGGGCGCCAGATCGGGTGCATTGACCGACCGGGTCGCGGCAAGCATCCTTGCAATAGCTCGCCCCTCAAGCGTCACGATACGGCCATCGATCACGCCTTGTGCGTGGAGCCAGGCCATGTAGTGCCGAGCGCGCTGCCAGCCCCCACCAAACAGATCGACGACCGCCTCTTCGGAATACACCATGCGGTTCATCAGGGCATGGAGGATTGTCAGCAGCAGCTCGCAGCCATCGTCCACCGTGTAGGAGCCAAGGTCCGGCATGCCGAGACGGTCGCACCAGAGGTAGTGACGCAGACTGGGCCATACAGACCCGTGTTCGTCCAACAGGCCATCGATCGCAGAATCTTCGCGAAGCCAAAAGCCCCACGGATAGTCTTTGTTTCGCCGGGCAGCATAGCCCCGGGGATCGGGTGTGAAATCAGTCATGGCTCCCTCCTTTGCGCGGAAGGAGCGCTGTGGGTTTGGCGTTGAGAACGAGCGGCACACCTGTCTCAGGAGTTCCGCCACTGCCAACACTGGCCGTTTGACCCTCGAGCGCCTTGAGCCTGGCCGCGAGGTCTACCACTTCTCCGGCGACATAGGCCAGATCGCGGTAGACCTTTTTCCCTTCCTCCCGGTGAAGATCGTTGCGGGAGTAGCCGCGCGGCAGAAAGTCCGAGGGCTTGTCAGTATCGAACCCGAACCACCAGGCATCGGGATTGCCGCTGGCGTCACTGTCTGCCATCGTGGGAACCTGTTGGCGTGCCCGCGCCAGGTGATCCACATGGCAGATCCGCAGCATCGGCGGCGCGTTCTGATCGCATAACGCCGCGTAGTCGAGCCCTTCATGCGGCGAAATACCAAGGTCAGTCGGAATGGCGTCTCGTTCAAAGCACCATAGCGGGTGCGAGGGGGTCACAGCCACATAGCCTGAAAGCGAGCCATTGATTTGCCGGAGGATCAGGCAGGAATAGCCGCTCGCGGGATCTCGCCAGGCGACCCGATCTGGCTCATTCCGCCAGGGCCCCTCGCCATAGGGCCGGCGCTCAGGAATTTGCACGAATTGCTCAGGGTGGATTTCGGACCCGCCGAGAGTCAGACGTTCAGGCACCGTGAGTTCAACGGATTGCGGTTTGCTGGGCACCAGGCTGCGGCTTTTGCTAGCTGTGCGGCCGCGTGGTGGTTTGGTGGATTTGGCCATATGATTCTCCTTATAAAAAAGCCGCAGCGTCCGGACTGGACCTGCGGCGGATGAGCTCCAGATGAGGGAGCGCTCGCTGCGCGTCATGGGCTAGACAGGCTGTGCGCAGGACAGCCGGCTGGGGAGAAGGTGATCAGGTCATCGGCGGTCTCCTTGCGTCACTGTGATAAAGAGGATTGGGCGTCAGCATGGCCCGGCTGCTCAGGCTGCGCGGTACACGGTGCCGGTCAGCCGCGATGCGGCAAGCTTGGCCCGCGCCCAGGGGGAGAAGGCGCGCTGGACGAAGGCGCTCTTGGGCATTGCCTTGCTCGCCGCGTCTGCAATGGCCGCAAGGCTTCGCTGTGGGTGGCAGGCGATGATGCCGTGGCTGGCAAGGTGCCTGAGGGCGATGACTGACGTTGTTAGCACATCGGCAAAGCACTGGTCCCGCACCTTGTCCCAGTCGCCGCTCTCGACGAGCTGGCCAACCAGCTTTGCCGGCGAAGGCTTGCACGGGACGCCTGTGGCCGCGGCATATTCGGGCAAATGCGGGAACCGCGCAGTGCCCGCGACCATGCGGCATAGATCTAGCCGCTGGCGTGAGTAGGGATTGAGGTCCAGAAGCTGCGGGGGCAGCAGCAGGCCCGCCTCGCTCGCGACCCGGCGCAACACAGCTATGTCCTTCGCCTCTCCCGCCCAAGTTACCAGCGGCGCGTCGGCATGAAGCTCGAGCGTGCCGAACAGGCGCGCGGCGATATCCCTCTCGTCGGCCTCATCATTCGCCAGAGTAGTGATTGCCTCGACCACCGGAACGTCGGCTTGCGGATCGAAGCGCAGGATCATCCAGCTGCCGGAGGCGATACGGTGGAACGGCCATCGGATGCTGGTTTCGGCATCAGCGCCCTCAGCAGTCTTATAGCCGTCATGGGCGCTGCGATCGTAGCTGTATTCCCAATCTGCGATGACAAGCCGCACGGGACGCGGCCCTTTGCCATCACTCGCCTGGGCGCGCGCTTCAAACTGGCGGGCTTCGAGCCTCAGCGCATTCTCCAGATCTAGGGCCGAGCCGGTTTCGGCAAGCTCTCGTGCGGACGCGGTGAACTCGAGTTCGGCGGCGGTATCGATGTTGTCGGTCATAGTGTGTGTTCCTCTAAAAACAGCAAAGCCCGCCAGCGGCGGGCCTGTTCTGGGTGGTTTCTGAAGATGAAATGATGATGGTATTGGCGGCGCGATCCAATCAGCGGTGACGCTCGCGTGCGGTGATTGGCATAAGTCGCGGCGTCGGCAGGCCTTCGCGCCGAAACCACAACTGTTCAGCTTCCACTGCTTCGGGCAGGAGCTCACGCCACCAGACCCTTCGCAACGGGTGCGCGTCCCAGGAATAACCTCGGGCTCGCAGCACATCTTTCTTAGCGAATGGCGCATTCACGGCTTCTACCCTGATGGTCTCGCGGTCGCTGGCTGAAAGAAGGCGCTGAAGATGTGTGGGTTCGGAGCCGTCGCTGGCGCCGGCATCACCGCAGTCCTCTCTATCCGGATCTGGGCGCGACTGCTGCAGCAGCAGGAACAGCGACCATACGTCGGCCGGTGCGCGGTGCGCGCGCGAGAACCAGCCATGCTGCTGCAACAGGAACGGTTGGCTACGACCATCGAGGCCGAGCGCCTGCCAGGGAACCTCGTTGCACGAGCATGCCCAGGGCTTTTCCCAAAGGTCGGGCCAGCGCTGCAATATCCATTCGAGGTCGAATCGGGAATTATGAGCAACGAGCAGATCTGCGCGATCCAGCAGGCGACCCACCGCTTGATCGTCGATCGTCTTGCCGGCGAGATCGGCATCGGTGATGCCGGTCAGCCGAACGATGTTCTCGTCAAGCGGATGGCCTGGATCCTCTTGCCAGCTGAAGATCGGAAAGTGGCCGATCAGCCGGCCTTTTTCGTCAACCCACATGAGCTTGATCGACAGTTCAATAATGGCGCCGGTCGCCGCATCGAGCGAGGTGGTTTCCACATCGAGCAGCGCAATGCATCTGCCGTGTGGCGGCAATCCATCTGCTGGCATCGACGCGTAGGGCGGCGGCAGCGCGCGCAGAATGCGGTAGTCGGGATAGTCGGCGAGCTGGTCGGCGAGCGCTTCGCCGACCGGGTCGAGATGATGATGTGATGACTTCATGCTATAGTTTCTCCAATGGTGTTGGTGAAACCGGCGAAGGCGAAGGCCGAGCCGTTACGCTCAAACCTTCTTTTCCTTTCAACCGCCGGTTCCAACCGGCGATCCTCTTCCATTATGCTATCGGTTTACGTCCTGCCGGGAGGCATGGCCCGCTAAGCTGTGGCGCGCGCATCGGCGCGCTGCCCCTTTTCCCGGTGTAGCGGCAAAAAAAGAGATGCGCTCGCGAGCGCATCCGCACTGTTTTGCAAGGCTCCACCTATCGACATGCGCGGCCTGAGCAGATGCGCGGCTTTTCCATCGCTGGCGGCAAAAAAAAGAGCCGCTGCCCAGCCCCTTGGGCTTGCGGTTCAGGCAAATAGAAGGCGGTTGGTAGCCATGGCCGCTGTGTCGATTGGATCATGCCAAGGATGCTGCTCAGTCTTCATCCTTCTCGTCGGCGACAGAGGTCTGCTCCCAAGCGTGGCCCGGGAGGAGGTCTTCAGCCTGGCGCTTCGACGAAGCTCGGGTCGGTGACGAAATGGGATTCTTCCTGGGTCGACCGCGTCCTCTTCGCGCCGGAGGGGGCGTATTGGCGTTAGCCTCGGCTTGGTTCTGCACGACACCATCGGAAGACACCGGGCCTTGGCTGGCATCAGGGTTCAACCCGCGGCCAAGGTTTGCCAACAGCCGATTGCCGAATTCTCTTGCCTCATTAAGCGCCACCTCTGCCATGGCCAGAGCGCTTTGCGTCTGCGCAAGCTCAGAGCCGAGCCGGGCATTTTCTTCGACCATGCTCACACGGGCAGTTTCCGCGTCTTCAAACTTGCGACGAAGCTCGTGGTATCGTGCCTCCAGGTCATCGTACCGTTCAGACCACTTGCCGGCGTCCTGTTCGTGGGCTTCGGCATCCTCGGCGCGGTACTTGCCAACCAGGCCTTTTGCGAGCCGTCGGAAACTCTCGAACGTTACGTCGAGAACGGCATCCATCTCTGGCGGCGCCTTGGTCACGAACGGCACGCCCTCGGCAGTCCGGCGCTCTTTCCAGTTTGCCACCGCTTCCCCCAAAGCACCGTTGGCCTTTGACATTCCGAGGCGGACGGCCACTTTGTTGGGAATGACCTTGTCGATGTCATAGCCATTCTCTTTGAGGAGCTGATCGGCAGCTGCATCAATGTCGGACTGGGTAGTTTTCTCACGCATGCAATCGTCTCCTTCCACAGTGTTGGCGAAAAATACGACATTCGCTTCTTTCGCTGCATTCGCAATTTTCGCTGGCTTTTGATGTAACAGGCACTCAAGTCAGTTTGCCCTAGTCGGCACAACTTTCTGGATATCAGTCTCCTACCTCCGCTATCGTCCACTGCGAGGACCGAAATTCCTCTCATAGTCATGGGTCCGCTGATTCCAGTCTCGATCAGATTCGTCCGGCTTGCGGTAAGGATGGCCGCGGTAGGTCTCGGCGAAGCGCCCCTTCGTACGGCGCAGGGCCTCGGCGTCTTTGTATGGCATCACTTTGAAGAGCCTGTCCCGGTAAGCTTTGGCGAGATCAGCAGGCGAGCGCGCATCGGCGAGATTGCGCGCACGTTCTCTTTTGGCAGTTTCGTCTCCATAGCGGACCGATGCGGCGAAGATTTCTTCGGCCATCGCGCCAATGAGCCGCTCATCACCGCGCGCACAAGCAGCCCTCCACGCCCGCACATCCGGGCGTTCATCGAGGTCAAAGGCAAAGCGGTCGGGCCGCAGATGGGACACCGCCAGCAATCTCTGAAAGCTGGGATCGCCCTTTTGCGCGTCCCAGAATGCCTCGGCCCACCTATCGCCTGTCTGGGTGGTGGTGAGGTTCCCGTTGTCCAACGTTACCCGCCCGCTCAGGATAGCAGCGGCGATCCAACGCCGCTGTTCGATCTGCACAGCCTCGATCGCTTCGAGGCGAGATTGCATGCCGGGCAGGATGATGTGGCGCTCCCGTCCTTTGAAGGCGCTGAGCAAGGCCGGATCGTCGAGAAACCGGGCGCCATCGACGTTGAAACGGGACCGGGCCAACTGGAGAGAATTGCGATCAATGCAGTCGAGCGTTTGCAACGCTTTGCCGGCAATGTCTTTCGGCGGGTTGGGAAAGCAACCGACATCTGAATCCGCCTCGTTCCACCTGCGGAAATCCCGGACTGTCGCGTGGTTGAATGGAGCTGCGACCCGGTCCCGGCGATCACGGTCATGGCGGACAGATGACCGCAGGCGCTTCAATGTGGCTCTGTTATTGCGCCAACGGCGAGCGCGCGCGACGATACCCTTGTCCGGATCGTTTTTAATCTGGGTGCGGTATATCGCCACTGCATCTTCGAGGCGCTGCGGGAGAATCTCGAGATCGAGCTCGGCGGCAATGCGGGCAAGAGTTTCGCGTACCTTTCGGCGCGCAGCGATGCGGATCTGCCGGAACCTAGCCCGCGCCAGCAGCATCGCATGAATGCGCGCCTGCCGCCGAGCGGAAAGCAGCTGGATTGTCCGTTCGCGTTCGACAATGGCGAGCTTGCCATCAAGGAAATACCGGGTTTCATGCTGGCCGGGCTCCACTTTGTAGTCACCGGATATATGCTCCCGCTGACGACGCTGCAGATCCATCGCGCCCCGGCCCTGTGCGGGCTCGCCCCATAATGTCGCAGAAATGTCGGGCGCGGGCGGCGTAGGGGCTTTTGGCCCTCTCGCAGCGGTGATCTTGGATGGCGTGACGACATGGTGCCGCTGTGCTTTGACAGCGCCCAATTCAGCCTGATGCGCGGCCTTACGCCGCGCGCGGGCCGCGTTGACACCGTGCCCTTTTTCCGTGCCGCGCTTGGCTTGGAATGTCGTTTTGTAATCGGTCTCGAGAGTCTCGACGAGCGCCTTATACTCGGACAATTCTTCCTTCCGGGCCGCTTGATCAGAAGCGTCAGCCTCAAGGGGCGCGTTGTAGCGCGGCATGACGAAGGGCCGGACCTTGAGGCCGGGAGCAGGCGGAACATAGTCTGCCTTGAGCCGGGCGGAGAGTTTTCCAAGTGCGGCATTGGCGTAGGCATCGCTGGCGCCACATCGAATACCCTCGCACTCGCTCCAGTGGCCCGGGATAGTCACAGCCTCAAGGACGCCCGTCGACCCAACTTTCACATATCGCAGACCTACAGCTGCGAGGTTCTCGTGGATCTCCTGCCAAACCGCTGTATCCTGAATGCGCGGTTTGGCTATGATCTGCACGGCGCGCTTCAACGGCCAGGGGCTTCCGGCGTCACATAATTGGGGTGCCTCGTTCTGCTGTATGATCTCACGATGAGCACGCTGCATGGCGCGCATCTGCCGATGATCAACCAGCAGGTTGCCCTCGGCATCCGCAACCTTGGTGTTGGTCAGCAGGTGGTAGACGCCGCGATCATCAGCAACGTAGCGCCGATTGGGTTCAGGCAATAGTTCCAAGCGATGCTCGCAGATAGCGGCCGCAATCTGGGCTTTTTCTTTATACCATCCCTCGCCAAACGACACGGGCTCACCGGTCAGAGCATTACTGGAAACGATGAGGCCGTGGCTGTGGGGGTGAGGCTTATCGCCGTGATCCGCCCAAATCTGAGGGCATTCCTCGACCCACATCACTTTGATGAAGATCTGCCGGATCGCTTCCGCCATTTCAGGCGTGATCGCCTCCCCCGGGCGATGACTGATAACGACGTGGTGAACCCGGGCAAGGCCGGAAGCAGCGGCCGCGTTGGCAAGCTCTTCCACTTGATCAGTCGGCGACGCGGTATTGATATTGTAGGCAGAGCGCCCCGCGATCCTGCCGAGTGAGCTATCTTCCGATTCTTCGGAAACGTAGTCGCCAATTCGCTTCACCCGCTCGAACAGCGCCTTCTCGCCCATGTCGGCGATACCAAAGATATAGCCACCGGTTGCAAGGGTGGTGCTGAATGCAAGCGCCTGCTTTACCCCTGTGGCAACAGCGTTCTCAGCCCGAGCCTCATATCCGATGATCTTGGTCATCATGGCTTGGGTTTGCCTGATTTTACCGCATGAACAGCGCGGGATTCACGCCCGCGGGCAGCAACGGCTTGCGAGACTTCGCGCGCTTGATCCGACAGCTCGCGGACAAGATCGAAGCAAGCGAAAATCACCTCCTGAAACTCGGTTTCTGCGGCGAACCGTGACGTGTTTCCGCTTTCGATCCATGCCTGCAGCCGGGGCGCATCCCATCGATCGATGAACCCGGTAAATTCCCTTGTTCTTGCTGCCAGGCCGCTCAGCTTCGCGCTGACTTCGAACAGCGGATCATGGAATCTTTCACTCAACAAGATGCGCTCGCGGCAAAACTCGGACAACGATCTTGTGCCCGCGTTCTCTACGATTTGCGCGTATTGTTCGTCACTAAATTCAACATTTATCCGTCTTCGCTTGCGACTGTCTACTCGCTTTTTTCCGGCCATCACATCACCTCAACTATTCCTTTCCTGTGACTTGAATAAAACTGACATCACGAAGCGATAGCGACACGATGTCAGCAAGTGTGGGACACCACACACATCCTGCAAAATGCTTAGACCCCATTTCATGATCAAAATCTGGGAACCGAAATCCCGAGTTGTCTGAATACAAGTTCAAGACACTCTCCGAGTTCTTTTGATCTTCCGAAAATTTCCCGGACAAAAGCTGGGCTCTTGGATAATTTCTCTGCTGCTGCCCTTGCCTCACCAACAGATTGATTTTCTACCGCCTTGAAAAACGCGTTGGCTGTGTAGTTGCCCTCCTTGAACCATGGACTGGGCACTCGAGGAAACTTGAAAACTGATTCCTGAACGCCAGTGTTGGCGTCTCCAGTGCCCAGCGCCTTCGGCTTGAATGTAAGCGCGGGAGCTGGCTGCTGGACTGGTGATGATGAAAAAAGCTCAGGATCAGGTCGACGAACCGCTTGCGGCTTTGGCGCGACAAGCGGAGGGGCAACCGGCGCGCTCGTGCGAGACGGGCTTTCAGCTTTCGCCAGCGAGATATCAGTCTTCACCGGTGGGATGGTTGATTGAGCTAGCGCTCTTGAAAGCGCCTGATCTGACTTGTGATCCTTTTGGCCCGCCCTGGCCTTGGTGTCGATCTTGGAGTGCCATGCCGCGTCAAGCTCCTTGGTCCAGATATCGGTCGTAAGTGGTTCTGATTTCACCCACTCGACTGCCGTTGAGCGGTCAGGCTCTAGAAGAATCCACCGGCGATCAATGATCCAGCTCAGCCACTTGCGGAGCACCTCCGCTTGAGTGGGGGTAAGGCCGGAAATGTTAGCCACCTTACGGGCGATGCGCTTTGCACTGGGCATTTGCCTAGCCCGCCAGCTGCGCTTCAGTAGTCTCGTAGCACTGTCAATTGCGCCGCAAGGCAAGCCGACGAGACTGGGCTCGCAAGGGTCGATTCGGCTAATACCATTTCTGTCAGCCAAGTGCTTGTCGTACCGCGCCTCCCGCTCTCGCGGAGTAGGAATGCGACGGGATTTGCGGTTTTTATCTTCACCCTCAACTTCGACCACAGCGCTATCGTCGTCATTCAACCGATCTTCTTCATTTTTTACATTATTAATCACTATCTATACTCCACTATTGCTTGGAGTTTGTAGATTCACAATTTAGATGAATGCAAAATGAATGCGCGGCGAGACCTCAATAAGACACTTATAATTTGCGCACAGAATTTATCTCTTACTGTGAAATTTTTAGACCATCTGATCCTTAATTCTGAAATTTCGCCAAATATTTTGCTCCATCACCGCGAAAGACGAGCGGCATCATAATGGTCAGGTATTCTCTAGCTCAGATAGATTTTTATGATGTTCAATCGTCTAATGTATTTTAGATTCAACTGATGTCCGACAGGCCAATTTCACCGAGAAAAAACTTTTTGTGAGCAGATTTTGTATTTCATATCGGCCTTACTACAAACTGGTAGATGGACCAAGATCTCTCACAGCAGCCCAAGGAGCGCCAGCTTGATCAGTATTACACTGACCCTATGATAGCATTACTGCTTCTCGATTTTCTTTGGAGCCGAGTCGATCTTCGCGAGTTCCAATTTGTCGAGCCCAGTGCTGGAACAGGATCTTTCTCGAAGCTGCTGCCGCCAGGTAGCCTTGCCTACGATCTAGATCCGAAAGCCCCCGGCATTACCGAGGCTGACTTTTTGAAGGTGGAACTTCCCGAGACCGGAAAGCTCGCAGTCGTCGGAAACCCACCGTTTGGCAAGAGCAGCAGGCAGGCGATCCGGTTTTTCAACCATGGTGCTCTGCGAGCCGAGCTGATCGCATTTATCGTCCCGGAAACGTTCAAAAAGGTGTCTGTCCAGCGGCGCCTTGATCCGTACTTTCACCTCGAGGCTGAAGCGCCGATTCCGCACAATGCGTTCTGGTTCTGCGGAAAGCGCAAACACGTCCCGACGGTGTTCCAGATCTGGGTCAGAAAGGACATCAAGCGAAATGCGCAACGCCCGCCAACGCGCCACCCGGACTTCGACTTCGTCAAAAACCCCTTCGATGCCGACTTCGTCATTCAGCGCGTTGGGGCCGGCGCTGGCAAGATCCACCGGAACTTCGAGATGAGTGCACAAGCGCACCTGTTTATCAGGCCTAACGTTGCAGGCGTTGAGGCGACGATGCAATCGCTGGACCTTGCCCGCACGGCAAAGATGACCGCTGGAAACCCGAGCATAGCCAAATCTGAAATTGTCCGTTTGTACGCCGCTGCGGTCGCGTCGAGCGATCTCTTTCGGACAAACGGCGGTAAGGTGCCATCGCTGTTACGAGCAGCGGGCGCACTGGCAGCAACGTAACGTTGAGACGCTTTTCGACAGTTGCGATACATAAGGCGCCAGGCGACTACCAGTGTCTTGGGATTTGCCGGTCGGGGGTAAGTCCGCCAACTTATAACTAGCGAGTAATCGCAGATGTCAGGTTTTTACATATGTATGTTGCCGACTCGGCTGTCTGTCAGCGCCAGATAGAAATGACACCCCTCTGTTAGATGGAGCTGACGCCCTCGCGCGTATTCCAGAGGATCCGACCGGCGAGCTGTGGCACCAGAGGATGGTCGATAGCGAGAACACCCTTGGCTACATGGATGCGATATCCGCCAACATCACTGTCCGACCGAACTGTATACGGCCTGACAGATCAAGACATTCGCCGACTAGCAGGGTAAATGCAGCAAGCTCTTGAATTCGGTCCTCATCTGTGACGATAAACCCGTCTCAGCCTCAATTTCCCAGAGGTCGGAATGACATTAATTGAGCCATGGTCGCCCTACCTTGAAAAAGCCTTAGTCACATCAGCGGGTCGCATACCCCTGGTGAAGGCCTTCGGCGACCTGGTCCGCTTTGAACAAGGGTTCAGTCCGCACGAGCTCCCGGAGATCTTTGCCGCGCCTGAAGACGAAGGCGAGAACGACGCTTGCCGCTATTTGGTGACTATGGATGCTGCGTTTCTGACGATCCAGTTCGCACAAGAAAGAATCGCGACCTTCGCGCGGCCGCTAGGCGGCGGGGAGGTTGTCCCGATGATGGCAAGCATGTGGGAAATCGACGATCCTCTGCCGAGGATGGCAACCGGTGCCATCAACTTAGAACTGTGGGCCAATCCCGACGCACAGCCAACTCACCGGATATTCGTCGACAGCGCTGATTTTGACGAGTGGCTTGCTGGTTTAAATTCCCCCGATCGCCTCAGCAATCGCGAATTGGAAGCGGCGCTTGACCCGCAGCTACGCGCCGCACGGGCAGTGGCTGCCCGGCGGGTGAAGACTGCCCTCGAACCGCAAGGAAAAAGCTTCGAGGGCGATGCAGGTCTCAGCTTTTCGCATTCCCTGTCGATCGGAGACGAATTGCTTACGCGCCCGGAGGTTGAAGCGCTGGTCAAGCTTGGACGAAGCGCGATCTACGCGAAAATCAAAGACGACGGTTTTCCGGACAACATCATGCTTGGCGGCCGGGCCGTCTGGCGCAAAAGCGAAGTGATGGCGTGGGTCGAAGAGAAAGCAGCCCAGGGCGGTAGATCGAGAAGCTAGCGCCGTTTCCGGCGGGGGCTGTCAAGAATATCGATGGCCGGTAGAGCGCCTTCCATGATCATGTCTGCCCATCGTTGTGCAAGTTCGCGCCGACGATCCATGTACCGCGCCCGGTTATAGCGCAGCTCGGTGGCGCTCATGCCCGCAGGCGTGTGCGCCAGCATCAGGTCGATGATCAGCCGGTCTGCAAGCAGTCTCAGGTCGGTGCCCAACTCGCGTTCGGCCTGCTCATTCATGATGGTTGAAAAGCTTGAGCGCCAGCCATGCGGCACATGCTTCCCTTTGTAGCCTTCGCGGTTGTAAAGATAGCCGATAGCATTCTCGGTCATTGCCGAAGTGCCAGCGCGGGCATTGGGGAAGACGTAGGGTGCACGGCCAGTAAGCAAACGAACCACTCGCAGTGTTCGGACAGCTTGCGACGATAGCGGGATCTTGTGGTCGAAAGCCTCGTCGCTGCGCAGGTGCAGCTCCTGTTTGATTTTGTCTGCAGGCACTGTCCACAAAGCCTCGCTGACATCTGCTGACGGGCTGCCCCAATCAACGCCGCTGATCTCGCCCCATTCCATGTGCCGCACCATGCCTGGGCGCTGGGCTGTGAGCGCGAGGAACCGACCTGCCAGCCGTGTGACAGGAGAAGCACCCGCCCGGTCGACATCTCCGAGCATCCTTTTAATCGCACCCACGTCCAACAGCGCGGGATAGCGCTTTGAGGGCGGCAAGGGTGCTAGCGCGTCATTGATGTCGTTCGCGGGGTTCTCGAGGCCAGCACCATGCGCATTCACATAGCGATAGATGGCAGCGACGCGCTGCTTCACCCGCCGTGCCGTCTCGATCGAACCACGCCCCTCGATCTTCTTCAACACCGAAAGCAGCAGCGGTTTATCGATCACGTCCATCGGCATTGTGCCCAGATGCGGGAAGATGTCGCGTTCAAGGCTGGTGATCACGTCATCGGCGTGAACAGGCTTCCACTTCGGCTTCTGGACAGTGTGCCATTCACGAGCGGCCTGCTCGAATGTGTGGAACGTGCCGCGGTCTCCCACCAACTTTGCCCGCTTGGCAGCAATGCGGGGATCACGGCCCTCCCGCAGCAGCTTGCGGGCATCGTTACGTTTCTCCCGAGCCTCGGCGAGCGAGACCTCTGGATAGACCCCGAGCGTGAGCAACTGTTCCTTGCCATCCAGTCGGTACTTGAAGCGCCATGACTTGTGGTTCCTTGGCGAGATGTGCAGAAAAAGCCCGCCGCTGTCGGATACCTTATAAGCCTTGTCCTTTGGTGCAGCAGCGCGAACCGCTTTGTCCGTAAGCATCCGATACCCCCAATCGTTCGAGTTCCTTACCCCCAATCTACCCCGAGATGTATCTGGCTAGGGAAGGATTGGGCTGGAACGGATTGGACGCCAAAGCCCTGTATTGTAAAGGGCTTGCCGGGGAATTTGGCGGGGATTGGGCCGGATTGGAAAGCCCGGTGGCGGAGCAGGTGGGATTCGAACCCACGATACGCTTTTGACGTATACACACTTTCCAGGCGTGCGCCTTCGACCACTCGGCCACTGCTCCGTGCACCTTTGTGCGCTACCGCTTTGCTGCCTGAGCGCAAGGAGGTGGCGCCCGTGAGGGCAAGAACGCGCCACTAGCCGCGAATGGATTGCTTCGCAAGGCGCGTGGTGGCACCAATTGGCGCATGAGAACGATGCTTCTGTCGGCTTCGGCCGCGCTCGCCCTTGCCCTGCCGCTGGCTGCTCAGGAAGCTGCCAAGCCGGTGGCCTTGGCACCCTCGGAAATTGTCGCCGCCGCGCCCAGGGCAGACTGGGTGCAAATCCCGGCGGAGGACCTGCTGGTGATGACCCTTGCGCCGGATGCCGAGGGCAAGCCACGCACCGTAGTGATCCAGCTGATGCCCGCGCCCTTCTCGCAAGGCTGGGTGCACAACATCCGCCTGTTTGCGCGGGCCAAGTGGTATGACGGCATCTCGGTCAACCGGGTGCAGGACAATTACGTCACCCAGTGGGGCGATCCCAATTACGACAACCCGGAGGCGACGGGGAAACCGAAGCCCTTGCCCGAGGGGTTGAAGGTGATGGGGGAGAGCGAGTATGTCGCTGCCGACCTGCTCTCCATTCCCGACCCGCGCGGGCGTCCCCGCATCAATTACAGTCTTGCCGCGCGGATGACCAGCAACGCCATGATTGCCGCCAATGGCAGTGTGGTAGTTCCCGAGGCTTTCAGGGACGCGCTGGAATCGGGTGAGCGTCCCGACAATTTCGAGATGCCCGAGATGGGCGATGCCTACGCGCCCTTCGCCACGTTGGCGCTCGGCTGGCCGGTCGCGGGTTCGATGCGCGAGACTGCGGGAAGCCCCACGGGTTTCTGGCCCACTCACTGCTACGGCATGGTCGGCGTGGGACGGAACTATTCGCCGGACACCGGCTCGGGCGCGGAGCTTTATACCGTGATCGGCCATGCGCCGCGCCACCTTGATCGCAACATCGCGCTGGTGGGCCGGGTGATTGAGGGGATGCAGCACCTCTCCTCGCTGCCGCGCGGATCGGGCGCGCTGGGGTTCTACACCGCCGAGGAAGCAGGCAAGCGCACGCCGATCCTGTCGGTGCGGGTGGCGAGCGATCTGCCCGCTGGGGAGCAACCGCGGTTCGAATACCTCAGCACCGAGAGCGAAACCTTCGCGACCTATGCCGAAGCCATCGCCAACCGCCGCGATCCGTTCTTCATCGTCCCCGCTGGCGGCGCAGACATCTGCAACATCCGCGTGCCGGTGCGGCGGGTGGCGGCGGCAGGCTGAGCCTACTGCCGCTCCGCCTGCGCCACCGCGTCGCTGGCGCGCAGGGCCGATACGATGCGGTTGAGATGCGCCACATCCTCGACCTCGACCTCGACGTCGTAGGTCACGAAAGGATGGTCGATCTGCGCCTGCATCAGCGTGATGATATTGGCCTTGTTCTGCGCGAAGATGCCCGCCATTTCCGCCAGCGTCCCCAACCGGTCGTAGATGGTCACCGACAATTGCCCGGTCGCGCCTGACGACTGGTTGCCCCAGGCCAGATCGATCCAGTCGCTGTCCACCCCGCTTGCCA
>Ga0209812_10000282_pt1 | contig 47659 bp, 45 predicted proteins | sample JI71714BDNA_FD_187502 | JGI IMG/M metagenome (GOLD analysis project Ga0209812, IMG submission 187502) | Wastewater effluent complex algal communities from Wisconsin, to seasonally profile nutrient transformation and Carbon sequestration -... | ecosystem: Engineered > WWTP > Effluent > Algae...
CCGAGGCCGATATTCATCGCCGGACCACCGAGCACGACTAATTTCGCGCCAACCGGTAAATCACCTTTTTGCACGTGTTCAGCACGGATGTTGCCAAGACCACCGGCGATCATGATGGGTTTGTGGTAACCACGTACTTCCTCACCGTTGTGGCTTGGCACTTGCTCTTCATAAGTGCGGAAATAACCGAGGATGTTTGGCCGGCCAAATTCGTTGTTAAACGCAGCGCCACCGAGTGGGCCTTCGGTCATGATATCGAGCGCCGACACGATGCGACCTGGCTTGCCAAAATCGGTTTCCCATGGCTGTTCAAAGCCAGGAATTCGTAAGTTCGATACTGAGAAACCAACCAGACCGGCTTTTGGTTTAGAACCCACGCCCGTCGCGCCTTCGTCACGAATTTCACCACCAGAACCGGTGGCTGCGCCTGGGAACGGCGAAATCGCCGTTGGGTGGTTGTGCGTTTCGACTTTCATCAGCACGTGGATATCTTCGTGATGGTACTGATATTCCTGCGTATCCGGCGTCGGGAAGAAGCGACCAGCTTTTGAACCTTCCATCACCGCGGCGTTGTCTTTGTATGCTGACAACACGTGATCAGGCGTCTTTTCAAAAGTGTTTTTAATCATTTTAAACAGCGACTTCGGCTGTTTCTCGCCGTCGATGGTCCAGTCGGCGTTGAAAATTTTGTGGCGGCAGTGCTCAGAGTTGGCCTGCGCAAACATATACAGTTCGATGTCGTTCGGGTTGCGGCCAAGCGCGGTGAAGTTGCTGAACAGGTAGTCGATTTCATCTTCAGCTAAGGCAAGACCCAGACGAATATTGGCTTCGACCAGCGCCTCGCGGCCACCGGTCAGAATGTCGACCGAAGCGACCGGTGCCGGCTCAGCTTTGCTAAACAGGGCGGCGGCTTGCTCGAATTCACTAAACACCACTTCCATCATGCGGTCGTGGATGAGCGCAGCCACTTGCTGCTGTTCAGCCGCAGACAATGCGCGCGTGGTGGTCAGGTAATATGCAACACCGCGTTCTAAACGCAGCACTTTGTTCAGACCGCAGTTGTGCGCGATATCGGTGGCTTTGGACGACCATGGCGAAATAGTGCCAGGACGTGGCGTCACCAGTAACAACTGGCCGGCCGGCTGGTGCGATGCCAGCGTAGGTCCGTAGGTCAGTAATTTTTCCAGCGTGGTATGCTCAGCAGCGCTCAGGCTGTCAGTCACATCGGCAAAATGCATAAATTCGGCGTAAACATCGCTGACAGGCAGTTGGGCCTGGACACACAGATCGATGATTTTCTGAACTCGGAACTCGGACAGTGCAGCTGCACCACGCAGGATTAACATAGATTTTTTTCCCGTGGGTTGGTCGTGGACGGAACCTTCAAATCGGCGCCGCATTATAAAGAAAAAAGCCGCCCTTGGGTATCAATAAAGCCGTTTGGCCACGTATTTGCCAAGGCTGTGTCACTTTGCCTCTGTCGTGAAAACCGCCGGCTTGCGCGGCAAAGCCTGACGAATTGCGCAAAATTTGATATAAATACCGGTTTCTCCGACCAGAGGCTTTGTGTGGATGCGTATTTTTCTGTCTGTATTGCTGTGGATTGTCCTGCTGACCGGCTGTAGCCCGGCGCCGGCACCTATGCATTTACACCAGATTTATCAAAGAGATAGCATCCGGGTAGGCATCTTAAATGGCCCAACCAGTTACTTCGTTGGCCCGGATGGCGCCACGGGTTATGAATACGAGTTGGCGCAGGCGCTGGCTGATAAACTGGGCGTGAAGCTGGAACTGGTCAGTGCCTTTCATATCGATGAGCTGTTAGTGAAACTCAGCAGTGGTGATATCGATCTGATTGCCAGCGGTTCGACGATCTCAGAGTCCCTACAACAAAAATACCGACTGGCACCCGCTTATCAACTAGCGGACGAAGTGCTGGTATTTGGCCAGCACAAACGCCGGCCTAAATCACTGCAGGATTTGTCCGGCCCGATAGTCGTGTTAAAAGGCTCCAGCCAGGCGGAAACACTGCTGGCACTCAAAACGTCAGAGCCGCAGCTGCAGATTGAACTGAATGACACGGACGACCCAACGGAGCTGCTGCAGAAAGTTGCCGAAGGCAAAATCGCTTACACGCTGGCCGACTCCCATATGCTGGCCATTAACCAACGATTCCATCCGAATCTGGGTGTTGCGTTAACTTTAAAGCGGCAACAACCGGTGGCCTGGCTGCTGCCCAAAAACAATGATGATTCACTTTATGCAGTACTGATTGAGTTCTTCGGCCGTAGTTATGAAGGCGCGGATTTACTGACGTTGGAAGATAAGTACTTTGGTCATGTCCGGCGTTTTAATTATGCCGATACGCTGGATTATATTGAGGCCATCGATAAAACCCTGCCGCGATATCAACACTTGTTTGAACAATATGCCGGGCCGCTGGACTGGCGTCTGCTGGCTGCGCTTGCCTATCAGGAATCGCGCTGGGATCCGAAAGCGCGCAGCCCACAAGGCGTCGTTGGCATGATGATGCTGACTGTCCCGACCGCTAACCTGATGAAAGTGACCAGCCGCGTTGATGCAGCACAAAGCATCAGAGGCGGCAGCCGCTACTTACAACGAATGCTGGATAAATTGCCTGAACGAATTCAGATGCCAGACCGGCTCTGGTTTGCGCTAGCGGCTTACAATTTAGGGTTGAGCCATGTCGAAAGTGCACGCTTACTGACCGAGAAAGATGGTGCGAATGCCGACAATTGGGCAGAGGTGAAGCAACGTCTGCCACTGCTGCGCCAGCGGAAACACTACAGACACACCCGCACCGGCTATGCTCGTGGTGATATGGCGGTCTATTACGTCGAAAACATTCGTCGTTACTATGACACTTTATTATGGGTCGATGAGCGCAAACAGGCCGAACAAGCACAAAGCATCAGCCCTGCGGCCAAATCTGCATCACCTGCGGTGACCGCCCCGTCGGGCTCTACCAAGAAAACCAATCAACCAGCTAAAGTAAAATCAAATGCCGCAGCGGAACCAAAACAACGCTGAATCGCTCTAAATCTGCAAATTTGCGTCGCTCTGGTGGCAAGCATGCATCTGACTTGCTGCACCGCACGTAAATCCCTATAGTGACAGCCCGTTGTGAAAGGAAACCAAGATGTTAAGAAGAAAACGCCCGAGAATGTTACGCAAACGTCGTTTGATGGATGTCGGTGCTTGCCGGCGCCGGATCAAACGCAATATGGCCGTGTTAAAGATGTTTCGTCGCCAGCGGGAATATAATCAGTTGGTCGCCTCTCCTTCCCCTTCAGCTTCAGAGATCTGTAGCTGATCAGCGACCTGCCCCGTTGAATTCTTCTGCTGTTTTAATGCTTTTTGTTCCGCCCGGCGTTTCTGGAAAAAACCAGATAATTGCGCCGCACAAGCATCAGCCAGCACGCCGCCGCTCACATCGAGCTGATGATTAAGTTTTGGATGACGCACGATGTCGAAGACGGAACCACAGGCGCCAGCTTTGAGGTCAGTTGCACCAAACACCAGTCGTTTTACTCTGCTGTGCACCAGGGCTCCGGCGCACATGGCGCAAGGTTCCAGCGTGACATACAAAGTACAATCCAGCATCCGGTAATTCTGCAGCACCTGGCCACTTTGCCGGATCGCCTGCATTTCGGCATGCGCCGTTGGGTCGTGACCGCTGATGGATAAATTCCAGCCTTCCCCAAGCACCTGACCGTCTTTGACCAGAACGGCACCAACCGGCACTTCGCCGGCTGCTTCTGCTTTGGCGGCCAGCTGCATGGCGTATTGCATCCAATAGATGTCTTGCTCTGTCTGACTCAACATCAACCTCACTCTTTCAATCCGGCCATTTTAGCATAAGGCTAAACACTGAGGTCAAATTGACCAGATGTTAGCGAGTTTACTCAACCACCCAGTTTTACTTTGAAACAAATTCGTTGTTTTATATGAAATTTATTTGTGGCATAACTGTTGCCTACCCAGAACATCAGGTCAAAAAAACAAAGGGGAACAAAAATGGGTGTATTTGATATCGGGCTGGTGGCGGTGATCGGTGCTTTTGCTTATGCCTTTTACGAGCAGCACACGAAAACTAAAGTAAAACTGGCCAATGCCAATCAAAGTAGCGATGACGTGCGGGTGCAGCTCGAACAGTTAAAGCAGCGGGTAGCGACTTTAGAAGCCATTGTGACTGACAAATCCTACACGTTGAAAGACGAAATTAACCGGCTTTAAACTGTAAAGCCCACCAACAAAAACAGCAGCCGAAGCTGCTGTTTTGTTTTATGCACGCTGCACTATTCCCATTCAATAGTCGCAGGCGGTTTACCAGACACATCGTACACCACGCGGCTGATGCCGTTGATTTCGTTGATGATACGATTCGACACATGACCCAGTAATTCATATGGCAGGTGCGCCCAGTGGGCCGTCATAAAGTCGATCGTCTGCACAGCGCGTAACGAAACAACCCAATCGTACTTCCGGCCATCGCCCATGACACCGACCGATTTCACCGGCAGGAACACAACAAAAGCCTGACTGACCTTGTCATACCAACCGCTGTTGCGCAGCTCTTCGATAAAAATTGCATCGGCGCGACGCAGGATGTCGCAATACTCTTTTTTCACTTCACCCAGCACGCGAACACCCAGACCTGGCCCCGGGAATGGGTGGCGGTACAGCATGTCATAAGGCAGACCAAGTGCCAGACCGACTTTGCGCACTTCATCTTTAAACAGCTCACGCAGCGGCTCGACCAGACCCATTTTCATATCAGCCGGCAAACCGCCGACGTTATGGTGAGATTTGATCACATGGGCTTTACCGGTTTTTGATGCCGCTGATTCAATCACGTCCGGATAGATGGTGCCTTGCGCCAGCCACTTGGCGTTTTGCAGTTTTTTCGCTTCTTCATCAAAGACTTCAACGAAAACACGACCGATAATTTTGCGTTTGGCTTCCGGCTCGTCCACACCATGCAAGGCTTCAAGGAAGCGTTGTTCGGCTTTGACATGGATGATGTTCAGGCCAAAGTGGTCGCCGAACATTTCCATCACCTGCGCGCCTTCGTTTAAGCGCAAAAGACCGTTATCGACAAACACACAAGTCAGGTTTTTACCGATAGCGCGGTGCAGCAGCATCGCCACCACCGAGGAATCCACGCCACCGGACAGGCCCAAAATAACCTGGTCATCGCCGATTTGTTTCTTCAGATTAACGATAGCGTCATCGATGATCGAGGCCGGCGTCCACAGCTTTTCACAGCCACAGATGTCGACGACAAACTGCTCCAGCATGCGCAGGCCCTGACGGGTATGGGTAACTTCTGGGTGGAACTGCACGCCGTAGAATTGTTTGGCTTCATTTGCCATCGCCGCATGCGGGCAAGTTGGCGTCAGTGCAGTCGTGACAAAACCTTCTGGGATCGCTACAACTTTGTCACCATGGCTCATCCAGACGTCGAGTAAACCATGACCCTGTTCATTCAGGTGGTCTTCAATGCCATTGAATAACGCGCTTGGGCTGATGACTTCAACCTGGGCATAACCAAATTCACGTTTGTCAGAGCTGGCGACTTTACCACCCAGCTGCTCCGCCATGGTCTGCATGCCGTAACAAACACCCAACACCGGTACATTGGCTTCAAACACATACTGCGGCGCACGTGGTGAACCGGCTTCAGTCACGCTTTCCGGACCACCGGACAGGATAATACCGGTCGGATTAAATTCAGCGATTTGCTCAGCGGTGACGTCCCAGGCCCAGAGTTCACAATAGACACCAATTTCGCGGACACGACGCGCGATGAGCTGAGTGTATTGCGAACCGAAATCGAGGATCAGGATTTTATGGAAATGAATATTTTTGCTCATATCAACCTTTTTGCAGGTACAGGGCCCGTGCAGGCCCGGAAAATACAGCGCCGCAGTCAGGTACTCTGAGTCCGGCGCTGGAATTTTTTAACTGACGCGGTAGTTCGGCGCTTCTTTGGTGATTTGCACGTCATGGACATGCGATTCACCCATACCAGCGGCGGTCACTTTGACAAATACAGGTTTGGTGCGCAGCTCGCCGATGTTGGCGCAGCCGGTCAGACCCATCGATGAGCGCAGGCCGCCCATTTGCTGGTGAATGATATTTTCAATCGGGCCTTTGTAAGCCACGCGGCCTTCGATACCTTCCGGCACCAGTTTTTCCGCGCTGTTGCTACCCTGGAAGTAACGGTCGGATGAACCATTGCGCTGTGCCATGGCACCCAGAGAACCCATACCGCGGTACGATTTGTAATAACGGCCCTGATACAGTTCCACATCACCCGGCGCCTCTTCAGTACCGGCAAACATCGAACCAACCATCACGCAATGCGCACCGGCGACCAGTGCTTTGGATACGTCACCGGAGAAACGGATACCGCCGTCAGCAATAATGCAAACGTCCAGACCTTTGACGCCGTCGACTGCATCCGCAATGGCAGTGATTTGCGGCACGCCACAACCAGTAACAATACGGGTGGTACAGATAGACCCTGGGCCGATACCGACTTTAACTGCATTGGCACCGGCTTCAGCCAGCGCTTTCGCACCTTCAGCTGTTGCCACGTTACCGGCAACAATCTGTAAATCCGGGTACATAGCGCGGGTTTGTTTGACACGGTCAATCACGCCCTGTGAGTGGCCATGTGAGGTATCAATCAGCAGAATATCAACGCCGGCTTCAACTAAAGCAGCGATACGCTCATCAGTGCCTGGACCTACGCCCACTGCAGCACCGACGCGTAAACGACCGAATTCGTCTTTACAGGCATTTGGTTTGCTGGCGGCTTTGTAGTAGTCACGAACTGTGATGAGGCCTTTTAATTTAAAAGCGTTATCGACGACCAGCACTTTTTCGATACGGTGTTTGTGCATCAGCGTCAAAGCGTCCTGCCGCGGTGAGTCTTCATGCACAGTGACCAAACGTTCACGGGGTGTCATCACAGAAGAGATCGGCGCCTGTGGATTGGTTTCCACATTTAAATCACGGCCTGTGACGATACCAACCAGGTTGTGATCAGCATCTACGACCGGGAAGCCAGAAAAGCCATGTTGCTGTGACAGTTGTTGCACGTCGCGGATAGTTTGTTCCGGCCGCACAGTGACCGGGTCAGAAACCACACCACTTTCGTATTTTTTCACTTTACGAACGTTGGCGGCCTGCTCTTCGATGGTCATGTTCTTGTGGATAAAACCTAAACCACCTTCCTGCGCCAGCGCGATCGCCAGGCGGGCTTCAGTAACGGTATCCATAGATGCAGACACCATCGGAATATTCAGGCTGATTTTGCTGGTCAGTTGAGTCCGCAGATCTGCGGTATGAGGTAGTACGGTGGAGTGCGCCGGTACAAGTAACACGTCGTCAAATGTAAGGGCTTCTTTGACTATCCTGAGCATTGCAACAATCTCGCTGTGGTGGTTAAAAATCGGGGAATGTTGCGGCGCAATTTTAGCCGCAAAGCCGGTTTCAAACAACGCATTTTTTTGTTGTGAGGCTTTTTGTGCTGATTTTTGTGTTAATTTAGCCAGATCACTTGCTGCACCTGCCTGACATGAATCATACGCAAAATCCTGCCACAAACCCGGAGATCTATACGGTTTCGCGGTTAAACGCCGAAGTTCGCTTAACCTTAGAGTTGCAATTCCGCCAACTCTGGCTCTGCGGCGAAATATCCAATTTTGTTGCGGCCAGTTCCGGACATTGGTATTTCTCGCTCAAAGACGCGGCGGCCCAGGTCAAAGTGGCGATGTTTAAGCAGGCGAACCGCAATGCCAGCTTTGTGCCGCGCAATGGTCAACAGGTGCTGATCCGCGCCCGCATCAGTGTGTACGAGCCACGCGGGGAATATCAGCTGCTGGTCGATTTTATTGAACCGGCTGGTGATGGTTTATTGCGCCAGCAATATGAAATGCTCAAAGCCAAGCTGACCGCTGAAGGTTTGTTGGCACCGGAGCGGAAAAAACCACTGCCCTCTGAGGTCCGTCGCGTCGGCGTCATCACCTCGCCAACCGGTGCTGCGGTCCGCGATATTCTGACGGTGTTAGCGCGGCGCGCACCGGCGCTTGAAGTCATCATTTATCCGGCTTTAGTACAAGGCGCTCAGGCGGCGCAGGATTTACAGGCAGCGCTTAGCCATGCGATCCGCCGTAACGAAGTTGACGTGCTGATCATTGGCCGTGGCGGCGGTTCACTAGAAGATTTGTATTGTTTTAATGATGAACAGCTGGCGCGCCAAATCGCGCACTGTCCGCTGCCGATTGTCAGCGCCGTTGGCCATGAAATTGATTTTACCATCGCAGATTTTGTTGCCGACATGCGGGCGGCCACGCCTTCGGCCGCGGCGGAACTGGTGTCTCCCGATCAACAACATCAGTTAAGCCAACTGGTCCAGCTGCAGCAGCGCTTACAGCGCGGCATTCGTTTGCAGCTCGGCCAACAGGCTCAGTTGTTTTTGCAGCAACAGAGCAAGTTACAGCTGCTACACCCAAAACGGCGGCTGGAACAGCAGCAGCAGCGACTTGATGAATTGCAGCTGCGGCTGCAACGTGCCGGCCAGCAACAGCTGGAACGCAAGCAACGCCAGCTACAACAGCATCAACAGGTTTTGCTGCAGCATGCGCCGCACACCGCCATACTCCGGCAACAAACCACAGGGCTCACCGAACGCTTGCAGCGCGCCATGCAACAGCAGTTGCAGCAGTTGGCCCAACAATGGCAACAGCACAGCGCTTTATTGCATCAGGTCAGTCCGCTGGCTACGCTCAATCGTGGGTATAGCCTCAGTTTCACTGCTGAAAATACTTTAGTGAAATCAGTGCAGCAGCTGCAAAGCGGCGATACGCTGACCATCCGCTTTGCGGACGGCAGCGCTGTGACTGAAGTGAAACAGCTTCAATCCAAAGCGCAGTGACGACGCTGCGCTGCCCGGATTAACGCAACTTTTTCCGGCCGCTCAAACCACTGATACAACACCAGCCAATCGCTCAGCGCCATCCAGGGCAGACCATGGCGTTTGGTTACAGTCGCTGGGTCAAAGGGCCAAGGCGATAAATGTTCAGCGACATCGACCTGCGATTGCACCTGAATACCGGCCATCAATTCAATGATGAGGCCAGAACTGTGTTGATAACGGCGGAAGAACCGGCTGCAATAACGCGGATGGGGGGTTGTCGCTACAGGTGCAGCCACCTGCTGAATCGCACTGTCCAGCATCTGAGCCACCGCTTCAGTGCACACCAAATCGATATCACGAAAGTCTGTTTGCAGCTGTTGTTCGACCAACAGCAAACTGCCACCGATGCCCCAGTCCGGCAGATTTGCCAGCGGCTGCAATACAGCTAGCGCTTGCAGCCATTTGTTATGGTTCTGTACCACGTCCTGACATTTCCTTACATAAGCACAGCAATTGGCCGACAGTTATGTCGGGCCCGCTTTGGCAGACTGCATGGCATCAATGACTGCCTGAAGCGAGTGTATCATGCGATTTAACTTTTCTTATCTGACTCTCTGTCTGGGCTTGTGTAGCCCGTTCTTGTTTGCCGACACCACCGACCAACCAAAAGCCGCAAAAACCGCCAATGACCCACCGATTGAACGCATTCAAGTCCATGGCAGCGCGCTGACCGCCGCCAGTCAGACTAACGCCGAAACCGAGCAACTGCTGAAAGTGGCAGGCATCATGAATGACCCGCTGGCTGCGGTATTCAGCTTGCCAGGCGTGGTGTACGCCGGTGGCGATTTTGGTGGCATGCCGGCCGTGCGCGGTTCAAGCCCGGACGATAACGCTTTTTTGCTTGATGGCCTGCCGGCCGGGTACTTGTTCCATCTGTTTGGCAACAGCGTGTTTAACGAAGCGCTGCTGCATGACTTCCACCTCGACAGCGGCGGTTTCGGTGCGCAGTACGGTAATGCAACCGGCGGTGTGTTTTCAGCAACCTTACGCGACCCGAAAATGCAGCCAATCGGTGGCGAAGCCGAACTGAGTCTGTTGCAAATGAGTGCCTTGGTTGAAGGTGCGGTCACTGATGATCAGGCATTTTATCTGGCTGCGCGGCAAAGCACGGTGCAGCTGTTTATCAAATCCGGGGATGAGCTGGATGATGGCATTAAAGTCTACGAGCCGCCGAAAAGTAGTGACTATCAGGCACGGTATTTGTTTCAGCTATCGCCGGAACAGAAACTGACGCTGACCCTGACCGGCGCCAGCGACAGTGCCCGCGCCAATATCAGTAAAACGTCAGAGCAAGGCCGCACCGATCCCGAATCTGTTGGCGATGCGCGTATCGACAGCGCTTTTGCCAATCAGCAACTGAGTTATCAATACCAGCATCCAGCCGGTCATCAGCTGCAGCTGCGTTATCAGCACAGCAGCAACAGCGAAGACAATCAATATGGCGGTGACCAGTTTGTCAGCTATGAAGATGAACAGCAGTTTTTGCAGTTACAGTCGCGCTGGCAACTGACTGCCGCACAGCGGCTGGAGGCCGGCGTCGAACGCAGCCAGCGCGAAGCGGACTATCGTTTTGACGTGATCCCGTATTATTGCACTGACCATCAGGCGGATTGCTTTGCCCAGCGTGGCGAACGGATCAAGGCCAAAGACCAGTTAAGTTACAACACCGACAGTGCCTTTGTGCAACATCACTGGATTTGGAATCAGTATTTAAGCTCGTCAGTGGGGCTGCGATACGACCAGCAAGACTATACCGATGAAAGCTTCCTGCAGCCGCGGGCTGAGCTGAGCCTGCAACTAACACCGCAGCAACGCTGGTTTGTCCGGGCCGGGCGTTACAGTCGGCTGGCTGATTTAGAAAAAAGTCTGCCACTGCTGGGTAATCGGCAACTGAAGCAACCCACAGCTACGCATTATGTGCTCGGCCAGGACTGGCAATTTGCCGACGCCTGGAATTTTCGCACCGAACTGTACCTTAAAAAACTACAGAAGTTACCACTGGGTCTGACCGACAAGGACGCCGACCAAACCCTGCGTTACAGTAACGACAGCGATGGCCAGGCCTATGGCGCTGAACTGTTACTGAAAAAACAACGCAGCGCCGGTGACTGGTATGGCTGGGCATCGCTCAGCTGGTCCAAGGCCGAACGCACGGATCTGCGCAGAAACCTGACGTCGGAGTACTACCTGGATACGCCGCTGGTCGCGAATGTCGTGGTTGCCTATCTCTATGATGACACCTGGGATTTCAGCGCCCGGCTGACGGTGCGCTCCGGTGCCAAATACACACCGATTATTGGCGATAAACCCAATCCCTATTATCCGGATCACCGCGTGGCCGTGTATGGCGAGCTGAATTCAGCGACGCTGCCGGTTTACCACCGGCTGGATTTACAGGCCGAGCAACAAGGGACTTTGTTCGGCCTGCCGGTGACCTACACTTATGCCATCCTGAACGTGCTAAACCGGAAGAATGTGTCAGGGTACTTCCTGCAAAAAGGCAAAGCAGGCGAAAGCCCGGCCTACAGCATAGAGCCTGAAGAAAACCTGGGGATCTTCCCATCCGTTGGTATAAAAGTTCAGTTTTGACAGCGAGCGTCGGCAGGTTGATGATATCTGCTTACACTTTTTAAACATTCCAACACAGGCCCCGGCAGTTATCATGGGGCTTGTGTCATTTGGAGTTCTGCATGCGGTCGTTTTCTCATCTGCTTATGCTGTTGTTCGTCAGTGGTACTTGTCATGCCAGCTGGGACGAGGTCGAGTTTACCGGTTATTTTGCGGTGGGCGCCGGTTATCAGCATGCGCTTATCGGCCCGTTGGATCAGGCCGTGAATGACCGGCTGCTGCTGAATCTGTCCGCAGATCTAACCTATCATAACTTTTTTATCGAATCAGACGAGCGGCGCAATGTGCTGCGCTATGGCAGCGGCATCATCGGCTATCACTTATGGCAGCAGGACGATGCCAGTCTTGCCTTGATCGGTACCGGCTATCATCAGGCGATAGGCCCGAATTTAGATACAGCATTTGGCAAAATGCATATCGCCGCGCTGGAAGGCCTGCAGTTCCGCGATTCAGATTTTTTGGTTGGCCTGCGTTATCAACGCTATTGGGGCCAACATTATTGGGCGGTGGAAGCAGGCCAGGACATTGAATCCCACTACGGCCAGCAACTGCGTTTTTTGTACAGCTATCGTCAGCCACTGCGTAACTGGGACTTCTACTACACCGCTGGTTTGTCATTTTCTACGGCGAAAGTGGTGGATTATTATTACGGTGTACGTCCCGTTGAAAGTCTGGCGGCGAGGCCGGTCTATCAGGCCGGTGCCGGCCAGCAATTGCACCTCGGCGTCAGTGCTTTGTATCCGCTGAGCACGGACTGGCTGTTGGAACTGGGGTTGGCGGCTAATGTGTTCAGCAGCGCCTATACCGATAGCCCGCTCAGTACGCGCGACCACGAATTCCTCAGTCTGGTGAAGTTCCGCTATGTGTTCTGAGCGACTGCTGATATTTGCCTTTGTGCTGAGCTGTTCCGGTGCTGCGCATGCGGCCGCCGCCGATACGGTGTCATTAAAACTGACCCCAGACCGCTGTGTCGCGCTACAGCAAGGCAGGCTTTGTTACGCCACGATCCAGATCCAATGGCAAAGTAACCAGGCGCAGGATTTATGTCTTTATGCCGGTAGCGAGAAGTTGCAATGCTGGCAAGCCAGTACCAGCGGCCAGTGGCGCTACGAATTTGTCGCCCGCGACAACCAAACCCTTCAGCTGATCAGCACCGATGGCGTCCGGGCCGAAGCAGTGGTGAAGGTGAACTGGGTGCAGAAAAACCCCAAAGTGAAACGACACTGGAGATTATTCTGAGATGAACAGTGCGGCATACGGTACCATTTTATTGGTCGAAGATGACTTATCGCTGGCAGGCTGGGTGCAGGAGTTCCTGCAACAAAAGGGTTATCAGGTGTTGCTGGAACATCGGGGCGATACCGTGCTGCCGTTATTACGCCGCCAGCATGTTGATTTAATTCTGCTCGACCTGATGTTGCCCGGTCTGAATGGCCTCGATCTGTGCCGTCAGATCCGCCGGGACTATCAACTGCCAGTGCTGATGCTGACAGCACAAGGCGAAGAAGTCGATGAAGTGATTGGGTTAGGCGTCGGCGCCAATGATTACCTGGTAAAGCCGGTACGGCCACGAATTTTGCTGGCCCGGGTTCAGGCGGCCTTGCGCCAGAGCAGCGAAACCGCGCCCAAAGAACAACTCAGTTTCGGCGATCTGAGCATCTGCGCCAGTTCCCGTCGGGTGGTGCTGGGGCAGCAGGATGTCATGCTGACCAGCGCCGAATTCGCCTTGTTATGGTATCTGGCCAGTCGGGCCGGCCAGGTCTGTAGCCGGGATCAGGTGTTTCAGGCGCTGAAAGGTCGTGAACATGATGGGCTGGACCGGCGCTTTGATGTGATGATTTCTGTGCTGCGGAAAAAACTCGGTGACGATGCGAAGGAGCCGAAGCGCATTAAAACAGTCTGGGGTCAGGGTTATCTGTTTGCCACTGAGCACTGGAGCGCCTGATGCTGAAACTGTCGCTGAGCTTGCTGACATCCGCGATCTGCGCGCTGTTTTTGCTCGGCGCCGTGCTGGACCTGCTGGCCAATACAGACAATCCGCCAGCCCCGCAACAACTAAGGCTCTACAGTACTTTGCTCGAAACCATCAGCCTGGAAGCCAATCAACAAGCGCCGGCCCTGTTGCCTGATTTTATTCAGCAGCAACAACAACACTGGCAGCTGCCGCTGCAGTTGTTACCGCGCGACAGTCTGGCGCTGCCGGCTGAGCTGGAACAGCAACTCAGCGCCACCGGCGGATTACCATTGGCCGGTGACGATGGCGCTGCCTATCTGAAAGCTTTACCTAACCACCCTGCCTGGCTGTTGCAGCTCCAGATCCCGCCTGAACCCGGCCATCAGCCAGAAGACCTGTGGCTGACACTGGCTTTATACGGCGGGCTTTGTCTGATTATGCTGTTGTGGCTGGCCCCTCTGACCCGCCGCCTGTGGTTACTCAGTCAGACGGCCAATAGCTTCGGAGCCGGCAATTTGCAGGCGCGGCTGCCACAGAGTCGCTGGTCTTATATCAGTGAACTGGAGCTCAGTTTTAACCAGATGGCGCAGCAAATCGAACAATTGCTGGCAGACAACCGGCTGCTGGCCTCCAGTTTGTCGCATGATTTGCGCACCCCGATTGCCTGTTTTCGTTTTGGCTTGGAAGCCGCCCTGGATGAAACGGACCCACAGCGGAAAAACCATTTTCTGCAGCGTCTGGAGCAGGATCTCGACCGGATGGAGGCGATGGTCAACGCCTTTTTGGAATATGCCAGCCTGGACCGGCAGCATCAGCATTGGCAATTAAGCCAGGTCGACATGCTGCAACTGTGTCAGCAAGCCATCCAAAGTTGCGAGCCTCTGGCCACAAAGCGACAACTCCAGATCCAGCTGCATACAGCGGGCGAGCCGCTCCCTTTAGTCGACGGTCACCCGCACTGGCTGTACCGCGTGCTGCTGAATTTGCTGCAAAACGCCTGTCGTTACGCCCGCCAGCGAATCGAAATCGAACTTTGGCAACAGAACCAACAGCTCTGTCTGCGGATCCGCGATGACGGCACTGGGATTGCTGCGGTCGACGCTCAGCGGATATTTTTACCTTTTGTCCGCTTGGAAACACAGTCCAGCGTATCGCCGCAATTTGGTCTGGGTCTTGCGATTGTGCGTAAAGTGCTGGATTGGCATCAGGCTCAGATTGTACTGGAAACTGCAGCGCCGGATGGTGCGAGTTTCGTGATGAGCGTCCCCATAAATAAAACACAAGCATTAACCTGAACATCGGTTACGCCCCTGCTGTGCACCAATAAAAAAGCCGGCAACAACGCCGGCTTTTTCAGTGCAGGGTAACAGCTCAAGATTTAATCCTGGTTATGACCAAGCTTTTTCTTGTTGACCAGATTCGCTTTAGCTTTGATCAAACGGTCACGTTTGTATTGCTGATTCGGGGTCAACGTATTGCGTTTCTCAGCAAATGGGTTTTCCGTGCCGCGGAATTCAACGCGCACCGGCGTCCCCATCAGCTGTAAGGACTTGCGGAAATAGTTCATCAGATAACGCTTGTAGGAATCCGGCAAATCTTCCACCTGAGTGCCGTGGATCACGATTAGCGGCGGGTTATAACCACCGGCGTGAGCATACTTCAGTTTAACGCGACGGCCTTTAACCAAAGGCGGCTGGTGGTCTTCCTGCGCCATATTCATGATTTTGGTCAACAAAGCGGTATTAACGCGGCGGGTCGCTGAATCAAAAGCTTCTTCAACCGATTCAAACAAATTACCCACGCCTGAACCGTGCAGCGCTGAAATGAAATGCAGACGGGCGAAATCGATAAAACCGAGGCGGCGGTCCAGCTCACGTTTAACTTCATCTTTGATGCCATCATCCAGACCGTCCCATTTGTTCACCGCGATAACCAGCGAACGGCCAGCATTAAGCACAAAGCCAAGGATACTCAAATCCTGTTCGGAAATACCGAGGCGCGCATCTAACACCAAGATCACGACGTTGGCATCTTCAATCGCCTGCAGCGTTTTAATTACGGAGAATTTCTCCACGACGTCATCGATACGGCCACGACGACGCACACCGGCGGTATCAATCAACGTGTATTCCCGTTCCCCGCGTTGCATCGGAATGTAGATAGCATCGCGGGTAGTGCCGGGCATATCGTACACAATGACCCGTTCTTCACCGAGGATCCGGTTGGTCAGCGTTGACTTCCCGACGTTCGGCCGGCCAACAATGGCCAGTTTGATGTGTTTGTCGCGTTGTTCCTGCTCACCGTCTTCATCGACAGCATTTAGATCTTCACCGGCTTCAAAGGCTGCCAGACGCTGCGCCTGTTGTTCAGTCAGCAAAGGAACCAACGCTTGTTGCAGCAGTGATGTGACACCACGACCATGTGCTGCCGCAATCGGATAAACTTCGCCAATACCTAAACTGTAGAAGTCGGCGATAGCGGTGTCTGCGTCCAGACCGTCCGTCTTGTTGGCAACCAGAAACACGGTTTTATTGACGCGGCGGATATGGTTAGCGATCGCTTCATCGGCGACTGTAGCGCCGGCACGGGCATCGACCAGAAACAGCACGACATCCGCTTCGTCGATAGCTTTCAGCGACTGCTCCGCCATCTCCAGCTCGATGCCCTCTTCGCTGCCATCGATACCACCGGTATCCACCACGATAAATTCCAGGCCTTCGTAGTCTACGGAGCCGTATTTACGGTCGCGGGTTAAACCCGGGAAATCCGCGACAAGTGCGTCGCGGGTACGGGTTAAGCGGTTAAATAACGTGGATTTTCCCACATTTGGACGGCCGACAAGGGCAACTACCGGTAACATGTTTCACCTCAACTGAGCTGACACGCACCTGGAGGGGTCAGCTTCTGTAATCAAATCATCACCGCCAGTGGTGATGGACTTTCGCCGGTGCCGATCTCGATCCGCACCTTGCTGTGTAGACGCCAACAGCGCCACAGCCTGTTCAAACAGAACAATTGCCGGAGCAATTTTTATTTTTCCGGGACCAGTGCCAGCCATTTGGCCTAGTCCGGAAAGAAAAAAAACAGGCCTGCGAACAGGCCTGCTTTGGAGAAACTCTCAGTGCAGCCGTTAATCGTTCGTACGCAGGACGTCGATTTCGCCGTTGCGGGTCTGCAGGATCAGATAATCTGACGTGCTGACAGCTTCGGCATAAAAACCTGAGCTGTCAAACTCGTGACGCGCCAGATATTCGCCTTTGTCGCGGCTGAACCAATGCAGGTTCCCCTCGTTATCACCGACTACAACGTAATTCTTATATACAGCTGGGCCAGTGACGAAGTGCTTGTGCAGCGTTTGCTGAGACCAAATTTCCAGACCGTTGCGGGTGTCTACTGCGTACAATTTACCTGTTGAATCAACCAAATAAATGACGTTATCGACCACACTCATTTCGCGGAAACTGGCGTAATCGCGTTTCCATAAAATGCGGCCGGTACGCAACTCCATCGCAACCAGCTGACCGTTGTAGGCAATGGCGTAGATTGTACCATTTTGCACAACCGGTGTCGCATCAACGTCGATGATCCGTGCCAGATCAGTAGAGCCTTTCGCGACAGCAATCGCTTCTTCCCAGGCCGGAGCACCTTGTTCAGAAATCAGTACACCAACTTTACCGTTGCCGGTACCGTAAATGACACCACCCGCCGCGGTCGCAACTTCAGAAATGCCACGCAGCGTCAGCAAGGCGTTTTCTGATTCATGCATCCAACGCTGTTCGCCGGTGTCCGGTTGCAGCGCGAAAATGCGACCACCACCGGTGTTGACCAGGATAAAGCCTTCGCCGGCAACCGGTGCCGCCAGCACTTCACCTTTGACTTTGACACGCCAGACTTTTTCACCGGTTTCCGGATTTAATGCCAGAACGTCGCCATCTTCAGTGCCAACCAGAACCTTGTCAAAACCGACAGAAACACCACCGGCCAGCTTGGCATTTCGTTCATTCCACCAGTGACTGAGACCACCTAACAACGGCGCGTCATCGTCATTGCGTAAGTCATAGCTCCACAGCTTGTCGCCGCTTTCCAGACTAAACGCCACCACCTCACCTTTCCGGCTGGCAACAAAGACTTTGTCTCCCAACACAGCTGGCTTGATGTTTGAATCATAGTGTTCGATACCGTCACCAACCGAACTGCTCCAGACATAGTCAGGTTCGACTTTATTGTCGATCTCCGGCAGCACCAGTTCTTCTTCATCATTCGACGAGCAACCTGCCAGCACCAGTGCTAACAGAGCCGGCACCAACACGGTGCGCATAGATAACTTCACAGCAACCTCTTAGCCGGCAACGTGGGCCAGTTCGTTCAGTTTGACATCCAGTAACGGGTTTTTGCCGGCTTCAGAACCTGCCTGAGCCGCTTTATAGGCTGCCAGTGCAGCGGCTTCATCACCAGACTTCAGCAGTACATCGCCTTTCAGCTCATTCTGCTGCGCTGCAAACGCCGCTGGCATGGTTGCGGCTAAAGTCGCTAAGGCTTCTGTGTATTTTGCCTGTTCGGCCTGAACACGGGCAAGACGCAGTTGGGCGACAGCCAGTACTTCCGGCACTTTACTGCTGCTGATCACTGCACTCAGTTGTAATTCAGCAGCAGCATAGTCTTTCAGCACCACCGCTTCTTTCGCGGCCAGTAATGCTGTCAGGTGGCTGTAGTTTGAATCCTTGTGATCTGCGATAAACTTCTGCGCATCAACCAACCAGGCTTTTTTGTCCGCACCTTCAGCGGCCGCTTTTTCTACCAACGCAGCATAAGCGGCTGACTGTGCTTCCTGTGCTTCTAATTGCGACGCCTGATACTCGCGAAAGCCATACAGGCCGCCAAGACCAATCAAAATACCTGCTGCAATCGACAGGCCGTGCTCACGCAAAAAGCGTTTAATCGCTTCTACTTGTTGTTCTTCGCTATTGTAAATTTCCATCAGGGACTCCGTTAAACCTGGGCCAGCACAGCGGCCAGATCTGCAATATGGACGGTTTGTTGTGGGTGATCCGCGCGTAACCATTTGATCGTGACCTGTCCGGCCGCCAGTTCGTCGTCGCCAAGCAACAAGCCCACAGCAGCACCGGATTTATCCGCGCGTTTTAATTGTTTCTTCAGATTGCCACCGCCACAGTGCAACATGACACGTTTACCCGGCAGGGCTAAACGCAGCTGTTCGGCAACAGAAACTGCAGCAAGTTCCGCAGCATCTCCCAGTGGCATCAGATAAAAATCGGCAGCATTAGTGACGGCCGGTAACAGCGGCAGGCTTTGCAGCAACAGCACCAGCCGCTCTAAACCCAGGCCAAAACCAACGGCAGGCGTCGCTTTACCGCCTAACTGTTCAACCAGGCCATCATAACGGCCACCGGCACAGACGGTACCTTGCGAGCCTAAATTGGTGGTAACCCATTCGAAAACGGTTTTGTTGTAATAATCAAGACCGCGGACTAAACGCGGATTGATGGTGAACTCAATGCCAGCGGCCTGCAAGCGTGCCTGTAACCCGGCAAAATGCAGTTTGGATTCTTCATCGAGATGGTCAAGCAGCTGCGGCGCTTTGGCTAACATCTCAGCCATCGCCGGGTTTTTGCTGTCCAGCACGCGCAGTGGGTTGCTATATAGACGCCGCTGGCTGTCTTCATCCAGCAGGTCTTTGTGCTGTTCCAGATAAGCCACGAGTTTATCGCGGTAAGCGGCGCGGGCTTCGTTCGAGCCCAGAGAATTGAGCTCCAGCCGGACATAAGGGGTTAACCCCAGCTGTTGCCATAACCGTGCCGACACCAGAATGACTTCAGCATCAATATCCGGGCCTTGCATGCCAAAGACTTCCAAACCGAATTGGTGGAACTGGCGGTAACGGCCTTTTTGCGGCCGTTCATGACGAAACATCGGCCCCATGTACCACAGACGTTGTTCCTGATTGTACAGCAAACCATTCTGGATACCGGCACGCACACAGCAAGCAGTGCCTTCGGGTCTCAACGTCAGACTATCGCCATTACGGTCGGCAAAGGTGTACATCTCTTTTTCAACGATGTCCGTGACTTCGCCAATCGAGCGCTTAAACAGCTCCGTCATCTCAACAATCGGAAAGCGGATCTCGTCGTAACCGTAACTGTTAACGGTCTGTCGGATCATCTGCTCCACATACTGCCACACCGGGGTATCCTGCGGCAGACAATCGTTCATCCCGCGGATAGCTTGAATTTCTTTAGACACTTAAATACCTGAATATCTTAAATTTATTCTACGTTTTTCACATCGATCAGCTGTTTTTGTGCGGCAAGATACATCCGAACCTGCTGTTCCAGTTGCTCAGCAACTGAATCGTTATCAATGCGCAGTTTCTGCCGCTCACCTTTGAGGTAAAAGCCGCTCTTTTTGTTCGCGCCAGCCACGCCGAGATCGGAAATCAGTGCCTCACCAGGCCCATTGACCACGCACCCTATCACAGATACGGTCAACGGGTCGACCACATCTTCCAGCCGCTGTTCCAGCTCATTCATCGTTTTAATCACATCAAATTCCTGCCGCGAGCAACTCGGACAAGCAATGAAGTTGATCCCGCGTGACCGGATCCGCAACGATTTGAGAATATCAAAGCCTACTTTCACTTCTTCAACCGGATCTGCCGCTAAGGAAATCCGCAATGTGTCGCCAATCCCTTCAGCCAGTAACATGCCCAGACCAATGGCGGATTTTACCGATCCGGCGCGTGCGCCACCGGCTTCGGTGATGCCCAGATGCAGCGGTTGTTCAATTTGTTTTGCCAGCAGGCGATAAGCGCCGACCGCCAAGAAAACGTCTGACGCTTTGACGCTGACTTTAAACTGGTCGAAGTTCAGCCGATCCAGAATATCGACATGCCGCATTGCGGATTCGACTAAAGCGGCCGGTGTTGGTTCACCGTATTTTTCCTGAATATCCGCTTCCAGCGAGCCACCGTTGACGCCGATGCGGATCGGAATATTGTGAAAACGGGCCGCATCAACAACAGCACGGATCCGATCTTCACGGCCGATATTGCCTGGGTTAATCCGCAGGCAGTCTGCACCGTATTCGGCGACCTGTAACGCGATGCGGTAGTCAAAATGAATGTCGGCTACCACCGGGATCGGTGATTGTTGTTTAATGAGTTTAAAGGCTTCAGCCGCTTCCATGGTTGGGACCGACACCCGCACTAAATCAGCACCAGCGGCGGCAATAGCACGAATTTGCGCCACAGTTGCGTCTACGTCTGTGGTTCTGGTATTAGTCATCGACTGCACCGCGATCGGCGCATCACCGCCAATCAAGATGGTCCCGACCCGGATTTGTGTAGACTTGCGACGGATAATTGGATTTTCAGAATACATCTTATTCGGACCCAGTTAATGTCAGGCGAACCACCTGACCTTGCTTATAGCCTGATAAATCAATAGCTTTCCCACTTAAAGAGGCAGTAACCGCCGTAGGATCACCGAAGGTAACTTTTAAAGGTGGCGTGCCTGTCAAAGTCAGACTTTGACCGCCATTTTGCATACTGTAAGCCAGACGTTTGCCGTTAGCATCGGTCACCGCTAACCAGCACGGTGCACTAAATTGCAGGTTCAACTGCACGGTAGCGGTATCGCTCGGCACGCCCGCAGTCGCAAGGTCTTGCTGTGATTGCGGCGCAACATCTGCTGCAGCGGTGTTTGCAGGCACTGCTGCTGGATTGACAACGGCAGCTGCCACATCGGTATTGCTTTCGCGACCAGCCACAACTTCAGATCCTGCTCCCTGCAGTGCGCTGTTGACGCTGGCGACCGCTTCGTCGGCTCTGCTGTTGGTATCTACTTGGATTGCTGCCGGTGCCGCCGGAGTCACGGCGACGGATGCTGCAGATGCGTTTGGTATGGTGTCGGGACCGGTCTCTGTCCCCGGCGTTGCGGCATCTGCGCTTAGGCCTGCCGCCGCAGCTGTTAGTTCAGCCGACGTCGTATCACTGGCATTAATAATCAACGCCGGCTTTTCAGCCACCCGGGGCGCCACCGCCGTAACAGCTTCGCTTTCCGGCAACAGTGCAACCGGCTGTTCATTCAACATGTGCGTTTGCCAGAACCAAACCAGCGACAAGCCAATCAGAAGGACCAGTAAAAAATAAGTCGCCAGCATAAAACGGCTCTCAGCTGCGTCACGGCGGGCTCTGTTGGAGAAGCTGTGCAGCAGAGTCGCTTGCGGCAAATCTGCCAGCTGCTGATCAAACTGCGCCAACATCTCTGCTTCATCTAACTTGAGCAGACGCACATAGTGACGCAGGTAACCACGAATAAAAGTTGGCGCAACTTGTTGATCCCATTGCCCGCTTTCCAGCTGACTAATCACCACAGCTTTCAGATTTAATTGCGCGGCTGCCTGTTCCAGACTCAAACCAAGTTCTTCACGACGCTGGCGTAAAGCAGCTCCGGCACCTGTTGCTTCTGCCGACCAACTCATGATTCAGGCTCCGCAGGGGCATGCAGTAATATCGTCTGGCCGCTTGCCAACACGGCATCAGTGGCCAGTTGATTCCAGGCTGCCAGTTGCGCCAATGCCAAATTAAACTTATAGGCGATGCTGAACAGCGTATCGCCTTCCTCGACCTGATACTGCTGCGGGATCTCCCGGGCTTCTGACAGACGTAAGATCTGGCCCGCTTTCACATCAGCGGGGTCTGAAAGCTGATTCAGACGCTGCAGTTCTGAAACACTCAGCCGGTATTGACTGGCGATCCGAAACAGCGTTTCACCATATTTAACTTCGTGGGTGCTTGGTATCGCAGGGTCAGTTTTACCAGCTTGTGGTTGTGCCGGAACTGCATCTGGTTTAGCAGCAGTAAGCGCCGCATCAGGCTCGGGGTTGGTTTCCATCAGCTGTGGGCCGGTTTCGGTGCTTAAAGCAAAAGCTTGAGATTCCGGCTCAACACCGGTCTTGCGCTTAACAATTTTAATCTTAGGTGCTGTGGTAGGTTTGGCGCTCAGCTCCGCCGGGTCTATCCCGAGCAGGCTCGCTTTGTATTGCTGGCGCAGTTTCTCTGGTGCGGAAGCACTGAAATCCGCAGAAAGCATCCAGGCAGTTTCAAGTGCGGTGGGATACACCGATAACATGAACTTTTCGGCCGTCTGCTGTTCGGTTTTATCATCCAGCTGATAAGCAATCATATAGCGTAACAGGGTTGCTTGCGGTGAGACCTGTCCCAGTTCCTGCAATCGCTTTTGCCAGATCCGCGCTTTGTCCATCTCGCCTTTGGCGTACTTCAGCACCGCTAAATTATAGACAATCGAATGCTTCACACCGTTATGGCGGAGCGCTTGTTCCAGATACTGCTGATACTTATCAAAGTCGTTGCGGCCTAATGCACAAAATGCCAGATTTTCGTAGCTCTCTGCGACCCGGATGTAACCGGGACGCTTGACCGCAGCTTGTAACAACTGCTCCGCTTCTTCAAATTTGTTGATTTGACAAAGGAAAGCACCAAAATTGTTGTAGGTATCGGCGTTATCATTATCTCTGCGCAGCGCTTCGCGATAGGCGTCTTCTGCCTGTTCGAATTCGCCAACCTGCTGGTAATAATAAGCCAGTGCGTTAGATACTTCGGGTAAATCCGGCGCCAGTTCACGCGCTTTTTCCAGATTAAACCGTGCCTGAGAGGTTTCGCCGCGCTGCAGGTAATTAAGACCGAGCGATAGGCGGGTGCGTGCGATTTGCTTGTTGTCGATCGGACGTTCGCCCTGTCGCTTACTGTCGACAATAGTCGACTCGGATACGCAACCCAAAAGCAGCGCACTACAGAGCCCAACGCCAGCAAGCCAACTCAAACGCATAACTGATTGCCTGTCCTTGTCTTTTCAGACCATTTTTACTGAAATTTCCTCACCTTTCATCTGTTTTTTCACCAGACGTTTGGTGCGGTCGATGACGTCACCCACCAGCTGTCCACAGGCTGCGTCAATATCATCACCGCGGGTCTTGCGCACTATGACAGTAAAGCCATATTCCTGCAGAACTTTATTAAAGCGGTCAATCCGGGAATTGCTGGACCTTTTGTACGGTGAGCCAGGATAAGGGTTAAACGGGATCAGGTTGATTTTGGATGGTGTGTCTTTCAGCGCTTTCGCCAGTTCATGCGCCTGGTCCATACTATCGTTGACACCTTCAAGCATCACGTATTCGACTGTGACTTTGTCATTGGCGCGGGAACCATCGACATAACGTTTTGCTGCCGCGAGGAATTCTTCCATCGGGTATTTTTTATTGACCGGGACCAGCTCGTCACGCAACGTGTTATTCGGCGCGTGTAATGAAATGGCCAGGGCTACATCGATTTTGTCTTTCAGCAGATCCAAAGCAGGCACGACACCAGACGTCGACAACGTCACACGGCGTTTGGACAGACCAAAACCATAGTCTTCCATCATCAGTTCCATCGCGGGCACGACGTTATTGAGATTCAATAACGGTTCACCCATCCCCATCATCACGACGTTGGTCACTGGTTTCTCACCGGTATCACCATAACTGCCAATGATTTGCCCGACACGCCAGACCTGACCAATAATTTCAGAGACAGTCAGATTGCGGTTAAACCCCTGCTGTGCGGTGGAACAGAAAGAACAATCCAGTGCACAGCCGACCTGGGACGATACACACAAAGTGCGGCGGTCTTTTTCCGGGATCCAGACGGTTTCAACTTCCTGACCACCTTTGAGACCCATGACAAACTTGATAGTGCCATCAGCACTGTCCTGACGCGTGACCACAACCGGTGCTTCGATGACGGAATAGCGTTTCAGCTTCTCGCGTAACACCTTGTTGATATTCGTCATTTTATCGAAGTCATCGACACAGAAGTGATAAATCCATTTCATCAGCTGATCAGCGCGGAAGGCTTTTTCACCGAGCGACACCAAAAATTCTTTCATCTGATCACGGGTCAGATCCAGTAAATTGATTTTCTGTTCAGGGTTTTGGGTCATGGTTCACTCCGATGGCAGCGAGGCTGCAATCTAACTTGCTGGATTCATAGCGGCGATTTGGTCTGCCATCAGTTTCAGCTCTGGCTTATGACAGACAAAATCGTCTCTGGTTCTGCTGCTTTTGACTTATCAGGTAAAAAGGGGCATAAGCCCCTTCTGCTACCCTGCAGCTATTCAGGCTGACCTGTTAGAGTCGCCTGAACCACATGCAAAATTAACGGGTACGGCCACACAGTTCAGCGTCGCTGAAGAAGTAAGCGATTTCGCGAGCTGCAGAAGCAGCAGCGTCAGAACCGTGTACTGCGTTTTCGTCGATGCTGGCAGCGTAGTCAGCACGTAAAGTACCGGCTGTTGCATCTTTTGGATTGGTGGCGCCCATGATTTCGCGGTTTTTACGCACTGCGTCTTCACCTTCCAGCACCTGGATCATCACCGGGCCTGAAGTCATGAAAGAAACCAGTGCATTGAAGAATGGACGTTCTTTGTGTTCAGCGTAGAAACCTTCAGCCTGTTCACGGCTCAGGTGCAGCATTTTCGCGGCAACAATACGCAGACCTGCAGACTCGAAACGGTTGTAGATAGCGCCGATTACGTTTTTGGCAACTGCATCTGGTTTGATAATTGAAAAAGTACGTTCTAAAGCCATGTCAGACTCCCTTTTAAATAACGGTTGAAAATTTAGCGGTCGCGAATTATACGCTATCGAATTCGCCTTGCCTATGCTTTCCGTCATTGCGGTTGCTCCGCCAGCAACAGACCATTTGAGCCTGCGACAGTCGTATGACTTTTTGCCTGTCAAAAACAAAAAACCGGCATGAAGCCGGTTTTTTTAATCAGGATGGGTATCAGAATTTACCAACGACTTTGACTGAAGCATCAACTGAGGCTGCATCAATATAGCCAATCGCAGATGCATCAGCCGCCACTGCAGCTTTTACATCAGCGTCTGAGGCCAGCTCTTTCGGCGGCGTACCTTTACCAGTGAAAACCAGCTTGGACCAGTACGCTTTCATCTGGCTGGAAGACTTGCCCAGTACTTTACTATCAAATTCAGCACGGGCCGGAGCACCTTCAGCCAGGTTTAATGGCGTAGCTTTGCTACCGTTGCTGAACGTTGCACCGCGGCCGGTAAATAGACGGCTAATCTCGGCCTGATCCAAACTGACCGCATTAGATGGATGAACCACCACGGCGACTTCAGCCGAGGCAACAGCCGATGATAAAACCAATGGAATAGCTACGAATTTCAACCAGTTCATGGTTTTCTCCACTTTTAGAATACTAAATCAATACCGAAGGTGATGGCTTTGCTGTCACCAGCAACCATCTGGCCATTAATACCGTCATCGGTCACGTCATCATATTGCACTTTAAATGCGGCAGAACTGTGGAAATCCCAGCGTGCACCAATACTGGCGGTACTGTGCATTTCAGCTTCCGCATCAAAATCGGCAAAGGAGACAAAAGGTGTCCACTGCCCTATGCGATAACCAGCCGACAGCAAATACGTATCAAAATCACTGTCATTTAAAGTCAGGCGATTAAACTCAGTCAAAACCACCCAATTGTTATAATCGACATTGGCTGAAACCCCGGCAAATTTGCCGCGACGCGAATCGTTGCCATCCCACAGCACCCGGACGCCATTGCGATATCGTTCGTTCTGGTAAGTCATGTAGGTAAAGCGCAAATCCAGCCAATCTCTGTTCAGGCTGAGCACACCACCGACGATATTCTTCCAGATCTCCCGAACCGGCTGGGAACCAAAAAACTCAGAGAGTAGTTTATTTTCGGTATCGTCTTCGCGACCGGTATAAATGTTACCGGACACAGTCCAGTCATTGACCTGATAGTTAAACTGAGCATTCACGCCATTGTAATTAAAGATCTGCCAGGTGTAGTTATCCGCGGCAGGTCTAATCCACAAATACGCATAACTCACGTCAAAAAAGTCAGAGTAATAGTACAGCGGCAAACGTTTTTTACCTGCCTGCAAGGTCCAATGCTCATTCAGCGCATACGACAGATATGCCCACTCGAACTCGGCATTAAAATCATCGGCGCCACGACCAACCACCTGAGCCGTCGCTGTCAGACCTTCAGCTAAATCGGCACTGAGCTGCAGGCCATATTTAGAATCTGGTTTGAAGCTCCACTCTTCTTCGTAATAACCGACGATCGGGTAATTCGCCAAAAACGTCGGTCCAAGACCAAACTCAGGCACACCTTCGCCACTCAAAACCTTGCCACCCACGATAGAGGCAAAGCCGGAAATATCAACTTCAGCAACAGCGCAAGTGCTCACCATGCCGGCACATAGTACTGTTGCGATCACGGACTTCTTCATAAAGACGCTCCTCGTTTAAACCTACTGCCTGAATCAGATAGCTTTAAAAAACCAGGTCCACACCCATCGTCAACAGACGGTCTTTTTCCAGCGTGTAATTATCTTTTGCCGAACTTAACTGCATTTTAAAGGCAGCTGACGGATGGAAATCGTAGCGCATACCAAGACTCCAGGTATCGCGATCGGCCAACTGGCTTTCAACCACAGTTGCTACGGTTGCTAATAATGGTACTTGTGGCGGAATTGTTTTATAGATAGCCGACTTACTGACATCATCATCCTTTTCATACGAAATGTATGGCGTAATGCTGTCGAAGCGACGACCGACGGAAACAAAATAAGCATCCCGGTCAGCCATGTAAGAGTCCTTGACTCGGACATTGGTATATTCAGTAACAGCGACCCAGTTATTTCGGTCATAAGTCAGACCAAAGCCAAAGAAAGTCCCTTCGTCTTTGTTGAAATCAATCTGGCGGGCTACAGCGCCAAAACCGAAGGTATTTAATGCGCTGAAGAGCGGCGTGAAGGCCGTTGCATTGATAGTGACGTCAGCCATAAAGTAAGCGACGCGCGCGCTGAGCCAGTCATTCGACAACTCCCAGGAACCACCCATAATGTCTTGCACTTTACTGCTTGATAATGCGCCGCTGACGGTAATGTCACCTTCATAAGCACCGTAGACCAATTGGATGTTCGAGGTCATATCAGCGATAGAGGTCGAGTGATACAGCGAAATACCATCCATCGTATCAAACTCAACGTCATAGACGGCACGCGGCGTGCGGGCCCAATCAAAGGCATAACCCACGTCGAGGTAATCAGAATATTTATAGAACGGGATACGGAAGCGGCCTGCATTCATCCGCCAATCTTCGCTTAATTGATAGCTTAAAAAGGCCCAGGCGAATTTTGCATCAAAATCATCTGCTCCTTTAGCCATCAACTGTGCGGTGACGGACAGCTTTTCGCCTAAGTCTGACGACAATTGAACCGCAAACAAGGATTCATTTTTAAATTCGATATCATTGGTGTAGCCATAAAGGGTATCGTCATTGCCGGTGGTTAAACCGCCTTTGACCGAGGCAAAACCATTAATACTGACTTCTGCCATTGCTGCAGAGGACATCAAACAAGCAGCAGACACGCACAATCCGATCAGAGTCTTTTTCATTCAAACAATCTCCAGACTTACAGCGATATTTTTCAACCAGCTTAGTTCACCGAGGTAAAAAAACCAGCAAATTCAGAACTATAAATTTAAGTTCCATTGCAGACGAAGAAAAATTTTTCAGGACTTTATACGAGAAATCAGATGCTTACAAGAATCATCTGCCTGGGGATAAAAAAAGCCTGCTCAGGCAGGCTTTTTTGGCTTCAGAATGGGAAAATTTTACGGAAAATCAATGACCTTCGCTGACCATATTAATAGTGTACTTTGGAATTTCTACAACCAGATCGGCATCGCTGACGCGCGCCTGACAGCCCAATCTGGATTCAGGCTCCAAGCCCCAGGCTTTATCCAGCATATCTTCTTCCAGCTCATCGCTTTCGTTTAGCGAATAAAAACCTTCGCGGACGACCACATGACAAGTCGTACAGGCACAGGATTTCTCACAGGCATGTTCAATGGAAATACCGTTTTTCAGTGCCACATCCAGGATAGTCTCACCAGACTGAGCTTCTAACGCCGCACCTTCCGGGCATAATTCCGGGTGCGGTAAAAAAATAATCTGGGGCATATCAGACCTCGTCGACTTTGTGACCCTGCAGCGCCAGCCGGATGGACATATCCATGCGCCGTGCAGCAAAATCATCGGTTAAATGGTTGGTATGTTCAATCGCCGCTTTGATAGCAATGCTGTCATCACTGGCAGCGAGCTGCTGTAACTGATGTAACGCCAGTTCAATCTGATGCAATTCACTGGCTGACAGCAGGTGTGCGTCGGCACTAATTGCTGCTGATACGGCTTCGTACACCCGGTTTGCTTCCACTTGCTGCTCACGCAACAAGCGCAGTTGCATGTCATGTTTGGCATACAACATCGAACTTTGAATCATCTGAGCCACTTGGTCGTTACTCAGACCATAGGACGGCTTCACTTCAATCGACGCACTGACACCACTGGATTTTTCCTGCGCTGTGACGCTCAGCAGGCCATCAGCATCCACCTGGAAGGTTACGCGGATATGCGCGCCACCAGCCGCCATCGGCGGGATGCCGGTTAAATCAAACCGAGCCAGTGAACGGCAATCGCTGACGCCCTCGCGTTCACCTTGCAGGACATGAATAGCCATGGCGGTCTGACCGTCTTTGAACGTGGTAAATTCCTGGGCGCGGGCAACCGGTATCACGGTATTGCGCGGGATGATTTTTTCCACCAACCCACCCATGGTTTCAATACCTAACGACAACGGGATCACGTCCAGCAGCAAGGTATCGCTGTCTGACTTATTGCCAACCAACACGTTTGCCTGAATAGCCGCACCAATTGCAACGACTTTGTCCGGATCAATCGAGGTGAGCGGCTCGGTCTCAAATAACTCAGCGACGGCTTGGCGCACTAAGGGCACGCGAGTAGAGCCACCGACCAGCACCACTTTGGCGACGTCAGCCACATCCAAACCAGCATCACGCAGTGTCTGTTTGCACGCACGTAAAGTCCGGCGCACCAAGGGTTGCACTAACTGCTCGAACTCGCTGCGGTTTAAACTAAATTGGGTAGGTACACCGGCGACATCAAGCGGATAGCTATAACTGTCGGCGCTGCTTAATGCTTCTTTGATTTGGCGCGCCTGCTGCAACAGATAGCGTAATTGCTGATGGCTCAATTCAGTGAGGCCGGCCTGTTGCTTCAGATGCGTCAGAATCTGATGATCAAAATCGTCACCACCCAGCGCAGAATCGCCACCTGTTGCCAGCACTTCAAATACGCCGCGGCTTAAACGCAGAATAGAGATATCAAAAGTACCGCCACCAAGGTCATAGACCGCAATCACGCCTTCCTGACCAGAATCCAGGCCGTAGGCGAGAGCCGCAGCGGTAGGTTCATTTAATAAACGCAGCACGTTGAGCCCTGCCAAACGCGCGGCATCTTTAGTCGCCTGACGCTGTGCATCATCAAAATAGGCGGGAACTGTGATGACAACACCGGTCAGATCGCCACCGAGCGTCTGACTGGCTGTATCGGCCAGAGTTGCCAGGATCTCGGCCGATACCTCGACCGGGTTTTTCACGCCGGCAATCGTCTCCAGCGCAACCAAACCTTGCTGATCAACCAGCTGATAGGGTAAATCTGCCGCCTGCGCCAACGTTTCCTGATAACCGCGCCCCATCAGACGCTTAACCGAAACAATGGTATTGTGCGGATCCAGTGCTGCATCGGCCTGCGCTGCTTTACCGACGATAACTTTATTCTCGGTATAGCGAACCACAGATGGAACCATATCGTCACCGACACTGTTTTGCAGCGTCTTTGCCTCGCCGCTTCGAACAGTCGCGACTAAGGAATTGGTGGTGCCGAGGTCAATACCGGCAGCGAGTTTGTGTTGGTGAGGAGCGGCGCTTTGTCCGGGTTCAGCAATTTGTAATAAGGCCATGGCGGTCAGTCTTGTGTCTGCTGTGCGATAAACTCAAGTTCTTGCTCGAGTTTAAAGAAAAATTTGAGTTTGCGGATTATATCAGCCGCCGCTAAATCCTGCTCATGAGAGTTGACGCCGAGTGCCGCACTCAGGCTCGCGAGCAGCTGTTTCTTTTGCCGACGGATCTGCTTTTCAGCGTCATCAATCAGCGCATCAGGATCTGAAGCATGCGGGATATCGGCAAGAAGTTCCCGCAGTTCCATTTGCTGCATTAAAAAAGTCGTGTCGGTAAAACTGCGCTGTTCTGCACTAATTTTGACGCCACGGATAGCCAGCAGATGTTCCGCACGCAACAAAGGTTGCTTCAGGCTATGGTACCCATCATTGATACTGGCAGCTTGTTGCACAGCCAATAACCGGTCTCGCTCTGAAGCACTGGCAAAATTATCCGGATGGAATTGTTTTTGCAGCGCAAGATAACGGGTGCCCAGCTCGGTCAGATCCACATCAAACTGCGCAGGCAGCTGAAACAGCTGGAAATAATTCATCTAGGCACCAATCCGGAATTGAACTTAAACCGTGAAACTCTCACCACAACCACATTCGCCATTGACGTTGGGGTTGTTGAACTGAAAGCCTTCGTTTAAGCCTTCTTTAACGAAGTCAAGCTGGGTGCCGTCGATATAAACCAGACTCTTGCCGTCGACGATGATTTTTAAATCATCTTGCTCAAAGACCTCGTCGTCGTCGTGCAGTTCATCAACAAACTCAAGGACGTAAGCCAGGCCAGAACACCCCGTGGTCTTGACGCCAACACGCAGACCCAGGCCTTTGCCACGGTTTGTCAGAAAACTGCGCACCCGGTCTGCAGCAGCGCTTGTCATCGTGATTGCCATCGCGCTTAGCCTCCGTGACGTTGCTTATAATCAGCAATCGCCGCTTTGATCGCATCTTCTGCCAGGATAGAGCAGTGAATTTTCACTGGCGGTAATGCCAGCTCGTGCGCGATGTCAGTATTTTTGATTTGAGCAGCCTCGTCGAGGCTTTTGCCCTTGACCCATTCAGTCACCAGACTGCTCGATGCGATGGCACTGCCACAGCCGTAGGTTTTGAACTTGGCATCTTCGATAATGCCCTGTTCATTGACTTTAATCTGCAGCTTCATCACGTCGCCGCATGCCGGCGCGCCAACCATGCCGGTTGCCACTGTCGGGTCGTCTTTGGCAAAAGCGCCGACGTTGCGCGGGTTTTCGTAGTGATCGATAACTTTGTTGCTGTATGCCATGATCTTTACCTCTGTGTCAGGTTTGGGTTACCCCTGCCCTGTGCTTAGTGAGCCACCCAGGCCACTGTATTTAAATCAATGCCGTCTTTGTACATATCCCACAGTGGTGACATTTCACGCAGTTTCGCAATCGCTTCGTGGACGATTTTGATGGTGTGATCAATCTGCTCTTCGGTGGTAAAACGGCCAATACTAAAACGAATAGAACTGTGCGCCAGCTCATCTGAGAGCCCCAGAGCACGTAACACATAAGAAGGTTCCAGACTGGCTGAAGTACAGGCTGAGCCTGAAGACACCGCGATGTCTTTGAGCGCCATAATCAGAGATTCACCTTCGACGTAGTTGAAGCTGATATTGGTGATACCCGCTACGCGGTGCGTGGCATCGCCATTCAAAAACACTTGTTCGATGTCTTTGATGCCATCCCACAGCCGCTGGCGAAGTGTCGCAAAGCGTTGGTTTTCTTCGGCCATTTCCAATTTTGCCAAACGGAAAGCCTCACCCATCGCCACAATCTGATGCGTTGGCAAAGTGCCTGAACGCATACCACGTTCATGACCACCGCCGTGCGTTTGTGCTTCTAACCGAATCCGCGGCTTGCGGCGCACATACAGAGCGCCAATGCCTTTTGGACCGTAAATTTTGTGGGCAGAAAATGACATCAGGTCAATTTTCAGTGCTTGTAAATCGATGTCCACTTTACCAGCGGCCTGGGCGGAATCAACATGGAAAATAGTCCCGTTCGCACGGCAAAGCTCACCGATGGCGGCAACATCCTGGATCACACCGATTTCATTATTCACCATCATGACGCTGACGACTGTGGTGTCCGGACGCAATGCAGCTTTGAATTTTTCCAGATCTAACAAGCCGTTGGATTCGACATCCAGATACGTCACTTCAAAACCTTCGCGCTCTAAAGCCCGCATGGTATCGAGCACTGCTTTGTGTTCAGTCCGCAGAGTGATCAGATGTTTACCTTTTTTATGGTAAAACTGCGCTGCGCCTTTAATCGCCAGGTTATTAGACTCGGTCGCACCGGAAGTAAACACGATTTCGCGCGGGTCGGCATTGACCAGTTCAGCGATTTGGCTGCGAGCCACTTCGACCGCTTCTTCTGCCTGCCAGCCAAACCGGTGCGAACGTGAGGCGGGATTACCGAACTCACCTTCCATCGTCAGGAACTGCATCATCTTTTCCGCAACCCGCGGGTCAACCGGAGTAGTCGCGGCGTAATCTAAATAAATCGGTAACTTCATGCTGGGCTCCGTCTGAAGTCTACAACTGGCAATTGACTTCAATTTCACTGATTGAGTGTTTTAACTTGCGGCTGTCCTGCCGCTTGGCCACGCTCTGAATTTCATGCTGGCTGACCAATTCGCCGAGTGTGATATGGGTAAGAAAATCTTCGATACGATGGCTTAGATCGCTCCACAGAGTGTGAGTGAGGCATTTCGCACCACCCTGACAATCCGATTTTCCCTGACAGCGGGTTGCGTCAACAGACTCATCAACCGCGCTGATCACTTCCGACACGCTGATATGTTCAGCTGGTTTCCCCAGCTGATAACCGCCGCCTGGTCCACGCACACTGCTGACTAAGCCATGTTTACGTAAGCGGGCGAACAATTGTTCAAGATATGACAAGGAAATTTCCTGGCGGATTGAAATATCAGCCAGAGGTACCGGTCCGGAAGCTGCGTGCAGCGCCACATCAAGCATTGCGGTGACGGCATAACGCCCTTTCGAGGTAAGTCGCATCTGAACTCCGGAGTCCGGTTGAGGAATGGCGCAGATTGTACATTCCTGACTGATTTAGTCAAGTATTAATCCGACTAAATTAGTCAGGTATTATCGGGATCTGGCCCGTTATATCCACACACTTTGGCCCGGTCCGCACGCTAAATCGTTGGATCAAATTCATCCAGTTGCTTCTTGCGATGCTCTGCAGCTGCGCGCTCCGCTTCCCGAAAGGCTTCATCTTGAATATCCATCGACGGCACCTCAGTGCAGACATTCCCACCGAGCTGATTCACGCTCTGGCACAGCTCAGCGACCTTATTGTCCAGGCAGTGAATATGGTCCAGCATCCGGCCAATCGCATTGGCGACCGGATCGGGATTGTCACTGGCCACAGCGTAAGCATCAAAACCAAATTTCTTCGCCAGTTGCTGGCGTTGCTCTGTGACTTCAACCCCTTGCTTGGCGACAATCCGGCCAGGGATCCCGACCACAGTGGCGCCAGGCGGAACATCTTTGACTACCACAGCGTTGGAGCCAATACGGGCGTTTTCACCGACGTACAACGGCCCAAGAATTTTGGCGCCGGCGCCGATAACCACATGATTACCCAGTGTGGGATGGCGTTTACCCGGATTCCAGCTGGTGCCGCCCAAAGTCACGCCGTGGTAGAGAGTCACGTCGTCTCCGATCTCTGCAGTTTCGCCGATGACGACGCCCATACCATGGTCGATAAAAAAACGACGGCCGATTTTCGCGCCCGGATGGATTTCAACACCGGTCAACCAGCGGGCAATGGTACTTAAAAACCGGGCCAGCCATTTAAAATTGGCACGCCACAGCTGATGATTCATCCGGTGCCACCAAATGGCGTGTAACCCCGGATAATTGGTCAGCACTTCGATAAAATTGCGCGCTGCCGGGTCGCGCTCGAATACGCTTTTAATGTCTTCTCTGATACCTGCAAACATATGCCGATCCTTGTCTTAATCGTCTTGCCGGCCTTGCCGGCCAAAGCGCTGCACCGAAGTTAAAATGCCGCGCAGAATATTGAGTTCAGTCTCGTCCGGCCGCGCCCGGCTGAACAGGCGACGCAGCTTGATCATGATATGCCCGGGATGCTGACGGATAATAAAACCGGTTTGATCCAAGGTCTGTTCGAGATGCTGATAAAAACCTTCCAGCTGCTCTGCCGTCGGATACTTTTCCGAGACTTCTGCCGGCGGTAAAGTCTGTGTCCCTAACATGGCCATCCGGATCTCATAACTGACGACCTGCACCGCCATCGCCAGATTCAGCGAGGTATATTCAGCATCCGTCGGAATACACAGATGAAAATTGCACTGACGTAACTCGTCATTCGATAAACCATTGCTTTCACGACCGAAGACAATGGCAACCGGCCCCTGTGCAACTTCGGCCGCGACTTTGCTGCCGCACTGACGCGGGTCCAGCACCGGAACATCCTGACTTTTTGCTTTATGGCTGGTCCCTATCACCAATGGGCAATCCGCGATAGCTTCCTGCAGGCTGGTGACAATCCGGGCATTGGCCAGCAAGTCGCTGGCTCCGGCCGATAACGCATACGCCTGACCATCCACTTCGGTTTTTGGCGACACTAAGACTAATTGTGACAGGCCCATCGTTTTCATTGCCCGCGCCACCGAGCCGATATTGCCGCTGTGGGTGGTCTCAATTAAAACGATGCGGATCTGTGCAAACATGGATTCAGTAACCTGGCGCTGCCGCCATGCCAATGGAAAAGGCATAGCAATTTGAAAAAGAGCGGTATTTTAGCATAAGGCATTTAACCTTGGGCAGTAAAAAAAGATGTCTGGCCATCTAAAATAACAAATCTATCCAGTAGCCTTTCGCGTATTTGCCACTGCAAAGCACTAACGGCTTTGCTAGAATAGCGCCCGTTCCCCCCCACAATTAGGATAGATCGCATGAAAGCTCTGACTTCGCTCGTGGTTATTTCCAGTTTATTCGCCCTTTCTTCTTTTGCTGTGACGGCCAATACCGCAGACACTGCAGCCATTCAGGCCGCAGTTGACAATCCGGTGCGTAGTGCCACAAACAAAGCCCGTGACCAATACCGCAATCCGGTCGAAACCCTGAGTTTCTTTGGTGTCACGCCACAAAGTACAGTGGTAGAAATCTCTCCGGGTGGCGGCTGGTACACTGAAATTTTGGCGCCATTGCTGCAACAGCAAGGCAAATATTATGCAGCTCACCATGCGAAAGATGCCAAATCTGAGTACGCCCAAAAAAATCGTGCCGACTATCTGGCCAAGCTCGCTGCCAATCCTGTTTACAGCAAAGTTGAAGTCACTGAGTTTTCCGCTGCAGGTGGCAAACAAATCGCGCCGGCCGGCAGCGCGGATGTGGTTCTGACCTTCCGTAATCTGCACAACTGGTACAATTTAAAAGGTGATGAAAGCCTTGTGACCGCATTTAAATCTTTCCACACCGCATTAAAACCGGGTGGTGTGTTGGGCGTGGTCGAACACCGCCTGCCAGAAAGTAAAGTGAACACCGACTGGAAAAAATCTGGTTATATGCCGCAAAGTCTGGTGATCAAACTGGCCGAGCAAGCTGGCTTCGTATTGGAAGGCAGCAGTGAAATCAATGCCAATCCAAAAGATACTGCCGACCATCCAGGCGGTGTCTGGGCATTGCCGCCAACTTACACCAATAAAGAGCAGGATAAAGCCAAGTATCAGGCGATTGGTGAAAGCGACCGTATGACACTCAAATTCCGTAAACCTGCAACTAAATAAGTGGATAAACCGATGAAAGTTCTTGTGATTGGCGGCGGTGGCCGTGAACACGCACTGGCTTGGAAAGCGGCACAATCGCCGCGTGTCAGCCAGGTGTTTGTAGCCCCGGGCAATGCCGGTACTGCGCTGGAAAGCTCGTTAACCAACGTCGCGATTGCGGCAGACGACGTCCCCGCCCTGCTGGCGTTTGCCAAAGCTGAACAGATTGCGCTGACCATTGTTGGCCCTGAAGCACCGCTAGCGCGTGGCGTGGTTGATGCATTCCGCGCTGATGGCCTGCAAATCTTCGGGCCAACTCAGGGTGCAGCGCAACTGGAAAGCTCTAAAGCCTTTGCCAAGGACTTTCTCGCTCGCCACCAGATCCCAACTGCGGCTTATCAGACGTTCACCGACATCGCCGACGCGAAAGCCTTCGTTGTTGAGATGGGTACTCCCATTGTGATCAAAGCCGATGGTCTGGCTGCCGGTAAAGGTGTGATCATCGCGCAAACTGAAGCGGAAGCTTTTGCTGCCATTGAAGACATGCTGGCCGGCAACAAGTTCGGTAGCGCTGGCAGTCGTGTTGTGGTCGAAGAATTTCTGGTCGGTGAAGAAGCCTCTTTTATTGTGATGGTTGATGGCAAGCACGCGCTGCCGTTCGCGTCCTCACAGGATCACAAAGCGCGCGACGACGCCGACAAAGGTCCGAATACAGGCGGTATGGGCGCTTATTCTCCGGCACCGGTGGTGACACCGGTCGTCCACGATTGGGTGATGCAAAATGTGATTTACCCAACGGTGCAGGGCATGGCGGCGGAAGGCCAGATTTATACCGGCTTCCTCTACGCCGGTCTGATGATCGCGCCGGATGGCACCGCCAAAGTGTTGGAATTTAACTGCCGTTTTGGTGACCCGGAAACACAACCCATCATGTTGCGTCTGCAATCAGATTTGGTTGAGCTGTGTGCGGCGGCCTGTGCCGGTCAACTCGATAGCATGCAGATCGATTTTGATCAGCGTGCGGCAGTCGGCGTGGTGCTGGCGGCGGGTGGCTACCCGGATGATTATCGCAAAGGCGATGTCATTTCGGGCTTACCCACTGACGACAACCGCGAAGCCAAAGTCTTCCATGCTGGCACTGTGCTCAAAGATGGCCAGGTGCTGACAGCCGGTGGCAGGGTGCTCTGTGCAACCGCATTGGGTGCAAACGTCACTGCGGCGCAACAGGCGGCTTATCAGCTGGTCGATCAAATTCACTGGGATGGCGTCTTTAGTCGCCGCGACATTGGTTATCGCGCAGTCGCGCGGGAACAGCAGCAATAAGCGGGCTCGACCTGATCAACAAGGCCGGCGGATGCCGGCTTTTTTTTCCGGCCGTTTTTGTACCAGAGCGATGTGCCAGCATGTTCTGGCGTGTTTCAGCGGCCAATGGTCGGAGTTCTGCTGCGAAATGCTTGTCAAAAAATACTGTTGGTTTACGCTGCTCAGCTCAGTAACTTCAACTTTTTTCACGGGCGTCCGGCCAGCCCTTTTCCCCAACGCAGGATCATGGATATGCGATTAACCGTCACTTCATTTGCGGTGCTGTGCAGCAGCCTCTGCACCCCGCTGCTTGCTGCAGAATGCGCAGCGCCTTTTGTCGCCGTGAATACCATCCAGGGCAGCACAGAAAAAAGCCCGAAAACCGGCGAAACCCTGACCACCCGTGGGGTCGTCATCAGCGTCTTGTACGCCGATAGCAAAAACCCGCAGCTTTTGCTGGGCACTCTGAGCGCCGATCAGGATGCGACAACCGCCGAAGCCTTGTTAGTAACCGACAGCCAGCAAGCAAAACTGCGTCAGGCCGGCGATGTGTTGCAACTGACCGGCACCGTGCGGGAAATATCCGGCATGACCGCGCTGACAAATATCAGCATGGCCGAATATTGCGGCCGACAGCCACTACCGGTCGCCACGCCGGTGACCTTACCTGTCGCGACATTACAAAGTTTTGAGGCGTTAGAAGGCATGTTGCTGAGCTTCGCTCAACCCCTCATCGTTAATGACAGCTATGGCCTGGCCCGTTATGGCGAGCTGGTGCTCGCCGACAAACGCCTGCCGGTTGCGACGGAAGTTGTGTTGCCAGGTGACGCGGCGCGCGCGCTGAGCGCACAACAACTGCTGCACGAAGTGACCATTGACGATGCCAGCCTGAAACAGAATCCACAGCCGGTTCGCTTCCCGACCGGCAATTTGTCAGCCAGCAATACAGTGCGGGTGGGCGACACAGTCAACAAGCTGCAGGGCTATCTGTTGCACACCAAAGCAGGCTACCGCCTGGTGGTTAGCCAGCAGCCTGAATTTGTTGCCACCAATCCAAGACCGGCAGCCCCAGCTGCGAGAAAGGCCGGTGAATTGCGTGTCGCCAGCTTTAACGTGCTGAATTTCTTCACCGGTGAAGGCAACAACCCACGCTTTCCAACCAAACGAGGCGCCAGTGATGCTAACGAACTGCAGCGCCAGCAAGCCAAAATGTTGGCTGCATTAGCGGCGATGGATGCTGACATCATTGGTTTGCTGGAAGTGGAAAACAATGGCTTTGGCCCGGGCAGCGCGATAGTGACGCTGGTACAAAGCCTGAACCAGCAGCTCGGCAGTGAGGTGTACGCCTTTGTCCAACCGGCAGAAAAACCTGGCTCGGACGATATAATGGTAGCGATGATTTATCGAAAGGCCAGCGTGGCACCGATTGGTACCACAGCGGTTTACACCCAAGCGCCGTTTAATCGTGGCAGCCGGCCGCCGCTGGCACAAAGCTTTCAACACGCCGACTCTAAGCAACAGCTCACGGTCAGCATTAACCACTTTAAATCTAAAGGCAGTTGTCCGAAACAAACCGGGCCCGATTCAGACCTCAATGACGGTCAGGGTTGCTGGACGCCGGCCCGTGTTGCAGCCGCCACCGCACTGACTGAATGGCTGAAAACCGAACCCACCGGCATCGACACCGACTATTTACTGATCATGGGGGATTTAAACGCCTACCGCAAAGAAGATCCATTACGGTATTTAGAACAAAATGGTTGGCATCATCTGGCACCAAAAGATGGGGTGCATGCGTCCTACGTATTCCGTGGCCGCTCCGGCTCGCTGGATCACGCGTTGGCCAGTGCACAACTCAAAGCCAAACTGCAACAATTCCAGCATTGGGGCATTAACGCAGATGAACCGGCGGTGCTTGATTACAACACTGAGTTTAAATCCAAAGCACAGCAAGAAGCGTTGTTCGCACCAACGCCTTACCGTTCTTCAGATCATGACCCACTGTTCATGGATTTTAAGTTCTAAGTTAAAGCTAACAAGCCCCGCTCGCGGGGCTTGTTTTTATGCAGGCCGAGAGGCCTAAAGACTGAGCGCCGCCCTCACTATCATGCTGAATACAGCCATCATGCCAACCACCCAGACAATAGAGCGCAGCAGTGCATAGTCGAGCAAATAAAACAGGATAAACAGCACGCGACAGCCGACATAAAGCCAAGCCAGCGTTTGCATCATGCCGTCATAATTGCCACTGACCACGCAAGCCAGCACCGCAGCTAAAAACAGCTGCAAGGCTTCGAAACTATTGTAATGGGCGGCATTAGCCCGGGCGCCTAAGCCCTCTAAACGGGCCTGTTGCGCACGCGGCAAATGGTTGTCATAACCACCCAACTGATGCATCGCCCGAGCCACCGGAATACGTGTCAGATAGGGCAGCAAGGCGATGACGAATAAGGCCCACAGAATACTGGCCATTAGCGCTCCTTGTCACAGACAAAGGCCAGCATCGGCTGAACCGGGTTCAATTTAAAGCGAGTGACTTTACCGTCACATTGTTTGGATAAATCTGTCCAGGGTAACCAGTGATCATCGGCTAACTGGAAAATATAACGACCTGCGCTGACTAATACGGTGCCCTGACTCGTCACCGCGAGATCCTGACCATTAGCTGGCATCGGCAACAAGGCTTCTGCTTTTTTGCCACCGGCCTGATAACGCCACAGCCATAGCGGGCTGTCGGCTGGCTGACCGGGCCGTGGCGCCGTGAAGAAAAACCGGTCGGTATTGGCTTGATACAACAAAGCACGGCCAATATTGCCGGCTAACATCGTCAGGTCACCGTCTTTGCTGCGATAGACCGCGCGGTTCGGTCCCGTGCTGTCTTCAAGTAAAAACAGCAATAAATCGTCATCGGAACCCCAAACGTGATAGCCAACGCCTTTGAGTTCAGGCAACAACAGCTGCTCCTGACCTGCACCGATCTGCCACAAGCGCTGCGTGCCATCCGCTTCAACCCGGACCACCGAATACAATTGGTCCTGCTGCGGCATTGGGGTTGCCGAAAACTCACCGAAAGGACTTTGCAACAGCGGCTTGCCCGGCTCACCAGCGCCTATCAGCTTGTAATAGATATCGGTATCGAGCGGATCTGTGCCCGTTTGCCGCGTCCACAACAAGCGGCTGCCGTCACGACTAAACACCGGTTGATTCAGATAGGTCGCATGATGTAATGAACCGCCGGTGCCTGCCTGCACGGTTACCTGTCCGTCTTTGATTGTATAATTGATGTAGCGAATCGACATAGTCCCGGCATTCGCCATGCCGGCACAACACAGCAGCGCTGTGGCTATCAGCGCAGTTATCTTACTGATTTGCATATTTTTCCTGTTTTGAATTGGCAACGAGATCCCGTCACAGCTTGCCTGCACTTCACTTTATCCTTTATGGTAAGACCAAAGCAAATTACAGCGGAGTGCGCGGATGTCACAAAAAAACCCGATTATTGCCGTGACCGGCTCCTCCGGGGCGGGTACTACCACTACCACCAATGCCTTTTCACATATTTTCCGGGCTCAGGGCATTGATGCAGCTTTTGTCGAAGGCGATTGTTTCCATCGCTACAGCAGACCCGAAATGGACCTCGAAGTTCGTAAAGCCAAAGATCAAGGCCGGCATATCAGCTATTTTGGCGCCGAAGCTAACGATTTCGGCGCTTTGGAGAACTGCTTTGCCCATTATGCCGAACACGGCAGCACCAAAATCCGTAAATACCTGCATACCTTTGATGAAGCGGTGCCCTTTAATCAGCTACCAGGCACTTTCACTCCGTGGCAGGATATTCGTCCCGATACCGATTTATTGTTTTACGAAGGTTTACACGGCGGTGTGGTCACCGACAGTCATAACGTGGCGCAACATGTCGATTTGTTGATTGGCATGGTGCCCATTATCAATCTGGAATGGATCCAAAAAATCATGCGCGATACCAGTGAGCGCGGCCATTCGCGCGAAGCGGTGATGGCCAGCATCGTGCGCAGCATGGACGACTATATTAACCACATTACGCCGCAATTCTCGCGCACCCATATCAATTTCCAGCGCGTGCCGACTGTCGATACATCAAACCCATTTAGTGCGAAAGACATTCCATCATTGGATGAAAGCTTTGTTGTGATCCGCTTTCGCGGTATCAAACATGTTGATTTCCCTTACTACCTGCAAATGCTGCAAGGCTCATTTATGTCACGGGTTAACACGCTGGTGGTACCGGGCGGTAAGATGGGGTTGGCGATGGAGCTGATTTTAACGCCGCTGATTGAGGAGTTGATGATCAAACGCCGGCAGGCCCGCGGGCAGGTAAGCTGGCTGGAATAAATCGCAATAGCGACCGTAACAACCCGACGCCTGTGGCCATCTGACCATGGCGCGCCGGGCTTTAAGCGGGCTGAAACTCATCGAGCAACAGCTGCCAGTAACCGATACTGTGCCATTGGCCATGCTTAAATCCCACCTCCGGCAACAGCGCGACCTGCGTCATGCCACATTTTTCATGTAATGCGACACTGGCCGCATTAGGTTGGACAATACCGCCAAGCGCAGCGTGATAACCAGCCAGCTTCAACTGCAAAAACAACTGCTGATACAACGCAAAACCCAAACCACGCCCCTGCGCATGTGGAGCCAGATACACAGTGACTTCGACTGAAAAACGATAGCCGGCACGGGCTTTCCATGGTGTGGCATAACAGTAACCCACCACTTCAGTGCCAAGCTCCGCCACCAGCCAAGGTAAGCCCTGCTGCAATACCCCGCTGATACGATCTGCCATTTCTGCCGCACTGACAGCTGCTTCTTCAAAACAGGCAGTGGTCTGCAGCACATAAGGGTTATATATAACTGAAATCGCTGCGGCATCGGCCGGAGTTGCCGCACGGATCATCGCGCTTGTGCTGAACATAGAGGGAGCCCGCTTGCAGAAAACCATGGCGGACCTGGTGATGTTCAACCAAGGTCCGCCAGCGATTACGCCAGATCCGGCAAATTACGGCCGTAAAAAATCTCGCGCATTTCGCGTTTGACCTTTTTCGCAATCAAACGTTGTTCTTCTGCACTGACCGAATCGACGCCGGCGCCAAAGATATAGTTATCCAGCTCAAACTCTTTGAGCATCATCTTGGTGTGAAACAGATTTTCCTGATAGACGTTGACGTCAATCATCTGGAAAGCATTTTTGGTTTCATCATCCATAAAGTTCTGGATCGAGTGGATGGGATGGTCAATGTAGTGTTTAACACCACTGACATCACGGGTGAAACCGCGTACCCGGTAATCGATGGTGACAATATCCGACTCAAAGCTATGGATCAGATAATTCAGCGCTTTGAGTGGTGAAATCACGCCACAAGTTGACACTTCAATATCAGCCCTGAAGGTACAAATGCCATCATGCGGGTGATGTTCCGGATAGGTGTGGACACAGATATGGCTTTTATCCAGATGCGCGACTATCGCATCCGGCGCAGGGCCAGACACCTTCTCTTCCATCGGCTCTTCGCACACCAGAATGGTCACGCTGGCCCCCTGCGGGTCATAATCCTGCCGCGCAATATTGAGGATATTAGCACCGATAATATGCACAACTTCGGTCAGAATATCAGTGAGCCGATCGGCATTATATTGTTCATCGATATAGGAAATATATTCCTGCCGGTGCTGTTCAGTCTGCGCGTAGCAGATGTCGTAGATACTGAAACTCAGGCTTTTGGTTAAATTGTTAAAGCCATGCAGCTTCAATTTTTCAAAAGGTTTTACCACGGGAATTAGCTCTCCACTGCGTGTCGTACACTCAGTATAGGTTACTCAACTTTAAAACTGGCAACTGTCAGCCTTCCGGCTGTAAATCAGTTTGGATCACCGCAAAAGAATGGGTCACTGTCATGGCTTTTTGCAGCATGATAGAGACTGAGCAGTATTTTTCCGCCGACAAATTCACAGCGCGTTCGACATGTTTTTCGCTGACGTTAAATCCGGTCACTTCAAAGTGCAGATGGATTTTGTCGAAAACACGTGGGATGGAATCAACCCGCTCGCCACTTAACACCACACGGCAATGGGTGACCTGTTGTTTGGCTTTTTGCAGAATGCTGACCACGTCAACCGACGAACAGGCACCAGCGGACATCAACAGCATTTCCATCGGGGTTGGCGCAACACCATTGTCTTTGTTCGAATCAAACACCACGGCGTGGCCTGAACCGGAACGACCAAGGAAACTGCTATCGCCCGCCCAACTAACGGTGGCGTGAAGTTGGTTATTATCAGCCATATAAGGCTCCTGCTGTCTGAGAGGAAACGGCTATTCTAACGAAAAATATGCTTCGCCTGCCAGCAGTTATCGACGGATCGGTCTGGACTTAGTCCATCAGTTGAGCGATAGCCGTATCAAACAGATTTTTGATTAGTAATGACACTTCATTGATCAGTTCGATTTGCTCTTCAGTGGCCGGTTTCTCAATGACAGAAGCCAGCACTTCCTGAAAATCGTACATGATGCCATCGACTTCTCGAATGATTTGGCTGCGATGGATGGTTTCCAGCTCAGTGTGCTGTAAGCAGAGCTGGATGATTTGCTCAGCAATCAACTCTTCGATGATCACACCCAGCGTTTTACGATGCGACGTCGGTGTCCCGTGTTGCTCGAATAACGCCAAATGTTCGGTCAAAAACTGAATCAGATGTTCGTAACCGGGTTTGTCGGTGACCATAGCTCTGCGTACCGGGAGTTGATGAGGGCCTTCAATCTGCCACAGATTGCGTTTCAGCGTAAAGCGCTGAACTTAAAAATATATCCGGGATTGGAGCCGGGCAAGTTTGTTTGCCGGATCTGTGCACAAATAATCACGGACTGCTGACAAAGAACCCGCGTTGGCGGGTTCTTTATCAGTACGATCAGAACTGCAGACCGGGCGACAACTGCGCCGGTAGCTCGCTCTGGGCCAGTTCAACGGAGGCGACCGGATAAGCGCAATAATCTGCCGCGTAATAAGCACTGGCACGATGGTTACCACTGCCGCCGATGCCACCAAAAGGTGCCGCAGAGCTGGCGCCGGTAATAGGCCGGTTCCAGTTGACAATGCCGGCACGAATACGGCGGAAGAAGCGCTGGTATAAGGCTTCATTGTCAGACAACAACCCGGCCGATAAACCAAAACTGGTTTGATTCGCCGCCACAATTGCTGCATCAAAATCGTCGTAACGGAACACCTTCAGCAGCGGGCCGAAGTGCTCTTCGTCTGGCAGATTTTTTGCCTCTGAGCAATCCAGGATCCCGGGAGTTAACAAACCGGTATCCGGCGCTAACAAGCGCATTGGTAACAAGACTTGGGCACCCGCGCCGACCAATTGTTCTTGCACTGCCAACATACCCAGCGCAACTTTGTGCGAGATCATCGCGCCAATAAATGGTTGCTCGGCGGCGTCATACAGTCCAACGCTGATATTGCCAGTGACTTCGAGTAAACGCGCCAAAATCCGGTCACCTAACTCACCCTGCGGTAAATACAAACGGCGGGCACAGGTACAGCGCTGTCCGGCAGAAATAAACGCAGACTGGATAATGTCGTGCACTGTGGCATCGATATCGCTGACATCCGCCACGATCAGCGGGTTATTACCGCCCATTTCTAATGCCAGAATTTTGTCCGGCCGACCGGCAAACTGCTGATGTAAAAAGTGACCTGTGCGCGAGCTGCCGGTGAAGAACAAACCATCCAGCTCAGCATGCGCGGCAATCGCTTTGCCGGTAGCCACTTCGCCCTGTAATAAGTTCAGTACACCTGAGGGTAAACCAGCGGCCTGCCATAATTTAACCGTCGCTTCCGCCACTTTGGGCGTCATTTCGCTCGGTTTAAACACCACGGTATTGCCGGCGAGTAAAGCCGGAATAATGTGGCCGTTCGGTAAATGGCCCGGGAAGTTATAAGGGCCAAATACGGCAACGACGCCATGTGGCTTGTGCCGCAGCACTGAGCGGCCCTGTGGCATCGGGTTTTCTTTTTCGCCAGTGCGTTCCTGATACGCGCGGATCGAAATATCGACTTTGCCAATCATTGCGGCAACTTCAGTGCGGGTTTCCCACAAAGGTTTACCGGTGTCTTCGGCAATACAAAGCGCCAATGCTTCTTTGTGTTCGTTCAGTTGCTGACCAAAAGCGCGGATATAGTCGGCGCGCTGATGAAAAGTTAAATCGGCCCAAGGTTCAAAAGCCGCCCGGGCGGCACGAAATGCCTGATCGACTTGCTGTTCAGACGCAGCCTGACCTTGCCAGATTTGACGGTTTTTCGCCGGGTCAACCGAACTGAATAACAAACCTTCGCCAGCGCACCACTCACCGTTAATAAACTGCACTTGTTGTGACATCACACTTTTCCTTCAAAACGGGCTTATAAACGGGCTAAACGCACCCAATCACCATCACTCACCTGCAGGGCATCAGCAAATTCCGCCGGAATACTGACCTCTGTTGCGGTCTCAGATAGATGCAGGTGCGTCCAGCTGGCGCGGAAATTTTCGCGGTCAGTATTACAGACCAGATAAGGCTGGCCCCCGCTGACCGGTGCGATCCGCACTTGCAGACGGCGGCTGTTGCGGGCTGTCCGGATATGCTCAAGCTTGGCTTCAACGGTCGGGCCAGCATCAAAAATATCGACGTAGCCGGTGGTCGAAAATCCTTCCGATTGCAGCAGCTGCAGCGCCGGGCGGGTTTTTTCATGCACTTTACCGATCACCGCCTGCGCTTCTTTACTCAGCAGACTGACGTAAATCGGATACTTCGGCATTAATTCCGCAATAAAGACTTTCTGGCCAATGCCGGTCAGGTAATCGGCTGTTGGAAAATCGACCGAAAAGAAGTGTTCCTGCAGCCATTCCCAAAAGGGTGAATTGCCGTTGTCGTCCGACACGCCACGCATTTCGGCAATGATGCGGTCGGAGAAACGCTCACGAAACTCCGCCATAAACAGGAAGCGAAACCGCGACAACATTTTGCCGCTGTTTTTCTCCCGGCGGTGTTCGCGCAGGAATAAAGTGCAGAGTTCAGTGGCACCGGTGTAATCGTTACACAGCGTCAGAATATCCACGGTTTTGTAGACGCCAAGCGCCCGCGACGTGTGGACGACCTTGCCCAGATGATAGTTATAAAACGCATCATCCAGGCCCACCGCCGCTTCGATCGCACTGGTTCCGCAAATTTCACCGGTCGCAGTATCTTCCAGCACAAACAGATAACCTTCATCACAAGGTTTACTGACCGCCTTGGCGAAACTATGTTCCGACCGCTTAATCTTGCGTTGCAGCAGTTCATCATTGACCGGCAATGACGTAAATCCATGACCGGATTCCACCGCCATTTCATAGAGCACCGGGAAATCTGCGGCGCGGATTGGACGGATCACCATCATAGGTCGCTTCCTCGGAGTTATGCGGGGGCTTCAATCCCGCCATTTTTGCTTTATCCAGCGGCTTGTTATTGTTGTTCGCGGCCGCCGTTGCTTCGTTTTACCCTTCATCCTTGAAGATTCGGGGGTGTTGGCCGCCTTCACTCACACTAGTCACATAGCTATCTATGTTCCTAGCGCTTCGTTCAGTTGCCGCCTACCCGAATCTTCAATGCTTTTGGGTAAATAGCTTACATCCTTGAAGATTCGGGGGTGTTGGTGCTTAACCCTGCACCACTTTTGCCACAGCGCGGTCAAACCGGGCCATGCCTTCGATAATGTCTGCATCCGGGATCACCAGACTTGGCGCAAACCGCACTACGTCATAACCGGCCATCAGCACGAATAAACCTTCGGCTGCAGCGGCTAACAGGAAATCGCGCGAACGACCTTTGTATTGCTCGTTTAACGCAGCGCCTAATAACAAGCCCTGGCCACGTACGGCGCTGAACACATGATATTTGGCGTTAATTTTTTCCAGCTCAGCACGAAACAGTGCTTCTTTGGCTAAAACGCCGTCTAACACTGCAGGCTGATTGATAG
>Ga0209812_10000283_pt1 | contig 47565 bp, 31 predicted proteins | sample JI71714BDNA_FD_187502 | JGI IMG/M metagenome (GOLD analysis project Ga0209812, IMG submission 187502) | Wastewater effluent complex algal communities from Wisconsin, to seasonally profile nutrient transformation and Carbon sequestration -... | ecosystem: Engineered > WWTP > Effluent > Algae...
AAACCCGGTTTCTCTCCTCAAGGGCGGGCACTGGGGCACCGCCCCTACAGAAACCCGGTTTCTCTCCTCAAGGGCGGGCACTGGGGCACCGCCCCTACAGAAACCCGGTTTCTCTCCTCAAGGGCGGACACTGGGGCACCGCCCCTACAGAAACCCGGTTTCTCACATCAAGGGCGGGCACTGGGGCACCGCCCCTACAGAAACCCGGTTTCTCACATCAAGGGCGGGCACTGGGGCACCGCCCCTACAGAAACCCGGTTTGACTTTTTTCGCTCTCATTTTGATTTTATCAATCTCTTTGGCTGAAATTACCTTTCGATCAATTGGGGTGATCGATGACTCAGGTAGCAAAAAACAATGGTTTTAGCCACCTATTTGAGCGTTTTTGCCAAAATGAGATGCTCCCCAATTTTGCGTTCCTTAATTATTCATTCTTGTCATGTTCACTCGCCTTATTGTTTATCATATCAGGGACAGTTTTTGACCAAGTATTTGCTAACGCGAGTAAATCCGAAGGTAACATAACAATCGTTGTTGTATTATTTTCTGCCCCTACTTCTGATAACATTTGCAAACGACGTAACTCTAAAGCCGCGGGATTTTTCAAGATCATTTGTGACGCTTCCGCTAACTTAATAGACGCTTCTTGTTCGGCTGCCGCTTTAATGATACGAGCGCGTTTTTCCCGTATGGCTTCTGCTTCTTTCGCCATTGCTCGTTGCATTGATGGTGGAATTTCCACATCTTTCATTTCTACCCTTTCAATGACAACTCCCCAAGATTCGGTCATTTCATCCACAATTTCTTGAACTTTTGTGTTAATCTTATCGCGATTTTGTAAGACATCATCCAAGATATTTTGACCGACTACATTTCTTAAGGTTGTTAAGGCGGCTTGATAAACGGCAAGTTCATAATTTTCTACTTTATTAATCGCTTTAGTGGGATCGACTAAACGGTAATAGAGTACAGCATTAACACGGATTGTGACACTATCGGCGGTAATAGTTTCTTGGGGTTCAATATTAACGGTTTTAGTACGGATATCCAATTGCATTTTTTGGTCAATTACTGGGATAATCCAATACATTCCGGGGCCTCTCACTTTTTGTAATCTTCCTAAACGGAAAATAACTCCTCGTTGATATTCTCGATCTAATTTAAGTCCCGACGCGCTGAAACAGAGTAGGAAAACAAATAGTCCAAAAAAGAAATCCATAAATTATTTCACTCCTGTTTTTTAACTTTTGGATAGGAGAACTTGAGGGTTAGCTTTTGCTCTTTTCTGTGGAAAATCTCCCTCTCAAAAATGTTAATTGTCAAATTTGTCACTAATTAATCGACTACCCGGAGTAACCCCCGTCGCAAACCATCAAACACCCTATCGATGAGTAAATGTTCCTCCATCGTCAAAGAATCCTTTGACAATAAAGCATTCATTAACGTCTGTTGATCTTGACGAGTGATGCGGTGAGACGTAAAAATCAAGTCAACTAATTCCTTGACACTCACCGCATTAGTATTTCCTTGAAGTCCCATCGCCTTAATCACGTATGCTGTCTGCTTTCTCAAGGATAACAAAACTTCCTAAAAAAACTTTAGGGTGAGCAGCGCCCACCCTAATTAAGTTTATTGATAAATGCGGATGGCGAGACTTGAACTCGCATGGACAAGCCACACGCCCCTCAAACGTGCGCGTATACCAATTCCGCCACACCCGCTTGTAAAGCTTGAAGGATCGTGCTTTTAGGGTGTTTTGCCCTTGCCTTCCTCAACCTTCATTGCCAATATATCACGGTAACACAAATTTGAAAAGAGTGCAAGGAAAATTTTTTTTGAGGACTTCCAGAGATGTACAAAACAAGCTATTGTGACAAATACTGATCCAAAGACGTAAAGGCTGGTAGCTTAGAGCAGATGCGATTCTCAAAAATTTTAATCGCCAATCGCGGAGAGATCGCGCTCCGTATTATCCGTACTTGTGAGGAGATGGGGATACCTACCGTCGCCGTTCACTCTACTATAGACCGCCACGCGCTCCATGTTCAATTGGCGGATGAAGCGGTTTGCATCGGCGAACCTAATAGTAGTAAGAGTTATCTTAATATTCCGAATATTATTGCCGCGGCATTGACTCGCCACGCGACCGCGATTCATCCGGGTTATGGTTTCCTAGCCGAAAATGCGCGTTTCGCGGAAATTTGCGCGGATCATCAAATTGCCTTTATTGGGCCTACCCCGGACGCGATGCGCTCGATGGGGGATAAGTCAACGGCAAAGGATACGATGCGAAATGTTGGTGTTCCGACTGTGCCTGGTAGTGATGGATTATTAACTGATGAAAAAGAGGCGATCGCGATCGCGCACGAAATTGGCTATCCCATTATGATTAAAGCCACCGCGGGGGGTGGGGGTAGAGGGATGCGTTTCGTTAAACAAGAAAGTGAATTGGGAAAACTGTTTTCCGCAGCCCAGGGAGAAGCAGATGCCGCGTTTGGTAATCCGGGTGTTTATCTGGAAAAATTTATTGAAAATCCCCGTCATATCGAGTTTCAGATTCTCGCGGATAATTATGGCAACGTGATTCACTTAGGCGAAAGGGATTGTTCGATTCAGCGACGACATCAGAAATTATTAGAAGAGGCACCAAGTCCCGCCTTAAGTCCAGAATTACGGGCAAAAATGGGTCATGCCGCGGTGATGGCGGCTAAGTCGATTAATTATACGGGCGCGGGGACTGTGGAGTTTCTCTTGGATAAGTATGGCAATTTCTATTTTATGGAAATGAATACTCGTATCCAAGTGGAACATCCCGTGACTGAGATGATTACGGGATTAGATTTAATTAGGGAACAGATTCGCATTGCCCAAGGGGAAAGATTACACTTAACTCAAGATCAGGTGCAGTTAAATGGCCACGCGATCGAGTGTCGGATTAACGCCGAAGATCCCGATCATAATTTTCGACCTCATCCGGGGCGCATTAGTGGGTATTTAGCACCCGGAGGGCCAGGAGTAAGGATGGACTCTCATGTTTATACGGATTATGAGATTCCCCCTTATTATGATTCTTTGATTGGTAAATTGATTGTTTGGGGACACGATCGCGCCACCGCGATCCAGCGGATGAAACGGGCTTTGCGCGAATGTGCCATTACAGGGATTCCGACAACGATTAGTTTTCACCAGAAAATCTTAGAAACCTCTGAATTTCTCAGTGGCGAAGTTTATACCAATTTTGTTGAACAGTTTATGAAGCGTAATGGGTAATTGGTAATGGGTAATTGGTAATTGGGAGTAGGGGACATGGAGACTAGGGGAAGGAAATAACTTAGCAACGGATTTTTTACCGATGTAACGCATGATTGATGGTTTTGTCTGATTATCTCCCCATTTCCCAGTCTCCCTATCTCTAAGCCTCCGCATCTCTAAGTCTCTGCATTACCTATTACCCGTTATCCATTACCCATTACCCATTACCCATTACCCATTACCCATTACCCATTACCCATTACCCATTACCCATTACCCCATCATCATCTTTAATAAGCCTTGTTGGCCGAGGAGAACTTCGCGTAATAAACTGAAAAGACCAACCCAGATAATGGGAGTAATGTCCACACCCCCAAAAGAGGGGATCAATTTACGAGTGGGGGCTAAAAAAGGTTCCGTGGGCCAATACAGCAAAGCAAAAGGCATTTTCTTTAACTCGATCTGGGGATACCAGGTGAGGACGATACGGAAAATAAACAAAATCGTCATTATCATGAGCAAAATGCCCAGTGTCCAACTTGTTAACACGATCGCGGTCATATTTTAAGTTTTGTAAACCAATCACCTTACCATTTTAAGGCTTGGGGGGCAGAGAGGGTGTAGTGGAGGAGAGGAAATCCCTAGTCAGAGTCAAGATAAAACCAGAAAGACTTTCCAAGGGGACAAGCGATCGCTAAAATTAAAAAAAATCAAACTGTTGTAACAGAGGTATTTATTTCTATGACACCTTCATTGGCAAACTTTTTGTTCAGCCTCGTATATGGCGCGGTTATCGTCGTCATCCCTGTCACCGTCGCGTTGATCTTTATCAGTCAGAAAGATAAAGTCAAACGGCGTGCATAATTCACAGACTTGCACTCATGCAAGATTGAGAAGATAAAAAGCCTTTCTCGCCCTCAAGGGCGAGTCAGGCCAGATAAAATAGTAAGGTAATTGCAATTATCAGGTACGCGTTCACAGAAGTCTCTGCCAGAATGCCCCAATAACCTTTAAGTTATAAAGTATTTTGAGAATCACTCGCGCCCATAAGACTGAGGTAGGAGATTAACGAATGGTCAATTTAGGACTAAACTGGAGCAGCTTGCTAGGAATTGTCCTGGTAGTCGCGGGGGCTGGTCTATATTTTTTGCGAACTTGGCGTCCCAAACTTGCTAGAGATCACGATATTTTCTTTGCCGCGATTGGTTTACTCTGCGGTGGTATTCTCTTATTTCAAGGATGGCGTCTTGATCCCATTCTCGCGTTTGGTCAATTCTTACTTACGGGAACTTCGATTTTCTTTGCTGTAGAAAGTATTAATTTACGCGGGAGTACGATCGCGCAAGCGAAAAGTCGTGCTCCTATTGTCGATGAAGATCGCCCAGTAAGTCGTCAATATAGTTATGTAGAAGCGGAATTAGACGAAATTGAACCTGTAGAAGAGTATCCTATTAATCGTCGGATTAGAGGCAGTCAAGATTCTCGCGCCTCACGGGACCCTTATTCTGATGATGAACCTCGCCGTAGTCGCGATCGCCGCGGTGGTACTACGACTAAACCCGATGTGGGTGATAGATCCCGTCGTCGTCCCTCTCGTCCTGAAAGTCCCTCCCCAGAGCGTTATGACGATTGGGGAACCCCCGTTGATGATGAAAATAGACCCCCTCGTAGTCGGGGAAATCGTCCTACCCCCCCAGATGATATTGAGCCAGAAACGCGATCGACTCGTCCCAGAAGAAGTCGCCCATCTTCAGGAGAAACCAGGCCTCGCCGTAATGTCGATGATATAGATGTCACATCCGCGGATTATGTCGAGTTTCGCCCCGTCGATGATCATGATGAGGAGGATAACCCAACCTAATAGGTAATGGGTGATGGGTGATGGGTAATGGGTGATGGGTGATGGGGATTGGGGATTGGGGATTGGGGATTGGGGATTGGTTATGGGGGATTGGTTATGGGGGATTGGGGATGAGGGATGAGGGATGAGGGATGAGGGCTCAGGAATTGGGGAATGGGGATTAAAAGTTTATTTCCTTCTTCCTTCTTCCTTCTTCCTTCTTCCTTCTTCCTTCTTCCCCTTCTTCCTTCTTCCTTCTTCCCCTTCTTCCTTCTTCCTTCTTCCTTCTTCCTTCTTCCTTCTTCCTTCCTTCCCATGCTTTTGAAACCATTTCGCTTTTTCGGTCAGGGATTTAAAATTAGCTTATATTTAATTTTACCTGTACTACTTATTTCATGTTCTGCGGATACTCGCCTCAAATTACCTTCGGCTCTTAACAGTCGTTACAATGATGAACAACCCGCATTAAGTGGCAATGGTCGCTTTTTAGCCTTTGTGTCAAATCGAGACAGTCAACGTAATATTTGGCTGTACGATTTGCCAAATAAGACATTAGTTGATTTACCCGGTTTTAATCATCGAGACGCGATCGCGGAAAATCCGAGTATTAGTAATAACGCACGTTATATAGTCTATATCGCGAGTGATTCAGGGAGACCAGAATTAGAACTTTACGATCGCGCCATTCGCCGGACGCAAATAATTTCTAGTGGTTTTCGTGGATGGATACGCAATCCTAGTATAAGCCCTGATGGTCGTTATATTACCTTTGAAAGTAGTCGTCGTGGTCAATGGGATATCGAAGTGATCGATCGCGGCCCCTATATCGAATTAGACTTAATCAATGGTGAACCTCAAACCGAGTCCCCATCGCCTCAAAAATGAGCTCACATCTCACTCTTATTTCCTCTTACCCCCCCTCTAAAACTCTCCCCTCAGAGTCCTCTGTGCCTCTGTGGTTCATTATAATAATTCATCATTTTTCCTGCCCAAAATGAAGAAAATTAACATTTTTACCATTATCACATTAACAGGAATATTAACAAGCTGTACAGGATATCCGCGCATGGTAAATTATCCCTTTGATCCTGGGGGAAGAAGTTTAAACAGTCCCGCGGAGGAAAAAGACGCGAAAATCACAGGAAAATATATTATTTTCACCTCCGATCGCCGGGGGAGTCAAGATATATTTTTATATGATATGGTAAATCGTCAATTAGTGGATTTACCCGGTTTAAATTCCCTGGAAGTGATCGCGTCACATCCCTCAATTTCTACCGATGGTAAATATATAGTTTTTGCGGGAAGTCGGAGAGGGAAAACGGGGATTTATTTATATAATCGAGAAACGCGTCAATTACGAAATCTGACGGAAACCTTAGAAGCGGAAGTGAGAAATCCAAGTTTTAGTGGAGATGGTAATGTGATCGCGTTTGAATCGAGTGCGAATGGCCAATGGGATATATTATTATGCGATCGAGATGGTAATTTATTAAATATTCCCACGAATCCCCAATAAACGTAGGTTGGGTTGAGGCCTGCGTCGCGTGCGCGCAGGGCAAAACCCAACTTTTCCCCTGTTTTTAGGTGTGGGCTTTCCGTGATAATTGATAGCTATAATTCTATAGACATCTGGTAAAAATCGGAGCAATGGCAGGCTAATGCTACCCTACAGTAGACGTAGGTTGGGTTGAGGTACGTTTGCGAGAAAGGCGCAAGCTGCGAAGGAGCGTCGCGTGCGCGCAGGGCAAAACCCAACTTTTCCCCTGTTTTTAGGTGTGGGCTTTCCGTGATAATTGATAGCTATAATTCTATGGCTTCTTTGATATTATTAGTTCCCTCTCGGATAAAAAAAGCACGCGATCGACGACTGCCGTGGGTGAGGGGCGTGTGTAGTGATTTGGGAGCATCTCAAGGTCCCAAAAAAAACTGTCGTGGGTTGGTGTAGCCTGTGGGGAGCATCAGAGCGTCTATCTCCTGTGTTTTTGTGAGAGCGATTAGCCATAGTTTTTAGAGAAGTTTAATGTACTCTGCTTCAGGAAGCAACGATCGCGTCTTGAAGAAAAGAATCACGATGGCAGCGGCGCGGCCGGCCACGCAGTGGCCATCGCGCCCTTCCCATCTCTCCACAATAGGGAGGAGTTACCGATTATCTCCACAGAAGCGCGATACGGAGTCTAAATTTTTCTCTAGTGGGGGGTGTTTTCGGGTAGGGGAATTTCTTCTGGGGGTATCCAAACAACTTTGCCGTCACGCCATACGGCTACAGGATTGCCTAGTTTTTTATGTTGCAAAAGGGCTTTTTCACCCGCGAGTTTTAAGGCGGCGTCGATTAAAGTACCCTCAGCAAAAATATCATCTATTGTTTTCTTTTTGGCTTCATTAATCATTTATAGTATCTCACGATCTTTTCCCAAGTTTCATTATCATATATTTCTTCCGTAAATTCATCTATACCAGATGCAATTAGCCGATATACTGCCGTAGTTGAATTGTTATAAAACCGCCAACTATCTGCCAAGGATCTATATAACTGAAAAAAGTTTCGGATACCTGCATGGTAGCGGCGGCGGATGGTTTCTTCTGGGACATTGTGGCCGCCAGTGCGGACTCTTTCTTGGACGCGGGAAATGGCGAGTTCTGGGTTAGGCAACCACAAAAAGATTAGGTGAAACCGATAGCCATTTTCGCGTAAATTGGCAATCCAAGGGGCATAACTGCGGGTAGCTAGAGTGGTTTCAAAGGCGAAGTTTGCTTGTTGATTTGCCAATTGTCGCAAGCGATTGAGCATAATTCGCCCTGCTGAAAAGGCCACGGTTTCGGGTGCAAATGCTGAGAGTCCGAGGGCGATCGCGTCTGCATTGACAAATTCGGTAATGCCGAGGGTTTGTGGTAGGAGGGCAGGGGCGGCGGTGGATTTTCCTGCACCGTTTGGGCCGGCGATGACAATTAAGTGGGGCATTTTGATTGAGGAGTTTACACGATATAATCTAGTTGACAAGACATCGCGACTCTGATCGAGCGACGTATCGCTCTTTCTCTTCTGAGCGCGCGAAGCCGCAGGCGCCGTGACGGCTGTCGCCGTTCGCAATTCAGAAATAATGGCAAATTTCTGGCACGTTATCCCACCATTTTTAGATATTCCTTGACTACAGGTATAACAGCAAAAACTGTCTCATCCCTTCGGACATTTGTCGAAATTAAACCCCGCCTGACTAAAGATGGAATTGCCTTGAATAAATCGGCTCCCAAACCTTGACAATCTTCTAAAAGTGTGGTAATAGAAACGGGTTCTGTTTGATGGGTAAGTAGCACGATCGCGTGTTTTTCGGACTCCGACAACCTCTGATAATGCTGCTGTAATATCGGTGTTAATTCATCACTTAAAAATAGGCATTCATAACTCAAATATTGAGAGACTTTACCCGAAAATAAAGACTTAATAGTTTGAGCGACTAATTTTAACCAGAGGGGATTACCTTGATAAATGTTAATCAATTCTGGCCATTTTTCTTCATCTAATAAACCCTTTTCTCTCAGAATTTCTGTAGCGGCTTCACCTAAACCAGTTAATTGTAATAAACGTACTGCTGAATTATCATCGGTGAATGAGAGAATGTCTAAGGGGGGTTCCCAACTATTGAGGATTAAACAACTATTATGGGGGATTTCACCGATAAGTTTAAAGAGAGTTCCATAATTTTCATATCCGGGTTTATAATAGCCGGAAATTTGGCCGCGGTTGAGGATTTGCTGGACATCATCTAGGATGATCAGACAGCGATTTTCGCGCAAATATTCTATGAGCATTGACAACTGAGAGTCTGTGTCAGGGGGAAAACCCCCCCCAACCCCCCCTGCAGGGGAGGAGTTTTGATTTGAGAGAGATTGAATAAGGTTTTTGAGGGTGGTTTCTAGGGGTGGGGAAGTGCGGAGACTGCGCCAGATGATGCGATCAAATTGAGTTTGAAGTTGGGGGATGAGGTGACGTACAATCGCGCTTTTGCCGATGCCACTCATACCTGTGATGGTGAGGAGGCGACAGTTTTCATGCGCGATAGCTGCGCTTGAGCCGAAGGCTATCGTGTTTTCGAGGGTGGTGAGGGGACAAGAGGCGCGATCGTAGAAAGTTCTGATATCCGGTGCATCTCTTAAATCAAATCGCGGTTTTTCTTGGGTGTTGTCTTCAGTTGAAGTTTGTGCAGGAGGTGATTTTTGTTGAGAGTTTGGAAGGTGCGAGGTTTCTGTGCAGACGTGGATGTTGCCTTTATTTTGTACAAAATTAAAATCACCAAAATGTGAAACTTTAGAAAATTCATAGCTTTCCATTGCCGAGCGTAAAGTAGTTTTACTAACCTTTTCACCTAACTTTTTTTTAATGAGTTGCCATAATTTTGAAGCGACATTAGCAACATGATGTTCAGTACAGTGATATTCTTTAGCAATTTCGGAGTATCTTTTACCTTGATAACTTGCGAGCAATACTGCCTGTTGGAGATTGTCTAAGTGTTTGCCAGTTTTGGCTAAAACCAGCTCGTCAGCCAATCTCAAGACTTCCGTAATGTCCATAGTGAGGTAGGAGTATATGATCTTGCTATCATATCAGACTTTGATGATGTTTGATGATGTTTTATGATATTTGATGATATTTGTGAGAAAAGATGATGTTTTTTGGGGACAGAAGGCAGGAGTAAAGTCCTGATAAAATATGATGTTTTCCCCCTTGACAGAACCTAATTTCCCTATGTTAATATGCAAAAAGCCTATTTTGAATTTAAAATTAAACCCAGTGGATTTCTTAACAGACATCTTTGATATAGCTACTTCCGTACTCTATGACATCACAAAGGATCTGGTGACGGGTACGATCAAAGAAGTAGTGAAGGAACAACTAGAAAAAATAGTAACTAGCAAAATTACTAAGTTTTTTGATCCCTCGAAACCAAAACCTGAAGAACAAGAGCTTGAGAAAATTAGGAGTAAGATACTAGAAGAAATCGATACTTTAGCAAAGGAAGACCCAGATTTTAAAATTTCATCCAATACCATAGGACTCAAAAACCCCCGAAAAAAGCCAATTTTGCCCTTAAAGGACAGAGATGTTGATAAAGAATTAAAAGCTCGGGAGGAACGGTTAGAAAAAATTATAGCCCAAAGGCGTAAAGAATTAGGTTTACCTCCGAAGTCTAACGAGGAAAATTACAAAAATAATCTTCCTGGTTGGGAACCAATACCGCAAGATGTAAAGGATGACGATTCACCGTTCCCAGAGGGGGTAAATTCGAATGATGTCACTGGAGCGGGAGGGAAAGAACCTCCACCCCACAAATGGGAGTCAATAGACAAACCAAAAACAGAAACTCCTTGGCAAAAGAGGATTAACGATGCAGTTCGCAAGATCCAAATTATTCAAGCTGGCGGTGAGGTTAATGAATAAAACAATGAATAACACAATATATATTTCTGAAAGGTTTAGACGTGTATTAGAGCTTCATGTTGTCAAAAATTTAATGACAAACATTACAGGTCGTGTTCCATTACTGTTGGGAATTCATGGACCATCAGGAGATGGGAAAACCTACCAGTGCGAACAAATTCTAGCGGAAATTGGTGTTCGGGCATTCTTAATATCTGGTGGACAGTTAGAAAGCCCGGATGCTGGACAGCCTGCTAAACTTGTTAGAGAGACTTATATCGAAGCAAGTGATTGCATCGAAGAGGGTGAGTGCAGAGCAGCAGTAATGCTGATAAATGACATAGATACAGGATTGGGTAATTGGGGAAATATGGTTCAATATACCGTAAACACCCAAATAGTTTTTTGTGAATTGATGAACCTTGCCGATTACCCAAATTTTTTAGTAAACCCAAATTTTTTAGTAAAGGGAAAATCAAAACCGACTAGACGCACTAGACGCATTCCTATTATCGTCACTGGCAATGATTTCACTAAGTTGTATGAACCTCTTGTTCGTGCTGGTAGAATGACGGCATTTGAGTGGAAGCCTACTTTAGAAGAGAAAGCAAAAATAGTCAAAGGCATTTTTTCAGAGATTAGTTCTAAACAATGCGAATACCTGGTAAAAGAATTTGAATCTCAACCTGTTGCTTTCTTCTCCCATCTCAGAGCCAGCCTTATAGATGATGAGCTGTGGAAAGTAATTCAAAAGGTAGGTAGCACTGCCGAAACCATAGAAATTCTTACTGAGCGTAACAATCGTAAACAGCCAACTTTAAATCAAAGTTTTCAATTGGAGAAGATAGTAGAAACGGGTAAACATCTTCTTCAGTCAGGTCAATTAATCAATCATTTGAGGTTAAGCTAAAAATGGCTAAGACACATACCTATTCAAAAACAACAACTTGGACTAGAATAGAAGCCATAAAAATACAGGTCGGTAGTGTACTACGTCACACAACAGAGCTTTCTATAGAGGTCATACAAGAATCTATTTTAAAAGGAATTGAAAATAAGTGGATTAGTCAAGTCCATGTTTACGGGTTAGACAGTGAAAATCTGTGCAAAGCACAGTTAAGTATAAAAATTGACTGGGATAAGCATGACGTACAGATAGCTAGAGGTAACGCGACAATTTTCATCAAAGAAAAAGATATTGGGCGAACTTGGATAGATAATACAGCTATCGAGGTAATGGACTCTATTTCACTATTTAAGGATTATGCAAGTGAATATTCGCTTAAAACTAAATGTCACACAGTCTATGCACCCACAGTCAATCGTGAAGAGGCTAACCGTATTCTTGGAATGGTTAATGCTGAACCGATTAGATGGAAGGATAAAGTAAATCAATTGTTTGACTTTGAAATACCAGGAATTAGAGAACTCCGTGTTGGCTTCTATTGTGTAGATGGATCGTAAGGAATCATACTTTTCACTGCATCTCCAAGCCAGAGCGATCGCGTTGGAAAATCTCACGCGATCCTGCCCTCATTAACTACCGATACTCAACTACAAATCAATTAATCATTTGAGGTTAATCTAAAAATGGCTAAGATAGTTGTCTATACAAAAACAACAACTTGGACTACTAGAATAGAAGTCATACAAGAACAGGTCAATATCGCACTCTATCGCACAACAGACCTTTCTGTAGAGTTCATACAAGAATCTATTTTAAAAGATATTGAAAATAAATCGATTTTTCAAGTCAATGTTTATGGGTTAGATAGTGAAAATCTGTGCCGAGTACAATTAAGTATGAAAATTGACTGGGATAAGCATGACGTACAGATAGCTAACGGCCAAACTACAGTTGTCATTGATGATGATGGGCGAAAGTGGATAGATAATACACCTATCGAGTTAAACAAAGCTATTTCACTATTTAAGGATTATGCAAGTGAATATTCGCTTAAAACTAAATGTCACACAGTCTATGCACCCACAGTCAATCGTGAAGAGGCTAACCGTATTCTTAACCTGGTTCCGGCTAAACCAATTCAATGGAAGGATAAAGCAGATGGATTTGAATTTGAGATCCCAGAAATTAAAGAACTCCGTGTTGGCTTTTATTGTGTAGATTAATTGTCAGAAATCATACTTTTCACTGCATCTCCAAGCCAGATCGATCGCGTTGGAAAATCCCACGTTATCAGGCTTCTTTCATCTGCGTCCATCTGCGTTCATCTGCGGTTTAAAAAAAAAGAGAGAGAGGGCAACCACGGGGGGATTGCCCCTACAAAAATATTACAATTGAAATAGGATTGCTATAGATTATTATAACATGAAAGTTGTCTAATCGTCAGATAAAGTCAATAGTATTTTTGCCAAGACATCATTATGGGCTGTTCATCAAATATGGAGGACAGGGATAAAAGAAAAACAGATTTTATTTTGGTGGAAATCATCGGGCTATTTTTTAATATTTTTGGATTTTGTCATCAGGAGGTGATTTTCTGTGAACCTGTCTGAGAAAACACGATCGCGCCTCCTTGATTTCTTTCTTGAGTCAACGGGATCGGGCTCTGATAGAAACCCCTTGTTTGAGGGTGAAGAAACCCGCTTTTTAGTGTTCACTTTATCCAACTCTTTCATCAGCGTTCATCTGCGTACCCTTCGGGAAGGCTTCGCCTACATCTGCGGTAAAAAAAAAACGCGATCGTGTCCTAATTTTCAGGAAAATAGCACTGCCAAAACTCCCTAGCCGTCACAAGAGGAATCCCCTCATATTCCTGTAATACCAACAAATCGCAAAGATATTTAGTATCCAAAACAATTTTCATAACTGAGACTCTCTAGGAGATGTTCTTGTCATTTCTGTTTCCCTCTCTTGCCTAGATTACGTCCTTCAAAAGCTTCATGGCTTGATGTCCGAAAGGCAATAGACATCTCCCCAAAATAAGGTCAATCGCAGGATTCGCCTGCGCCACAATAGTTTTTGGAGATGTCTATTAATTAAAACGTAGATAGCCTCGCGGGGTTATCATCCAGTTTTCATGGATTCTTGTGCTTTGATTTCCGATGATGATTACTGTTAATATATCAATGGGTATTTCTGGCATTTTGTCAAGTTTTTTCAGACTAATTTTTTCGGTTTCTTGATAGACGGAATGCACGATCGTGTTGAGAAGCATAATTTTGTAACGTAATGTTACAAATCTTTAAGCTTGTGACAAGCAGGATGCTAGTCCTACTTTATGTGGTTGAAATCCGTTGATCGCGTAGCACAAAAACAACCTATCAGGTAGCAATTTATTGGGAAATTGATATTATTTTACCAAAGATAATTGGGATTCTATATTAACTTGTGTTTCCGTTTGAGAACCGTCTTCATTATCTTGGATAAATCCATGATACCAGGGGGTGATAATATCATTCTCTCGCCCTAATCTCAAAATTTCCCATAAAGGGGGATCTTGACTTATTTCCATTTCCAAAATCATCTCCCAGTAGGATTGTAAACCTAGATCACTTCGCTCAATTAAACGATTTTTTCCTTGATTCCAAAATCGTTCAATGATACAACGTTTTGTCTTAAGAGAATCATCTCTTAAGGTGAGTTTTGTTGTCACTATTTGGTGAGCTTCATAATTTAGGTATTCTCTAGCATGATTATATTTTGGGAGAGAATCTAATGTAATTGTTTCATCTGATTCTATGTCAAAATAATCATCTGGTGTTAATTTAATTAACGTCCAATTCTGATGATCTGTTAATAGATATTCAATAGTAATCTCGATAGGAGATGTTGTTATCATTTCTGTTTACCTCTCTTGCCTAGATCACGTCCTTCAAAAGCTTTGATTTGGGTTCCGGTTTCTTGTCCCTATAAATAAGGTGCGTTAGGACTAGAAAAAGATTAATTTTTGAAACCGTAAATTTATGGCGAGCCTAACACACCCTACCGTTACTATTTATTATTGAGGTTTTATAGCTTGGCGATTTTTCGGAAATAGACTAATTAATGTGCGTAAAGCCCTGTTGACAGTTTCGGCATCAGGGAAATATTCCTGCACATCTGGATCGAGCATAATTGCTCCATCTTCTAGGGTAAAATATTGGACAATATCGTTGCCATCGGTTTGATGAATGGTGACAGTATGTCCTCTGCGATATGCTTGGTAATGCTTGCCGCGATCGCCCCCGGTAAAATCATATTCTGGGAGCATTTCATCATCGGTAATATTTGGCTGGTCAAAACTAGGATTGTTCATAAATTTTCCTCTCTGCGTTGGTAGCTTTACGACAACTAATAATCCGAATGTTTGCTTGACGTTCCGTGTAAACTACAACAAGCAACTCACCTTGACTAGAAAGACCAATATCAATATAACGGTCTTCATTATCGGAGTGCTGGGCATCCGCGATGGTTATTGATAATGGGTCATTGAAAACGGTTTTAGCTTCCTCAAAACTGATTCCGTGTTTTTTGAGGTTATTTGCGGCTTTCCCCTCATGCCATTCAAACCTCAACTGCATCTAATCACCTCTTGGAGAATTGAGAAACCGGGGGAGTCCAGAAACCGGGTTTCTTAACTAAATCTCGGTATTGATACATAAATTATCGCAGAAACCCGGTTTCTTGTCCCTGGTAGTGCATGGTTAGTTAAAACCGAGATAGCCTCGCGGGGTTATCATCCACTTTTCATGGATTCTTGTGCTTTGATTTCCGATAATGATTACTGTTAACATATCAATGGGTATCTCCTGCATTTTGTCAAGAGTTGTTAGACTAATTCTTTCGGTTTCTCGATAGACGGAATGCGCGATCGCGACGGGGGTATTCCCATCCCGATATTGTAAAAATATGGCTTGGGCTTGGTTAAGTTGTTCGATGCGAGTTTGAGATTTAGGATTATATAACGCGATGACAAAATCAGCACTCGCCGCGGCAATTAATCGTTTTTCGATCACTTCCCAAGGGGTTAATAAATCACTGAGACTAATCGCGCAAAAATCGTGCATTAAGGGCGCACCAACACGAGACGCGGCCGCTTGTAAAGCCGTAATTCCTGGGAATACTTCGACATCAGGTTTTTTACCATCCCAACCTTGGGCACGAAGTTCTTCTAATACTAATCCGGCCATGCCATAGATACCACAATCTCCTGATGATATCACGGCTACTGTTAAACCAAAATTGGCTAATTCGATCGCTCTCTTTGCCCGTTGTCTTTCTTGAGTAATGGGACTAGGTTCGATAATTTGCCCTGGCCGTAATAGGGGTTTTATTAAGTCTATATACAGGGAATAACCGATTATGGCATCGGCTTGGGAAATTGCACTTTTAGACGCGGGTGTTATTTGTGATAAGTCTCCGGGGCCGGTTCCTATTAATAATAGTTTTCCTTCTCTTCCTGTATATTCTATCGGAGATAGCGCGATCGCGACTGTTACCGCACCTTTTTCTTCTTCTGATTTGAAGATTTGTTTGGATACCAATAGGTAATTTTGGATAAGGGATGATTCCCCCTCATCTCCCTTAACAATGGGGAGATTTTTCAGGGAGAGATTATCAGTTTTTGCCGGAGTTTCTGGGAAAATAGCTGCACAAATAGCCGCGGCTTCTGCTACACTGGGAGTACCGACTTCTTGATTAACAATTTCTGAGGGATTTGGGACTTTGATCGCGTGTAAAGTTTCGGCAGAAAATGTTTTTAAGGGCCAGTTTTTAGCTTGACAAAGTTGTACTAATCCGACTTCCGTGGCTTTAATATCGATCGTCGCGATACCCGCGATCGCGCCTTCTGCGAGATGATAAGCCCGACAGACAGAAGTAATAGCTTTTGCGATTAATTCTTGAGAAGTGCCTCGCTCACATCCGATGCCTACCCATAAGACTCGCGGATGCCATTGTACTTTCGCGATCTGAGATTCAGGAGCAAATTTACGCGCACTAAAACTAATCCAAATTCTCCCTAGAGATAATTTTTCCTCTTCCTGAGTTTCGGCAAAATTAAAAGGATGATTTTCGGGTAAATTATTATGCCATAATGGGGAACCGACTTCTTGAATTACCTCGACTTTTTCACCTCTGGCAATAGCCGCGGCGACACCTGTCCAGTTTCCTTCTCCGCGTTGCCAACCAAAGGGATTTCCGATTAAATCAACCGCGGGTAATTGTAAATAAGATGATGCACCTGTTAAAATCGGTGTGGCATTTAAGAGGAGCGCGATCGTGGTTGTTAATTGTTCTCCTCCTCCTTGATGTCCACCACATAAATTAATAACAAATTTACCAGCTTCATCAATAACAATTATAGCAGGATCTATAGATTTATGCTCTAATAAAGGTGCAATTAATCTGACAACAGCACCCGTCGCTAAACAGAAAATTAAAGCGCGATGACTAGACCAAATTTTAGTAATATGTTCTTTGAGAGAACCTGAATAAACCTGTGTATTGTCCAGATCCGATAAAGATTCGGATACCCAAATAGGAACATTCAACGATTGACAAAGGGGTTGTAATCGTTGAGTCCCTGTAGGGGTTGTCGCGAAGAGCGCGATCGGTTGAAATTCCTGCCAAATTAAAGTCATTAACTGAATTTTGATGAGTTTGTCGTAATAACTTTAGTCATTACTTTTTCACTGGCTCTGTGCCATCACCGCAGACGAGGGAACGCTTAACCAAGTAGGGATGGGCTGGTTTGATTATACTAGGAGTCTTCGCTTCACACAAGATGGCAACTGTTACCATTTCATTTTTAGCTGCATTGGGTTCTGTGGAGGGGACTGCAAAGACACCGCCAACATAACCTAGGATACCTTTAACCTTCGGAACTGCATAATTAAACGCGGCGTTTTTAGTCGCCTCAACTAAGTATTTGTAGTTTGTTGTCTCAGTTTTAATGCCAATTCCTAAAGCATCAGCAGAATTGGCAAATGAACCGTTTTCTGCATACTTAGCTTGTTGGGCGCGATTCATTGAGTAAGTATATTGTTTGGCTTCAATGTTTTTGGCGCTTGCTTGACTTGAAAATAAGGGAAGCACGAACACCACGACTATGGGACTGCTCAGTGCAAATAAGATCAAATTGATCAGGACACCATTACCGGAATTCGCGGAATTATGATTTTTCTCAAAAGTAGCCATAATCTCAATTCTCCTTAGAAAATCCTGTGATTGAGGTTTATGTTTATCATGATAGCAGGGACACGGCAGTGCCGTGTCCCTACGCGAATTGGTATGAGGACAATTTGGAATAAAGTCCGGGGCGGGTTTATAAATATCTAGGCTGGGTGTATTGATCTGTTGGCGAAAGAGTCCCTACATCAATTCTCTTCATTTAACCGGGATATCGCAATTTTAAATGAGATGTAAATGCAGGGCATCTTGCCCGTCACAGGCAAGATGCCTGTGCCACAAGTTTTACTTCTGAAAGGTCAACACTATATATTGAGGTTTATATTTATCAGGATAGTAGAGTGGTATTTGAGTTAAATTCTTAGTCCGTCAGGGGTTAAAACCCCGGGCGGGCTTCTCATCGAATTCTATTCCAGGGAGAATCTTGCACGCGTGCGCCGAAACTATTCCAACCCAAGACGCGATCAGATCACTCCTATTATTAACATTAAATTTATTACGACTCATTTATGGGATTGCTATAGGCTTTTTTGAGATGCTCCCCAACCTAACATATCGGAAACCCAAGGGGAGCATCTCCTAATTGTAAATTGGTAGTGGGAGCGTCTCGCTCCCTATTAGATCCCGTCTGAGCGAGACGCTCTGATGCTCCCCACAGGCTACGCCAACCGACTACAGTTTTTTTTGGGACCTTGAGATGCTTCCAACCCAAGAGATTCGTTGGGTTTCGCTACGCTCAACCCAACCTACAAAAAATTACTTAATAAACCCCGTTTTTTTTAGATCAAAAAACAGAAAGAACAGGCTTTTTACCTGTTCTTTCGGGAAATTATAGAAAAAACTACCTTTGAGAAGATTAAAATAATCGAGTTTCATCTACCGGAAAGGGGAAAACTATATATTAGCGTCCACTACCCCGTTCAGGAGAAACATCGTTATTTTCATGTGCTATAGTTTGCAGTTGTTGGCCTGAAATCATGTAAATGTACATAATAAATAGTTCCCTGTGAATTTCTATTGCTTAATACCAACTCAGCCAGGGAATATCAGGACAAAACTGACAAAATTTTTCTCCTTAGTCACTACCCATCTCTAGGGCGCGATCGACCTGTTTTAATAAGCTATCTAGGGTAGAAGAGTTATCTAAAACAACATCGGCTAATTCACATTTAGCCGTGAGGGACATTTGAGCCTTTATCCGTCCGATCGCGTCTGCCCTTGAAACACGATCGCGCTGCATCAAACGCTCAATTTGTAAATCAGACTGACAAGATACCACCCAAATTTCCGTACATAAATCCGTCATATTGGCTTCAAATAACAAAGGCACGACTAATACCATCGTCTTCGCGGTGTCTTGTGAGCCTTCCCGTAAGCATTCCCGCACATAAGGATGAATCTGTTGCTCCAACCAACGACGCTCCGTGACATCATTAAAAACAATATTGCCAAGGGCACGCCGATCTAAACTGCCATCAGGTAATGAAATCTTTTCCCCAAAATGGTGTATAATATTCTTGAAAATAAAACTGTCAGGAGACACCGCGTTACGCGCATAAATATCCGCATCCAGAATCGGTAACTGGTAGGATGTTGCTAAATAATTAGAAACCGTAGTTTTTCCGGTGGCAATTCCCCCCGTTAAACCAATACGGCGATAAGATGTCTGAGAGAAAATACTCATTTTTGGGTTCAGATAAGATTCTGTAGTTTTGATACTTTACGCGTGTGTCTGCTATGGTGGAATAACAAGCCGCGTAGGAGGTGACGGGGCACTATGATAAATCCAACACGCAACCAAGGGTGGTTTTTTTTCTTACTTCCCCTTGCCGGATTTTCGTTTTTCTGTGTTTTTGATCGCCTTGGTATGGGAAATGTCCTAGCCCAAGTCCCGCCCATGATGCCTGCTCATGATGGTACTGGTACTATCATTATCCCTCAACCAATGAGGGGTGCTTCTCCCCATGAGATTCGCATTGAAGGGGGTACGCGATCGGCAGATGGCTCGAATCTATTTCACAGTTTCACTCATTTTAATTTAAACTCCGGTCAAATTGCTAATTTTATCTCTAATCCCGCGATCCATAACATTTTGACTCGTGTGGTTGGTGGTAACGCGTCTCTCATTAATGGCCTCCTTCAAGTCACGGGAGGAAACTCTAATTTATATATTATTAATCCCGCGGGAATTATTTTTGGTCCGAATGCTCGTCTTAATATTCCGGGTTCTTTTTTAGCGACAACTGCGAGTGGTATTGGTTTTCAAGATCGTTGGTTTCAATCCATTGGTAAAAATGATTATGCTTCTCTGATTGGTTCCCCTTCTCAGTTTGCTTTTCCTTCACAACCCGGAATAATTATTAACGCGGGTGAATTAGCAGTCCCTTGGGGTCAAAATTTAACTCTTTTAGGCGGTGTTGTGATTAATACCGGGCAATTACAAGCCCCCGGAGGAAATATTACGATCGCGGCGGTCCCCGGCTCTCATCTACTTCGAGTAAGTCAAGAAAATCATCTTCTCAGTTTAGAAATTGCTCATCCTTCTACCCCTTCGACTTCGGTTTCCTCTGCACCAACTTTGCCTCAATTACTAACAGGTGGAAATGTCGAACAAGCAATGGGTGTTACGATTAATCCCCAAGGGGAAGTGATTCTCACCGCGACAAATCAACCCATCCCGACGACACCAGGGAGCGCGATCGTTTCGGGTTCCGTTGATGTTTCTTCCTCGACTAATGGAGGAAATATTAATTTATTAGGTTCTCGTGTTGGCGTATTAAACGGGAATCTCAACGCGAATGGTAATAATAATGGCGGTCAAATTTTGATCGGCGGTGACGCGCGTGGCTTAGGAACTTTTCCCCATGCCGATCGGACATTTGTTAACGAATCTTCTATCATTTCAGCCAATAGTTTGATCTCAGGAAACGCTGGGCATATTGTCCTTTGGTCCAAGGAAGCTACGGGTTTATTCGGACGTATTGAAGCCAGGGCAACTCAGCAAGGAAAAGGCGGTTTAGTGGAAATTTCCAGCCAGGGTAGTCTTTTGTTTAATGGGACTGTTGATGTTAGTGGAAGTCAATTAGGGACTCTTTTGTTTGATCCCTTAAATATCAATATTATTGACGGTGAATCGACTTCTGATGATGCCAATTTGAAAGGTAATTCTATTTTAGGAAGCGATCGCCCGACGGTTAATTTTATTATCTCCAAAACCGCGTTAGAAAATCTCGCGAGTAATGCGGATCTGGTTTTAGAAGCCACTAATGATATCACGATTAATCCCTTATTTAATCATCAACTTTCTTTAAAAACAACAACAGGTTCGATTACTTTTAAAGCCGATAGTGATCAAAATGGTATTGGTAATTTTAGTATGGCTCCGGGCGATCGCATTAGTACCCAAGGCGGCGCGATCAATATTTCCGGGGCTAATATTACATTAGGAAATCTCACGACTCAAGGCGGTAATATTAGTTTAAATGCCGCAAACACGATCGCGATCGGCGATCTTTCCAGCGGGAATGTGACAGGAAATAGTGGCAATATCAACCTTACCGCGGGTACAAAACTGACAACGGGAAGTCTCGACGCGAGGGGACAAGTAGGGGGAAATATCGCCCTGAGTGCGAATGAAATTAACCTACAAGGCGGTAATAATTCCGTGAAAAGCTCCGGTACTATTACCCTACAACCTACCAATCAGAGTCAAAATATTAGCCTTGGGGGAAACAATAGCGCGATCGTTAACCCCGATACTTTATCCTTAACATCTGAAACCTTAGCCGCGTTAAGTCCGGGTTTTTCTAACATTACCATTGGTAGTCCTAATAGTAGTGGTTTAATTTCCGTTAATAGTCCGATTACCTTTAACGATCCTGTTACAATCCAAGCCCCCAATGGTATTGGAAATATTGCCCTGAAATCACCCATCCAAGGAGTTAATATTACCCTGAAAGCCGCAGGAGATATTCAAACCAAAGATATTACCACTAATAATCAAGGGATTAGTATACAAAGTACCAGTGGAAATATTACCACCGGAACCCTCCAAGGAAGTACAATCGACATCCAAGCCTCGAAAAATATCAATACCCAGCAACTTATTTCAACTTCCGGTAATGTCACTCTCAGAAGTCTTAATAATGATATCACAACTCAGGATATTTCTACGACATCATCTAGTAATAATTCCGGCAATATTATCCTAGATTCCCTGACGAATATTACCACAGGTTCCCTGAATACCAGTGGCACAAAAGCAGGTAATATTAGTCTGACGACACAAGGTAATATTCGAGTCCAAGGTATTAATGCAAATGGAAGCGAAACAGGTGGAAATATTACTCTGACAGGGAATGAAATTGATTTTTTAGGGGGGCCTGATTCCGTAAAAAGTAATGCTAATCTGATTCTGCAACCAGCATTTACGCGTCAGGATATTAATATTGGTGGTCCAAATTTAACAGGAGCGGGCATGATGGAACCCGTGAATAATTCCCTAGATTTAACGATGAGAGATATCACGGCACTCCATAATGGTTTTGCGTTGATTACGATTGGACATCCTGGTGGCAATGGCACGATCGCGATTTCAGGAAATAATGGCAATATAACCTTTAACAATCCCATCATAATTCAATCCCCCACCGGTGCTGGTAAAATTCAAGCGCAAACCAATATAACCGGAGGGGGAAATGCTTCGATTAGCCTGATTGGTGGTGAAATACAAGTGCAGGATATTACGGCAAATAAAGGAATAACTCTCACAACAACTAAGGGAAATTTAACCGCGGGTAATCTGTTAATAATGCCCCAACAAGGTATCACCGAAAATATTAATATTAATAGTCAAGGGGCGGTGCAGTTAAATAATATTAATACCGTCGCGAAGAAAAACAGCGGAAATCTGATAATTAACTCCAAAGACGATCTTCGGATTGGGGCCATTAATCTCAGTTCTCAAAATGGTAATGGAGGTTCATCCCAACTTAATAGTAATGGAAATATTGAAGTTTCTTCCATTAATACGACAGGGGGACAAGCCGGGGGCAATATTGATATACAGACGGGAGGCTCCTTGCGGGTAACGGATACTTTCCGCGATCGAAATCAAGTTCAAGCCAGTCTTTCCAGTGCCAGTGGTGTAGTCGATACAAGAGGACGCATTACCATTTATCAAAATGCCTCTCCATTTCAGATTGGGAATGCCGAAAAAAATGGCAGTGCCGGAGGAATTACCGATGGTAAAATAACAATTAATCCCAATCGTAGTTTCGATAGTTCTATAGACTTTCAAGCCTTAGATACCCAAGATTCAGGTAATCGCAATATTAGTCTATCAAACAGTAAAATAATTGCGGTTACGACGACACAAAAACCGGTTAGTAATGCCCAAACGAGTCAATCCTCTGAACCAAGTTTAGTGACAATTCCATCTACCGATTCCACTCAAAAAAACGCGTCAAGTGCGGCGGATTCTACCAAAACTATTCCTATTATTAACACGGATAGTAAAAATACTGTATCGACTTCTAATACAGACAAAAATGCCATTAATTCTAATAACAATAAGACAACTACGACTAATGATAATGCAGGGACTTCTCCAGTAAATGCTCAGACAAATACTCCTAATTCTAGTGTATTATCTCAGATTTCTGATTCTTTACCCAATACCAATACCCAAAACAATAGCAACATAAATGCTAATACCAATATTGGTACTTCCCCCAATAATGGGGTTTTACAGCAGCCATCGAATAGTAGTTCAACTAATGCAACTACTTCCAATGGTGTTTCTAGTTCCTTGAGTACGTCTCCTGTTCTCAGTGCTAGTTATACAGCACCGGAAATGGCTCGTAGTAATTACCTGAATCCCATATCAGGAAATGTCAGTGATGTCCTATTACAAATAGACCAATCTCGGAGTCGAGAATTTAAGGGATATTTTGGCAATTTAGGGGAACAGCGAATTACAGCACAAAATTTGCTAGAGACTCTCAGTAGTGTTTATAAATTAACGGGAGTTAAGCCCGGAATCGTCTATGTTTCTCTGACTCAAAATCAATTAGAGTTACGGTTATTTTTACCTGATGGGAAACCAATTTTCAAGAGTGTTCCTGTTTCCAAAGAAACCGTATTACAGACAGCCCTTGATTTTACCAACGCGGTAAGAAATCCGAAAAAGTTAGAGGAAAGTGAGTATTTAGGGTTAGGCAAACAACTGTATCAATGGTTAATTTCTCCTTTGGAGTCAGAATTAGCATCCAGAAATATTCAAACCTTAATTTTTTCGATGGATACAGGTTTAAGGACTCTTCCGATCGCGGCTTTACATGACGGTAAACAATTTTTAGTAGAAAAGTATAGTTTTTCTCTGATTCCGAGTTTAAGTTTAACCGATACCAGGTATTTTGATGTCAGAAATTCTCAAGTTTTAGCAATGGGAGTTTCCGAATTTCCGCCCGATTCAGATCAACCCCCCTTACCCGCGGTTCCCCTGGAAGTATCAACAGTAAATAGTATTTGGCCAGGAGTATCTTTATTAAATAATCAGTTTACGATCGAGAATTTAAGGGAGCGTCGTGCTCAAGGAAAATATCCCATTATTCATTTAGCGACTCATGGAGAATTTCAACCAGGTGGTGCGAGTAATTCCTATATTCAATTTTGGGATCGCAAGTTACATTTAGACGAATTACGGGAGTTAAAATTTAATGAATCTCCTGTAGAATTATTAGTCTTAAGTGCTTGTTCAACCGCGGTAGGAGATGATGATGCCGAATTAGGGTTTGCCGGATTAGCGGTACAAGCGGGAGTGAAATCTGCCTTAGCAAGTTTATGGTATGTCAGTGACGCGGGAACTTTGGGATTAATGACAGAATTTTATCAGCAATTACGGCGAGTCCCAACGAAGGCAGAAGCGTTACGACAGGCACAATTAGCGATGTTACGGGGAGATGTTCGTTTACAAGATGGTTATTTATATAATTCTCGTAATCCTGAACCTCTTCCCATGAGTTTAGCAAATAGGGGAAATCGCTCTTTATCTCATCCTTATTTTTGGGCTGCGTTTACCTTAATAGGTAGTCCTTGGTAATTGAAGGAAGAAGGAAGAGGGAAGAAGGAAGAGGGCAAATTTAATAAATGTAGTGCAGGCTTAAGGCCTGCAATAGGGCTCATCCGCGAAACTACCAATCCCATACTTAAGTTATTTAATTTCTCTTCGTAAGTTGTACTTGATCTATAGCTGTTCTCAGAAAGATGAGGTACAATAACAGCAGTGAGTAAACCAGTTCCAAAGATTTTCTGATGTAACTTGCTCGAAGGCAAACTCGATGGCTTTTCCTAATTCTTGATAGTTCGTGGTCTTGAGGGAACGAAGAATATTTTTCAGTTTTGACCATAAATTTTCAATAGGGGAGAAGTCCGGCGAGTAAGGAGATAAGTATATTAATTTTGCCCCTTTCTTTTTGATAGCTTTCTCTACTTCTTTTCCCATGTGAATACTACAATTATCCATCAATACACAAGCACCTTTCCAGAGCTTGGGTACTAGCTTTCTGATGATAAAAGCCTCAAATGTTAGTGCATCTGTTCTACCTATTAAATTCACTGATGTTAGGACGGACTTTCTTAACTGATATTGCTCCTATTACACTGACATTTCCCCCCCGTTTATTTGGTCTTTCCCCTTGAGCTCTTGAACCTTTTAAAGACCGAGCCTATAACCTAACCATTGCCAAGTTTACACCGGATTTATCAATGAATATTAAGTCTTTTAAATCAATATTTTTCACCTTTTTCCCGAACTCATATCGTAGGTTTTGAACTCGCTCACTGCCTTTACCTGAAGGGCAGAGCGTTTTTTTTTGCAAGTCATATTCAAGAGTTTTGTCATTCTTCCCATTGTTGCCCTACTGATGGTAACACCTATTTTTTGATACAGTAAATAACGCAGTTCTTCCAGAGTTGCATCATTATTCGCTTCAATCAATTCTGCTAAAATGAGTAGTTGTTCGGTATTGAGTTTACCTTTCACGCCGCATCGGTTCGTTCGAGGCGCAATATTTTGGGTTTCACGATACTGTTTGAGCAACTTTTGCACAAAACTCAGGTATACACAAAAACGTTTAGCTATGGCTTTTTGTGAGATGGGTTCATTGTGATACACATCCAGAATTTTTTGTCGGAAATCAATAGAATAAGCTTTCATTTTTTAATAATCCTGTATCAGATTTATTGGGTAAAAAAAGAGCCGTGAGTCAAGGGTAGTCCTCTTGTCAAACACTCTGGTCTGGTTCATCCCGCCACTTATAACGAGGCTATAACTCCATCGCCAATTATAGTTCTAATGATGTTTCTTCGACATTTGAGTGAGTCAGTGACATGATACCTCATTTATCTGAGAAAGGCTATAAATCACCTATTCCGAAATTGTGAAACTGATGTAGTGCGTGTGGCCTGTGTGATCGCGATCAAGCGAAGCACAAACATCTGGCTCGCTGGGGTAAAACCGATTTTATTTTTTATCAAAAATTGATTCTTTAATTCTCAGTTTAGCCTCACATTCTTAAAAAAATCTAAAGAATTTAGTCAATTGATAACTTTAAAGCGAGAATACACCTATTCTCATCTGTGCAGCATTTATCACGAGCCAGTTATAGAAACGCGAATCATCCCATAATGCCTGGTTAAATCTCCTATATAGCAATACTTCGGATAGTTTTTGATTGCCAACGGTAGAATAAGGGTTTCCGGGTGATTAGGCAATCCATCTGCCAAGGTAAAATCAAGCGTTTCAGACTAAGACCGAAAAACAGTCCAGACTATTGATATAGAGATAGATATAATAATCGCGCCCAGGACAGCCTTGGGCGAGTGCCATTTTGCTTAAAAATGCGGAATCCGCCGATTTTCGACAAAACAAGAACCTATGTACCTAACCAAAGACAAACTCCAACATATTAATACCATTGCTCACGAAGGCAAAGTGGTAGTTGTCGCTACCGATGCCGATGGGAAAATTTCCTACAGCGTCAAACAAGACGGCTTTGAGGATAGTTATCTAAATACACCACCAGAATTAAGAACTGGTTGGGAAAAATGGCAAGAGCTAGAATTTCCTAATGAAGTTGATGATCAGTCCGTAATTGACCGTGAAACCGAAGAATTGACGGATTCAGCTAATCCTAGTAGCTTTGTTCTGCGTTCTCGTTATCAAACTAAAGATGAAACTGCCGTTGCACCAGTACAATTAGTATCATCATCAGGACATATTTATGTTTTTCGCCAATCTAAAACTAATACATTATTAGTTGATCGCTTTGTTTTAGATGGGATGACGAATAAACTTAATCGTAAATTAGAAGTACGGTTTAAGCGTAGTCGGCAGAAACACGAAGCCTCCCAAAATATGAAAAAAGGAGCGAGTGGACTTACCAATATTGACTCCTTAGACTTTCGTGATGTTAATGGTAATTTTTTCTATGAACCGACTACAGAAATCTGTACCATCAATAACCTATACAAAGGCTGGTTTTCTGTTGTTTTAGTTCCCACCATGGAAAATAATGTCTATCGTTGGCATATTTTCGCCTACAACAACCAAACCAAGAAAGTCGAATTGACGACAATGCGCGTCTCCGATGAAGGGTTATTTGATGTTCAAGATTACACAGTTTTTGTACCATCTAACGATAGTCTCATTCCCCGTAATATTCCAGGAATAATCAAACGATCCCTAGACTTAGGTAGCGTAACAGTTGTTAATGGTTTATCCGCGACTAAATACGACATTCAACGGGAAAAGCAAACCGATGAGGGAATGCAACTATTACGCGATAGTACCAAAGTGATGTTAGCCATTCCTACTAGCAACGGTAATGTGGCAGCCTTTAGTTTTGCGATCACCACTGATGGTCTATTAGCGCAAATTTCATCTACTCCTAGCTCAAAAATCTGGCGCAGCACTGTCCGTCAAATGTTGCTACCGTTGAACACTTTAGATAACATTAAAGCAATTGGGACCACAGCCCCACCTCCCCAAGGACAAATTACCGCCTTACAACGGGGAGACGATGATGGAATCAATGTAATTTCCTCAACGGCGACTAATCTTGATGCCACAAAAATCAACCAAGTTAAAATTAGTGGGACTCAAGATTACAATAGTTTTCAACAGTCCATCACCACAATTGATAAAGATACCTTTGAAATCACCGCTCCTAGCACGGTATTAGGTAACTGGGAAGTAATACCAGAACAAGAAACTGGATTAGTCTTTAACGGTATGATCACAGCTTATGAAATTACCGATACGGGTAAAATCAGAGTTACAGCAAGTAATCACGGGTTAAATACAGGTGAAGGCTTGCAGATTGTTGATACCAGAAATTATAATGGTACTTTCACCGTTCAAAAGATTGACGATCAAACCTTTACCCTCGATGACGTTAAATGGCAAGCCGGGACAGCCGTTAACCTGAAATTGGAATCCCAAAAACGGCGGGGGCTTGTTTTAGATGGAGTGGATGATTATGTGCAACTTCCGCCCGAAAGTATGCCCATTGGTAATGAACTTACTGTCACTTTTTGGGCAAAAGGAGGAAATTCCCTACCTAGTAATAACTCTTTGATTTATGCCAATGGTGCTAATAATGAGCGAGTTTTAAACATTCAATTGCCTTATAGTGACGGCACAATTTATTTTGATTGTGGGGCAGATGTTAATGGGTATGATCGCATTACTAAATTAGCCCAATCTACTGAATCTAAAGGGCAATGGGTTCACTGGGCATTTACCAAAAATGCCAAAACCGGAGAAATGAAGGTCTATCGCAATGGCATATTATGGCATAGTGGGACTGGCCTGAAAAAACCTCTCCCCAAAACCGCGATCTTACATTTTGGAAAAATTGCTACTGCCAACAGCAATTACTATGATGGCACGGTGTCGGAACTCTGTATCTGGAAAAGCTCCCGCACAGAAGAACAAATCAGAAATTCCATGTATCTGCAACTTACTGGTAAAGAAACGGGTTTAGTCGGTTATTGGCGACTAGGTGCAGTTGTTGAAGAAGATAAAGAACGAAAAATCATAGATTTTTCGGTCAATGGTAATGATGGCGTGGTTTATGGCGGTGCTTATGTGAGTGCTGTTACTCTACCTCGTAACCTTGCTGGTACAACCAACCCAGCCGTTAAATACGAAAATGAGGAACTCTTTGCTGTTTCAGAAAATGCTACCTACGAAGAAGAATTTGAGTTCAAAGTCACTCCGGTTATTGATCCTAATAATGTAGATGGGCTCAGTGGCAAGATTTTTCAAATTATCTACAAAGGTAAAACCAGCCGTGGTGCTATAGATTGGGTGAATATTACCCCCAATGCTACGGAATTTACCAATTTAGGTGGAGGATGGTATAAAGCCAAATGTCGCTTTAATGTACCCGATGGCGTGTCTTTAGTGCGCTCTTTTGGTATTGGTAATATTAAAGGCACTTGGACTACTTTGGAAGTTCGCAAACAGCTAATTTCCTTATTGTCTGACAGTATTACTGAGGCTCAATATACTGATCGCGTAACTTTGGCAACTTTAGCAGACAATCAGGCACAGTTAGCCGTAACGTTGAAGCAAATAGAATTGAAAGAGCAACAGGAAGGAACTCGACTTAAGGAAAAACGAGATTTAGAAGCGAAAATTGCGGCCTACCTTGCTCAGGCTGAAACCAGAAAAAAAATTGACCAATTAACCCCGAAAATTCAAACATTAACCACTGAGGAGCAAACCCTATCAGCTAAATATAACGCTGAACTAAATAGCCCGTTTAATTACGAGTGCCACATAGTCAATCAAATGTACCTGAATCATCGTTTAGCTCCCTGTGGATTCAAGGATAATCGTTATTACATGGTATTACGACCTATTGGCGATGAAGACTATTACCACAAGTGGAAGTTTGTCTCTTTAGGAGAAAATAATTACCAGATTGTCAATTTATCTTACCCGAATCATCGTTTAGCTCCCTGTGGATTCAGTGGTAATCGTTACAACATGGTATTACGACCCATTGGCGATGAAGACTATTACCACAATTGGAAGTTTATCTCTTTAGGCGGAAATAATTACCAGGTTGTCAATCAAATGTACCTGAATCATCGTTTAGCTCCCTGTGGATTTAGTGATAATCGTTACAACATGGTATTACGACCTATTGGCGATGAAGACTATTACCACAATTGGAAGTTTGTCTCTTTAGGTACTCAGTCCAATAATAATATTCCGGTGGCGTATCAAGATTGGCAGAAAAAACTTCAGGAACTTAATCAAGCGAAAGATGAGTTAAAAGTGCTGAATGCAGCCTTAGTTGCTACTGCTGCGGATAAAGCGGCCTGGGAAGCTCGCATTGTCCAAATTATCCAAGAACTAGGCACAATTCAGACTGAGTTAAGTACCTTAAATACTAGCTTCATTAATGGCGTAAAAACCACCCAACAAACGCCCCAAACCATGCCTCAAATTGCCAAAGATAGCAATGGTTTAGTGACTCAGGGAGCGTTTCTCGGTTTTGTTAGTTCTACCAGTCGTCTGAATGCCATTGAAACCTGCGAAGGTAACGTACAACTAAGTTACTTTGACAGCCAAGGGCGGATGCGGTTAACCAATTATGATGCAACTTCCGACAGCAGTAATACTGCTTTTGAACAGTGGCTTCCCGATGCTCAACGCACTTGCTTAAACTTTAGTAATGGTAATAGTGTTGTTAAATTGAATCAACAGCTTTACCTTTCTACGGACTGGAGTATCGAAGCTTGGTTCTGCTATCCTTTACCAGAAACAACACAATGGAATACTCTGATCCGAGGGCAAAATGGAGATAGTCATATTATCGTCACTCGTGACCAAAAGTTAGGGATTTACCTGACTAATGACCAACAAAAACCATGCTTTTATGATAGTGGCTTCAGTATGCAGTCCTTATCTAGCGGCTGGCATCATCTCACAGCCGTAGGTGAAGGAAATACCACTCGCTTTTACATTGACGGGAAGCAAGTTGGCGATACGAAAGCCAAAGCCGTAGGGGATGCGGACGCGATTCTCAACCTTGTTAAGAGCCAGATAGATCGCAATCCTTATGGGGTGATGAAGTTTGATGGGGTGAATGATCATATTAAGATTACCGCTAAATTGCCCACGGATAACGAAATCACCATCGAATACTGGTTCAAGGGCAACTATTTACAGTCAGCCGTGCGACAGCAAGAAGGTGGTAATTTTATCATTGCCGGCTGGAATGGTCTACATACTATTTCTAGCGATGGGGGTACGGGTGCAGGAATTAAGGTGGGAGATACGGCCACCAATGGCAGTTGGCACCACATTGCTATGACCTGGAAACGGAACACTCCCAACGGCTTTGTCAGCTATCTGGACGGAGTGCTGGTAGCCCAAAGAAACAGTCTCGACGTTGCACTACCTACCTTTAGCACTAGCGCACCTGTTTGCCTCGGCAGTTTCGGGGGGACATCAGAGTTTACTAACGGTCAACTTACGGAAGTCCGCATCTGGAACAAAGCTCGTACTCAAGCCGAAATTCAGGCGGATATGGGTAAGCGACTGACTGGCAAAGAACTGAGTTTAGTGGCTTATTATCCCCTGAATGCTATCCAATTAGAAGGCACGACTCAAAAAGTCTTAGACTTCGTAGCTGGTAATAATGGCACTGTGTTTGAAGCCACCAACGTGACGGATCAAACCCTATCTCTAACCGAGGCCAACGCTAGTCTGAAGGTTAAGCTCGAAGAGCTTAAGAAAGCCAACTTCAAAGTTACTAACGATATTTCTGCGATCGGGAACAATCATCTCGCTCCTAACAAGCCCGTTGACTATGGCGTAATGAAGTTTGATGGGGTGAATGATTATATTGATGGTGCTACTGGTATCCTAGCTGATTCCTACACGAAAGAAGTTTGGATTAAACTGGAGTCAGGAAATCCTCAAAACAACATTATCTCTGGTTATGGTAGCCATGCCTTCTGGGCCCCTAATGGTCTACTATCAGCCGGGCATAATAATAGTTGGTCTTATGTTCAAGATCCAACTCCTCTCGCGGCGAATACTTGGATTCATGTCGCTGTCACTTATGATAGTTCCACTCAAACGATGAAACTATATAAGAATGGTCAGTTGATCAAGTCGGCCACGAGTGTTCCTATTGTTAGTACCACTGATCGCAACATTACCATTGGAGCATTTGGTAATCCCCGTGGTAGTTTCTTCAAAGGTTCGATGGCTGATGTTCGCATCTGGAACAAAGCCCGTACTCAAGCCGAAATTCAGGCAGATATGGGTAAGCGACTGACTGGCAAAGAACTGAACTTAGTGGCTTATTATCCCCTAAATGCCATCGACGTTACAACTAAAAAAGTCTTAGACTTAGTGGCTGGGAATAATGGCACTGTGTTTGAAGCCATCAACGTTACGGATCAAACTCTATCACTCTCCGCCGGAATCCAAGGCGAGCAATTTGGTAAAGTCGCAGAAGTCCGCATTTGGGAGCTTGCCCTCACTAAAGAGGAAATTGAGGTTAATAGCAAAACCCTCATCACTGGTAATGAATCTGGTTTGTTGGCTTATTATCCTATGAATGAAGCCACAGGAACGGATGTTCGTGACAACTCTGGGAAGGGAAATAATGCCACTGTATCTGGTGCTAACTGGTGGGGTTGTACCTCAGCCATCGGCTATATCGAGAACTCCGGTATCCCTGTTACGGGTGGTACAGTAATGAAGTTTGATGGAATTAATGATTCTATTCAGACGACCTTTAAAATCCCTACTGGTGACGCAATCACCATCGAATACTGGTTTAAGGGTAGTAGTTTACAGTCCGCCGTCAGACAACAAGATGTTAACGGTTTTATAGTTGCCGGCTGGAATAATAGTGGTACTTTACTTCATATTATTTCCACAGATGGAAGTACTGCGGGAATTAGTGTGGGTGCTGCCGCAACCAATGGAAGTTGGCATCACGTTGCGATGACTTGGAAACGAAACACTACCAACGGCTTTGTTAGCTATCTGGACGGGGTGCTGGTGGCACAAAGAAACAGTGCCAACGTTGGTCTACCTGCTATGACAATTTCACCTGTTTACCTTGGTACTTATAACAATACTGGAGAGTATACCAATGGTCAAATGGCTGAAGTTCGGATTTGGAATAAAGCCCGAACTCAAGCCGAAATTCAGGCAGATATGAATAAGCGTCTGACTGGGAAAGAAGCAAATTTATTGGCTTATTATCCCCTGAATGAAATTAAGGTAGAAAGTGGTGTCAATAAGGTTGTTGACCTCGTTGCTAATAATAACGGTACGATCAAAGAAGCGATCGCCGTTGAAGACAAAACCTTCCCCATTAAAAGCATCGCCGATAATGCCCTTATTTCCAGTGAATACAGCACCATTATCATTGATCCAACTACTCAAGGCAAGTCCGCGATCATGCGACGATTCTTTGCCTATCCGGTTGAAAATGGGCTAAATTTACTCCTAGATAAGCGCATTGAAATCTTAGAACTGAAATGGGTTGGTAATGCTCAATTTGCTCCCACTTTGCTCGGTTACATTGAAGGACCTCCACCTGTACCTAGTGAAAACCTGACCTTAGCAGATGATTATAACGGTGCAACTTCCGTAGAATTAGTCATGTCTGAAGATGTGGAGTTTAATTGGACGCGAACGCAAGATAGTGGCTTGGGTGCAACGGTTGATGCCTTCGTTGGAGGCGGAGGAGCAATGTCTCTTGTCGCCCTAGCCGGACTGCCTGGGGCAGAAGCAGGAACTTCCATCGAAACAAGTGCTAAATTTGGTTTTAAAGGTGACTTTGAAACCAGCTACCAATTCCAGAATGAGAGTAGCATCACGGCTAGTTCATCCCTGAGTATGACGGATAAACTGGAATTACGCGGTACTCCCGAAGCCGATCCGAAATTCCCCCATTTAGGCAGCCGATTCATTCCTAAAAACATCGGCTATGCTTTGGTTATATCTTCGATAGCAGATGTATTTATTACTCGACTCGCTCGCAGTCGTAAAATGGTAAGCTACCAAGTTCAACCCGTTGATGGTATTCCCCCAGATGTGAACACGATCACCTTTTTGATCAATCCTGCTTACACTATGAATGGTAGTTTGGATGGGATGACAGGTAGCAGTGCCACCAGCGATCGCTTCTTCAAGCACGTTCCCGAAATGCGGGCGCAGTATGGTTCTCTCTATCCTGCTAGTTACTATCGTCTCCAAGAAGCATACGATCTCAAACGCCAAATTGAAGCTGAAGACAAGCGACGGGAATCTTACTTTTTTAACTTTAATGTGCGTACAATTGATGAAACTTCTTTGGGGCGGAACATCGAAAGTGGCGATCAATCTGGCTACATTGGTGTACAACGGGAAGAAGACAAACCCATGACTGCGAGCGAAAAATCTGCTGCTCAAGACGCAAAAGTTGAACAATTTCAAGCAGACATCGATGCCATTTCTGCGAAAACCAGTGACGCGGCCGATGAAAAAATGGCACAAATCAAAAGTAAAATTGCCGATCAAGAGAAACAAGTACACGCCACTGAAAGTTTTGCTGGCTGGCAGACAAAGATGGAAAATATCCAAACTCGGGCTGGCAAGCGTAACATCGTCAATACCTACGTTTGGGATGCTGACGGTGGACTGCGAACCGAAGCTCAAAGCTTTGCTAATACAGTAGAACACACCATTGGCGGCTCTTTTAGCATGAATGCCGGGTTAGGCGGTCTTGGTGAATTTGTCATGGGCGCTGATATAGAACTAACTGCTCAAGCTACTGTTAATATGACCCAAACCATGAGTAAAACTGAAACTCGTAGCAAGGGTTTGGAGTTGAATATCGACTTGAGTGGCATGGAAAATAAGGGCGTAACTGACTACAAAGATAACCCCCTCATGCCTGGGGAAAAAGTTGACCGTTATCGCTTTATGAGTTTCTATCTTGAAGGGAATTACCAAAACTTCCACGACTTCTTTAATTATGTGGTTGACCCGGAATGGTTGCAAAGCAATGATGAAGAAGCGCGGGCTTTGCGTCAAGTACAAACTGGTAAACCTAACCCAGCTTGGCGGGTGTTACATCGTGTTACATACATAGAACGTCCTGCACTCATGGGCTTTGGTCGAGATATTCGTCAATTGAAGACCCAAGATGAAAATGTGGGTATTGGTAAGGTAATTGTTCAGGTTGATACTTTACAGCAAAAGGTAGATCAAATTCTGGAATGGATTAACTCACAAAAGTAGCAATTAGCTAGAGGGAGTTTATCTATAACGATATCCCCAATTTCTCACAGGTGAGACTCAAAATTCTTGATTGATTTGTTGAGTCTCACCTTTTGTGTGACCCCTGAATGGGCGACAATTAGGGTTCCAAAGTGATGTGCGCCAACTACCTGTGGCTAAAGAAATTACCGATGTTCAGATTTTGACAACCAAGGTTGAGGCAATGGAGAAGCAAAATAAAGAGTTGTCTCTTAAACTGGATGCAATTATGAAGAAGTTAGGCATTTAAGCCGCTTTGTCGAGTTTAAGGTTTGATTAATCTCTCGCGATCGCGTTCTGGTTTTCTCAGGCATGATCGCTTTGAATTTGGTATTTTTTTGGTTTCCCCTACAGTCGAATTTATAGCAGTACGTTTGAGACTTAGGAAGAGAAATTACATAACTTAAGTATTGGGTTGGTAGTTTCGCTAACTCGGATGCACCAAAGCAGGCCTTAAGCCTGCACTACTTTATTAAAGTTTCATTCCTAAAGTCTTAGCGTCGTGCTATAGTGGGCGCGTCCTCGCGCCCAAGTTGTCCCGCGATCGCGCCCGGTATTAGTTATACCCATACTTCTTGATAAACCAAGTCTTGACAAACTGCGTCAATACACAATAACTAGAAAGAATTAAGGCTAACCATAAGAAGTAAATTGGAGGTAACGGTACAAACCCCATCGCGTGAGCAATGGGCGAAAAAGGTAAATACATTCCCACAGCCATAATGGTGAGAGTGACTAATAGCATCGGTAAAGAAGGCCAACTTTGAAACAAAGGGATTTTTGAGGTACGGATAATATGAACAATCAATGTTTGAGTCATCAAACTTTCCACAAACCAACCTGTCTGAAATAACGCGGCTTTATCGGGTGTTGTTGCCCCAAAGACAAACCACATTAACGCATAAGTCGCGTAGTCGAAAATAGAACTAATCGGGCCAATAAAAATCATAAAACGCTGGATATTATCAATATCCCATTTGCGGGGTTTTCCCAGGTATTCTTCATCGACATTATCAAAAGGAATCCCGGTTTGAGAAAAATCGTAGAGGAGATTATTGACCAAAATTTGCACAGGAGCCATCGGCAGAAATGGTAACACGGCACTGGCACCCAAAACACTAAACATATTACCAAAATTGGAACTTGTTCCCATCTTGATGTATTTGACAATATTGGCAAAAGTTTTACGCCCTTCAAGGACTCCTAATTCTAACACTAACAAACTTTTTTCTAACAAAATAATATCGGCCGATTCTTTGGCAATATCCACCGCGGTATCAACAGAAATACCGACATCCGCAGCCCGCAACGCCGCGGCATCATTGATCCCATCCCCTAAGAATCCGACAATGTGTCCCTTCTGACGTAATACATCAATCACTCTCTCTTTTTGCAGGGGAGATAATTTGGCAAAAATTGTCGTGGTTTCTGCGATTTCGCCTAATTCTTGATCGGATAAATTCTCGACTTCACTCCCTAATAAAATGTGGTGAACATACAAACCGACATCTTTACAAATTTTACGCGCAATAATGTCATTATCCCCTGTTAAAACTTTCACTTGGACTCCGTGTTGATTCAGAGCCGCGATCGCGTGAGTAGCAGATTCTTTAGGAGGATCAAGAAAAGCCATATAACCGATGAGAATCAAGTCGCGTTCATCGGCAACGGAGTAATTAACTTGGCCTAGGGGCATTTCTTTGTAAGCAACAGCAATCACTCGCAAACCATCTTCGTTTAAATCTTCCTTTAAGTGGGTGACTTCTTTGCGGAGAACCTCATCAAGGTCTAAAATTTCACCGTTAGCCTCAACTTTAGTAGAAATTTTCAGGATTTCTTCCACCGCGCCTTTACAAATAAGAACCTCGCGATCGCCTTCTTCTTCTACTACCACCGACATCCGACGTCGCATAAAATCAAAGGGAATTTCATCCACTTTGCGGTAATTTTTATCGAGCTTCAAAGCGTCATTGATTTCCGCGTGTTCTAAGACGGCGACATCGAGTAAATTTTTCAATCCCGTCTGATAGAAACTATTAAGATAGGCATATTTTAATACTTCTTCATTATCTTCGCCATAAATGTCAAGGTGCATTTCCAGAATAATTTTATCCTGGGTTAGTGTACCCGTTTTATCTGTACACAGAATATCCATTGCACCAAAGTTTTGAATGGCATCAATATTTTTAACAATTACTTTTTTGTCAGCCATTGCTAAAGCACCTCTGCCCAGATTTGCTGTGACAATCATCGGTAACATTTCTGGTGTTAAACCTACAGCGACTGACAGTGCAAAAAAGAAAGCTTCTCCCCAATTATGTTTGGAAAAACCATTAATTAAAAACACCACTGGAGACATGACGAGCATGAAGCGTAACAGGAGAAAACTCACTCCATTTACACCTTTATCAAAACTCGTCATCGTTTTTTGTCCGACGACACTTTTAGCAAGAGAACCCAGATAAGTATTGCTTCCTGTCTCAATCACAACCGCGGTACCTGCACCACTGATGACATTAGTACCTAAGAAACAAAGATTACTTAATTCTAGGGGGTTTGTGATATTTTTTTCTGTGTCAAGAAGGGTATCACGTTTTTCAACGGGTAGGGATTCTCCTGTGAGTGAACCCTGACTAATAAACAAATCTTTTGCTGCAATTAAACGCACATCAGCCGGAATCATGTCTCCCGCGGAAAGGTAAATTATATCCCCTGGAGCTAATAATTTGATCGGAATTTCTTGCTTTTTTGGTTCCTGCGGATGCAAGGTAATTCCATACTCTTTCAAAACATTGGGCGGAATTTCGGTTCGATGATCTTTCCGACTGACTGTGCAAGTTGTTCGCACCATTTCTCGCAGTTTTTCCGCTGCTTGATTTGAGCGAAATTCTTGAGAAAACCGTAAAACTACACTGAATATTACCATACTGGTAATAATGATCGCGGCTTTAAAATCCTTAGTTAGTAAAGAAATAACGGCTAACGCGATTAACAAGAGCGCGAGGGGATTTTGAAAAGTTTTTAGGAGTTCAATGTACCACGGATTGATTTTTTCATGAGCGATTTCATTCAATCCATACTTTTGCAAGCGACTATCAGATTGTAACTCAGTTAACCCTTCTAGGGATGTATTGAGCGATCGCAGTGCCGAGTCCACATCACTCTGGGCTATGTCAATTAGTTGGGCTGAAACATCGAGAGAAATCCCAGATATTTTGGGCTCTCTTTTCGATTTGGATAGTCGTTGCAGGACACCCTTTATTGTTCTCACAGGTAATTTCACTTTCATAGCTTTTTCCCTGGCTTTTTTACTTTTTTGATCACAAAAACTGTGACGGGGAGAGGGATATTCATGGAGATAGCCCCCAACGCATTATATATATGTTTTCTTTATTGGGAGTTTAAATTTTAGTTAAATTTTTCTAAAAGAGAGGAGAAATGATAATAATTATTACTTAGGCAGAAGAGAGAATGCCGCGGTTATCTTTCGGTCAAAACCTACAGAAAATCAAGGAAATAAGCCTTAATTCCTTCTCTAGCATAGAAAGATTATTGCGCTTTATTTTCATTAATTGTTCAAGAAATTTTATGAGAATTCTATTAATATCAAGTCTCAATTCCTGACCATAAAATATTCTCTAACAAGGAAGAGGGAAGAAGGAAGAAGGGGCGTTGCTGAATTGGGATATGAAATAATCGGGGCAATCCCCCCGTGGTTGCCCCAAAACCCTCCCTTCAGGGCCGCAGGGGGGGTAAGCACGGGGGCTAATCCCAGGGTACAGGTAAATCATACTTTCATTGAGCAACGTCTAATTTGGTATATTATTAAAATCTGATACACTCTACTAAGGTCTAACGGGAGAAGTACACAAACAAATATGAGCTTTATAAATTACAGTGCTAGAGAAATCAACTGCAAAATTGTCTACTATGGGCCTCCTTTCTCTGGTAAAACCACGAATTTGGAGCACATCTACAATAAGACCAATCCAGACGCGAAAGGTAAAATGAGCTCCTTGGCAACCGAAACTGATCGGACGCTCTTCTTTGATTTTCTCCCTCTCGCGTTAGGTGAGATCCGTGGATTCAAGACACGCTTCCATTTATACACCGTGCCAGGACAAGTTTTTTACGATGCCAGCCGCAAGTTGATATTGAAGGGTGTTGATGGTGTTGTTTTCGTTGGCGACTCGCAGATGAGCCGAATCGAAGAAAATCTGGAGTCAATGGAGAATCTGCGGACAAACCTCGCCGAGCATGGCTACAACCTTGATAAGCTCCCCTACGTGATCCAGTATAACAAGCGCGATATGCCTGAAATTGCCAGCATTGAGGAATTGAGAGCCATTCTTAATCCTACCAAGGTCCCTGATTTTGAGGCTGTTGCTGGCACTGGAGTGGGTGTATTTGACACGCTCAAAGCCGTCGCGAAACTGGTACTCACTGAATTAAAAAAAGGTGGACCCTAAATAGATCGATCTGTAGTGGCGTAGCAAAACTAAAATATTGCATGAAAAAATCCTGAAAAATCAACCTGAATCTGTTGTTAATGGATTTTACTAATACATCACTTTAGCTCTGTTGCACCACTATCATGTTATGGCTAATCCCCCCTAGGGGATTGGCGCGATCGTACCCACCTTTAATCCTTGAAATTATCATTGATCGCGTTATTTATAGGACAATGGGGACGGTAATTTACTTCGTGAAAGAACCCGACAAAACTACAATTCTCAACTTATGTGGAAGATCCGTCGCTGATGGGTTTTAGTCGGGATATTCGTCCGTTGAATAGACATCTGGAAAAAATCGGATCAATGGCAGGCAAGATGCCTACCCTACTTGAGTTTATGGAGATGTCTAATGTCCGCAATATCTGGGAATTGACAAGTTAATCGTTCACGAAGAGGGAAGAAGGAAGAGAGAAGCGGGAAGAGGGCAGAGGGAAGAAAAATACAATCGCCATTTCTTTGTAGAAGTAGAATGTCTTGGGTTTCGTACCTCAACCCAACCTACAAATCAGTCTTTTCTTTTCTTTGTGCCTTCGTGCCTTTGTGGTTGATAAAAAAAGCGACAACAAACATCAACATTATAAAACAAAAGATGTGCATAACCTAGATTGGCTTCAATGGCTTTACTATAATCATCACGTTCCCTTTCGACAACCCTCCTGTCACGGGATATCCATAGACATAAATAGACATTAGTGGTAGGATAGGTTAAGCGATTATTCTATAATCAGAGAAAAAATCATAGAGGTTTCGCTCATTCGTGATCAGTTAAAAATTAATCTCACTATCTAAAGATGAACGTTTTACTTCTATATCCTCTATTTCCCAAAAGTTTTTGGTCCTTTGAAAAAACACTGGCTTTGTTAGATCGTAAGGCCATGTTACCACCTCTGGGCTTAGTCACAGTAGCCGCGATCTTACCCCAAGAATGGCACTATAAGCTTGTTGATCGCAATATTCGTCAGGTGACGGAGGCGGAATGGGCTTGGGCGGATTTGGTGATTTTGTCCGCGATGATTGTGCAGAAGGAGGATTTGCTCAACCAGATTAGGGAAGCGAAAAATCGAGGTAAACTGGTTGCTGTGGGTGGTCCTTATCCCACTGCCCTACCCAATGAAGTCACTGATGTCGGGGCTGATTACTTGATTTTGGATGAAGGGGAAATTACTTTACCTCTCTTTGTTGACGCGATCGCGCACGGTGAAAAAGCAGGAGTGTTTCGCTCTGGGGGTGAAAAACCTGATGTCACCAGCACTCCCATACCTCGGTTTGACTTACTGGAATTTGATGCTTATGCAGAAATGTCGGTACAATTTTCCCGTGGATGCCCTTTCCAATGTGAATTTTGCGATATTATTGTTCTCTACGGGCGCAAACCTCGCACCAAAAAACCAGAACAATTATTAGCCGAACTTGATTATCTCTACCAATTAGGTTGGCGGCGCAGCATTTTTATGGTTGATGATAATTTCATTGGTAATAAACGCAATGTCAAATTATTCTTAAAAGAACTTCAACCTTGGATGGTATCACATCAATATCCCTTTTCTTTTGCGACGGAGGCTTCCGTTGATTTAGCTCAAGATCAAGAACTGATGGATTTGATGGTAATGTGTAATTTTGGGGCAGTTTTTTTGGGCATTGAAACACCTGATGAAGAAAGCCTTGCCTTTACTCAAAAATACCAAAATACTAGAGACTCCCTCAGTGAAGCTGTACTTAAAATTACCCGCTCAGGGCTGCGAGTTATGGCTGGTTTTATTATTGGTTTTGATGGCGAAAAACCCGGAGCAGGGGCGAGAATTGTTAAGTTTGTGGAACAAACCGCGATTCCCACAGCCTTATTTAGTATGTTACAAGCGCTTCCTGATACCGCGCTCTGGCATCGTTTGGAAAAGGAAGGACGACTCCGCAGTAAATCTGCTAACATCAATCAAACTACGTTGATGAATTTTGTACCAACACGGCCTTTAGAAGATATTGCACAGGAATATGTGCAGGCTTTCTGGGATTTATATGAGCCATCACGGTTTTTAGATCGCGCTTATCGTCACTACCGTCTTTTGGGGGAAGCTACTTATCCGAAAAAGGGTAAGGGTGGACAGAAACAATTAAAATGGAAGGTACTGCGGGCATTGCTGATTATCTGCTATCGTCAGGGTTTCCTACGTCAAACTCGTTGGCAATTCTGGCGCAATCTCTGGAATATGTATGTGCATAATCCGGGGGGTATAAGTAGTTATTTATCTGTTTGTGCCCAAATCGAGCATTTTGTGGAGTATCGCGAGATTGTCCGCGATCAAATTGAGGCTCAAGTCGCGGAGTTTTTGAAAGCAGAAACTCAGGAAAAGCTTGAGGATGAAACAGCCAAAGTGTTAGTTTGAACCGGGGAAAGAAACCCGGTTTCTTATATCAGTAGTTACGCAGAAACCGGGTTTTTTTATCAAAATACTTCGTTCCAACTCTAAATCTCGGTTAAAAACCCGGTTTCTTTGGTCGCGTGTGTAAGTTCTGTTGATTTAACTCATCCATTCAATTTTTTCAGACGATCGATCGCGTCTTGATAGGCATTAGTACACCATGTTTATATAATTGGGAGGCTTTCTCCAAATCGGAGATCGCGCCTTTTTTGAGGTTATTTGTAGGTGGGAGAAATTAGGGCAAACCGCCTCGAAAAAATCTTGATTTTTCGTAATTTTTTCGAGAATGAAACAGCCCTGGGTTTCTTGAGGCCTTTTACCACCCTCAGCCACTTTATGAAAATTTATTACAGAGTGCCAAAAACACTTGACACAATTAGCAAATTATGGTGAATAAATACAAAAATGTGTCGATCCCAATATAATTTTCCGTCTCCTCGAAAAAATCCGCCTTTTTGCCCCTTTTTCTAAAGGTAACAAGTCCTGAAAAGCAAGCCTACAGCCACTCCTGAAATTATAAAAAAAATCTTAAGAAATCCGGGGGAGACTTCGATCAGCTATTATACTCAGAGTTAAGCCTAAAGGATAAAGAGATCACTCCTCAAAAAGACTACAGAATATTAACTGATCACATATTCTGGAGAGTTTTGGAGCCTATCTATATCCTTCGGTTTTTGACGGAGTTTTTGGGGGGATTTTTGATAAGAAAGACCCGAACATTGATAGGTGATCGTGGATGATATCTCCCATCTCCCACTACCGATTAAACTTTTGATCCTCACAAATCATTAGGGAAAAAAATCATCCCAGAGTTCTATTTGGTCAGGATAAATGCCAATTATTTCTCTGTTTTTTTCGATACCGTGTCTCTTAATAGGAGCAAGGTTTTTGTTGTCATATTCGCACTGGCAGTTCCTTATTATAGCACTAGGGGCTTGACCTATTGACGTTCTTATACAATACAAATTATTAAGGAAAAAAATCATCCTAAAGGATGATGTCATGCTCTTTCTATTGGGTCAGTATAACTATAGTCATTCCCCTAAGAAATGAGAGGCTTTAAATCCAGTAAATTCTTACTGTGACTGGTGGGATTTTTCTCAATCTTAGTTGAAATGACTATAAGTCCGAAAATTATCAAAAAGAGATCTATTTATGACTCGGCAAATTATTTTTATTGATCCTTCTGTCGAAAATTATCAAAGCCTGATCGCGGGCAAAAAAAACGCGGAAATTGTCATTTAAAATGACAATTTCGGTGGCATTGAACAGATTACCCAAGCCCTCGCGAGTCGAAAAGAGATTGACGCGATACATATCCTTTCCCACGGGGCTCCGGGTATCCTCTATCTGGGTAATACTCAACTAAGTCTGGATACACTAAGCCAAAACGCGAACCAATTACAACAGTGGGGAACTACAGGAGGCCATATCCTCCTTTATGGGTGTTCAGTGGCCGCGGGGGACGCGGGGGCAGAATTTATCGAAAAATTACACCAACTCACGGGAAGCGCGATCAGTGCTTCCAACACACCCACCGGGAATCGGGCGCGAGGAGGAGACTGGGAACTTCAGGTAAGCACCGAGGAAACTTCCCCCCCCATACCCTTTGCCCCGGAAGTGATGGCAGCCTACCCCTGCCTGCTTCTGGAACCCGAATATGCTTGGGCGAAAAGCATGGGGGGAACCGGTTACGACTATGGCTATAGCATCACCACAGACAGCAGTGGCATTTACAGCACTGGTACTTTCGAGGGAACCGCGAACTTCGACCCCGGTTCTGGCACGACCAACCTCACTTCTTTGGGATACAGCGATGTCTTCATCAGCAAGCTGAACCTGGACGGCACTTTCGCCTGGGCGAAAAGCATCGGAGGCGGCGGTTACGACGATGGCAACGGCATCATCACAGACAGCAGTGGCAATGTTTACACCATTGGTACTTTCGATAGCGTTGCAGACTTTGGGCCGGGTATGGCGACTCTCACTTCTGCGGGATACATGGATGTCTTCATCACCAAACTGAAGGCTGACGGTACCTTCGGCTGGGCGAAAAGCCTGGGGGGAACCAATTACGACTATGGCAAGAGCATCACCCTAGACAGTAGTGGCAATGTTTACACCACTGGTATGTTCTCGGGAACCGCAGACTTTGACCCGGGTGCTGGCATATTCAACCTCACTGGAGGGTGGCAAGACATATTCATCAGCAAACTGGACTCCAACGGCAATTTCCTTTGGGCTAAAAGCTTCGGGGGGATCAGTGACGACTATGTTAGTAGCTTCACCCTAGACAGTAGTGGCAATGTTTACACCGTTGGTACTTTCTATGGCACAGCGGACTTCGACCCGGGTGCTGGCACTGCCAACCTCACTTCTGTGGGATTTAAAGACATATTCATCAGTAAACTGGACTCCAACGGCAATTTCCTTTGGGCTAAAAGCTTCGGGGGGGTCAGTGACGACTCTGTTCGTAGCTTCACCCTAGACAGTAGTGGCAATATTTACACCACTGGTACTTTCCAGGGAACCGCGGACTTCGACCCGGGTGCTGGCACGTTCAACCTCACGGGAGGCGGCTCCTTCATCAGCAAGCTCGACTCCAGCGGTAATTTCCTTTGGGCTAAGAACCTGGGGAGTGCTGGCTATGATGTCACCAAAGACAGCAGTGGTAATGTTTACAGCACAAACGGCTCCTCTATCAGCAAGCTGAACCCCGACGGCACTTTCGCCTGGACTCATAACCTGGGGTCTTACAGTAACTTCACCCTAGACAGCAGTGGCAATATTTACACCATTGGCGGTTTCTATGGCACCAGTGACTTCGACCCCGGTTTGGGCACTGCCAACCTCACTGCTGCGGGGGGCTATGACATCTTCATCAGCAAGCTACAGCCCGGAGTCGCTCCCACCGTCACCAGCATCACCTCAACTTTAGCTGATGGCACCTATGGGGTCGGTCAAGTTATTCCGATTACCGTTCAATTTAGCGAAAACGCCTACGTCACCACCGGCACACCACAACTTACCCTCGCCACAGGCGGAACGGGAAAGGCGATCGACTATATCAGTGGTAGCGGTACAAATACTCTTACCTTTAACTACACCGTAGGCGCAGGTGACACCAGTGCGGACCTGGATTATCTTTCAACCACCGCCCTCGCCCTCAACAGTGGTAAGATTACAGACGGCGCGGGTAACGATGCCATCCTTACTCTCCCTGGTGTGGGTGCAGCTAACTCCCTCGGTAATAATAAAGCCCTGGTGATTGATGGTATCGTCCCCACCATCACCGGTGTCACCTCAACTTTAGCGAATGGAAGCTATGGAGTCGGTCAGGTTATTCCGATTACCGTTCAATTTAGCGAGAATGTCAACGTCACAGGTACACCGCAACTCACCCTCGCCACAGGGGGAACGGGCAAGGCGATCAACTATGCCAGTGGTAACGGTACGAATACTCTTACCTTTAACTACACCGTAGGCGCAGGCGATAGCAGTGCTGACCTGGATTATCTTTCAACCACCGCCCTCGCCCTCAACAGTGGCACGATTAAAGATATCGCGGGTAACGATGCTACACTCACTCTCCCCGCGGTGGGTGCAGCCCAATCCCTGGGAGGAAGTAAAGCCCTGGTCATTGATGGCGTAGCCCCCACCATCACCAGTGTCACCTCAACGTTCGCGGATGGTACTTATAAGGTCGGTCAAGTTATTCCGATTACCGTTCAATGGAGTGAAAATGTTAACGTTACGGGCACACCGCAGCTAACCCTCGCCACGGGCGGAGCGGGCAAGGCGATCGACTATGTTAGTGGTAGCGGTACGAATACTCTCACCTTTAACTACACTGTAGGCACAGGTGATAGCAGTGCTGACCTCGATTATCTCTCAACAACTGCCCTCGCCCTCAACAGTGGCACGATTAAAGACAGCTTGGGTAACAATGCTACACTCACTCTCCCTGGGCTGGGAGCCGCCCAATCCCTGGGAGGAACTAAAGCCCTAGTCATCGATGGCGTAGCCCCCACCGTCACCAGCATCATCCGCCAAAATCCCGCGAGCTCATCCACTAACGCCAACACCGTTACATACCAAGTCAACTTCAGCGAAGCAGTTAAGAACTTAGATATCGGGGACTTTACCCTGAACAAAATCGGCACAGTAGACGGTACGATCGGCTCAGTGTCCGCGACCACTGGTAACACAGTAGATGTGACCGTGAACAGCATTACGGGTGAGGGTGACTTACGCTTAGACCTATCAGGGACACCCACGATTGATGATAACCCAGGAAATGCCCTCACAGCGCCCTACAACACTGGTGAAACCTACAAGGTTGATAAAACAGCCCCCACCGTCACCATTAATCAAGCTAACAGTCAAGTTGATCCGACAACTAATGGCCAGATTGACTACACCGTTCAATTCAGTGAGCCGGTAACGGGGTTTGATGATACGAAAGTCGCTCTCAGTGGAACCGCCGGTGCTACCACCGCGACGGTGACTGGAGATGGTACAGGTAAAACTTACAATGTCGCGGTCAGTGGTATGACCCAAGCCGGAACCGCGATCGTGAGTATTAATGCCAATGCCATTACGGATCTAGCCGGGAATGGTAACACCGCCAGCACCAGTACAGATAACCAAGTTACCTTTAGTCCTACAAATCCATATATCACCGCGATTAATCGACTTGATCCCGATCCGACGGATGCGGCTACAGTCAATTATCAAGTGACTTTTAATGAAAATGTCACAGGGGTGGATGCAGGGGATTTTAAAGTAGTTCCTAACGGTGTGATAGGAGCCAGTCTGGGAACCGTCACCCCGGTAGATAGCAAAACCTATAAGGTGTCAGTGAATACAGGGACTAAAAGAGGCACTGTAGAACTCGATGTCGTCGATGATGACAGTATTAAAAATGCTCTGCAAGTGTCATTAGGGGGAACAGGTGCGGGCAATGGAAACTTTCAGGGACAAGCTTACACTATCAATAAAAACGTCGCTCCTGTGGTTGTTAGTGGGATGACGGATCAATCGGCTACGGTGAATACCACGTTTAGTTATACCGTACCCAGTAATACATTTACCGATGCGGATCAAGATCCCTTAACTTATAGCTCGACGAAAGAATTCGGAACCCCCTTACCAAGCTGGTTAACTTTTGACCCCGCGACTCAGAAATTCAGTGGCACTCCAGCCACAGGGGATGTAGGGAGTCTCAAGGTAAAAGTGAGTGCCTCTGATGGAAAAGCCTCCACCAGTGACGTTTTCCAAGTTACGGTTTCCGATAAAGTCAATGCCTCTCCCGTTGTTGCTGGTATGATGGTTGCACAAGCCGCAACGGTGAACACCGCGTTTAGTTATACCCTACCCAGTGGTACATTTGCCGATGCCGATCGAGATCCCTTAACTTATAGCTCGACGAAAGAAGACGGAAGTGCTTTACCAAGCTGGTTAACTTTTGACCCCGCGACTCAGAAATTCAGTGGCACTCCAGCCACAGGGGATGTGGGGAGTCTCAAGGTAAAAGTGAGTGCCTCTGATGGAAAAGCCTCCACCAGTGACGTTTTCCAAGTTACGGTTTCCGATAAAGTCAATGCCTCTCCCGTTGTTGCTGGTATGATGGTTGCACAAGCCG
>Ga0209812_10000284_pt1 | contig 47529 bp, 43 predicted proteins | sample JI71714BDNA_FD_187502 | JGI IMG/M metagenome (GOLD analysis project Ga0209812, IMG submission 187502) | Wastewater effluent complex algal communities from Wisconsin, to seasonally profile nutrient transformation and Carbon sequestration -... | ecosystem: Engineered > WWTP > Effluent > Algae...
CTCCAGCAGCGCGAAGCCCAGAGTCAGCACCACGCCCAGATACAACCGTATCGGCCCGAATGCGACTTGCCGCGCTTTGGTTGCAAAGTTTAATAGCAATGCAAGTGCTGCAAATAACACCACATGACCAATTTTGTCACCGTAAGGCATAAGCGCGGCCAACTGCAGGAAGTAATTAGGCCTGCCAGAATCAGCTGCCACTATCACCCAAAGCAGAAAACTAAAGAAGGCTAATGCAGGTACCCAACGCATGTTTTCCCCTGTCATCCCGCAGGTCTGCGCGATGGTCACAACAAAAATGATTTAATTTCGCATCCGACTTAAACTTTTTTCCGTACCAATGCGACCAAGGTTCAGATTCAACATACGGAAGGATATTCATCATGGCCCAAAGTTCTGTCCATTCAGATCTCATCCAGTCACCCGGCTGGCGTCAGGCCGGTCAGGTTTTTCTGCTGTTTGTTCTGGCCATGCTGTTCGCCAATGCGTTAATCCTGTTATTGGAAAGCAAGTTAGGCTTATATAGCTACTTTGCCGCACCACAGCTCGAACTACTGACTCAACCCATCCAGTGGCTGTGTCAGGTTATGGCGTCAATCTGAATGTTTCAACCTGATAGCCCGCTTGTTGCAGCAAAGCCAGCAAACCATCAGGACCAGCTAAATGACCCAAACCCACCAACACCAGTTCTTGCTCCTTATTACCAAACAGTGCCTGAATTTGCGGTAACCAGGCCTGATTTCGGGCGGTAAACATTTGCAGATAGGTCTGAGCATCCGCGGCTTTCATCGGTGCCAAAATGAGCTGGTCAACCTGATTGAGGTCACCGGCACGCCAGGCACGTAAGGTTTTATCCATCAGGTCAGCACTCTGCTCAACATCACTGAGTGCATGTTGCAGAAACAAATCTTCCCGGCCGGCGCCTAAATCACCCAGTAATTTCAGCTGAAACTCTATGGCCTCGAGATACTTCAGCGTTTTTTTCTGTTGCGATGCCAGTGTCAGAAAATGCTGATCGACTCCTGGCGAGCTGAAACCTTGTTGCTGTAACTCCAGTAAAGTGAGCTGCGTGACCAGCATCCCCGGCTTGAACTGTTCAACCTGAGGGAGCGTCAGCCGGTGTTCTTGCAACAAGGTCTGCAGCAGCTCCTTGGTTTTACCGGACAATTTGCTGCTCAGCACAGTCCCGGCCGGATACATCAGCTCTTGCTGCAGCAAACGCGCATTCGCGGCATCCTGCATCTGACTCAGGTCTGTTTCCAGCACCACCACCGTACTTTGCTGATAGGCCGCGTCAAATTCAGCCGGCAACGGATATTGCGCCGGCGGTAACAAATGTACGGTGCCGCCAATCCACAACTGATCGGTACCTTTGCTGACACGCCAGACCGAGCTGTCGGCCTGAACCGCCAAGCTGACCAGCAACAGAATTCCAGCAAAAAAGCGCTTGTACATGCGGTAACTCCTGCACTGATGAAGCCAAGAAAAAGGCCAGTTGAACTGGCCTGACTGCGTTTATTTTTTTATTTTCTGCGGCCGTTGCCAACCGCTGATATGACGCTGTTTAGTGCGCGCAACGACTAACTCGTCTGCAGCAACATCATGCGTCACGACAGAACCGGCACCGACGGTGCTGTTTTGGCCAAGCGTCAGCGGCGCAACCAGCGAGCTGTTGGAGCCGACAAACACACCATCTTCAATGGTAGTCTGGAACTTGTTGGCGCCATCATAGTTACAGGTGATAGTTCCGGCGCCGACATTCACTTTACTGCCGATCACCGCATCACCAAGGTAAGTCAGGTGATTGGCTTTTGAGCCTTTGCCCAAGCGGGTTTTCTTCAGTTCGACAAAGTTACCAACGTGGCTGTCGTCCGCCAGCACTGAATCCGGCCGGATCCGGGCAAAAGGCCCGACTGAACAATCAGCACCAATAGTGGACGACTCCACCATGGTATTGGCCTTAATCTCAGTATTGTCGCCAACGGTACAGTCTTTCAGAATACAGTTGGCACCAATGACTACGCCATTGCCAAGCACGACTTTGCCTTCAAAAATGACGTTGACGTCTATCATCACGTCCGACCCCACAGTCACTTCACCACGCACATCTATGCGAGCTGGGTCGCGCAGATTCGCGCCGTTCAGCATCAGCGTTTCAGCCTGACGCGCCTGATAAGCCCGTTCCAGCTGCGCCAGCTGCACGCGGTTATTCGCGCCTTCGGTCTCAATCGGATTGGCCGGATGCGCCGTGGTGATATCCACACCTTCAGCGTGCGCCATTGCGATAATGTCGGTTAAATAGAACTCGCCCTGTGCGTTATTGTTTTGCAGTTTGCCCAGCCAGCTTTTCAGCTGCTTGCCGGGTACCGCCATGATGCCGCTGTTCACTTCAGTGATTTTCAGCTGCTCCGCGTTGGCATCTTTTTGTTCAACAATCCCAACCACTTTGCCGTTTTCGCGCACCATCCGGCCATAGCCGGTTGGGTTTTGCAGATGAACAGTCAACACGGCCAGACCGTTCTCACTGCGGGCTGCCAGCAGTTGCTGCAATGTTTCTAAGCGGGTCAGTGGTACATCGCCGTATAACACCAGCACGACGTCGTCATCTGCCACATGTGGCAGCGCCTGTTGCACTGCATGACCGGTACCCAGCTGTTCAGCCTGCAGTACCCAGTTTAGTTGTTGCTCACCTAAACCAGCCTGCAGCTGCTCTGCACCATAGCCATACACCAAGTTAATTTGCGCCGCATTGAGCTGACGCGCGGTATCGATCACATGCTGCACCATCGGCCGCTCTGCGACTTTGTGCAAGACTTTGGGTAAAGCTGATTTCATCCGGGTGCCTTTACCGGCTGCCAGGATCACGACGTTTAAAGCCATCTGAGCCAATCCTTTTTTAAAAGTTATCCGGCGATTCTAACCGAACAGCAAGTAAATAGCAGCGCTATCCGATCTATCAAAAGCGCATCTTAGCCGCGCGCTGCAGGGTCTCCCCAACTGACCTGGTAACTGTCACCATACAATGACTTATAGGTCAGCTCGATCCGCAGTTGTTGCTGTAATTTTTGGTACTCGGCATCGGTCAGCAGGCATTTTCCGTCTGCCCTGATCACCATCTGTTGGTCATCAACTTTGTAGAAACGCGCGACGTTACCAGCCCCCAGACAATCTGTTGGCGCTGCAACTTTTAGCGTTGGCCAAATATGATGAGTTGACGAGATTTGCTCGCCACCGAGCCAGATATTCATTTGCGTGACTTCAGCAGGCCCAATGCCGTTGTTGTTCACCAGCAGCTCGAAACTGATCCGCTTATCCGGCATCCGCTGAAAATTCGCTTCAAATTCCAGATAAGGTCTTAATGACAATTTATTGTGCTGCTGCAGGGTATAGCCTTGCCACAAAGATGTGAGTAAAGCACACACCGCCATCGCAACAGTGCCAACGGCAGTCCATTTTTCCCAGTGAATACTGCGTTTTTCACCTTGGTCCATCTCCGTGCGGCTCCTGTGCGTTTTAGCAAAAATCTGAATTGAAGGATGTTACTAGCAGGTTAACATAAACTATCAGCCATAAAAAAATTGATGGGAGCAATTTTTAACAACGCAACGCCTTGGCCTGTAAGGTCTTTGCCATGGACCGCGAGAATAAAAAAAGCCACCCGCAGGTGGCTTTTTCAGCAAGAAACAACTTACTTTTTGCGCATTTTCTGGATCAGACGCAACTGAGCAATAGCTTCGGCCAACATAGCCGCAGCTTCTGCATAGTTGAAGTCGGCGCCGGCATGTTGCATCGCTTCCTGGGCCTTCTTCTGAGCCGCCAGCGCTGCCTGCTCGTCCAGGTCTTCAGCACGGATCGCAACATCGGCCAGCACTGTCACTGTATGCGGTTGTACTTCAAGTACACCACCCGCTACATAAATCAGATGCTCTTCACCGAACTGCTTTACGATCCGCACCATGCCTGGCTTGATGCCAGTCAGCAGTGGAATGTGACCGGGTAAAATACCCAGCTCACCTTCGCTACCAGTAACCTGAATGGACTCAACAAGGCCGGAAAAGATACGCTCTTCAGCACTTACCACGTCCAACTGTACTGTCATCGCCATTTCGCTCTCCTAAAGCTGTAAAATTACAGCTTCTTAGCTTTTTCGATCGCTTCGTCGATAGAACCAACCATGTAGAAGGCTTGTTCTGGCATGTGATCGAATTCACCTTCCAGAATGCCTTTAAAGCCACGGATAGTATCTTTCAGTGAAACGTATTTACCTGGAGAACCAGTGAATACTTCAGCTACGAAGAATGGTTGTGACAGGAAACGCTGGATCTTACGAGCGCGGAATACTGTCGTGCGGTCTGCATCTGACAGCTCGTCCATACCGAGGATCGCGATGATGTCTTTCAGTTCTTTGTAACGCTGCAGTACTGATTGCACGCCACGGGCCACTTCATAGTGTTCTTTACCGATCACCAGTGGGTCCAGCTGACGTGAAGTAGAGTCCAGTGGGTCGATCGCCGGGTAAATACCCAGAGAAGCGATGTTACGGCTCAGTACAACGGTCGCATCTAAGTGAGAGAACGTGGTCGCTGGTGACGGGTCAGTCAAGTCATCCGCAGGTACGTATACGGCCTGGATAGACGTGATAGAACCAGTTTTGGTTGAAGTGATACGCTCTTGCAGAACGCCCATCTCTTCCGCCAGCGTTGGCTGGTAACCTACTGCTGAAGGCATACGGCCTAACAGTGCAGATACTTCAGTACCGGCCAGGGTGTAACGGTAGATGTTGTCAACGAAGAACAAAACGTCACGGCCTTCGTCACGGAACTTCTCAGCCATTGTCAGACCGGTCAGTGCCACGCGCAGACGGTTTCCTGGCGGCTCGTTCATCTGGCCATAAACCAGTGATACTTTGTCCAGAACGTTTGAGTCGTTCATTTCGTGGTAGAAGTCGTTACCTTCACGGGTACGCTCACCAACACCAGCGAATACTGAGTAGCCGCTGTGCTCGATTGCGATGTTCCGGATCAGTTCCATCATGTTTACGGTTTTACCTACACCGGCACCACCGAACAGACCTACTTTACCGCCTTTTGCGAACGGGCAAACCAAGTCGATAACTTTGATACCGGTTTCTAACAGTGCGTTAGAAGCGGCTTGGTCTTCGTAGCTTGGTGCTGCACGGTGAATAGGCATCCGCTCTTCTTCACCAATTGGGCCAGCTTCGTCGATTGGCTCGCCCAGTACGTTCATGATACGGCCCAGTGTGGCTTTACCCACAGGCACGTGAATGGCTTTGCCAGTGTTGGCAACTTCAGCACCACGACGCAGACCGTCAGTGGAGCCTAACGCGATGGCACGAACAGTACCGCCACCCAGCTGTTGTTGTACTTCAAGTACCAGACCAGCCAGATCGCCGCTTGTTACGTTTAACGCGTCATAGATACCAGGTACCGCATCTTGTGGAAAATCGATATCCACAACGGCGCCAATGATTTGGACTACCTTACCTTGACTCATGTTAATTCCTCTAATTTCTCAAACCTGTAAACCAAGCCTTAAACAGCTGCAGCACCGCCGACGATTTCGCTCAGTTCCTGCGTAATGGCTGCCTGTCGTGCCTTGTTGTAAACCAGTTTCAGTTCGTCCATCAGGCTGCCTGCGTTGTCGGTAGCGGCCTTCATTGCCACCATCCGCGCTGCCTGCTCGCTTGCCGCGTTTTCTACAACGCCCTGATAAACCTGAGACTCAATAAAACGATCCAGTAATTGATCCAGAATGACTTTCGGATCTGGCTCGTAAATGTAGTCCCAACTGTGTTTTCTGGCTGAAAGCTCTGCTTTTGGCAAAGGTAAGAGTTGCTCGATCACTGGTTCTTGTTTCATGGTGTTCACAAACTTGTTGTAAACCACATATAAACGGTCAATCTTGCCTTCTGAGTATGCATTCAGCATAACTCGAACCGAACCAATGACATCAGCCAAACGTGGGTTATCGCCTGAACCCGATTGCTGCGCCAACACTTTGCCGCCAAAACGCTTAAAGAAAGCGGTAGCTTTATTGCCGATCACAGCAAATTCAGCTTTAACACCTTTATCTCTCCACGCTTTGAGGTCCTGTGACACACGCTTAAACTCGTTGGTATTCAGGCCGCCGCAAAGACCACGGTCTGTAGATATCACAATGTAACCAACATTTTTGACATCACGCTCCGAGAGATACGGATGGCGATATTCAATGGTGCCGTTTGCGATATTACCGATCACTTTGCGCATAGCATCAGCATATGGACGGCTTTGTGCGACTCGCTCTTGCGCTCTGCGCATTTTGCTAACCGCAACCTTTTCCATAGCGCTGGTGATCTTACGAGTATTGTTAATACTCCCGATCTTACTTTTTATCTCTTTTGCGCCGGCCATGACTAATCTCCGAAAATTTCAACGAATCGGGTGATGTTGCCACCACCCGCATTTGTTACCAGGTCTGAGTCGCTTTAAACTTCTCAATTGCGCCTTTGATAGTCGCTTCGATCTGGTCGTTGTAGTTACCGGTTTTGTTCAGATCAGCCATGAACGCGCCGTGCTCTGCGTGCATGTATGCCAGCAGGGCAGCTTCGAAGTCCAATATCTTGGCAACTTCGACGTCTTTCATGAAACCTTTTTCGATGGCATAGATAGAAACACCCATATCAGCCACGCCCATTGGCGCGTACTGCAGCTGCTTCATCAGCTCTGTTACTTTTTGACCATGGTCTAACTGCGCACGAGTCGCGTCGTCCAGGTCTGAAGCGAACTGCGCGAACGCAGCCAGTTCTGAGTACTGTGCCAGCGCCAGACGGATACCACCGCCGAGCTTTTTGATGATCTTGGTCTGAGCTGCACCACCAACCCGAGATACCGAAATACCAGCGTTAACCGCTGGACGGATACCGGCGTTGAACAGGCCTGACTCCAGGAAGATCTGACCGTCAGTGATTGAAATCACGTTCGTCGGAACGAATGCTGACACGTCACCAGCCTGAGTTTCGATGATTGGCAATGCGGTCAAAGAACCTGTTTTGCCTTTCACTTCGCCATTGGTCAGACGCTCTACATAGTGTTCGTTGACGCGTGATGCACGCTCTAGCAGACGGCTGTGCAGATAGAATACGTCGCCTGGGTAAGCTTCGCGTCCTGGTGGACGGCGTAACAACAGAGAGATTTGACGGTAAGCAACAGCCTGTTTGGACAGGTCATCGTATACGATCAATGCATCTTCACCGCGGTCACGGAAGTATTCACCCATGGTACAACCAGAGTATGGCGCCAGGAACTGCAGTGCAGCAGCTTCAGAAGCAGAAGCCACGACCACAATAGTGTGGGCAAGGGCATTGTGCTCTTCCAGCTTGCGTACCACGTTAGCGATGGTCGAAGCTTTCTGACCCACACAGACGTAAATACATTTCACGCCAGTGGTTTTCTGATTGATGATCGCATCGATTGCCAGGGCCGTTTTACCGGTCTGACGGTCACCGATGATCAGCTCACGCTGGCCACGGCCGATTGGAATCATGGAGTCAACAGATTTGTAGCCAGTTTGCAGCGGCTGATCAACCGATTGACGGTCAATAACGCCCGGTGCGATTTTTTCAACTGGTGCGAAACCAGCTGCGTCAACCGGACCTTTACCATCGATTGGCTCACCCAGAGTGTTGACCACACGACCTAACAGACCAGGACCAACCGGAACTTCTAAGATCCGGCCAGTGGCTTTTACTTTGATACCTTCGCGCAGGTCCGCATATGGACCCATCACTACTGCACCAACTGAGCTGCGCTCTAAGTTCAGTGCGATAGCGTAACGATTACCAGGAAGCTCGATCATCTCACCCTGCATACAGTCAGCAAGACCGTTGATGCGGATGATACCGTCTGTTACAGAGACGATAGTACCTTCGTTACGAGCTTCACTGACAACTTCAAACTGAGCAATACGTTGTTTGATCAGTTCAGAGATTTCAGTGGAATTCAGTTGCATGCTCTAATCCCCAATTATGACTGCAGCGCAGTGGCTAAACGGTCTAATTTACCGCGAACTGAGCCATCAATAACCTTATCACCGGCTTTGATTAACATACCCCCGACGACTGCCGGGTCTACGCTACAGTTCAACTTAACTTTGCGGGCTAAACGCTTGGATAACGCCGCGATCAGTTTGTCCTGCTGAGCAGTGCTCAGTACGGTTGCAGAAGTCACTTCGACAGTGGCCTCTTTTTCATACTCAGCTTTTAACACCAGAAAACCGTCCAGTACGGCAGGTAACACCACCAGACGCTGGTTTTCTGCCATGACCTTAATCAGGTTCTGACCGTGTGCATTTAGCTGTTCACCACAAACCTGTATAAAAAAGGCTGCCTGTGCTCCGGCAGCACTGTTGCTTTGCAGGCGCTCGGCTACAGCTGGATTCTTCGCTACTTCAGCAGCAAAAAACAGCATATCGGCCCAGGCCGCCAAAGCGTTTTGTTCGACCGCAAAGTCAAACGCCGCTTTGGCATAAGGACGAGCGACATTCGTCAGTTCAGACATGGCTCTTCCTCTTTACAGTTCTGCAACCAGTTTTTCCAGGATGTCGCTGTGAGCAGCTTCATCAATTGAACGTTGAAGAATCCGCTCTGCGCCGGCAACGGCGAGGGCAGCAACCTGCTTGCGCAGTTCTTCTTTCGCCCGGATGCGTTCAGCGTCAATTTCAGCTTTAGCCTGAGCAAGGATTTTTTCCCGCTCTGCATGTGCTTTGACTGCCGCTTCTTCGATGATCTGTACTTCGCGCTTTTTCGCCTGATCGATCAATGCTGAAGCTTGAACTTTCGCTTCTGCTAACTGCTGTTTGACTTTTTCCTGAGCAAGACGCAAATCTTGTTCAGCACGGTCAGAGGCAGCCAGACCTTCGACAATTTTTTGCTGGCGAGCTTCAATGGCGCCGATCAGAGGCGGCCACACAAACTTCATGCAAAACAGCACAAAGAATGCAAAAGCAATTAACTCGCCGATTAGAGTGGCGTTAAGATTCACGGCCGCTCCTCCTTTTAAATGTTGGTTGTCCGATGGGCGATGGTCGTATTACAGAACGAACAGCAACACCATGGCGATACCAACACCGATCATCGCAACGGCGTCGATCAGACCTGCCAGGATGAACATTTTAACTTGCAGTGAAGGAGCCAGTTCTGGCTGACGAGCACAAGCTTCCAGGAATTTACCACCCATGTTACCGAAACCAATAGCGGTACCAATTGCACCGAAACCGATCAGCAGAGCAACAGCGATAAATTTTAAACCTAACATGAGTTCCATAATTTTCTCCAAAGTTTCAATAGTTAAAAGTTAAAAGTTAAAAGTTAAAAGTTAAAACGAAATAGTTACTTAGTTAGTGATTGTCTGAGCTCGCTTGGCTCAGATACACGATAGTCAACATCATAAACACGAAAGCTTGCAGCACGATAACCAGAATGTGGAACACAGCCCACAAGAAGTGCAGCGGCAATTGCATCAGACCTACAGCACCGATCAGGATAAAGATCAACTCGCCAGCATAAAGGTTACCGAACAGACGCAGTGCAAGTGAGAAAGGTTTTGCAATCAGTGCAATAGTTTCCAGCAGCAGGTTGAATGGGATCAATAAGGCCTGAACGACTGGATTTGCCGCGTGGAATGGATGAAGCGTCAGCTCTTTAATAAAGCCCAGTACGCCTTTGATTTTGATTGAATAACCAATCATCAGAGTGAATACACCCAGTGCTAATGCAGCAGTCATGTTGATGTCAGTCGTCGGTACAATTTTCATGTACACATCTTGAGAATCAACACCAAAAGCGGTTTCACCGACAAAACCAGCAAAAGCAGGGAGGAAATCTACAGGAATAAGATCCATCAGGTTCATCAAAAATACCCAGACAAAAATAGTGAGCGCCAGCGGGGCGATCAGCTTACTTTTGCCATTGAAGGTATCTCTGACGTTGTTAGCGACAAACTCGACGACCATTTCGACGAAACACTGGAATTTGCCAGGAACGCCAACTGAGGCTTTGTTTGCTGCCTTTTTGAATAAAAAGAGGAATATCAGACCAAGGCCAATCGACCAGGCCAAGGTATCAATGTGCCATGTCCAGAAACCAGCCTCACTACACGCTTTATTAAACGCGAAACTGCCATCGACAGTACACATTTTTGCGTTGGTCAGGTGGTGCTGAATATGACCGGTCAGAGTAATCTCTTCTCCAGCTGCCATTTCAAGTCCCGTAAGTTAATGTTTAAAAAAGAAACCTTTAAAACACTGCAATACAACAACTGCAACGTAAGTCAGCAGCAGCGGAGCTGCTTCTGTTTGTTTATTCTGTAACACCAATGCCAGCAACACTGCGGCAAACACCAACTTAACCGACTGCCCACGCTGCATAGCGTTCAGGGCCAGCTGTGGTTGTTCTGCCGCATCAATCCGAAATGCCAGCAACAAGAACACCACATTGACGATCACTGCAACCAATCCGCCTTTCAATGCTGAGCTTGCAGCAGCTGAAGACTCAAAATAAAACCCCGCAGTGAACACCAGGGTCAGGCAAAGCTGACTGAAAACAAACCGGTAAGCTCTTTTTTTATTTTCTTTAAGTTGAAGCACCTGTTCAGTCACTTTCCGGCCTTGGCAAAACTAAGGAAAAATGCCGTCGCAAGTATACTGGAGTGCCTTTTTTTTGCAACCAAAAGCCTTGCCAATCCTGCAAATGTTGAGCTTGTTGAAACCTGACCGGTTAATTTTCAGTCTCAGAGAGGCCCAATTTATGCAAGATGCCATCTAATTCCGGCAAACTGCTGTAATTGATGACTAATTCACCCCTACCTTTGCGGTTGTAACTAATACTGACCGGCGCGCCAAATCGTTCACTTAATTTCGATTCTAACGCAGCAACATCAGGGTCTTTTGCCTTAGTTTCTTTGGCTGGAGCAGGTTCAAGTAAACGGCGAATCAAGCTCTCCGCTTCGCGCACTGTCAGCTGTTTGGCTGCAATAATACGGCCAGTGTCCGGTTGTTGTTCAGCAGGTAAAGCTAAAATGGCTCTGGCGTGGCCCATTTCGATATCGCCATGTTCCAGCAAGGTTTTGACTTCATCGGCCAGCTGATTCAGCCGCAATAAATTGGTGACGCTAGCGCGAGATTTACCAACAGCGTCAGCGACTTGTTGATGAGTCAGTTCAAATTCACTGAGCAAACGTTGCAGTGCAACAGCTTCTTCCATGGCGTTCAGGTCTTCACGCTGAATGTTTTCAATCAACGCGATGGCAACGGCAGCCTCATCAGGCACGTCTTTAAGAATACAAGGGACATCAGCCAGACCAGCCAGCTGTGATGCACGCCAACGCCTTTCACCAGCGATGATTTCGAACCGGTCAGTGCCTACAGACCGAACTACGATTGGTTGGATCACGCCTTGAGCGCGGATGGAGCTGGCCAGATCTTCTAGGGCATCCTGCGACATGTCCTTCCGCGGCTGATATTTACCAGGCTGCAGCCACTCAATCGGCAGCTTTTGTAATTCAATTTGTCGGCTTTCAGATTGACTTTCAATTTGAGCGGAAGGCTTACCATTGGTCAGTAACGCATCTAACCCCCGGCCCAGACCACGTTTTTTTAAAGACATTCGCAGGTTATTCCTTCACGTCACACCGCAGGGGTGGTTTTTTGTTGTTTTTTATCCGCGCGGCGCAGAATTTCGCCGGCCAATGCCAGGTAGGCTTTGGCTCCGGTCGAACTTTTGTCGTAATACATGACTGGAGTACCAAAGCTCGGTGCTTCTGCCAGCCGCACGTTACGCGGGATCACGGCACGATAGACTTTTTCACCGAAATGGCGCTTCAACTGCTCTGAGACGTCATTTGCCAGTCGGTTGCGCGGATCATACATAGTCCGCAGGATCCCTTCGATTTTCAGGTCCGCATTCACGACTGCTGCCAATTTATTGATGGTGTCGACGAGCGCAGTCAGCCCCTCAAGGGCGTAATACTCGCATTGCATCGGCACCAGCACAGAATCTGCCGCAGCCATTGCATTGACAGTTAACATATTCAAGGAGGGCGGGCAGTCGATAAAAATGAAGTCGTACTGGTCACGGTAATTCTTCAGTGCATTGCGTAAGCGCAGCTCGCGGGCAAACACATCAAGCAAACGCACTTCCGCAGCGGTGACATCTGAGTTGCCGGCGATAAGGTGGTAGCCACCTGCCGTTTCTTTTACGACGACTTCAGGCAAAGGTTTTTCGTCGACTAGTAACTCATAAGCAGTGGCATGAACTTCATATTTGTCGACGCCGCTACCCATAGTGGCATTGCCCTGCGGGTCCAGATCAATTAACAGGACTTTGCGTTTGGTCGCGGCCATAGATGCCGCCAGATTCACTGCTGTCGTAGTTTTACCTACGCCACCTTTCTGATTGGCTATCGCGATGATTTTTCCCACAAAGATCCCTAGTCCATATTCAGACTGCTGTTTTTTCCAGCACCAGCAGATAACGTTGGCCGACCAACTCTGGCACTGTCAGTTCGACATTGCCGACAACTTTAACAAAATCAGGCAAAGCTGCAATTTCTTCCTGCGCCTGAGCGCCTTTCATGGCGAGAAACTGGCCAGCAGGGGTCGGTAAATGCTGGCACCAGTGCAACATATCACCTAATGAAGCAAATGCTCGGCTGATCACGCTGTCGTATTGCGCTTGGTGGTCTTCAACGCGACTCTGCACCGGGTGAATATTTGCCAGTCCCAGCTGCAGTTTGACCTGGTTGAGAAAACGAATACGTTTGCCAAGGCTGTCCAACAAAGTAAATTCTTTGTCAGGACAGCAAATCGCCAGCGGCACACCAGGTAAACCAGGCCCGGTACCGACATCGATAATTCGATCGCCATGCAGGTATGGCGCAACCGCCAGACTGTCCATAATGTGTTTCACTAACATTTCATTCGGATCACGCACTGACGTCAGATTATAAGCGCTGTTCCATTTGTCCAGTAACTGTACGTATTGCACGAGTTGCTGTAGCTGTTGCTCTGACAGTTGCAGTCCGGTTTGCCCGACCAGTTTTTTTAATTTTTCAAGCATGTAGCGTCCTGACTCAGGCTTATTTACGCCGATTTACGTAGTAGACCCTGTTTTTTCAGATAGACCAGCAACAATGAAATTGCCGCAGGGGTAATACCGGAGATCCTGGACGCCTGACCCATAGTCTCAGGTTGCGCCTGGTTCAGTTTCAAAACGACTTCGTTCGACAGGCCTTTGACCACTGAGTAATCAAAACCGGCTGGCAAGCGGGTATTTTCATTGCGTTCCTGCTTGGCGATCTCGTCTTGTTGGCGGTTGATGTACCCTTCGTATTTGATTTGGATTTCAACCTGTTCCGCAGCATCCTGCATCGCAAGACCAGGACCAACACCTTCAACCTTCATTAGATCTTTGTAAGTCACTTCAGGACGGCGGATCAGATCTTCCAGACTAGCTTCCCGACTCAACGGTGTTTTCAGTAAAGTATTCACCTGAGCCAACGAAGCGTGTTGCGGATGGATCCAGCTCTGTTTCAGACGCTGACGCTCCAGTTCGATCTGCTCGATTTTTTCGTTAAAGGCAGCCCATCGCGCATCATCCACCAAACCTAATTCACGGCCTTTCGCGGTAAGGCGCAGATCAGCATTGTCTTCCCGCAGCATCAGGCGGTATTCAGCCCGGCTGGTGAACATCCGGTAGGGTTCTTTAGTTCCCAAAGTAGTCAGATCATCAACCAAAACACCGACATAAGCCTGATCACGGCTTGGTACAAAAGCGTCTTGCTCTTTGACCAGCAAAGCCGCATTCAGACCTGCCAGCAAGCCCTGTGCACCTGCTTCTTCGTAACCAGTAGTCCCGTTGATCTGGCCAGCAAAAAACAAGCCTTTAATAAATTTGGTTTCCAGTGAAGTCTTCAGGTCACGTGGATCGAAGAAATCATACTCAATGGCATAACCAGGTCGGGTGATATGCGCATTTTCTAAACCCGGGATTGAGTGCACCAGAGCTAACTGCACATCAAATGGTAAGCTGGTTGAAATCCCGTTTGGATACAATTCGTGAGTGGTTAAGCCTTCAGGCTCAATGAAAATCTGATGTTTGTCTTTATCGGCAAAACGATTGATTTTATCTTCGATCGACGGACAGTATCTCGGGCCCACGCCTTCGATGACGCCGGTATACATCGGTGAACGATCCAGACCGCCGCGGATAATGTCGTGCGTATGCTCGTTGGTGTAGGTGATATAACAAGGCACCTGGCGTGGATGATCGCTTTGTTTGCCAATAAACGACATCACCGGTAACGGTGTATCACCGGGTTGTGGCTGCATTTTGCTGAAGTCAACGCTACGAGCGTCGATACGGGGTGGCGTTCCGGTCTTCAAGCGGCCAACCCGGAATGGTAATTCGCGTAGCCGGCGTGCCAACGCCACTGAAGGCGGGTCACCAGCACGTCCACCGCTATAGTTTTGTAAACCAATATGGATCTGACCAGCAAGGAAAGTACCAACAGTCAGTACTACTGCTTTTGCTTTGAACTGCAAACCCATTTGAGTAACAGCACCAACAACCTGATCGTTTTCAACAATCAGATCATCACAAGCTTGTTGAAAGATCTGGAGATTGGGCTGGTTTTCCAGAATAGTTCGGATCGCTGCACGGTATAGCTGGCGATCAGCCTGTGCACGTGTAGCCCTTACGGCAGGTCCTTTAGAACTATTTAGCGTTCGGAACTGGATCCCTGCTAGATCTGTCGCTACCGCCATTGCACCGCCGAGTGCATCGATCTCTTTAACAAGATGGCCTTTGCCAATCCCACCAATTGCAGGGTTGCAAGACATCATGCCTAGCGTTTCAACATTGTGCGTTAGTAACAGCGTTTGCATGCCCATCCTTGCGGCAGCCAGCGCGGCCTCGGTCCCGGCATGTCCACCACCGATTACAATCACATCGTAGTTTTGTTGAAACAACATATCTGCCTCATAGCCTTTGCAACAGCATAAAAAAGGGCACGCATTGTAACTCAGATCCTTTGTGAAACGGAATGATTTAAACATACTCAGGATCCAATGCGATCCATATATATAAAGAAGATCTTTAAAGAGATCTTTCTTATTATTTTTACTACTAAGCATGCCAATTGTGGTTGATAACTGGTTTTTTTGACTGAGGATCAAGATCTTACAAAGGATCTAACTTGTGATCTGTTGCTGATCTACTTCGGATCAACCTGTGATCAACTCAAGGTTTTATCCACAGGGTCAAATGCGAAAAATTTCATACAGAGGATAATATCAGGTTATACACTGAGTTATTCGTGCTTTATCCACAATTGTGCTTAAGTTGGGATCTGCTTGTGGACAACCCTGTATAGTCGGATCAGGTTTTTATCAAAACTTTGTTAAGTAATAAAAAGTACAAAAGGTGATGATAGGTCCATTGGCTCCATCCAACTGATGGGTCAATGGGAGATATCCAATCTCTGGACGGTGATTTGTGTATTTTGGGGGACTTGGGTCCCCCTTTTTTATTACGCTTTGGTGACTTAGCTATTTAAGCAGTCAGCCTGAGTTTTGTGATCAGCTCTGGCAACCAGGCTAATGCCAAATCTTCAGGTAATTCTGCAGATTGCGCATCGATTTGCAGGCTTAGATTTAAATATTTTGCAGAATTTTTCGCCAGTAATTCAGCGATCTTGGTGCCAGCCAGACAAAAAGTATCGTAGCTGGAATCACCTAAAGTGATCACCGCATAAGAAACTGTGGTAAGATCTGTTTGATCTTGTGCTAATTGATCCGCAAAGGGTTGGATATTATCGGGCAGATCACCCGCACCGTAGGTCGAGGTGATCACTAACCAGGTTGAGTTTCTGGTCAGTTGTTCTAATACGGGCGTCAGATGCAGTCTGACAGGAAATCCCGCTTGTACCAGTGTTTCAGCCACTTGTTCTGCTGTGTATTCAGCAGCGCCCATTTGGCTGCCCACGAGGATCTCAATCATCTGTACGTCTCTGGTCAGTTAAATGATTGGCTATACTACTGGAATTTGTGTCTGTTGAGCATTACTCATCACTGGCACCGGGTATTTTTACTGCAATGCAGGCTCAGTAAAACTACAATAGCACATACCTTTAAAGCGCCTGCGTGTTATTGAGGTTAATACAACTTATGTCCGAGTCCCTGACTTTTTCCCAGCTTGATCTGCCAGAACCATTACTGCGCGCGGTCACAGAATTGGGTTACGAAACTCCGTCTCCAATCCAGGCGGCCGCAATCCCAAAACTGTTAGCTGGTGAGGACTTATTAGGCCAGGCGCAAACCGGCACCGGTAAAACAGCCGCGTTCGCACTGCCATTATTAGCGCGGCTTGATCCGACGCAAAATGAGCCACAAATCCTGGTTCTGGCGCCAACGCGCGAACTGGCTATTCAGGTGGCTGAAGCGTTTCAGGCTTATGCCCGCTTTATGCCAACATTTCACGTTCTGCCTCTTTATGGCGGCCAGAACTATACAACACAGTTACGTTCGTTAAAGCGCGGTTCTCAGGTTATCGTTGGTACGCCTGGTCGTATCATGGATCACCTGGATCGTGGCACGCTGGTGTTGGACAAACTACGCGCTATCGTTCTGGACGAAGCAGATGAAATGCTGCGGATGGGTTTTATTGATGACGTGCAGACGATCATGGATGCGACCCCGCCAGGCCGTCAGGTTGCAATGTTCTCTGCAACTATGCCTTCACAGATCCGCGCCATTGCTCAGAAACATCTGAAAAATGCGCAGGAAATCAAAATTGAATCTAAAACCAGCACCGTTGAGCGAATCACTCAGCGTTATGTGATGCTGGATGGCAATCAGAAGCTGGACGCTTTAACTCGGGTGCTGGAAGGCGAAGAATATGATGCCAGCATCATTTTCGTCCGGACCAAAAGCGCCACTGAGGAAATTGCCGAAAAATTAGGTGCTCGCGGTTATGCAGTCGCTTGCCTCAATGGCGATATGAACCAGGCCAACCGCGAACAAACTATTCGCCGTTTAAAAGCCAGTCAGATCGATGTGATTGTCGCGACCGATGTTGCGGCACGTGGTCTGGATGTTGAACGGATCAGTCTGGTTATCAACTATGACATCCCATACGACAGCGAAGCCTATGTGCATCGAATCGGCCGGACCGGTCGTGCTGGTCGTGAAGGTAAAGCTATCCTGTTTGTGTCGCCGCGTGAACGCCGTTTACTGCGAACCATCGAACACGCAACGCGTCAGCCGATTGAAAAGATGTCTCTGCCAACGGGCGAAGTGATTGAACAGCGTCGTATCGAATCGTTCCGTGAAACGCTGGCCAATACCATTGAAGCGAAAAACCTGAGCTTCTTCCAGGATCTGATCAATGACTGGCGTGAAAAGCTGGAAACGACAGATGCTGATCTGGCCGCAGCGTTGCTTTTTATGGCTCAGAAAGACCAGCCGTTAAATGTTGCTAACCAATTCCCAGAGATCCGTGAGCCGCACGCACGCGGTGAGCGTCCGGAACGTGGTGAGCGTCCTGCCCGTTTTGAGCGTGGTGACCGTCCTGAACGTTCAGGTGATCGTCCAGAGCGTGGTCCTCGCCCACCGCGTCGTGAGCTGCAAGGCAACTACATCAATTACCGCATTGAAGTGGGTAAAGAGCATGGCGTGCGTGCTGGTGACATCGTTGGTGCTATCGCCAACGAAGCCAACATTGACAGCCAGTTCATTGGCAATATCAAATTGTTTGACCATTTTTCGACCGTTGAACTGCCTGGTGATATGCCAACAGAAGTATTCCAGCATCTGAAGAAGGTTTATGTGCGTAAGCAAAAACTGAATATCAGTGTGGATGCTGGTGGTCCGGGCCCGGAACGTGCTGATCGTCCAGAGCGTTATCAGCGCAGTGGTGCTGATCGTCCTGAACGTGGTGATCGTGGTACTTCAGCTGGCACCGGTCCTCGCCCGGGTTCAGCACCAAAAAAACCTCGGACACGTGAAGGTTCGTAAGATTTAGGTCTTTGCTGTTATAAATTAAACCCGCCGAATTTGGCGGGTTTTTTGTTGCTATCAAATTGGAACCTGTCTCTTGATGTTGAAAGGTTCGGCCCATAGATCAGCTTAAATAGAACGGGGGATCTGCTTGTGATCATTGCTTGCCCACATTGTGCCGGTTTAAATCGCTTACCTTCGGCCCGACTGACACAGGAGCCGAAATGTGGTTTATGTAAACAGAGTTTGTTCACAGGCAAACCTGTTGAAATGAATATGACCAATTTTGCGAATCTGAGTCAAAAATCAGATTTGCCATTAGTACTGGATTTTTGGGCCAGTTGGTGTGGCCCATGTCAAAGCTTTGCCCCAACTTTTGCTCAGGCAGCTGCTGAACTTGAACCCGGATTTCGTTTTGGTAAGGTTAATACTGAGGTGGAACAGGCATTAGCTGCACAGTTTCAAATCAGATCGATTCCGACTTTGATGTTGATACATCGTGGTAAAGTTATAGCGCAGTTATCGGGGGCCTTGCCGAAAGCCCAGTTTTATCAGTGGCTGCAAGAGCAAAGCAGGCAGCTACAGCGGGTTGAATGAGGATTTTACCTGATTTGTCAGAATAACGATGCCCGGGTTTCATTTGTACCTGCTTTTTCGCAACTGCAGGCCATTACAACTCAGTATGAATATGTTGATATATGGCCAAAAGATTAAAAATCTAGTTTCTAAGCCGCCGGAGTATGTATGGAAAAATGCAAATTCAGTGTAACCAGTCCAGATATTCAGGAAGGCCACTTCATGGATAAAACCTTTGAATTCAATGGTTTCGGCTGTGATGGCCCAAATTTATCTCCTGCACTTCAATGGCACAATGCGCCGGCAGGAACTCTAAGCTTTGCGGTTACAGTCTATGACCCTGACGCACCTACAGGTTCAGGATTCTGGCATTGGTTGGTACTGGATATTCCGGCCGTGATCACTGAACTGGCGCAAGGTGCCGGTAACGGTGCCTTGCCGGTTGGCAGCCGGTCTTTTAGCAACGATTACGGAATCAAGGAATTCGGCGGTGCTTGTCCGCCGCAAGGCCATGGTATGCATCGGTATCAGTTTACGGTCTGGGCATTACCGACGCCCACTTTGGGTGTGCCTGATGGAGCCAGTGCTGCGGTTGTGGGTTTTATGCTAAATGCCAATGCGTTGGCGAAAGCGACTCTGACGGCTACTTATGCCCGTTAACCGAGATTGACTAGAAGAGCCGGCTATTGCGCCGGCTCTTCTATTGTTGATGTTTACCCATCTCCATAGGCGGCCTGGTTTACTTTCCGATACAGAAGCTGGAAAAGATCCGGCCCAGCAGGTCATCCGAACTGAATTCACCAGTGATTTCATTCAGTTGTTGTTGAGTCAGCCGTAGTTCTTCTGCCAGCAGCTCGCCCGCTAAATGATCGTGTAGTTGTTGTTCACCAATCCCTAAGTGCTCGGACGCACGCGCCAGCGCATCTAAATGTCGGCGCCTGGCGATAAAACTGCCTTCATTGCTAGCTTCAAAGCCCATGCAGGCTTTTAAATGCTCGCGCAGGGCGTCCAGACCAGTCTTATCTTTGGCCGATAATCTGAACAGCGGATATTTACCGCTTTGATCAGAGCCAACTGTTTCGCCGGTTAAATCCGCTTTGTTGCGGATCACACTGATGCCAAGTTCTGGCGGTAAATGTGCAATAAAGTCTGGCCAGATCTCTGCCGGATCTGTGGCTGTGGTTGTGGTGCTGTCGACCATAAATAGCACCCGATCAGCCTGCAGGATCTCCTGCCAGGCGCGCTCAATACCAATTTGTTCAACTTTGTCAGTTGCTTCGCGCAGGCCAGCCGTATCGATGATATGCAGTGGCATGCCATCAATATGAATGTGTTCACGAAGCACGTCGCGGGTGGTTCCGGCGATTTCTGTGACGATGGCTGCTTCACGCCCGGCAAGAGCGTTCAGTAAACTGGATTTGCCAGCGTTAGGCCGACCCGCGATCACGACTTTCATACCTTCGCGCAGAATACTGCCTTGAGTGGCCTGCTTCTGGATTTGGGTCAGGTCAGCGCGAATCTCCGCAAGATCACCCGCAACTTTTCCATCCGATAGAAAATCAATTTCTTCGTCGGGGAAATCGATGGCGGCTTCGACATACATCCGCAGATAGATGACTTTTTCGACTAAAGCGTGAATTTGCCGGGAGAATTCACCCTGTAGCGATTGCATTGCGCTGCGTGCTGCTTGTTCACTGCTGGCATCGATCAGGTCTGCAATCGCCTCAGCCTGCGTCAGATCCAGTTTATCGTTTAAAAATGCCCGTTCTGAAAATTCGCCCGGGCGTGCGATCCGGACGTTTGATTCCTGCAGGATGCGCCGCAATAGCATATCAAGCAGAACAGGACCGCCGTGGCCCTGCAGTTCCAGCACGTCTTCACCGGTAAAGGAGTTAGGCCCCGGGAAATACAAAGCAATCCCTTGATCCAGCACGGATTGGTCTGTGCCACGAAAGGGCAGATATTCAGCAACACGGGCTTTTGGCACACGTCCTAATACAGCTTGTGCGACGGCTGCAGCCTGAGGGCCTGACACCCGGATAATGCCAACTCCCGCGCGTCCAGGCGCTGTAGCTTGAGCTGCGATGGTATCAGTCGCGTACATACTGTATTCCTCGTTCTTTCAGATAAAAAAATGGCCATTACAAGTGTAACGGCCATTATGACTTCATTCAGAGCAATCAGGCGTTACGCACATGTAAGCCTTTTTTCTCCATACCTTTGTAGATATACAGCATCTGAGCCAGCGAGATCAGGTTGCTGACAACCCAATACAGCACCAGACCGCTTGGGAAGATGATAAAGAACAAACCAAAGACAACCGGCATCCACAGCATGATTTTTTGCTGCATTGGGTCTGTAACCGTCACAGGTGTCAGTTTCTGCATCGCATACATACTGATGATGTACAGGATTGGCAGCACCAGGTATGGGTCCATCACTGATAAATCTTTGATCCAGAAAATGAAAGGTGCCTGACGCAATTCGATACTTTCTACAAACACGAAGTACAGCGCCAGGAAGATAGGCATTTGGATCAGCATCGGCAGACAGCCACCCATCGGATTCACTTTTTCTTTGCGATACAGCTCCATCATGGCTGGGCCCATTTTCTGCTTGTCGTCTTTGTAACGTGCCTGCAGTTCATCGATTTTCGGCTTCAGATTACGCATCTTCGCCATGCCTTCGTACTGGGCTTTGGTCAGTGGGAACATGGCCAGTTTAATCAGCAGTGTGATGGCAATGATAGCAAGACCCCAGTTACTGACATATGTCTGGATAAACTGTAGCAACCAGAATAATGGCTGAGAAATAAACCATAACCAGCCGTAGTCTACGGTCAGGTCCAGGCCATGAGCGATTTCTGCCAGGCGGGCCTGATCTTTCGGACCAGCGTAGAAGGTGGCGGACAACGTCTTGGTTTCGCCTGCGGCAATACTACTTTGCGGGCCACGTACACCGATGATGCCTTCGTTATTGTTGACCAGGCTGAACAGTTGATTCTGTTCTTCGGCCTGTGGTACCCATGCAGAAACGAAGTAGTGCTCCAGCATGCTGACCCAACCGCCTTTTGTCGACAGATCCAAATTTTGATCCTGCATGTCTTCAAAGGCGAATTTTTCATAGCGTTGTTCAGTGGTCGAATAAGCACCACCACGATAAATCGGCATCATGATATTGCCTGCTTTACCGTTGTCGATGGTCTGCGCTAGATAATGATATGGTTGAATGACTTTGCTGCCGTTACTGGCGTTAGTCACAATATAATCAACCTTGACATCATATTTGCCGGCCTTGAACGTATAGCGTTTCTCGATCTGCAGGCCTTTGTGTTCCAGCTTCAGGCTGACACTGAGCTCAGTCTGACCATCAGCCAGGGTGTATTCATCCTGATTGACACTGTAAACCGGCTTCGCAGTGCGTTTTTCGTCTGGACCGTCACCCAGCAAACCGCTTTGAGCTGTGTAGTTAAAGCCATTGAGCTGACGCATCAAAGGATATGGCGTGCTGTCTTCAAGGCTTAACGTATATTTAGGCAGAGTCAGACCGACGATGTCGCCACCACGTGTGTCAATTTTGACGTTAAGTACATCAGTGGTTATGGTGATGACTTTACCGGTTGAAACAGTGGTCTCAGACGGGCTGGTGGTGGTTAATGGGCCTGATGCGGACAATTGAGGTTCGGCACTACCGGTGGCGGTGCTGATTTCAGTTTGTGCCGGAGTAACTGGTTTTGGGCCATAGTCTTTTTGCCAGTCTTGCCACAGCAGGAAGCTGACAAATAAGAAGGCAATTACTAATAAACTGCGTTGGGATTCCATGTGTGCGCTTATCTCTTTTGCTTTTCAGGAACGGGGTCTTCACCACCCGGGTGTAAAGGGTGACATTTTAATAGACGTTGGGTGGTTAACCAACTGCCTTTTATCGCACCAAAGCGTTGCATTGCTTCAACCGCATATTGCGAACAACTGGGAGTAAAGCGGCAGCTGGGTGGAAATAGCGGGCTGATACAACGCTGGTAGCCATAAATCGCTGTGATCAGGATTTTGGCTGGATAGCTTTGTACTGGCGTGCGATTTTGCTCCATAGGCGCTCCAGTTGCTGGTGTAACTCTGCGTTGTCAGTATTACTAATATCGCCTTTCACCATCAGCACCATATCGACCGGTGGCAATTCGTGCTGATGCAGACGAAAACTGTCACGGGCACAACGTTTTATTCGGTTCCGATGGACCGCCAATTTAGCACGTTTTTTTGCGATCGTCAGACCAATCCGAGGATGTTCGGTTTGATTAGCTTTGCATAGGATAGTGAAGAGTGGGGAAGCAACCCGAAACGGGTTCTGGAAGACATTGTCGAATTCGCGGGGAGTTAACAGACGTAACTCCCTGCTGAAGGTATAGCTGACCACGCAGCGCTTTAAATAACTGACTAGACAGTTAAGCGCTTACGGCCTTTTGCACGGCGACGTGCTAATACTGCGCGGCCATTTTTGTCTGCCATACGTGCACGGAAGCCGTGGTTGCGTTTCTGTTTTAAAACGCTTGGTTGAAAGGTTCTTTTGCTCATTTTCTTCGTCCGTCCGGTCGATAATTACTAACTGAATCTGAGTTTTAGTAAGTACCAAAACGCAGCGATTTAAAAAAGAGCGCGAATTTTAAGTACTCTGCCCTCGAATGTCAATGCGATCCTTGGTTATTTCCCGATCAGATCCAAGATCTTGCAGAGTTGTCCACAGGCTCGCCATCAATCTGGGATAAAATGTGTATTATTGTTGATTTATGGGTGTTATATGCCAGAAACTGAGCTGGTTGCCAGACGGTATTATTAAATTGTATAAAAGATAAAAATATATATAAATCAGTAGGATGCTTTTAATCAGTTGTAATGATAGCGTTTTTGAGAAAGTCAATATTGCAGTTGTGGATAAGATCAGCCCATAATGCTCGACTTTCCTCAACACCTGCCCTGTCACATACCAATAATTCGGGGCTGCTGGAGATATGGTGTATCAGTCTGTTTGGCAAAATTGCCTGGAAGCGCTGCAGTCCGAACTGCCGGCACAACAATTCAGTATGTGGATCCGTCCGCTGCAGGCTGATAGTTCACATGATGCTTTAACATTGTATGCACCGAACAGATTTGTGCTGGATTGGGTGCGTGACAAATATCTGAATCGGATCAATGAACTGATCCATGATTATTGTGGTGATCACTCACCACGTCTTCGATTTGAAGTCGGTAGCAGTCAGAAAGTGCCTAAGGTGGTGCCGGCCGTACCCAGCCGGATTGCGCCGGTCGCTGCGGTTTCCGCTCCTGCTACTGTCGCTGAGCCAGCTCCTAAAACCATTGTCCGCAGTAATGTCAGAACGAATTATACCTTTGAGAACTTTGTAGAAGGTAAATCAAACCAACTGGCCCGGGCTGCCGCCAGCCAAGTTGCTGATAACCCAGGTTCTGCCTATAACCCGCTGTTTTTATATGGTGGCACTGGTCTGGGTAAAACGCATTTGTTGCATGCGGTTGGCAATGGCATTTTGGCAAAGAAACCTGATGCAAAAGTCATTTATATGCATTCCGAGCGTTTTGTGCAGGACATGGTAAAAGCATTGCAAAATAATGCGATTGAAGAATTCAAGCGCTATTACCGCTCTGTAGATGCATTACTCATTGATGATATTCAGTTTTTCGCCAAGAAAGATCGTTCTCAAGAAGAGTTTTTTCATACTTTTAATGCTTTATTAGAAGGCAATCAGCAGATTATTCTGACTTCAGACCGCTATCCGAAAGAAATTGATGGCGTCGAAGAGCGACTGAAAAGCCGGTTTGGTTGGGGTTTGACTATCGCGATTGAACCGCCTGAGCTTGAGACCCGGGTTGCGATCCTGATGCGAAAAGCGCAGGAGAACAATATCCGGCTACCCGAAGAAGTCGCGTTTTTTGTCGCGAAGCGGTTGCGCTCAAATGTCAGGGAGTTAGAAGGCGCATTAAATCGTATTACTGCGAATGCGAATTTCACAGGTCGACCTATTACGATTGATTTTGTCCGTGAATCATTGCGCGATTTGTTGGCCCTCCAGGATAAGCTCGTCACTATTGAGAATATTCAGAAAACAGTGGCTGAATATTACAAAATTCGCGTGGCTGATTTGCTGTCAAAACGCCGGTCGCGCTCTGTTGCCCGGCCCCGTCAAATGGCGATGGCCTTGTCGAAAGAATTAACGAATCACAGTTTGCCTGAAATCGGTGATGCGTTTGGTGGTCGTGATCATACAACGGTGTTGCACGCATGCCGCAAAATTGAGTCTTTGAAAGAAGAAACTCATGAAATTAAAGAAGATTTCCAGAACCTGATTCGGACATTGTCATCTTAATAGGAACTTGTTATGCATTTTATTATTGAGCGTGACGCTTTGTTGAAGCCATTGCAGATGGTTTCCGGTGCCATTGAGCGTCGGCATACATTGCCCATTCTCTCCAATGTCCTGCTCGACGTTACAGCAGATCAGATTGCACTGACGGGCACTGATTTGGAGATTGAATTAGTCGCATCTGCCTTTCCGCAGCAGGTGTTGTCTACAGGTCGCGTGACTATTCCGGCTAAAAAGTTATTGGATATTTGCCGGTCGTTGCCGGATTCATCAGTGCTGACATTGCATTTGCAGGGTGAAAATTGCGTGGTCAGCACCGGTAAAAGTAAGTTCACTCTGGCGACTTTAGGCGCGGGCGATTATCCAAATCTTGAAAGTTGGCAAGGTGATGTTGAATTCGAATTAAGCAGGCTGCAACTGCGAAAGCTGCTTGATGATACCGCGTTTTCCATGGCGAATCAGGATGTGCGTTATTATCTGAATGGCTTGTTATTTGAAGTCGATAACGGGACTTTGCGCACCGTTGCGACTGATGGGCATCGCCTGGCGCTCAGCTCGATGGAGCTTGCAGTTGTTGCTGGTCAGCAGAAACAAGTCATTATCCCGCGTAAAGGTGTGTTGGAGTTGATGCGCCTGTTGGCTGCAGATGATCAGTTGATTCGTCTTAGCATTGGCCAAAATCATATTCGCCTGATCGATAGTCAATTTAGTTTTAGTAGTAAGTTAATTGATGGCCGCTTCCCGGATTATCGCCGTGTTCTGCCTCGCAATAGTTCGCGCCAACTCACTGCACATCGTTCAGTTCTGAAAGACGCTTGTGTACGAGCTTCGATTTTATCCAATGAAAAATATCGCGGTGTACGTTTCACCTTGAATCCGCAAGAATTGCAGATAGTTGCGAATAACCCGGAGCACGAACAAGCAGAAGAAGTGATTGAGGTTGAGTACAACGGTGATACGCTCGAAATCGGCTTCAACGTAGGTTATGTACTGGATGTGTTAAACACTTTGAACACTGATTTAGTCGTGATGCATTTAAGTGATGCGAACTCGAGCTCATTGGTTGAAGGCGTTGGCAACGCAGGTGCTCTGTACGTTGTGATGCCAATGCGGCTCTGAGTTATGGCCCTGACGTCATTGCAACTGCTGGATTTTCGTAATATCCAGCAGGCGCAGCTGGAGTTCCACTCGGATTGGAATTTGATATGCGGCGCAAATGGCAGCGGTAAAACCAGTTTATTGGAAGCGATTTATCTGCTTGCTCATGGTCGTTCGTTTCGAACGGGTAAACCACATAAAGTGATTCGACATGAGCAAGCGCAGTATACTCTGTTCGCCAGAGTCGATTGGTCGATGCAACAAATTGCTTTAGGCATGCAAAGAGACCGTCAGGGCGAATGGCAAGTCAGGTTAAATGGTGAAACAGTCCAACGTTTAGCCGACTGTGCCAGTTTACTCCCTGTGCAGTTGGTCCAGCCTGAAAGCTTCCGGCTTTTTTTTGGCGGCCCGAAGGAGCGGCGACAGTTTTTTGATTTGGGATTGTTCCACGTGGAACCTTCCTTCTATGACATCTGGCTGCGTTTTCATAAGGTGTTAAAACAACGAAACGCCTTATTAAAGAGCAGGCAAGCATATGGTCCGCAATATCAATATTGGGATCAGCAGTTTGTAGAACTGGCAGTGCAGCTACAGCAGTTAAGACTGAATTATTTGTCGACATTGTCGGTAGCTTTGACCGAATTAACCAGCTCAGTACCCAGTTTACAAAAACTGCAACTTGAATTGACCGCTGGTTGGCAATGTCGACGTAACGACACCGCTGAACTGCAGCAGCAACTGCAAGACTGTTTTCCGATGGATTTAAAGTTTGGTTATAGCCAGCTCGGTCCACAGAAAGCAGATCTGCGATTGAAGTCTGACGGTGAGGCTGTGGAAGATGTTTTGTCTCGTGGCCAGTTAAAAGTGCTGTTGTTTGCTTTAAAAGTTGCGCAAAGCAATGTTATTGCGCAGCGTGGCCATAAGCAGCCTTTGTTGTTAATCGATGATCTGGCGTCTGAGTTGGATGACCAATCCAAACGCCAGATTTTCAATTTTTTAGCTCAACTCCAATCACAGGTGTTTATTACTGCGATTGAACCTGACCAGATATTGCCGCATCTGACTCAGAATGCAGCATTGTTCCACGTGGAACATGGTCAGATAAAACGGACGGATGATGATGGCCGAAGAACATAATTACGATTCCTCGAGTATTAAAGTACTAAAAGGTTTGGATGCAGTACGCAAAAGACCTGGTATGTACATCGGGGACACTGACGATGGCTCAGGTTTGCACCACATGGTGTTTGAAGTTGTCGACAACTCTATCGATGAAGCATTAGCCGGGTATTGTAGCGATGTGTTCGTTACCATCCACAGTGATAACTCGGTATCAGTCCGTGACAACGGCCGTGGTATCCCAACCGACATGCATGAAGAAGGTGTTTCGGCAGCTGAAGTCATCATGACTGTGCTGCACGCCGGCGGTAAGTTTGACGATAACTCGTACAAAGTTTCCGGTGGTCTGCATGGCGTGGGTGTATCAGTCGTTAACGCCTTATCCGATAAGCTCGAACTGACGATTCGGCGGAAAAATCAGGTTCATAACCAAATTTACCGATTGGGCGTACCAGACGAGCCGTTGAAAGTCATTGGTGAAACCGACAGCACCGGGACTGAAATTCGTTTTTGGCCAAGCGATACAATCTTCACAGACATTAATTTCCACTACGATATTCTGGCTAAACGCCTACGTGAGCTGTCATTCCTGAACTCTGGTGTCAGTATCATTCTGACCGATGAGCGTAACGATAAGACCGACCATTTCAAATACGAAGGCGGCATTGAAGCCTTTGTCCAGTACCTGAATCGGACGAAAACAGCGATCCACCCGAAAGCTTTTTACTTCAGCAGCACCCGTGAAGATGGTATTTCTGTTGAAGTTGCGATGCAGTGGAATGACTCGTTCCAGGAAGGTATCTACTGTTTTACCAACAATATTCCACAGCGCGACGGCGGTACTCACCTCGCTGGTTTCCGCTCGGCTTTAACCCGGGTGCTCAACACTTATATTGAGGCGGAAGGTTACGCCAAAAAAATGAAAGTGCAGGCAACGGGTGATGATGCGCGTGAAGGTTTAACGGCGGTCATTTCGGTCAAAGTGCCGGATCCGAAATTCAGTTCACAAACGAAAGACAAGCTGGTGTCCAGTGAAGTGAAATCTGCTGTCGAAAGTACGATGCATGAGAAACTGAATGAGTATCTGCTGGAAAGTCCGAACGACGCCAAAATCATCGTGACTAAAATTGTCGATGCGGCACGGGCGCGTGAAGCTGCCCGTAAAGCCCGTGAGATGACGCGTCGTAAAGGTGCTTTAGATATCGCTGGTTTACCGGGAAAACTGGCGGACTGTCAGGAAAAAGATCCGGCATTATCTGAACTGTATCTGGTAGAGGGTGACTCTGCGGGTGGTTCTGCCAAGCAGGGCCGAAACCGCAAAAACCAGGCAATTCTGCCACTGAAAGGTAAAATCCTGAACGTGGAAAAAGCCCGCTTTGACAAAATGATCTCTTCACAGGAAGTTGGCACGCTGATAACTGCATTGGGTTGTGGTATCGGCCGCGAAGAGTACAACCCGGACAAAACGCGCTATCACAGTATTATCCTGATGACGGATGCTGACGTCGACGGCTCGCATATCCGCACCCTGCTGTTGACCTTTTTCTATCGTCAAATGCCTGAGTTGATTGAACGTGGATACATCTATATTGCACAGCCTCCACTGTACAAAGTGAAGAAGGGTAAGCAAGAGCAGTATATTAAAGATGACTCAGCAATGACCGAGTATCTGACCACTCTGGCATTGGATGAAGCATCATTGCATGTAAATCCACAGGCTCCGGGTATTAACGGCGCTGCTCTGGAAACGCTGGTGAACCAATACCATAAGGGGATGGCGATCATTGAGCGGCTGAGTCGTAAGATCCCACAAAATCTGCTTATGCAGCTGATCTATGTGCCTGGCATTACGGCAGAACTTTGTAAAGACGCTACTGCGGTGCAAGCTTGGGTGGCTCAGCTGGCAAAACGGCTGCAAGATCAGGAAGGCGATGGTTCCAGCTATATTTTTGGTATCGCGGAAGACCGCGAGCGTCATCTGACACTGCCGAAAATCACCATCCGCCAGCATGGCATCGACAATGAATACGTTCTGCATTATGACTTCATCAATTCAATCGACTATACGCGCCTCGCTGCATTAGGTGATGCAATCCGTGATTTGATTGAAGAAGGCGGTTTTGTCCGCCGCGGTGAAAAGGTGAAGCCGGTCGACAAATTCTCAGACGCGCTGGAATGGCTGATCACTGAGTCGAAGAAAGGGCTGTACATCCAACGTTATAAAGGGTTAGGTGAAATGAACCCTGAACAGCTTTGGGAAACGACCATGGATCCGACTACCCGTCGTATGCTGCGTGTCACCATTGAAGATGCCATTGGTGCAGACCAGTTGTTTAATACGTTGATGGGCGATGAGGTAGAACCGCGTCGTGCCTTTATCGAAGAAAACGCGTTACGTGTGGCCAATCTTGATGTTTAAGTTGTTGGCTAGCGGCTGACCGCAAAGCAAAAGCCCAGTCAAATGACTGGGCTTTTTGTTTATAAAAGAGCATGCCGGTCGGCCTTGATTTCTATCACTCACTTCCGTCAGTTTTATCGGCTAAGCCTTGTTGCCGAACTAGCCATTGCTGCGCGAGGGTACAAGTTTGTTGTAAAGCGTGAGCAGCTTCGGCCATCAAAGCATCAATTTTTTGCTGAGAACCCTCTAAGATACAGGCTTCAATTTGAAGGGTGAGTGCCGAGAATGTTTGTGCGCCCAAGGTACCGACAGAGCCGCGCATGGTATGTAGGATCCGCGAAGCATCATGGCCTCTGTTGTCATGTAAAGCTTGCTGGGCCTGCAGGAACTGTGGTTTCGCTTGTTCGACAATACTTTGAATAGACGCAAATATTTTTGCTGACGCTGCCGGCATCGCCATTGCTAATGCTTCAAATGATGCCGGATTAAAATACGCAGTGTTATCGGCTGATTCTGCTTGAGACCCAGCCAGGTTCTCTCGGTCGAGCAAACCAAGGCTGGAACCGGCAACTTCACTTTGCGGTGAAGATGAAGAGCGTTGCCAATGGCCAACAGTTTTCCTAAGCTGGTCCCGCGATTCTATCCATTGGATAAGTTTTGCAAGGAGCTGGTCAATGTTGAAGGGTTTGGTTATGTAGTCATTCATGCCGGCAGCGAGACATTTTTCCCGATCTCCGACCATCGCATTTGCAGTCATAGCGATGATGGCTAAGTCGGCATGGCGGGGGTCCTGGCGAACTTTGGCCGTGGCTTGATACCCATCCATGATCGGCATTTGACAATCCATCAAGACCAAATCAAATTCGATCGCATTGATTTTGGCGATGGCTTCAATACCGTTTTCCGCAACATCTACCTTTAACTCCGTCGTCATGAGAACTGCCAGCGTTAGATCCCGATTAAATTGATTATCTTCGACTAATAAAATGCGCTTCCCGCGAATCGACGAAAAGTCATGCGAGAACTGCGAAGCATGGGCTGTGTGGTTTTGTTGGGGGCTACTGATTGGCTGACCGGACAAGCGACGAATCGCATCCAAAACGGCAGATGAGGTTACCGGCTTCTCGAGTAAACCGGCTAAAGAGACATCTTTCGCCTGTCGCAGTAGCTCATCGCGGCTATAGGCGGTGACCATAATGATGGTCGGAATGTCTGCTATGGCGCTGTTCTCACTGATCTGCAGTACCGCATCAAGCCCACTGACACCAGGCATATGCCAGTCCATCATCACCAGCTGAAACGGGTCTTGTTCCTGCTGTGCCTGTAACAACGAATCAATACATGCCGCAGCGCTTGCCACTGCTGATGTTCGCAAACCGGCTGAAGCGAGTATGTTGTGCATAACCTCACGAGCGGTCGCATTATCGTCGACAATCAAGACACGCAGTGATTGCAAGTCAGGGCTGTGTTCAGTTCTGCTCTCGGCTATGACCTTGCTTATGCCGAAACGGGTCGTACAGAAAACGCGACTACCGTGCCCAGCAACACTCTGTATGCTGATACTACCGCCCATCAACTCGGAGAGTTTACGACAGATACTTAATCCCAGGCCGGTACCGCCGTATTGCCGAGTCGTTGATGTATCGGCTTGGACAAAAGGGGAAAATATTTTATCCAGCTGGTCTTCGGTCATGCCAATGCCCGAATCCTGAACTTCAAAGGAAATCAAAACATGGTGATCAGACTGATCTGCGACACAGACCCGGACGACAATCTCACCGGTCTCGGTAAACTTAATGGCGTTATTTACCAAATTAATCAGGATTTGCTCAAGCCGTAACGAGTCCCCAACCAGAGCGATAGGTACGTCAGGGGCGATATCAAACAGCAGTTCAAGACCTTTATCCTGCGCTTTCATCACGGAAAGATGCGCTAATCGATTCAGCGTTTCATGGAGAAAAAAATCTTTCTGTTCGAACTGCAATTGCCCGGCTTCAATTTTGGAGAAATCCAAGATGTCATTAATGATGGTTAGCAGGCCGGCTGCAGCGATATCAACTTTTTCTAAATAACCTCGTTGTGCCGGAGTGAGTTCGGTGCGCAGAGTCAGTTGGGTCATCCCGATGATAGCATTCATCGGGGTACGAATTTCATGGCTCATGTTTGCCAGAAAATCGCTTTTGGCGCTATTGGCAAACTCGGCGACCTGCTTTGCTTCCAATAACGAGCGCTCATACTGCTGATGTTCATCCATCATTCTGGCAAGGCTACGATTCATTTCCTGTAATGACCGCATCAATTGGCCAGGCTCGTCGTGAAAAGCTGAGTTCATCTCCGCAGTCAAATCACCGGAAGCGACTCGACGCGCCACTGAAATGGCGTCGGCAATGGGCGTGGTAATACTACGGCTGATGGCAACGGCGATAACAATACTGAATCCCAAAGCAAGCAGCAAAATGAACAGCAACGAAGAAATCGCCGAGCTCATGCGTTGCGCCGTTCGCTCCTCATTCGCTTTCACCCGTTCATTTGCTAACTTAACAACTTGATCTATCACCGACCTATGTTGCTGATAGGTGTGATTCATCCGCTCTATCACGATGGCAACAGCAGCTCGATCAGCGTTTTCAATAGCTGGGATTAACTCGTTAAAGGTAAGACGATAAAATTCAATCGCGGGTTGATGGGCGTGTTGCAAAAACAATTGTTTGATCGTTTCATCCAGGCTTTGTGATGTCCAAAACTGGTGACGACGATCGTATTCTTCTTTTGTTCTGTGCAGGCGGTCAATAAGCTGCTTTTGCGCTGTCACATCAGTGGCTGTCGATAGTTTTAATGCTAATAAATAGGATTCGATAATGTACTGCGGGGGAGGCAAAACATCAGCGACCAGATCTTTCCCTTGCACTATCCGCTCGTAGATTGGGCCATTTACTTTGACCTCGTTTAAAGTCGAGATGGACCAGAATGCAAAAATCAAAAAGCTCATTGAAAAAAAAGCAATCAATGCATGTAAACGGGCTGATAAGCGAAAGCTGCGAATAAAACTCATGCATACACCTTCTGTTTCTCAGTACCAATTTTCTCGAACAAGCAAAGGTTCCGGCAGGATAGGCTGACCCTGCGTACTAGTCGCTTCGAGCTGAAGGCACCAGATTTTCTGAATAAGCATAGTGCTAAAGCATAGCACCCACCGCGAAGCAAAACCTGCAGACTATCGAATGCCTGAGCGGCAAAATTCAATGCAACGCCGATCTAAACTCAGTCAGTGATTGCATGACCTATCCGTATTGTTTGGTGCCATTTCGCTAATAAAAATAGCCGCGGAAAACCGGGCAGGATCTCTTTAAAACAGCTTGCAGTAATCGATTACATCTGTAATATTTAATGTATTACGCATGTAATCTATTCAGGTAGTGCGTTTAAACCAGTCGAAGGTGACACATCAGGCGGAGTCGATATGAAAGAAATCAGTCAGGCAGAACTCGAAGTGATGAAAGTATTGTGGCAACAGGCGCCACAGACGGCGAATCAGGTGGTGGAGCAACTGGCAGATGCCAGTCAGTGGCATGAAAAAACCGTAAAAACCTTGCTCAATCGTTTAGTTGGTAAAGGTGCAGTCAGCTTCGAAAAAGACGGCCGCGCTTATTTGTATTTCCCGGTGCTGCAACAATCGGATTATCAGCTGCGGGAAAGTCAGAGCTTTATCCAACGCGTGTTATCTGGCCGGCTTGCGCCATTGGTGGCGGGTTTTGCTGAGCAACAGCAATTAAAGGCTGAAGATGTGGCAGAGCTGAAACAGCTGATCGCGAAATGGGAACAGGAGCAGAAATAATGCTGAACTGGCTGCTGACACAAGTGGTGCCTTTAACCTTGCTGCTCACCGCTCTATTGCTGGTGCGGCCATTAGCACTGCGTTGCTTGGGCGCGCGCTGGCAATACAGTCTATGGCTTGCTGTGCCGCTCTTGCTGTTATGGCCTTTACTGCCATTCCGGCTGACTCCCGAAGCTGAAACAACCGTCTATCAGGTGCAGCTGAATATACATCAGTTGAGTAAAGGCCTGGCTGCGGAGCACCAGTGGTCCTTACTGCTATTGGTACTGTGGTTGAGTGGTATCGGTGTGATGGCCGTTGCTTTATCGCGTCAATATCAGCATATCCGCCAACAGCTGAAAGCCGCCAGCCGATTTACTACCGCCGAAACTCCGTTAGCCTGTAAACAAAGCAACGGCCAGCAAGGGCCTTATGTCACCGGCTGGTGGCAGCCAACGGTGTTGTTACCGGCTGACTTCCTGCAGCGGTTTGACCCTGAACAACAGCAATTGGTCCTTCAACACGAGCTGACGCATTGGCGCCGTGGCGACCTGCACGCCAACCTGATTGCAGTGTTAGTGCTGATGCTGTTTTGGTTCCATCCGCTGTGCTGGCTGGCGTATCGCGCTTACCGGCAGGATCAGGAGCTGGCATGTGACGCTTTGGTATTAGCGAACGCTAGCCCCCGGCAAAAGATTGCTTATAGCTATGCGCTACTGCGCAGCCTACAAAGCAATACCCAAAGCAGTGCCGCCCATTGGCAACTGCTCACTAACCACTATGGAGATAAAAAGATGATGAAACAACGTCTGCAATTGTTACAGCGCCAGCAAGGTTTTAGCAAAACTGCGATGGCGCTGACCTTGAGCGCGTTAGTCGGCGTTACTTTGTGGCTGCAACAGCCGGTACATGCTGCTGGATCTGCTGAGGATATTAAGCCGGTGATGCGCGTTGAGCCGCGTTTTCCGGTGGGTGCAGCAGCAGCCGGAACAGAAGGTTATGTAGTCGCTGAGTTTGATATTCAGCCAGATGGCAGTGTCAAAAATGTCCAAATCATTAAATCGGTGCCGGTTCAGGTATTTGACGACGAAGCCGTAAAGGCGCTGCAGCAATGGATGTATAGTCCGTCGACCACCGGACAGAAAAAAGCCAAAGTACAACTCGACTTTGCGATAGACCCAGTTCCGGCAGATATCGAGCGGGTGGAGGTTACACCGCAGCACTAAACCCACTTGTCACAGTCAAAACAGCAAAGGGGCCACGGGCTCTTTTGCTGTTTTGTCTGGATCCCCCGCCTGATAAGGGCATGGACAGAAAAAGCGCGGAAAAACCGCGCCATTGCGCTACAGAAACCCTGCACAAATGGGTATACTTTCCGGTCTTTATTGCCGAAATAGCGGAGCAGGTGCGCTTTCTATGCACAAATACGATATTAAAACCTTTCAGGGCCTGATCCTGGCATTACAGGATTATTGGGCTCGTCAGGGCTGTGTACTGGTGCAGCCGCTGGATATGGAAGTGGGTGCAGGTACATTCCACCCGATGACTTTCCTCCGTTCGCTGGGCCCGGAGCCAAGCAACGTTGCTTACGTGCAGCCATGCCGTCGCCCGACCGATGGTCGTTACGGCGAAAACCCGAACCGGTTGCAACATTATTATCAATTTCAGGTCATTCTGAAGCCGTCGCCGTCCGACATTCAGGAGCTGTATTTAGGCTCGCTGCGTGAACTCGGTATCGACACGCTGGTGCACGACATTCGCTTTGTCGAAGACAACTGGGAATCGCCAACTTTGGGCGCCTGGGGCTTAGGCTGGGAAGTCTGGCTCAATGGTATGGAAGTGACACAGTTCACTTACTTCCAGCAAGTCGGTGGCCTTGAATGTCGCCCGGTTACCGGTGAAATCACTTACGGTTTAGAGCGCCTGGCTATGTATATTCAGGGCGTTGACAGCATTTTTGATCTGGTCTGGACCGATGGCCCGATGGGCCGCGTCACTTATGGTGATGTGTTCCATCAGAATGAAGTCGAACAATCGACTTACAACTTCGAATATGCCGATGTGCCGGCGCTGTTTGCGGCCTTTGATCAGCATGAAGCAGAAAGCCATAAGCTGATTGAGCTGGGTCTGCCGCTGCCGGCCTATGAAAAAGTAATGAAAGCCTCACACGCCTTTAACTTGCTGGATGCCCGTCACGCCATTTCGGTGACTGAGCGTCAGCGTTACATTCTGCGTGTCCGGACTCTGGCCAAGGCCTGTGCGGAAGCTTATTACGCGGCACGTGAGAAGCTCGGCTTCCCGTTATGCCGTAACACCAAGCAGGAGGCCTGATCGTGGCGCAAGATTTTTTTGTTGAGATTGGCACCGAAGAGCTGCCACCGAAGTCGTTAAAAACTTTAGCAACGGCGTTGCAGCAAAACATTCTGGATGAACTGACCAAACTGGGTCTGGGTTTTGCTGACAGCCAATGGTATGCCGCACCTCGTCGTCTGGCCGTCCGGGTCAATGCACTGGCTGCGCAGCAAGCTGATAAAATCGTCGAAAAACGCGGCCCGGCGCTGGCTGGTGCTTTTGATGCCAATGGCGAGCCAACCAAAGCGGCGCAAGCCTGGGCTGCTTCGAATGGCATCACAGTGGCAGAAGCCGAACGTTTAGAAACGGACAAAGGCGCCTGGCTCATTCACAAAGCCAAAGTCACGGGTGTCGCGACTGTCGCGCTGCTGGAACAAGTCGTGGCCACTGCACTGGCTAAACTGCCGATCGCCAAGCCGATGCGCTGGGGCGCCAATGACGCTGAGTTTATCCGTCCGGTTCACACTATCATCATGCTGTACGGCAACGATATCGTGCCTGCGACTATTCTGGGTAAAACCTCTGGCCGCGTCACTCATGGCCACCGTTTCCATGCGCCGGCCAAAGTCGAAATTGCCAATGCAGATGCTTACTTAAGCACGCTGGAGCAGGCTTTTGTCGTGGCCGATTACGACAAGCGCAAAACTTTCATTAAAGCCGAAGTTGAGAAGACCGCCGCCAGCTTAAACGGTATCGCCCAGATGGACGAAGCCTTGCTGGAAGAAGTGTCCTCTTTGGTCGAATGGCCGGTGGTGCTGGTGGGTTCTTTTGAAGAACGTTTCTTGGAAGTGCCGCCAGAGCCGTTGATGTCGACGATGAAAGACAACCAGAAGTACTTCCCGCTGAAAGATACAGCCGGCAAGCTTCTGAATAAATTCATTTTTGTCGCCAACATCGCCAGCAAAGACCCGCAACAAATCATTTCGGGTAACGAAAAAGTAGTACGGCCACGTCTGACCGACGCGCAGTTCTTCTTTGGTGTGGATAAAAAGACCAAACTGGCAGACCGGCTGGAAAGTCTGGGTACTGTGTTGTTCCAGCAAAAGCTCGGCACACTGCTGGAAAAATCACAGCGTATCAGTGAACTGGCTGGTTACATCGCTGGCAAAATTGGTGCTGATGTCGAGCACGCTAAACGCGCTGGCTTGCTGTCGAAAACCGACCTGATGAGCAACATGGTTGGCGAATTCCCGGAAACGCAGGGCATTATGGGCATGCACTATGCGCGCATCGACGGCGAAGCCGAAGCGGTCGCGCTGGCGCTGAACGAGCAATACATGCCGCGCTTTGCCGGTGATGCATTACCAGGTCAGTTGGTCAGCTGTGCGGTGGCGATTGCGGACAAACTGGATTCGCTGGTTGGTATCTTCGGTATCGGTCAGGCGCCAAAGGGTGACAAAGACCCATTTGCGCTGCGCCGTGCCGCCATTGGTGCACTGCGCATCATGGTAGAAAAACAGCTGCCGCTGGATTTACTCGACGTGATTGCTTTTGCCCAAACCACATTTGGCGACAAGCTGTCCAATGCTCAGGTGGCAGACGAAGTGCTGGACTTCATGTTAGGCCGGTTCCGCGCCTGGTATGAAGGCGAAGGCTATGGCATCGACGTGATCCAGGCGGTGTTAGCTCGCCGGCCGACTAATCCAGCTGACTTTGACCGCCGTGTTAAAGCAGTGGCAGAGTTCCGCAAACTGGACGCCGCGCTGGCGTTGGCTGCGGCGAACAAACGGGTTGCCAATATTCTGGCCAAAGTGACCGAAGAAATTCCTGCCACTGTGGATGCCGCGTTATTAAGCGAAGCCGCAGAAAAAGCCCTACACAGCGCCATTGTGGCTGAGCAGGCTTATCAGCAAAGCCTGAACAGCTACAGCGAAGGTCTGGCTCATCTGGCACAACTGCGTGACGTAGTCGATCAGTTCTTTGACCAGGTGATGGTCAATGCCGATGACGCCAAAGTGCGGGTAAACCGCCAGGCGCTGTTGGCGCAGTTACGCGCGCTGTTCCTGCAGGTTGCGGATATCGCTGTTTTGCAGTAAGGGCCATTTGCGCATCTACTAACATCAAGCCAGCCTCGTGCTGGCTTTTTTGTGCCCACAACAGCATGTTGGATACTGGGATGTAATTATACTTGCGATGCGATGAACCTTAGGATTTAGCAGCATCGTCTTTATCACTGAGATTGCTGAGAATTGAGGAAAGCATGCAACAAGCTGAATTGGATTTGTTAGTACTGGCATTTCAGCGAGGTAACAAAACCGCATTGTATGCTCTGTATCAGCATTTTCAACGGGATTTGCTGCGCTTCGCGCAGTGGCAGTTACAAGGGCATCCGGTTGCGGCAGACCTGGTACAAAACGTCTGGTTAAAAGTGATCAAACGGGTTCATCGCTTGGAAGACCCGGCAGTATTTACCAGTTGGTTGTACCGGGCGGTACGTTGGGAAATCCTGGATTGGCAGAAACAGGCGAATCAACGTCTCACTGATATGTTAGCTGAACCTGAATTGTTACAGGCACCAGCACAACCAGAGGACGACTTCGCGGAATATCTGGTGTTGTTTAATGCGGATGACCGATTGCTAATTCAATTGTTCTACAAGCACGAGTTGGCACAACAGGATATCGCGTTAGTGTTGCAAATCCCGCTCGGCACAGTGAAATCAAGGTTGTATCGGATCCGTCTACAACTGGCGGCACAAATGCAACCGGCTGCAGCGGGGCACCCATCTGCTCTGGCGACCCAACAACGAGGTGAACTAAATGAATGAAGATAAAGATATCGTCGAATTACTGGCCCGTAAGAACGCTGAAGTCGATCGGTTGATGCGTGAAGAGCAAGGGCTTCCTGCGGTTCTGGCCGCTGGATTTCGCGGTGGTTTAAGCGGGCTGATGCAATTTGCCTACGGGTTGGCCATAGTACTGGCTCTGGCAATTGTGTATTGCGGTTATCGTTTTTTCACGGCGCCGGCAGCTGATCTGGTGTTTTGGGGCGTCGTGTTGCTGCTGTGTTTTCAGGCGCAAGTCGGCACCAAACAATGGATTTGGCTGGAGACTCAGCGAGCGGGCACGATGCGGGAACTGAAAAAATTGCAGTTGGCTGTTGAACAATTGCAAAACGAAGTCCGGTCATAATGCTGCGGGACGATGCTGGTGCTGTTCAATCGCAGTAAAGCACCAGCTGGTCGCAGAAACTTTGTGTACGACTTGCAGGCACAGAATGCGCACTTTAGTTTGTTCTGTTTTAAGCAAAACAGAGCCAAGTTTGATGCGACGGATCCTCCCAGCTTTATGCCTGTTCACGGGCCAATTGTTCAGCTCGCTGGCGTTCGCCAGCGAAGCGACCCCAGCTTTACCATACTTTCCGGGCAGTACATACAGCACTACGATACCGACGGTGGAGCAGGCGCTGGGCTATGCGCTAGGCAGCCAAATCACCGAGCCTGCCGCAGTGCTTGATTATTTCCGCCAGCTGCAGCAGGCCGCGCCGGACCGACTGAAGCTGGTGCAATATGGCAAAAGCGCCCAGGGGCGGCCGCTGTTTTATGTGGTGATCGGCAAACCGGCGCACCTGAGTGGCTTAGACCAAATCGAAGCGGACATGCGTCGTTTAGCTGATCCACGGACGCTGACAAAGCAAAGCGCTGAGCAGCTGCTGCAAAACCTGCCATCCAGCGTTTGGGTCTCCAGCACTTTACATGGCAATGAAATTAGCCCGGTCGACGCGGCAATGGCGCTGGCCTATTTCCTGCTCGCCGAGCAAAGTGGCAAAGCGGCGCATATCCTCGATAACACACTGGTGTATATCGAACCGCTGCAAAATCCGGATGGTCATCACCGTTTTGTCAGTCGTTATTACGCCACAGCAGGCCTGGTACATTCGGCCGACCGCTTTTCGGCCGAGCATAACGAACCCTGGCCCAACGGCCGCACCAATCATTACCTGTTTGATCTGAACCGGGACTGGGTCTCGCTGACGCAACCGGAAATTCAGCAGCGGGTAAAACGGTTACAGCAGATGTTTCCACTGGTTTATGTTGACTCGCACGAGATGAGCGGTGACCAGAGCTACTATTTCAGCCCGGAAGCGGAACCCTACAATCCGTTTATTTTGCCGGCACAACGCGAGACGCTAAAGTGGTTCGGTCAGAACAATGCGAAAAAGTTTGATGAGTTGGGATACGACTATTTCACCCGCGAAATTTTTGATGCGTTTTTTCCGGGCTACGGCGCCAGCTGGCCGCTGTATCACGGCAGTATTGCGATGACCTACGAGATGGGCTCTGCGCGAGGGCATGCTTATCGTAAACAAGACGGTTCAGTGTTGACCTTTGCTGATGGTGTACAGCGTAATTTTATCGCTTTTACCGCGACTCTGGAAACTGCGGCTACTCAACGCCAAGCGCTGCTGCAGCGCTTTTATCAGTACCGGCAGCAAGCGTTGAAACAGGGCACTAAAGACGGCATCGGTAGTTATATTTTCCCGGCCAGTCGCGACAAAGCCGGTCATCAGAAGCTGATGGGCGTGTTGACACAGCACGGTATCCGGGTTGAGCAGGCGCAGGAGGATTTCCGCGCCTGTGGTAAGTCTTATCAGGCGGGTACTTATCTGGTAAATACCGCACAGCCGACTTATCAGCTGATCCGCGCCTTGCTGGATGACTCAGTGCCGATGGATGCGAAGTTCATCAAACAGCAGGAAGAGCGTCGCGCTAACAATCTGCCAGATCAGATTTATGACGTGACTGCCTGGTCATTACCGCAAATGTATAACCTGACGGTGCAGCGTTGTAGTCATGCGGTGGAAGTCAGCAGTGTCGCCGTTGGGCCCGAGACGATCATCCCGGGGCAGGTCAGTCAGACAGACGCTGCGTACGGTTATCTGGTGCCGTGGGGCGATATGGCGGCAGCCCGGTTGATGAGTGCAGCCTTACAGCAGGGACTCAAAGTCAAAAGTACGGACGTGGCGTTCACCCACCAGAACGGCAAACAGTATCCGGCCGGTACTTTGATTTTAAGCAAGGCGGATAACCCCGGCCTGGCAGAAAAAATTGGAGAGCTGGCTCATCGCTCCGGGGCGCAGGTTGAAGGGATCAACAGCAGTTGGGTGCTGGACGGGCCTAACTTCGGTTCCGACCAAGTGAAACTGATCCCCAAAGTGAATATCGCGATGGTTTGGGATGAACCGACGGACCCGCTCAGCGCCGGTAGTGCTCGCTTTGTGCTGGAGCGTTTTATCGGCTATCCGGTTACGGCGTTCCGGCCGGCACAGCTGCTGCAATCAGCGCTGCAAGGTTATGATGTATTGATCCTGCCATCGACGCGCGGCGGATACCAGACTGCACTTGGTGAGCGCGGCCAGCAATTGCTGCGGCAGTTCGTGCAGCGCGGCGGCGTGTTGATTGCACTTGGCAATGCCAATGAATGGTTACTACAAGGTAAAGAGCCGTTGTTGGCCAGTAAGCAGGAATACAAAACCGGTGAACGGGAAAAACCGCAAGATGAGACGCAGGTGCCCGGTACTGTATTAAAAGCAGAATCGGATTATCAGAAGTTGTTGGAGCCCTGGCAGGCAGACCCAGATTGGGTGCCGGGCTTTTTGGCCAATGCCCGTGTTGACCAAAACCACTGGCTGACGGCTGCGGTGCCGCCGCAGGTGAAAACCATTTATGTCGGCAATCAGATTTATACACCGCTGTCGATTGATCAGGGTCGCAATGTCGTCACCTTTGATAGTGCTGATAAATTGCTGGCGGGCGGATTTGTCTGGGATGAAAACCGGCTGCAAATCGCGCAAAAAGCATTGGTGATGGTGCAGGAACTGGGGCGTGGCCAAATCATCGCCTTTACGCAGGAGCCCAATTTCCGCGCTTATGTCGATGGCATGCACTTGTTGTACATCAATGCGGTATTCCGTGGTGCCGCCAATGCCTCACCGCTGCGTTAAGAAAAACAGGCCAGTCTGCGAACTGGCCTGGTTCTTTTTATCTGTCAGTGCGCCGACTGACTGGCTGCATACCAGTGCAGCGCGTCACGCAGCAACACCGCAGTCCCAGCGCCAAACCTGTCGTAGTAAGCCTGAAAACGCGCATCGCTGACATATAAGTCACCGAGCATCACCAGGCGCTGCAACGGACAGGGACCGTAGTGTTGCAGCCACTGATGCTGGCGCACTGCCCATAACTGCACTTCGGCGGCATCAGCCGGTAAATGCAGACATTGTGCTAAGCCCCGGGCGATTTGTTCACCTTCTTGCGCCAGCAGTTGCTGTTGTTCCGTACTTAACTGTGCCAGTTGTTGCTCGCTCTGCCGGATCTCGGATTCGCCCCAGCGCTGAACGGCTTCTTCGCGCAATGTGGCCTGACTGAATTGATTAAATAACTGAGATGACGTGGTCATCGATGAAGACTCCTGCTGTTGGATAGTAAAATCCAGCATGCTTTGTAGCCGTTGCAGATGTGCGATCCGCCCGGCCAGCAGCTGCTGTTGTTGGCGTAAACAGTGGGTCAGGTCATAGTCCGGTGTTTGCATGATCTGCTGGATTTGTGCCAGCGGATACTCCAACTCACGAAACATCAGGATTTGCTGTAATTGCAGCACCTGCTGTTCGTTGTACAACCGATAGCCACCACTGCTGCGGCCAGCCGGTTGCAGCAGTCCGATCGCATCATAGTGATGCAGGGTGCGAACGCTAACACCGGCAAGCGCGGCGAGCTGACTGATGCTGTAAGTTGACATAACCGACTCCTGTTGACGGCGGGCAGTCTGCAGCCTGACGTAACGTCAGACGCAAGCAGTTATTGCAGGATTTTTGCAGAAATTTCAGAGGACCAGTGATGCTTAGCTGCGCACCAGATTGCGGCCATCGGCTTTCGCTTGATACAGCAATTGGTCGGCTTGGCGCAGCGCTTCGTCAAAGTCTTCGGCGCCACTCAGAACTGCGACACCAAAACTACAGGTGATCACCAGTTCGGAGTGTTGCGGTAAAAAACGTTGTTGTGCCACTGTCTGGCGGATTTTTTCCGCGACCCGGGTCGCATCAGACAATTGCGTGTGCGGTAACAGGAGTAAAAATTCTTCGCCACCATACCGGCAAGCGATATCGGGCTGGCGCAATTTACTGCGAAATAGCCGGGCGATTTGCTGCAGGACTTTGTCGCCTTCGGCGTGGCCAAAGCTGTCATTAATATGTTTGAAATGGTCCAGGTCGACCAGAATTAACGCCATTGGCAACAATAGCTCCGGTTGTTGCTGCAGATACTGCGGCATGCTCTCATCGAGAAAACGACGGTTAGCAAGACCGGTCAGCGCATCGGTATTAGCCTGGTTATGTTTGCTGCGCTGCAGCAAATCCATGCTGCGATGACTGCGTTCGCGGAAATGTTCATTAATGCCACAAGCCAAAATCAGGGTGAGCAGAGAGGCGAGAAAACGGCTGCTTTCAGCGGCCTGATATTGCGCCTGACCGAAGTTTGGACCATACAGCACCAATGCTAAAACCGCCAGTAAGCAAAGATTCAGCACAGTGCCGCGTTTACGCCCTAGTAAGCCAAATAGAATCGGCGGGAACGGGAACACCCAGTACAGCGCTGTCTGTTCAAAGCCGCCGTGCACCACCAGACCCACGACAAAGCTGGCAACCAGAATCCCTTCGACTAAGCAGGCACTTTCCAGTTGCTGGCTGGCATGGAACCAAGCGGCATTGAGTAAGAAACTAAAAGCGCAGCCAAACAGAATGAACTGCAGCAGGTAATCTTCGCTGAACAGATGGTTGAGACCCAGCACCAGCATGATGGCGGAAGTGATGTAACTGACAAACAGCAGGATATACCGTCGCCGGTTTTGTTCTACAGATAATGCTTCGGCCAGACTGGCCCGCGAAATTGGCACTATCGCGTTTCCTTTTGCTGTGTATCCCCCCAGTATTGAGGAAAGGCGGGTCAAAACACAATGTCAGACCGCGTTTTTTTTCAGCAGATAGCGATAAGGCAAGGCGCTGGTGTCACTGGCCATTAACTCGTGATCCATAAAGCGGCAAAAGGCCGGGATGTCACGGGTGGTCGCCGGATCATCGGCAATAATCAACAAGGTTTCGCCGACCTGCATTTTGCGGATAGTTAGACGAGTCATCATCACAGGTTCGGGGCAACGCAAACCCAAAGCATCGAGCTGCTGGTCGGCATGGGCAAATAAATCAGAAGCAGCTGTCGACATAGATACGAACTCTTGCTGTGGCACGAAAGTACATATCGTAACGGTGCACAGGGCTGATTTCAAATTTGTGTTGGTGTGCGCAGAAGGCCAAGTGCTTGAGTATGAAGGCGGGTAGACGGCGCCAGCAACAACAAAGGCAGCCGGAGCTGCCTTTGTCTTGATGTTACATCAGATTTATTCGACGCGTTCAAACACTGTCGCGATGCCCTGACCCAGACCGATACACATGGTCGCGAGGCCGTAACGGGCATCTTTGCTTTCCAGCACGTTAATCAGCGTGGTGGAAATGCGTGAACCTGAGCAACCCAGCGGGTGACCGAGCGCGATAGCGCCGCCATTGAGGTTCACTTTGGTATCCATCACTTCCAGCAAGCCTAAGTCTTTCATCACTGGCAGTGCTTGTGCAGCAAAAGCTTCGTTCAGCTCAAAAAAGTCGATTTGGCTGATGTCGAGACCGGCAGCCTTTAACGCTTTTTTCGACGCAGGGACCGGACCATAACCCATAATCGACGGGTCACAACCGGCCACACCCATGCCAATCACGCGGGCGCGGATTTTCAGGCCTAAAGCTTTGGCTTTGTCTTCGCTCATCACCAGCATGGCAGAAGCACCATCAGACAGCGCTGACGAGGTACCTGCAGTGACAGTGCCGTTGGCCGGGTCAAATACCGGACGCAGCGCGGCCAGGCTTTCGACTGTGGTTTCCGGGCGGATCACTTCGTCATAATCAAACAGTTTCAGCACGCCGTCGGCATCATGGCCTAAAGCCGGCAGGATCTCCGCTTTAAAACGGCCCTGTACTGTGGCTTCTTGCGCCAGCCGATGCGAACGGGCGCCAAACTCGTCTTGCTGCTGGCGGCTGATACCGTGCATTTTACCCAAGAGTTCAGCGGTTAAACCCATCATGCCGGCCGCTTTAGCGACAGACACACCCAGGCCCGGGTGGAAATCAACGCCGTGGGTCATCGGTACGTGGCCCATATGTTCCACACCACCGATTAAATACACTTCGCCCATGCCACACTGAATCGAGCGGACGGCATCATGCAGCGCCTGCATTGACGAGCCACACAGACGGTTGACGGTCACCGCTGGCACAGAATGCGGAATACCGGCCAATAACGCCGCGTTACGCGCGACGTTAAAACCCTGTTCCAGCGTTTGCTGCACACAACCCCAGATCACGTCGTCAATTTCTTCTGGCGCCAGGCCCGGATTGCGTTCCAGAATGCCGCGCATCACATAAGCAGACAGTTCTTCTGCCCGTACGTTACGGAAAATACCGGCCTTAGAGCGGCCCATCGGCGTACGGATACAATCAACAATAACGGCTTGTTTCATTTTCAATTTCTCCGCCATTAAACCGGATAAAACACCTGGCCGTTTTGAGCCATGGCGCGGGTTTTGTCTGTGACCTGATAGATTTCACCGAGGTCGGCGTATTTGTCGGCCAGTGCCACGAAGTTGGCGAGGCCCATCGTATCGGCATAACGCAGAGGACCGCCGCGGAACGGAGGGAAGCCCAAGCCATAAATCAGGCCCATATCGGCTTCAGCTGCGGTGGCCACAATGCCTTCTTCCAGACAACGGATGGCTTCGTTAATCATTGGGATCATGGTACGGGCAATGATTTCGTCGGCACTGAATTCACGCGGCGTGGCTGCGACGCTGCTCAGCAGCTCGGTTGCGGCTGGGTCCAGGTCCTTTTTCGGTTTGCCTTTGGCGTCTTTGCTGTATGCATAGAAACCGAGGCCATTTTTCTGACCATAGCGGTTGGCGGCATACATCACGCTGACCGGGTCGTTGGCAAGTTTAGCCATCCGGGTTGGGAAACCATCAGCCATCACGTCAGTACAGTGATGCGCGGTATCAAGGCCCACCACGTCCAGTAAGTACGCCGGGCCCATTGGCCAGCCAAATTGTTTTTCCATCACTTTGTCGATTTGCGCGAAGCTGGCGCCGTCGAGCAACAGCTTGCTAAATCCGGCAAAATACGGGAACAGCACGCGGTTGACGTAGAAGCCCGGGCAATCGTTGACCACAATCGGTGATTTACCCATTTTGGCGGCATAGGCGACGACGGCAGCGACAGTTTCATCTGAAGTGTCTTTGCCACGAATGACTTCCACCAGCGGCATCTGATGCACCGGGTTAAAGAAATGCATACCACAGAACCGGCTTGGGTCGGTCAGGTTGGCAGCTAGTGAGTTGATAGAAATAGTCGAGGTATTGGACGTAATAATGGCGTCGGCGGCCACTACAGTTTCAATTTCCTTCAGCACTGCGCCTTTGATTTTCGGGTTTTCTACGACCGCTTCAACCACGATATCCACAGTTTTCACTGGTTCGAGCGACAAGGTCGGCTGAATTGAAGCCACGACTTTCGCCATGCCGACGGCGTCGAGCTTTTTACGCTCAACCTGTTTACCCAGCAGCTTAATGGCTTCGCCCATGCCCAATTCCAGCGCTTTGTCGTTGATGTCTTTCATCACAACCGGCACGCCTTTGGAGGCGCTTTGATAGCAGATACCGCCACCCATGATACCGGCACCCAGCACTGCAGCTTTCTTAATAGCTTTCGTTGCGGTTTTGGCGGCTTGTTTGGCTTTGCCTTTGATCAGCTGGTCGTTCAGAAATAAACCAATTTGTGCTGTCGCTGCATCGGTTTTGGCTAATTTGGCAAAACCGGCATTTTCCAGTGCGACAGCGCCAGCGCGATCAAGACGAGCGGCTTTTTCAATCGTTTCTACTGCCAGCATCGGCGCCGGGTAATGTTTACCAGCCTGCGCGAACACCATGCCTTTGGCAGTACTGAAGCTCATGATGGCTTCCGTTTTGTTCAGTTTCAGCGGCTCCAGTTTGGCCTGACGCTTTTTCCGCCAGTTTAGTTTGCCGGCAATGGCATCCTGAACCATCGACAAGGCTGCTGCTTTTAACTTGTCCGGCGCGACGACTGCGTCTATGGCGCCTTCTTTTAACGCTTGCTCTGCACCGCGTTCTTTACCAGTGGTGATCCACTCCATCGCCGTGTCAGCACCGACGATGCGTGGCAGACGGGCAGTACCGCCAAAGCCTGGCATCAGGCCCAGCTTCACTTCCGGCAAACCGATTTTGGTGGTAGTGTCAGCAACGCGGTAGTCAGCGGTCAAAGTCCACTCACAGCCGCCGCCTAAGGCAAAGCCTTTGATCGCACAAACGGTCGGAACTGGCAGGTCTTCGGCCAGGTCAAACACGTCTGACGCTTGTTTAATCCAGGGCACTAATTGTTCTTCTGCTTGTTGGAAAGTGCCGAGAAATTCAGTGATATCAGCGCCGACAATAAAAGCATCTTTGCCGCTGCTGTAGATTAGGCCTTTTAAGGCGGTGTCTTTATAGAGGATGTCGAGGGCCGCGCGGCAGTCCGCCAGCGTCTGCTGGTCGAATTTATTGACCGAGCCGGCCGCGTTAAAGGTAAACTCGGCAATACCGTCAGCAATGTATTGCACGGTAATGCTGGAACTCTGGTAGATCATGGATGTTCTCCTTCGTCGCGTAGGTGACA